>Ga0179591_1247831_pt1 | contig 10419 bp, 10 predicted proteins | sample CZOMad2_1_08_16f_FD_182891 | JGI IMG/M metagenome (GOLD analysis project Ga0179591, IMG submission 182891) | Vadose zone soil fungal communities from Angelo Coast Range Reserve, California, USA - CZOMad2_1_08_16fungal (PacBio error correction) | ecosystem: Environmental > Terrestrial > Soil >...
AAAAGGGCGACAAAGGGTTGGAGATTGGGGTTCGATGTTACGCACAAAAAAGGACGAGCCGCGTTCCTGAACAGTGAGTGAAGAAAAACGGAGAGACGAAGAGTGGTCGAAGTCGAACAACACGTAAAAAAACGTGGAAGGGACCAGGCGAGGCCCGAAGGGCGGTATTGGTGTCCTTGAAATGGGACGGGTCGAGTCAAAAGAAGGGGAAAGCCGAGGACCGCACTGACCAAGGGGAGGCGTTGGGGTGAAAAAAAAAAATTCCGGTGGCTTTGGAGCAAGATTGGGACACACGAAAAAAGACAAGGAAAATGGGCCAAGTAAAAATGCCAGGTGGTTAGAATCGTAATAAAAAAGGAACAGGAGGAAATGCATCGGGTGATTTTGTAAGAACCGCAAGATGGAAACAGAGGAAAACTGGACTTTAAAAAAAACCACTGGGGGAATACCTGTTCAAAACCGGGATTTGTACCTGGGGGGAACATGGGATGGTAAAAATAAGTCGTAAAATCTTCGAAAGCGACCACTGAGCTGTACGCAGACGTGGAGAGAGGAGATGAAGTGGTCAAAAAAAAAAGGAGTATTAAAGGAGAGGGAAAGGAGGTTGAACCAAAACGTTGCGACGGCCACAAAAAATCAGTCGCCCCCCAAGATCCAAAAGACTGGTAAGACCTGGAGGAGGAAAGGGAGACTGAAGAGGACGGCGCTTTCTACTGACTGTGAATCGTTGGTTGAAAAGAGGGCCGGATGGGGGTCTGGCAAAAGGTTTTGGGGGAAAATCGTCCTAGGACGAGTAATGTCTTCAGGTCGAGGGCAAGACTACAACAAAAAATGTAAAAAAACACGGCGTGGCGCATTAAGTGGAACTTGTAAGGGGAACAGGCGCTCTAAATCGAACATCGCTGTGGTAAGGTTTTGCGCTGGTAACGATGAAGTTTGCGAGGAAAAGGTCTCCTGCTTGGGGAGGAAAGGGGGAAGGAGGTCAGGAAAAAAAGGGTTCGCATGGCCGCCAGAGGGAACCGCACTGATATAAATCCATCGTTGTCGAGAGGAAGAGGCAGGGGGATAGGGGAAGAGGGAAGGACAATTGGCGAGAAAAAGAGGCCCTTATCACCAGAGAGTAACCTAAAAAATTACGAGGGTGAAGAATGATGGGAAGAGAAACATACAGAAGAAGACTCGGGAGGAAAATTCGGTAGAGAATTTTAGGAAGCAATAAAAACCCTCATCAGCAAGAAAGAAGAGCGCGACGAAAAGAGGTCTTTGAGCAAGCGAGTTGGGCCCCAAGTATAGAGCGGTACATGATCAAGCCAACAAAGGGCGGACAAGGAACCGCCAAAATGAGCTCCGAAAATAACGCCGATAAAACGCGGAAACCAAAAAAAAAACCAAACAAAACACAAGCGGCGCGGATCACGGATAAAAAAGGAAATTCCTTTGACTAGTCCGCTAGAGAACGAGATGAAAAAGCATTCTGCACAAAGAAGGGGGGGAGCCAACGAATGTTAAATGGCGTAGGGCTGCGAGAAGCAAATCTTGAGCGTAAGATCAATCCAGGGGGGAGACCCGGGACATTGTTTATCCAAGCAATGGGATTCGACTGACGATGGAGATTCCGAAAACAAAAAACGACATGGAGCGATGTGGCGGGAGAGGACAAAGAACTATGAGGGTCAAGCGGAGGTTCCAACTCATTATAAAGTAGAAGGATCGCGAGACTTACCCTACCAGAAGAATGAAACAATAATTGACGAAGACTTAAGGGAAAGGTCAACTCTAGAAGGGGCGCCAGAGAGGAGATATCGGGTTCCTCAGTCCAAAAAACGTATAGAAAAACTGAAAAAAACCACAAAAAAAAAAAAACCACCAAAACAAAACCAAAAAAAAACCAAAACAACCACCAAACACCGCGAGAGAGGGGACTACTTCTCCGACATGGCCAAGAACTGCCCGCCACCATCGAGAGAGGGGGGAAAGAAGAAGTCAGCTGGAGTCCCGGAAACCAGCAATAGGACGAGTCAAAAGACACCCCGCAACGAAGTCTTGGGGAAAAGAAGCTGTCAGGTAATACAGCAAAATACGATCGGGGGGAAGGAGGGAGAGGATACAAAAAATGGGCAACCCCGTTTTTTGGGGAACAAGGCCCATGAAGCAAAGGCGCACGAAAAACGGGAGAAAAAAGCTAACAGAGCAGAGTCGAGTGAAACGACTAAGAGAAAAGCTGAAGCGCAATGAGCTAACGATGATGGATTTAACTGACCTCTAACTAAGCGAAAGAAGCAAGCGGCAAAAAATATAACAAGATGGGGGCATAAAAAACATTGAACTACCGTACGCTAGAAAGGCAAAAGGGGGAAACGGGTCCCGTCTAAAGATCTATCAGAAACAAAGAAGGTAATCGACGCATAATTGCAGCAAGAGAACGGCGAGGCAAATAAACTTCAGGTTAGAGGGGAAAAAGAAAAAGCTCAGTACTTAGTTGAAAGGGGGAGGAAGGAATCACACAAAAAAAAAATTTAGATATAAGCAGGATCGAAAAAGACGGGGGAAGCAGGGTTGGGCAAACTAAAAAGGTCGTATATTAAGCTTAGAACTCATAAGGGAATTTGACAAAAAAGGGATGGGGTCTGTGGTGCTGCAATAAGGCTCGGTCCCGAATGTTCATTGGAAGTTGAGGAAAGGAGGGTACCGAGAAAGGGGGGGGGAGGCGCTGTTGACCCATAGTGTCATCGCGCCAAAGGTGAACCTGGAGTCTTCCGCAGTAATGACAGGGAGCACGCAAGCAAATGATCGAGCGTCATAAGAAAAAGTCATCGTAAAAAAATCGCGAAAAAAATCAGGGTTATCTGGTATAAGGGAGACAAAGTGATCAAAAGGCTAGAGAAAACCCGTAGGTGGAGGTACAGAGAGGCTGCAAAATGAGCATCTCGTGGGAGAACTCAGGTTCAGATGTAGAATAGGGTAAGTGTCCTCGCAAAAAAGATACCTTCGCTAGAGGGGGGAACAGCCTTCGAGGACTTGTTGTGGACCGGAACAAGGGAATATACAAATGGAAGCTGGAACAGACAAAGAGCTTTGCGCTCATAGATATCGACTGATCGAGAGTAGAGGGGGAGGGAAACCCAAAAGGGACTCCGACTCAGAAAAAGAGAGTCTCGGGAGTGGCCCAACCTCGGATGAAATCGTGGGGGACTAGCGCAGCCGAACCTTACTTACCAAAAAGAACTGAAAAGAGATGGGTGCACGAGAAGGAGGGGTTGAAGGCAGCGTGCTAAACCTCTCTCACAAGGGTGGAATGCAGAGGGACAGCAGTTCCAGGCGAGGGGAGGGGAGCCTTCCACCGCCACGCGGAGGAAAAGGAGCCGAGGGTTTTAGGAGGAAAGACGACACGATCGTAGGCTGAGAGGAAGGGCGGGGAAGTAATGAAAAAGGGGGGCAGCGGCGGATTATACATCCCAACGGGGTGCAGCACAAAAAGGCATCATAGTGCAGAGAGAAACGAGAACCAGAATGGTGTATAAGGATGGGAAAATACAAGAATCCGAAAAATGCAGATAAAGGACCCATGTGTCAATCATGTTGGCCGACTAAAAAAACGTATCTCAGACTCATAGCGATAAGAGGGGGGATTCTGTACATATCATGGAGAGGGGTCGCAACTGGAAGTGAAAACGGCGACCGGATAGTCAGAAGGGGGCCAAAAAAGCTATTTGGCTTTAAAAAAAACAAGGCTAAAATCGAAAAGGAAAGGATGAATGAGTTCTGTGGGGATGAGGGAAGAGGTAGATTGGAAGGACGGTCGCGAAAGACGGGCATAGGGCAACGCACTCTGGGGGAATCCGTACTGTAGTGGGCGAAATGGGGGGTAATACTAAAACTTAGGAAAGGGGTTGAAGGTGGAGGAGGGTTGCTAAGTCGGCCCTTTTTCGACGCAAGGCTTGAACAACACGTGGGTTAATGTGAAGATAAAAAAAAAGGAAAGGTTGTTGGTCTACGTAAAAAATCCAAAGGGAGGGGAATTATAAAAAAAAAGAAGGAGGTTAAAGCGGATCAATAAAAATGGAAGCCCGAACACTTCAGCATAACAAAAACACTAAAAGAGAGAAGGAAATGTCTCCTCAAATGACAAGAAACAGAAATCTAACATACTAAAGAAAAAAATAGTGAATGACTCAGGATTGCGTAAGACAGCGGATTCAAAATAGACTTGAAAAATGAATCTTCCCAAACATTGGTGGGTCTCCATTTGTTGTGGGGCGCGGACAAAACACATTCCAAACCGAAGGGAGGCAAGGAACACGCATTCTTGAGAAAACATCACGGAAATATAATTGACGCAAGCAGACGTAAAAGTCAAACTAGCGACAGAGAGAAGGAGGGGAAGAAAAGTGCCTACGACAACTCGTCTCACATGGATCGGGCAGAGGAAAGGTTGGGACAGTCGACTTCAGGAGTGGAACAACTAAAGCCCTGCCGTAGAAGCACAGATGAAGGCTAGGAAGTAGACAGAAGATACGATCCTAGGTCGCTCCTGGGAGAGGGAGGAAAGATCTACTAAAAAAGTGTTGCGTAAGAAACCCCGCATGAAAAAATTACGTAGCGGTTTACATCGCAGGGAAAACAAGTCCTAGTGGAAAAAGCCAGTATTTCTAAAGAGGTGAGGTCAGACATAAAGATTACTTCTAAAAAAGGCGCTTTCGAGGCAGATGAAACAAAAGGAACTCTCCCGTACCTGCTTCAAGGTATTCGGGTGGTTAACCACCAAATGGGAAAACCGCTTAGAAGAAACCCACAACCCAAGCCGGGGCAGGAAAACCTAGAGGTTTTAATCAGGGTAGAGACTACTTCTCAAGTTCTTCAACTGACAATGACCATCCCCAAAAAAAACAGAAGCGGGGAAACTGAACTGGACAGGGAGCCGGAGCGGGAAGAGGATGTGTTGACTCCTAAAGCGTGAGAAACGTCGCAGTACACAAAAAGGGGGACAGGAACCTGCTAGGAAGAGTCCTAAAAGAGCTGGCCGAAAGCGAGAAAAACGATAACAAACAATAGCAACTGCTCAGACGTATTCCTCCATAAATAAAACCCAAACATGGGGTGGGGGAGGTTATAAAAGAAAGAGGAGGGGTCAAACGATACAATTGCAGAAATTTGGCTCGTTGTGGTTAGTGGTGACGACAGCCACGCGTAACTGATAAAGAACTGTCGTCCTGAAAAAAAGGATTGGTGAAAGGGTGCGTCTACGAGTTTAGAGTCAGCTCCCGGCCCACGAAAGTTCATGTCCCCCGTCGATGAGTCACTTCTTATGTTGGGTGTAATGGAAAAATGAGCACGCCGTGCGTAAGCCTAAGTGTAAAGCCGAGGGCCCCGCGACTGAAACCTAGAAAGGGGGTAGGGACACGGGAAGGGGGAGGCTCCAGATGTGGTTAAACACACAAGACCATATAGGTGGCCAAGAGCGTGTAAATGGGGACGTCATCTTCTGCAAAAGCTGGGCGTTATGAAAAATGAAATCTTTGTAGGGGGAAGAACTGTCCGAAAAGGATCGCGACGTCGTGTTTCCACAGGAAAAATTTGGAGAAGACCCAAGCCGTCGCAGTACGGGGGGGGGAAGAAAAAATGGATGTTACGGAGTAAACATCCCGTAGAAATTCGCCAACACCGCGGGACTAAAACTTCGAGCCAAACGCAGCCGCGTCTGAGAAAAATAGGATTTAGTTACCAAACGAGAAGCCGGGACGAGGCCCAAAAGAAGAGTAAAGCATCCTGTCTACGATCCATTAGTGCGGTCGGGAAATTAAGCGATCTACTCGCGGGGAAGGGAGATTTAACCTACTGGCGTATCGAGCAGTGAAAACGGAAAAGGCTGAACATGATGATACTTTAAAAACTGTTTGGGGAAAAAAGGGGAAAACTTCTTGGGCACGGAAAGGCAGAGAAGAATCACCCTGGAGACAACCAATGGCGGGGGCGCATTCAGGGTGGGCGATAAAATCTTAGGAACGTCCTTCAATCAAAAGAGAAGAAAAATCGGTCAAACTCGTGGGGAAGGGTGGGAGGGGTGATTTTTCATCAAAGATTACAATGGTGGCGAGTCAACCTTTCCCACCAATGGTATCGGGAAGTTGGTGGGAAGGAAATTGGGGCCGGAGGGGGTAACGGCCTCAGGTGAATCTCGAAAGCGGCTGAACTCAAGAAAGTGTAGTTGATAACCCCGGTGGCCTCGAGAAAGGGCTAACAGATTGTGCGATCGTGACATTCTTGTGTTCCAAGTGAGGCGAAAAAGGACGGTGAAAAGCTTTAGAAAAAAAGAGAGAACCTCAACGAGAGTAGATTCGGTATCTCACGCGGGGGGAGGCCGACCATATAAGGAGGACTAGGGGGAAAAAAGATGCCTCTTCCTCTAGTAGCGGTGCCAAATACTCCAATCCTGGGCAAAGCAAGCCGAAGGAAAACTGACGTCTCTATTCGGAGGGAGGGGGGGGAAAAGACACAGCTCTTGTTGTAAACACGGGTGGGGGTCGCGAGGGGTCAAAAGACTTGAGAATAAAAAAAACAGAAGAGAACCACCACGCGACATGAACTCGCAGATCCCAGTCTGGGAGAAGAGGAGATGAGAAATAGGGTGGGCGGACCCCATGCGAAAAAGGCAGGGGTGAAGCTGGCAGAGGCAGGCGGAACGATCTTAGGTCTTCTTTTTCACAGGGTCGAAACCTGGGGAAGGTTCCGTTACTCAGGAGCAAAAACTGCTGGAAAAGAGGAGGATGGACAATCCGCCAAAGGAAACTGTCAAATTTTTTGGGAATATAAGAGAACTGGAGGGGCGCGCCGACGGGGTACTGGGGGATTGAGGCCTGAAAAAAAAAGGCTAAAGTTTAAGCAAACTGTGGGTGGGAAAGGATCAGAGCGAAGGGGAACGCGTTCACCTTAATTTGCAAACGCGGTAGTAGCATAGAGCCGTGGAAGATACAAAACCCGCAACCCTTGACGAACTCTCTGTTCGACGGCGAAGATTCATTAAAGAACTTGAATACGCGAGCCTTGGGTATCAAGAGATTTATCAAGGTGCAGGCGGACAGAAGAAAAACGTTATTCGGCAGGAACAAGCAAGCGGCGAAAGGGACTTAAGGAAACTCACGCGCTCAGGTCGATATCGGACAGCGGCCGCCAATCAGGGGGTTGGGGAGGAAAAGAGGAAAAGATTCTTACGCCCCCAAAAATCCGAACGTCGTGCTGCTCAGCGAATACGGCAAGAGGTTCTCGATAAAAAATTAAAAGTTTCACTTCTTACGAGAAATCACGCCCGATCACGTCTACAATAAAGCACTAAGCGTCGAGCGGACGATCACGCAGTGCAAACAAGCAGTGACGACGGACCCGTCTACCAGTCATAAAAGAGGACCTTTCCGAGCTCGTAACCGGAACTGACAGAGGGACGCAATCATAGTGTGGAGGAGGCCGAACTGCATACTATAAAATCCCTAATAAACTAACGTTCGGATGGAGAAAGGGGGGGGGGAAAAAGCGACAATGAAATACGGTACGCGAAGAACTGACAATGGCCAAGCCCCCGCGAGCATAGATGACAAAAACAGAAAAAAACATTGGAAATGAGGAAGCAGCCCTCTAGTCGACAGAAGAAAAATATGAGACCGCTGGGAAATAGTTGCCAAGAGGAATGGCGCAAGACGATGGCACTGATCAGGATGATCTCCCCGTCTCAACACAAAACGTGATGGTTGAAAAGTATAGGGGAAAGGAAGGGAGGGCCAACAGACGGGCTCATAGGAGGGGCCGCGACCAGCGGTTCTAAAGAGGTATATCGGAGACCTCGCCTGTAGGTCGTGCGGCAGCAGGACAAAGAGAGAGTGTTACAATAGATCGTGTAACGAGGCAGTACGATTTGCATCGCAGCGATAAAGGTAGAAATGGTTGAGAGGAAGTCGGGCCCCAGCAATACGACGCGAAAGGCGCTCTCGTCGAAGGGAGGCTCAGGAGACCAAGAGGACATCTGTACAAGCAATGCTTAAACGCAAAAACGCCAATCTGAAATTCATCGGAGAGGGGAGGCAAACTTAAATACTACCAACGGAAGGGAGAGGGGAAGAACGGGAGGAGACAAATGAGTTGGCTACACCTTAAGTAGATGCCAGAGCCTACTATGTCATAGGGAAACCGATCGCTAACTTCGCTGAGTCACTTGCGCGGATGAAAAGGGACCTTTGAGGGAAATACAAAGCTTGTCACGGACGAAGGGAGAGGAAGACCCCTTCTAGTGACTGGTGGGTGACGTAACTCCATAGCGTATTCATAATTGCGCGCACCATCCTCGAAAAGGGGGAGGAGGCGGTATACATCAGACATGACGAGAGTAACTAGGGAAAAAACGCGCTGCCGGGTCCGCCGAAATAGAACGAGTGAATTGCTTGCCGAGGGCGGTAAAAATCTAGGGACAAGCTCGATCTGTAAATCGTATTCCGAAGATCGAAACAAACATCGATGGGGGAAAAGGTAAGTCGCTGTTTTTTCGAGGGAGGCGATATAATCTACTTCTCACCGAATTTTGGAAAACAAGGTACATCTGGGAACGTCGCGGAGGGAATGGACCACCGAAAAAAAAAAGCGCGCCCAGGGAGGCAAGGGAGAGGGGTTGCAGGTAAGACGAAAAGCAGATCCTGGGCCCGCTTCAAAACGTGACGATGAGAAAAGGTGAAGTGTGCACGGCCAGGGAGGGGGCTCGCTCAACAAGGGTTTGAGCAGTAGAGCGAACGTGAGTAATAAAAAGCAACCACCGAGACCCTATGAAACTTCAGAAGAAAAAGATAGTGGAAGCCAGCTCTTCATCTACCCGTGAATTTTAACCGCAGGGTTGGGGAAAGAACTCCGAAGATCTATCATCGCGCTCACGAGAGAAGCTGGGCTTGTCTTCCTAGCAGTCGGAGGTAGTAGAACCAAGTTCACGAGGGGGAAAGCTAGGATCGGTTTTAAACAAGCGCTGTATGACTTTCACGCAGCTGAGCTAGTAAACGCGGGCCCGTGACGAGTGCGGGAAAAGGTCACCGAATAAGGATTGAAACTCCGTACAGAGAGAATAGCCCGGTCAGATGAAACGGCATTCACTCCGTAGAGTAGGGGAGAGGGGAACTCAGAGGAAAGGAACGAAAAACGAGAAAGGTTTGGGGCTATTGGGGGGGGGGTCGTACAGCCGGCCCCCAGGGGGAGATCCATGAAACATGACACGCCGGGAAAGATAAAAGCCGAAAAAAGAAAAAGTCCTCAAAACCTCTATGCAAAACGATCGGGAATCATACTAAACTCAGTGAGGGGCCGGGAGGGCGGAAAAAAAAACATGATGTGCTACCATCCGGCAAGAGAAAACACAGAAATGTGCAGGACGAAATTTCTACGAAACGCAAAAAAAATCGAATACAAAATGTAAATAACAGCCAAAAGGGAAAAAAGGAGTGGGGGAAAGACTTTAAGGGATGCTGAAATGAGGTACAGCTGGCGAGACGAAGGGGAACTGACCAAGCATGCGCCCGCCCTTGGGTGTTGGGAAGAACCATGGGATAGGCTCAAAACTGACAGTCGAAAGATCGGTGTAAGAGGAACCAAAAAGTCTTAAACGAAGAATCAGGGGGGCAGACTACGTTAACCGGCGAAACAAATAGAAAAACCCATCAAAAGATGTAGATCATTCTCTACCATATACCGACACAGGGGGGAAAGCACGTGGGGAAGGAGGGGTTGGGACCTCAATTCTGGGAGTGGAACACAAAAGGAATTAGAAAGAGACTGCAGATAGGAAGTAGAACATAGACGAGTCCTAGTCACGCGCCTTGGAAGGAGGAAAGCTCACTTATACGACGGATTGCACCTACCCCTCAGGGTTGGGTGTCCCGTAGGTCAAACCGGGAAGCGCATGCAACACACAATGACAGCGGGGACGGAATCCTTTTCTAAAACGTGCTGTAAAAGAACATAAAAACAGAGGCATGGACGGAGCACCATCCTGCTGGAAGGCAAACGAGGCGACACAATTGACCAGCGCAATTTGTCACAGAGAAGGGGGATTCTTGTTGTAAGACAATATGGGGAGCCAAGCACAACGGACAAGGCGGGTACGCAACAACCCAACACGAAGCCCAAAGTTCACCGCGGAGGGGCTAAAGTAGTTCTCATGGGTACACAAAAGGGGAGCTGCAACGTGGTAGGCACGCCAATGACCATCGACTGCGGGGAGAAGCGACCGGCACATCCGAGGGGGGCACCGGCGGTACCTTCAAAAAGGGAGGACCCACTGCGACAGCAAGGTAACAAACGGGGTCAGGGGGGAAAAGCGGAGCGGACATGGGACGAAATTGTCGTAAAAAAAGAGAAAAAAACGACACCAACCATATTCTTAAATCGGTCGTCGGC
>Ga0179591_1199865_pt1 | contig 10418 bp, 3 predicted proteins | sample CZOMad2_1_08_16f_FD_182891 | JGI IMG/M metagenome (GOLD analysis project Ga0179591, IMG submission 182891) | Vadose zone soil fungal communities from Angelo Coast Range Reserve, California, USA - CZOMad2_1_08_16fungal (PacBio error correction) | ecosystem: Environmental > Terrestrial > Soil >...
CACTGGAATCCTCTCCGGGCTGAGGGAATATAGGCGGGTTCGTGAAAGCTGTGACTCCATTCATGAGGATACGTCCCAGAACAAAGAGCGTTGTCGACTTATTTCTATCAGTGCGAGAGGACCGATCGGGTACTGACGACGTTATTCAATGTGGGGTAGAACTGAAGGAACACCTCCCGTCTTTCCACGGGGAAAGAAACAAATTCGATTTCTGAGAGGGTGATGGGTACCCATTGCGGGGACGTATTATTGGTCGTTCAAAAAAAAAGGGAGTGTTCACGTCAGGAAGAGAACCCTATTTCTTAACCTCACGTTCTTTCGCCAGGAACGCTTCTACTAGTGGAGAGAAAACAATTCCCGCACACGCTGAATCCACAAAAAGGAAAACTCCTTTGAATGGATTGTCTAAAACCGTTTCCGTTGCCAAGTAAAAAAAATACGCGAAAAGAAGGCAGAAAGGTTCTCTCAATCGTCCCAGAAAAGCAGCGGGAACCGCGGCGGGCAGTCAGGGCGAAAGGCGGACTCCTGTTCAAGGTGGCTCAGACAAGGCCATCAATACTAGGAAGGAAGGGGGAGGAAACACGATCGGAGGCTCCCTTTTACTAAAACTGAAGAAAGACAAGAAGAAAAGCGACGTCGCATAAGCTCTGGAATCTGCGGACAACGAAGGGGGGACAACCACGAGGAAAGTAAGGGGACAACGGAGCTTAGGCTTCAGGCCCCCCATCAAGGGGAGATAAGGGCAAGGAGAAAATTTTGCGTGAGGAGGGGGAATAAGACGGGGTTCTTACCGCTAGCGATTTCTTAAGAAAGATCAGAGCGGAGGAACGGGAAAGAAATTTTGTATCGTAGTCCGAAGTAAAAAAAACAGTGCGAGGTTAGGCCTCCACTTCGGTAAGAGGGGGGGATTCCTCCTCTCTGATAAAATTCACTCAAAAAACGTAAGATACAAATGCCGAAGAAGGTTTGAGGAAAAGGAAAGGGGGTCGCCTTCGAAAGAGAGAGTCCAAAAGAAGAGAAAAGGGAGGAGTCACGCTATCTGAGGACCATTGGGGTCTGACAAAATGTACCTTTCAATCCCTCTTCAAGAGAAAATAAAAGCCTAAGTAATCTCAGAAAAAGCGGCAGCTCCAGGGTTACGAAGGAGTAGACTCAGATAAACTGCCCTTTGCTACAAAAGAAGTCGAGTCGCAGGGCGTATCTGGGTTTGATAAAGAGGAATACGAAAGAAAAGCAAAAAGAATCCCTTAAGAAGTCGCCTGTTTGAGAAAAAAAGGAATGGGAGAGGAGCTCGACAATAAGGGGTAAAAAAAGAGGAGTCATCAGATCAAATACGACAGTGAAGAAAGGGAACCGGACGGGGATGGAGGAACTCCTCTTCGTCCGCAGCGAAACCCACTTTTAAAGAGGGAGGAGGAAGGGACTCAAAACTCCAACCGCTCCCTAGCTCCAAACGAAAAAACACTTGTTGATTAAAAAAGAAAGAGAATATCGTTGGGGGGAAGAAAAGGTTGAGAGTGTGTGGGGGGGAAAGAATATAAGGTCACATGGTGTTGGAGAGAGGAGGAAAAAGAGGGACAAGAAAAATATGCCGGGGGTGGGAATCTTCCTCGGCTTCAAAGGGGGAGGTGGGAAACACTCTTCAAGCGTTTCTTGGTGTGACAGGATGGAGGACGCAGCAGGCGCAACAAAATCGTGTCTACACTGTCTGAGGGATAGGGCCTTGTCAGTCTTGCGGCTAATGCCCCATCCGTCGTCGACAAAGGAGGGCGGGTGCAACGGATTCTAAAAAAAAAAAGGCGGTAAAGAAAAAGAAACCTGAGCTGCCCCTGGTCAGCAAGGAAGTGTCTGGAGTGTGAACTAAAAAGTATTCCCTGGATACGAGAACTGGGGGGACCATCATTAGCGGTCCATACCGAGGGAAAAGGTGGATGGCTGAACGCGCTACGTCGACTTCTAGATAAAACCTCATGACCAAAAGAGGGGAGGGAGGCACTGGGGGGAGAAGGTTACTGTGGAAGGTCTCCGACAGAGCAGGCGGAGGGAACGAATAACAAGACCCGACAGGGGATGCGAAAGGAGAGGAGTTCTGAAAATGGCCGAGGTGCGGGGACGATAGCGTGAGATACCCAGAGAACGCAATCACAAAACAAAAAGATGATACGAGAAAGAGAGCTGGGAAACTTCGAAGGAGTCAGGAGACCAGCCCAAGGTGTCAACCGACTTTTCCAGTCCTTTTGCCAACTGAGAAGAAGGAAAGGACCTCTAAAAGGTTGGGGTATAAAGAAATAAGCAAATACGTTTAGCCTCTTAACTGTGGAGGAGAGGAGAGCTGTTGCTGAAATAGGTTTTCGTCACAGGGGAAGAAAAATCGGGGTAACTACCATCCTTGACGGTAAGGGATTAGCTAAAGTGTCTTGACAAAGGGAAGAGGAGGGAAAGGCTGCACCTACTGCCCGCCGCTGGAGGGTCCAGAGGGAGTCGATAGAAAAAAGTAATTATTGGAGTCTAGAGGGGCAAAGGGAACCGAGGTCCCGAAACGAAATGACTAAAAGTGAGGGGAAAAGGGAGTCTCAGTGGGGCCCGACGTCGTAAGGGAAGAAGGCCTGAAAATTTCACGGAGCGAGAAATTGGAAGATCGTGAGAATGACTCTTTAAAGCTGAAAAGTTAGGCCACCACATCCTACGGAAAATGGGTTAACAAACTTCACCCGGGTGGTCGGAGCCATTGACGGTCACTACAGGGAGGACGGACCTAAAGGGCCTAGGCGTCTAAAACTCGAATGGTCGAACATCTAATAAAGCGACCAGGGAATGTCTCTGGGCTATGAAGAAAAACGGGAGGTAAAATATAGGGCCTACGAAAGCGTCACCGCAAAGGTGGTGAAAGAGACTCTCCACACGGAGAAGAGGTCATGGCGTTAGGCCAAGGGGCAGAGATGCAAGTAGTGGACGTCGAGAGTCGAAGTCTTCCAGAGAAAATACTTGGTAAGGAAGGAGCGACGTGGAGGTCAGGAGGGTTCACTCAACACGATAGGAGACGTTAAGTACCTTTTTAAGGGGGATCAGGGGGGGCCAACTGGAAGAAGGAGGCCTAGCTGGGAGCTAGGCGGGAAAAGGCGGGAAGAATAACGCCGTCTTCCAAGGGAAACAAGAACCAAACGAGGATCTTCCGATGAAAGTGGACACAAAAGACGACACACAATCACCCTCCTCCAAAGAAAACCGTTCCCCTAGTTTCTCACAAAAAATTAAAGAACGTTCCTGGAAGGTGTGAAGTCACAGAGACTTGAGAGAATACACAGGTAACTTTCCCTTTTTGGAGAGAAAGAACAAATCCAAGAAGTTTCCTGAAAATGGAGAGGTTAATTGGGATACACACGGTACCATACTGGGTGAAAGGGAGGGGTCAAGAAAGAAAAATCAACGGTCAGTTTGGGGGGGGCTTTACTCAGAAGGGTAGGAGAACGGAAGACCCTACGGTTTAACTTAACCGCGGAGGAGGCTCGAAGCAAGTGGGAAGTACCCGGAATGGTCTTAAAATTTCCGGATTTTATCCCATATTACTAACTATATAGAAAACAAAAACCCTAGTAGGGAAAGAGAAAGTACCAGGTGGGACGACCCGAGACAAGTAGAAGGAAGAATGAAGCTAATGTCGGAGACACGAGCATCTGGGCTCAGGAACCAAGGAGTTGATCCAAAAGCCGAAAGATACGCCCAAAAATGAAAAGGGGCAGAAACCACGCCACACAGATTAAACCTTCTTTTACCGAAAAGTCCAAAAAGGTAACAGTAGGATTTCGCTTGATCAAGAAAGGACCTTACCGATGGGACAAAGTCTTTTCTTAGAAGAGATAAAGGTGGCGGGGCGTTGCTTTCTCCCTGAAACTGTCGGCAAGGGGGGATGGGGGTGGGGGAAACAGCGTTAGTGGGATGTCATCAGAGAAATCAGAAGTCGTGGGGAGGATTGGGTCAAGCGGATGCATACTGGAAGGGTCGCTCGGGGAGACGGTAAAAGAACTACCTGGGAGCCCCCTCGACGACGAGAGGTAAAGGGAAAAAAAAGTATGGATCTTTGAGAAGGGAAGGGGTTAGGAGGAGGAGGGTGAAGACGTCACCTTGGTTAGAGGAAGATCCTTAAAAAGGAGGGTTAAAACACACTTAAAAAAAATTGGAGGGGGAGAGGACTCCTTACCTCAGATCGACATTGGAATTTCAACATCGGAAGAGAGGGTGGAAGAAGTACTGCAAACCCTACTATGAGGGAAGGGGGGGGGAGGTCAGGTTCACGACAGAGCCGGCGTCGAGAGAAGGGAGGGCTGAAAGATCGTTAACGTAAAGGGCATATTAGAGGGAAAAGAGGGAAGAAAAACGACTTTGTAGGCTTTGGGGTAAGGGAAGACAGAGGAGGAAGGAGAAAGTCGGCAAGGGTATACGCCAGGACCTCCACGTCGTGACGAAAGGAAAGAGGACTATAGGGACTTTTTGCCCCAGGAGGATGGAGGGGGAGGAACAAAGAAAGATATTTCAAGAGTAAAGGGGAGAGTAGGAACCAGCAAGACGTTGAGAAAGGGCGGACTCTGCGTTAAGGACTCTCAAAAAAAAAAGAAGACACAACGCTCACCACATCCATCAGTGCCAAGAGAGGACATGCCAAAAGGTTTCTTACAGGAAATTACAACGAAAAAAAACGCCCTTCATCAGGGATCAAAGAAGGGAAGCCGCCAGCGGACTGAAGCGTCTTGCAGGACGGGCACTACCAAAAGAGCAAAGCATCACTGTTCAACTGGCGCGAGACAATTGCTGCCTCCTACATAATACTAAGGAAGTAGTACCAACAACTGTCGTGATCCTGTTGAAGAAACAAGAAAATCCGGCCCACCAAAAAAAAAAAGCGCGCAGAAGAGAGGGTCAGCGGAGAGGGAGGTAAAGGAGGCTTTGGCGAAAACCTTTGCGGAACCGAGAGAACATCCGTTAGGGATCAACCACAAAGAAAAACAAAAGCAACCCTCCGGAGTAAGATTCGCAATGGGAAGAAAGGAGAGAATAAACGAAGATTACCGCTCGAGGAGCTGAGTATTATCGCCTGACAAAGGAGTCGGCGAAGGGGGGGTCTACTGTTCGTCTTAAAGCCAAGCAGGAAAAGAAAGGGAAGGGGGGGCCATACAAGATGTAGGGAGTATTCATGAGTTGCGGGAAATACACTTAGGAGCACTTTTTATCTCCATCCCTTCCGATAAAAAGGAAGAAAAAATCGAATGGGGGGGAAGTCGGGCGGTCTAATGCCGACAGGGGAGTAAAAAGGGAGGAAGACCGAAAGGGGCTGCCGCGAGGGAGGGGTAGGCCAGGGTATGAAGCCAGTCCTTGAGCGGAGGGTCGCACTAACATAAAGGCCTCGGGCCAAGGAATCTCCCATCGTTCTCGGAGAGAGTTTTTGTATGAGGGGGGGAATCTCCGCGAACTGCAAGGGCACACACCAAAGCAACCTAAAGCGAAAGAGGAGGGAGGGGGGTCAGCGTTAAGGGTCTTCAAATTACCTCAACCTCAGCCCGTCACAATAAAGAAAAGGAAGTTTGGAAGTGGTTGGGTGGATCTCACAGAGACACGCCCGAGCAGAAGGATTTACCACTCGTCCTAAAGACGCTGAACTCACCATGAACCGTCTTATTGGTGATGCGAGTAGGAAGAAAAAAACCAGAAATGTGACACCTGGTCGGGCAGAGTACACTCAACGCGCTCAACGCTGCTCAAATTCGCAGGAAATCACAACAAAAAACTGAGGAGGATGTAACGAGATTTCTGCCTGAGAAGAGGAATTTGGGGTGAGAAAAGTCGCGACAGCTTTCACCGGTTTTGAGTGAGGGGACTAAGGATGAAAAAATCAACGGGGGGGCCAAGGATTCCGCGGGAAAGAGGAGAAGTGACGGACTCGCTTGTTGGGAACAAAGGAGTCTAGGGAGGGATGACGTCGTCAGAACCAAATTCTCAAAACAGCCGTGTAGAAGGAGAGTTTTAGCTTCCTGAAGAGAGGAAAGTCTTACCACTCCGAATCCGCTTGCTAGGCGAAAAAAGGAGGGGAGGTTGTTACCGGAATTTCAGTTCTGTCGAACCTCCGAACGAGAGGGTGTCCCGCTTTTGTGAAACTGGCCCTGAGCGGTCCTTTTTCTCGGGTAAAGTGCGGGGGTGGGGAAGTACCCTATAGGGGGGGAAACTACACTGGGACTCAGCTCGAAAAAAGAGCAAGGTGAAAAAAGAGGCCTGCTCATTAAAAATAGGAACGCCAAAGTCCCTAAACCTATAGTTCGGACACGTGGGGTAATGGAGGGAAGGCTTGCTACGACTTGCGACAGAGGCCTCGCCCTAATAAGCCCCGGAAAAAAGGGGTAATGAAGAAGAGAGGATCTTGAGTCCGTTGTGCTGGAGCTAACGAAGAGAACCACTAGCTCGCACCCGCCGTAAGGTCATAAAAAAACAAGTAAGAACGCGCGCGTTAACTTCTGACTAGTCGAAGGACATCCCCTTCTTCAATAGTAGAAAAGAAGATAGGTTTACGGGCCGAACGGCCTTTCCAGGAGGGTTAGGAAGAAATAAAAAATGAAGAGGGGGAGAGAGGGGGGGGAAAAATGGTTGGACAAAGAAAAGAATTGGGAAAGCCAGCTTCCTCTCTGCTTCAAAGAAGCTTGGGGGCGAATCCTCTCTTGTTCTTCAAACGGGGAGAGAACGCTTCTGGGGTATAACCAGCAGGGACTGGAAGAGTGGTCCGCCATTGTAGGACCAAGGGTCTGTGACGGCTGAATAAAAACCAGGGGATCTGGAACCGACTGCCCGCAGGATTGCCACGCGGGCGGTCACGAAGCACTAGAAAGGCAACGTAGGGGAAAGATGTTCAAGGACCTCTGGTAAGGAGAGTGCGCATGCCGGGAAAGAGCTTGTCTTCGAGTTTTGTCCTTCCTTACGGAATAAGCTGGAGATTAGAGCAGGCGCACGGCTGGGGAAGAATAAACGGGTCGGCAACTAGTGAACTAGAAAGTCTGGGGGGGGAGACCATCCTACTGAAAAGAAACTCAAAAAAAAAACATAAAAATTAACGGGGGGAGGCAGGGTCGTAGGGAGAAAGAAAAAAAAGACTAATGACCGCCTCAGACAAAGTCCGGCAGATCAAAATAAAAAGTAGTCTTCTGGGACGGGGTCTATATCCTTGAAGAGAAAAATCGAGAAGTCTCAGCCGGTCTAGGTAGTTGAAACCTCTAAAGTAGGGCCCACCTGAGTACTCTGCTGGGGGAGTGAAAAGGAAAGGAGTCTCCTAGGGTGATCTGAAGGATGAATCGTCAAGCCTCTAGGCCCGGGGGGTCCCCTCATTCAGCAGGGGGGGGAATATAAGGTGGATTTCGACAAAAAGGAAGAAAACCGACGCTCAAAAAAGGCAGGGGGGATTAATAAGGTTAGGGGATCTTTTGGGGGGGGTCCGAAAAGGTATGTCACTCCTCTGTACTAGAAAGGGGGAACTGAACCGCGGCCGTGAATTATAGAACCTCACCCGCAAAAGACAAAACGGCACGTTAGACGCTGAGGAATCAAGGAATGAGTGAAACTCCAGAAGAAAAAGACCGAAAGAAGACAAGACCCAACTTAGAACTATGTCTCAAAAAACCTCCCTCCCCTCCTGAGACAATCTTAGACTCCCGAAGGGCGGCCAGTTACTGGGTCCAAGTTTGTGGACCGCTACAAGGGGGAAAGACTCCAGAAGGGTGGCGAGGAATTTAATTGTGACGGTACAGTCCTCCTCTAAGGAGTGTTCGGTGAAGAAGACAACTCCTCGTAAGTCAATTTTTGTTGTCTTTTTCAAGTCGGGGAACTAACCTGCAGGTAGAAGACGGGTAAAGGGCTCTTCTAGTGCTCTCCTCATTATCGAAAGAAGGGGTAAGGGGGAAAAGGAGTAGGCGTGGTCGTCGAGTGGTATCAAATCAGAAAACACCAACGGAGAGGAAGAGAAAAATATATCGTAATCTTTTGACTACCCACGCAAAGGAAAATCAGGCGAAGAACTGGGAAAGGAAGATGGAGAAAGCATGACGGATACGGTCCCCTTCCTTCTAATTAAGTGGAGAGGACGAACCGAAAAAAATTGACCGAGTTACTGTAGCGGTGATTAGGAAATCCTCGGAAACCAAGGTGAAAAGGGGCTCGAACGAAACTTCAATTCGAGAAAAACCAGGAAAAATTGAGGAGTTCTCATGTAATCAAGAACTCGACAAAGGAACCCTGTAAGAAGGGGGCTAGAACGATCTCAAATTTAAGGGTGAGGGGGGTCTCCTAGATGCCGGGGGGCGGTTGTGGTCGTCGTGGCTGTTGGTTTTGAAGGGTTTCATCAGAGGATCTACGGGCTCCTCTATACTTTGTCCAAATGGTGTTGTTAGCGTAAGGTCTCTAAGTTGTAGGAGAAGAACTCAGACTTTTTTCATCTCTATCTGGCTCGTAACATTCGTAAGGGATCAGCAAAAAGCACCATTTCGGCCACCCACCTCGCGGCCTAAGACTTAAACACGTGTCGCCGTTGAGCTTCTTTGCGATAGCGGGGTCGAAACGCAACTTCAATCTCTCCTTATGAGCCCGACTCTGAAAAAGGGGGCTCTGTCAAGCCTGGAACTGGGGCAAACAGGCTTCAATTCGATGACGAGGGGGGTAACGCCAGGCCCATAGATGGCTAAGGGTTTGATCCTGTGGGCTTGTCTCGAGAAACGCACCATCGCTCGCGGCTGGTCTTCCGAAAGAGTTAGGTTGCTGACCGCCCTCGATGTTCCTAAATGCCCGGGCATTATGAGATCGAAAAGGGGGGAACCTTACCAACAGGAAAGTTTGAACGGGGATTGTCGTAATATTGGAACAACGATCGATTCTGGAAGGGGGGGCGGTTTGATTACCCGACCGTCCCCTTCGTTGAACAGGAAGGCGTCCTTGCTATAGTTTTCCGGTGTTCCCTAACGGGCGGCGTTCTGATTTGTGGTGTCACCCAAGAAGGTTCACTGATTGACAAGCGGTACTTGCCAGACGCAACATTGATCAACCACCAAAGGTCGATCGTCAGGGAGGTGACAGGTAACTCTTAGGGTCTCTCAAGTTATAACTCTCCCCTTGCCGGCAAGTCCCCGATCGAAGCCTTTCAAGTACAAAAGGTGGAGGGCCGGAGGAAGAAGAAGTTATGTCCCTGCAGGCGTTTCCGGGTTCAGAATAGTGGAGTGCATGTTTAAAACGTACAGCGGGGAAACCATTCCACTCTAGTCAATCCATAAAAAAACTTTTAGCCGGGGAGATTCCCGTCACGAAAAGGAGGGACGTAGACGCGGAGGTGGATTCTTAAGGGGGGACAGGAGTAAACGCCTGGGCCAGTGACTTTTGCGAAAAGAAAGTCTTTCCATCGCTTCGTCCAGACGGTTTAGTACAAGAGGAGAGATTTCTTTGTCTCCCAGTGGGGAAACGGAAAAAAACTGCATAAAAAGAATGAAACACACGATCTCATTCCAGAACTTATCTGGCAAGGAAAAAAGTCGGAAGTTTCAGCACACGGCGTACCTATACAGGAAAATCGTGGATGCCACACCAAAGTGAGCTTCGGTCTAAAGAGGATCAATTTGCTTGGTGTACAAAAAGAATCTTAACACGGGCGGATATTATTTAGTAGAATACTGAATGACTTTCTGCTTTTGCGGTTGTGTCGAGGCGCTTGTTTAGAGGCGGGGCGCCGGCAGCAAACACCTTCCTGGGAAGAGTCTATGTCTCGGACACGTCTGGTGGTAGGGAAGCTTCGGGCAGAAGCACTTGGAGGAGCACGGAAAGAAAAAAGTCCCCTGATCCTCCTACATCTTTCCGAAAAAAGTTTAGGGAGTAGATCGTAGAGATCCTAACGAATCAAGCTTCCGAAGACCGGAAAATTTCTATGAGGCGGGAACTAGAAAGTTTGCTTTGCAAAAGCCTCAGGCAACCACGCCGTAGCACGATACAGAAAGTTGGTGGGGGGTGGGTGGCCCGATCAAGAGCGTCCCGAGAACTCATCGGTGAAGCTAAAGAGGTTGGTAAGGTATGAGAGAGGCTCCTACTAACTCCCGGGCAATCAGACGCCCCCTCGGCGCGCTCCGCTGATCGTTTTTTAGATATCTTTTGCGAGAGCATTCCAAAAAAAGACCAAGAATCGACTTTCTCCCCTTCTTCCTGGTGAAAAAGTTGGCGGGCTCTCGAACAAGCAAGAAGCATAAAAGAAGGGTACACAAGAGGGCCGATCCCGAGGACAATCTTCCGCGAGTACAGTGATTGTTTAGCCCTACTCGATTAAGACTGCCTAAAAAGGGGTTGAAAAATCTATCTGACTCTTCTGGGAAGAAAAAAAACAGGCACATCGGCCCGCTACTGCTCCCGCCTAG
>Ga0179591_1543681_pt1 | contig 10418 bp, 8 predicted proteins | sample CZOMad2_1_08_16f_FD_182891 | JGI IMG/M metagenome (GOLD analysis project Ga0179591, IMG submission 182891) | Vadose zone soil fungal communities from Angelo Coast Range Reserve, California, USA - CZOMad2_1_08_16fungal (PacBio error correction) | ecosystem: Environmental > Terrestrial > Soil >...
ATAACCCCCGCGGCATTGCTGAGCCATCTCGCGAACATGTATCCGTTCGCGGCCGCAGCTTCAGGGTCGTCGCTATCTCGTCCTTCGTCACTCGGGGCTGACCGTATTCGGCCTCGATTCGCTTATAAACGGTCTCCGCCGCCGGTGAGGTTTTTCTGGAACCCGTCTGTCGCGACCGCCGATCTCAACGCTGCTTGGACGTGCAACAGCGCCACGCCGCCGCCGCTGGTCTCCGCCGGCCGGCTTCGCCGGCGTTACATCACCCAGGTGAATCCCGACCGCCCACTTTCCGCTGTTCCCTCAGCCGGGTGACATGCCCCGATTCCTACCGCGGTACCTCGGTAACTCACTGCGCCGGGAATTCTGATCTGCCCGCACCCCGATCCGCATGATGCTGCGCAGGCAAGGAACCCCTACGAATCGGTGAGCCAGCGCACCCCCGGTCGGCGTTTCTTCCCTTCATGACGATAGACATCGAGAAAGTCGATCCCGCGCCGCAGATCGATCAGATCGACGTCAACAGCGATACTAGACGCCCGACGCACTGGCGGATTGTTGAGGCCAATTCCGTCCTCGGCCGCGGTCATCCCGCAATCTGCATTCAGGTCGGTTGGCGCTTTAGCAGTGTCGGGCCCGAGCTCACCGCAATATGAGGTCGACGTCGATGCAGCCGCTCTTGTCAGCGCGGCGCGTCACTTGCCGGCCAATGTCTTAATGCCTGGCCCATGGCGTCCAGTCCGAATCTCTATTGTCGCTTTTCCAGCGCACACGGCGCCGGGGGCGGGCTCGGCCGGCGACAAGCATCACGGTGACGGCGTTCCAGCATCGTCCGGCTACACGCGGGCATGACTCCCGCCACGGCGAACCGATACCAGTGCTGCCGCCCCTCCCGATCCATATGACGACCGACATCCCGCGCATCATCTGCTGGTCTCCTTCAGCAATCAGAAGCGCGCTTGGTCTACCGCGTCATCCTGATGCAACCCCCATGACGACGTGCGTCAGCCGGAACTGATCGACGCCGGCAATTTACGGGCACACAGGTGCGGGTCATCCCCGACCACCGTCTGGCTATCCTCCACTCCGGTCACGACGTCCGCCGCGTGCAAACCGACGAGCCGGGGGCGCTCAAGATTTTTCCACATACAAAGACGGTTGTGACCGACGAGGCTTCGGTCGCCGTCAACCGGCGGGTCTTGGCGTCGGACCCAGCCATCCTCACTTCCCCCCGACAATCCCGGGGGCTACGTTTTGCGCTCTAGCGCCAGAAACAAGCTCGACACGTTCGAGATCATTCCAATGTCAAGCTTTCGGCGCTCGAGCGTTCCAAATCCCGTTTGTTCCATCAGGTATACTCTGGCCGAGCCCGGCCAACATCCGTGCCGCCAGCTCTCCGCGTCACCATGTCGTTCACGTCCACCCGAACGGGCCGCTTTGTTCTATACCTGCCAGCCGCTCGTCCCTCTAACAAGTCCAGTTCGAACGGACAAACCCGTTCTCGCCGGCGGCGAGAATACTTTTATGCCGTTTACGAGTCGACATGACGACCGGAGAACCGGCCGATCCGCAGTCACACGCGCGCATTCACTTCCGACTTCACATCGACCGAGCTGCCGCATGCTGTCCGGCGCACATCATGGTCGTGCCGGTCAGAGAGTGTGCTGCGCTTCCCGCCACCCTGTGCCGGCTAGCCTGCTGCTTCCGGATCGACACGGCGGCAACGCTCGATTTCGTCCGCAATACGATTTCGATGTCGGCAGCAGAACGATTTCTGGAGGGAATGTTCCCCAGCTCTCACAGTGAGCACGCTCCGGGCCACAACGTCCTTTGGCAGGCACGTTCGCCCTTCGATTTGCTGCGCGTTTTTCTTCGGCTAGGGTCTGACGTCGTTCGGCGAGCCCGTTGCGTCATCTCGTCTATTTCCCCGGGCCGAGTATGGTCCGAGCGCGGCGCTGTCGCGTCGACGAAGGAGGCCTACGCCGACAATTCGTTGGCGCTTGTCCCAAGTCCTTCCTCCTGCCGGGAACCGGGCGAGCATCCAACCGGGAGCACATCGCATATTGCCGCGCGGGTCTTCCCTCCGTGCGCTGTGGCGCATGGCTCGCTTCAACCGCGCCTGTCGGCCGTGGCGATATCCTACTTCGCGTATGGTGTTACGGCTTTTTCGGAAGATTTGGCGATTCGGCTTTTGCTGCACGGCCCAAGATCGTCGTCGGTGGCGGTTGGTCGCTCAGCTGTATGGGACATGGCTAGGAATTTGGGTTCCGACCGCGAACGCGTCCACGATCGCGGCTTGCAGCGATGGTGCGTGCTCGCGATTCCTCAGACTCGCAGGTCAAATTCGGGTTGCGATAGCGGCTGGCGGGCGTGATACGGCCGGGAACTGTTGCGCGGCGCACCGCAACCTCAGCTCACAGACTCTCTCGCGGTTCACTTTGCCGGCATCGTGCTCGGTGAACCGCTCTCTTCGGGTTTTTTTTCATTGCTGGTCGGCTTTCCACGGCTCGCCGCACATCCCCTCGCACACTCTCGCGGCTTCTTCTACATCATTCTATCGCTCGGCGCTTTGGGTGTTCGGGTGGCGCGCCCGTTGTGCCTGCCGACTCTGCTGCTTCGGTGTTGCCACCGGGGTTATGGTGAACGAACTACGCCTTTCTCTCGGGCCGGTATGGCTCGTCTCAAGCGCTGCCGTGTTGATCCTGACTGTTTCACCTTTTGGGCCGCCTACACTCGATCTCGGCGTCGGTCATGGGTCCCGATCCCAATGGTCTGGCCGGCGCTGATCTTGTCATCTGCGATATGTTTCTGCCGTCCATTCTTCTGCGTGTTTGATACCGTTTTGCCAGTTCCGCGACACGCTTTGCGTGGCCGGCCCGGCCGCTTTGCGTGCACTCCGCATTGCGCGGCGTCAACGCATCGGTAGTGGGGCTGTTTCTGGCCCGCGCTCCACAGCGGTGGTGGACGAGCGCGGATATTATCGACCGGCGATTTCGCTATCCGGCATCCTGGTCGTTCTGCTCCTGATCGTTCTTGTGCGGTGCCGCCTTGACTGGTTCTATTCTTTGCGCCCCTGCCGCACCGTCTTCTGAGCAATTCCAATCTTGAATGCTACAGCGTTTCCTTCTGGCTTTGTGTCTCTCTGTGCTTGGTCGCGGCGTACCGCGCACGCATCGGACACGGTTGGGTTCTCGAGGTAGCTGACGGCTGGAGCGTCACGAGTATGCGTGACCAGATCCGTGCCGGCATAGACAGCTGTCTTGTTCCCGATCGGCGAGCAATAGATCCCCTCCAAGCTCCACTTCGTCCAAGCGTAATCCCGAAAAGACAGCCGGATTACACATTCCTTATCTCACGATCCCCCGCCCCAAACAAGCGCAGCCAATTCCTCCATCCTCTTGGTTCTGGCACTACGCAGCATTCGATTTCCGATACACGAGAGATAACGACACCTACGACGTTGCAGACGTGGGAGAACCGTTTGAACTCCTTCCGCTGCATTCCGGAAATAATCCTGAGGAATATAAAACCAGCACTGATTTCCGTGATGCTCAGATGAGCCCGATTCCGAGCTTACAAGCAACACCCCACTGTTTGATGCGCGATGGCCGCTACGTTGGTGCCCACAAGCTCGGTTGGCACGGAAATAAGCGTATAGGCCTGACAGATAAGCTATCGACGATGGGACTGAAGCTCTCCCGTGACGAACGACAAATGAATAGATCTCGACAGCTAAATTCTCTACTTCACGGGAGACTAACAGAAGGAGTAGCCCCTACGTCTTGGAGAGCTATCCTCAGGACTCTGGAACGGAGGATTCGATGTTGATGGGAATAGAAATGACAGGGGCAGAATGAGGAGTGTTGAGGCACGCCTAGGGGGCGGGAACAACACAGAAAAGGGGAGAGGAATGTGGCAGCCCGTGTGAGAGTGTGCACGGAGGTTCGAGGCGTGGGAAGAAGCTAAAATGGGGTACGAGGGCGTAACATAATCGAGGAGCAGAGGCTAGGAGATTGCTAGGGGTGGATTCCTGTTAGAGCTCCGGAAGGGCTGCATAAGCGGCTGAGTTATTAGGCATGAGAGGAGAGAATCAAGCATATGAGGTTTAGAAAAGAATTATGTTTCGATAACATTGGGAGACGTTCCACGCATCAAAGTGCCTTTGTCCATCACAGGGTCCACAAGGTTCTGGGCACATCAAGATTCCCTGTAACATGCAGAATACACCCCACAACTTTGGACGGCCCGTCGCCAATGTCCCAAAGATTTACGGTACAAGATTAGACTGTCCCGGAAAGACGAAGTGATTTCGCATCCTCAAGGCAAGTTCAGTTCCCTCCTCGGCTATTCCAGGAGGACTTCCACTTTCCCACACATCCCTGCTGTGCAGTTGGCAGTGCTTTACTTTATGGCAAGGGTAGATTAATGCCACATCACGCTGCCAATGCGTGATTTGAGGCATTCATGTTTGGTTGGGTGCCTATGCAAGCTTCAGACACCCAACCGGTGCAGAGCCCCACACTCGACAATGATCATAAAACATGGTAATCCGAGCTAACTGCTACTCTCCAACCAGGCCATCGGGATTCCATGCAAACAAACGCCACTATCCTCCGTTGCCATTCCCCCAACCATGCAAGTGGTATCTTATACAATCCAATCATATCGTAGAAAGTTCAACAATAAAATAGTATAGTCTCAGGAGCGTCATCAACCTCCATCACCCACCAGGAGCGGTAGCGGGGTATCTTCGCCCTCGTCGAGCATTGGCAATGAAAATCCCGTAGTCATCCTCAAACCACCCCTCCTCCATACTCATTCTTCACAATCCCATGGACCGATTCCCCATGGCCTGGATAGCACCCCTCTCCAGTCTCCCGCCGCATCTTTGAGCGATGCTGATCATGATATGAAAAGGTGGCTTGGCGGACTGAGAGAATCTGCACGTTTTCTGGATTATTGGCCTGGTTGGGAGGGGACAGCGGTTTTTAGACGGCGATAAAAATATGAAGAGCAATTCGAGGATCTTGACGCCTCCAATCCGTCACGCCAAACTATTCGTCACCAACCGACCCACTACTAGCAGCAACGCTCGCCTGACGAGCGCCTCCTTCGCTCCTCGCCCTTACCCCCCACTGTAAACCTCTTTTCAACCACCAAGATGCCGCGCAACCGCCGTCTACAAGACCTCGTCCACCTCCACACCGCAATCATCCAAAAACGTGCGAAATTCTCCTCAGTCACGCCAAGGCCACCTCTTTCATCTCATGATCAGCATCGCCTCAAAGATTGGCGGCTGGCTTAATGGATGAGGTGTGCATCAGCCTGGTGAAATCGGTCCCCGTGGGATTTTGAAGATGAGTGATTCGGAGGAGTGTTTGAGATGATACGGGATTTCATTGCCTAACTGCTCCGACGATGGCGAAACCTACCAAACCGCGACCGTCTCCGGTGGGAGCTGGATGATTGAATTGGCTCTGAACGTATTCTATTTTATGTTTGAAACTTCTACGATAAGCTGGATTGTGAGAAGATACCACTTGCATGGATGGGGAGGAACTGTCACGAGATAGTGGCGTTTGTTTGGCATGGAATCCCGATGAGTGTGTGGAGATACATGAGCTCGGATCATCAAAGTTGTGATTATCATTTCGAGTTTTGGGGCTCTGCACCGTTGGGTATCTGACGCTTTAGCATAGGATAACCAACCAACCTGAATCCTCCAATCACGCATTGGCACCGTGAGTGCATTTAATCTACCCCTTGCCATCAAACGTAAAGCACCTTCAATACTTGCCCAGTCAGAGCTTGAAAGTGGAAGTACCGGCTGGAATAGTCCTGAGGATGGAATGGAAAACTGACCTTTGCAGAACGCTAGAATCAGCTCCGCTTTCCGGACAGTCTCATTGTTACCGACATCTATTGGACATTTGGCGCCGTCATCCCAAAGTTGTGGGGGTTTGATTTGAGATTCCATGGGGAAATCTTGATGTGCCAGAACTTGTGGAACTGTGAGGCGACACAAGGGGCAAATTTGATGCGTGACGTCTCCCCAATTTTCATCGAACATATTCTTTTCTAACCTCATATGCCGTCGACTTTCTATCCTCTCATGCTTCATAAACTCATGACCGCTAGTGCAGCCCTCCCGAGAGCTCGTAACCCGGAATCCACCCTATCCAGCTTCCTAGGGCCGCCCTATCCCTCCGATTATGATTATGTGCCCTCGCCCCCCTTATTAGCCGCGCTTCCCACGCCTCGCCATCATCCGTGTCGCCTTCTCCCCCACTCGGTCCTGCCACTAATTCCGTCTCCTCGTCCCCGCCCCACTATGCGTGCCCTCAACCTCCCTGCGCTCTTGCCCCTTTCACTTTCACTTCCCACTCAACATCTTTAATCCTCGTATCCAGAATCCCTGAGGACTGCTCTCCAAGACTAACGAGCTAACTCCTATCTGTGTCCCCGGAACGTAAGAAGTTAGCTTTCGAGTCTTATCTTCAGTTTGTGCGTACTTCAGGGAGAGCATCAGTCCCCATCCTCAATAGCTCATCTTCATGCCCTCACCGCTTTCTCTGCATTGCAAACCGATGCTGCCTCTGCGAGTAGCGGTCACGCGCGAGCAAGATACATTTGCGGTTGCTCGTAAGCTCGGAATAGGGCCAAATCTTTGAGCACACTGACATCAGTGCTGGTTTTCTTCCTCAGGATTATTTCCCGGTAGCAGCGGAGTCACGTTCCTCCCACGTCTGCAACGTGTATGTCGTCTCTCTCGTCGTACATCGGAATCTGAATGCTGCGAGGAGCAGCAGAGGATGGCTGTTGTTTGGGGCGGTTGACGATCGGTTCTCCTTCAGGCGTATGTCCACCCTGTTCTTTCTTGATTTCCAGCTTGGCCTAATTGGAGCTGGAGGTGGTTCATATTGCTCGCCGATCGACAATTACCGTCGTCCTTGCGGCACCGACGATCTGTTTCGACGCACCGTCGGTTCCAAGGATCTCTCCTACGAGAAACACCGTGTTCCGGAGACGTGGCCGCGCCGCCGCGCCCAGCACCAGAGCACACAAGCAAAGAAACGGCTAGTGATCCAAGTCAATATTGGCACTTACCATAGACGACGTGGCGTGCGGTCGGCCCAACGTCACGAACCAAGCCCAGCGGCACCGCCCAGAACTCCAGTAGCAGTAATCGTCCGGATGCCTATCCTCGAAATCGGCTCAGTCTCGAATTATCGCCTCGTCCACACCTGCTGTAAGCGCGGCCAGCAACCAGCCCCACTACCGCTGCATATGGAGCCGCGCAATGCGCATTGCACGCCGGCGGCGCCGCAGCGTGTCCCGGACGGCCACACAAGCCTATCAACAGCACAAATGGACGGCAGAAATATCGCGATTACACAGATCACGCCGAGATCCTCCATCCATGTTGGCTTCGGACCCATGAACCCAGCCGCCGAGAATGCGGCAAAGGACATGGCCCCCGGCACCGCTTGCGCGCGCCATAACCGGCGAGAAAGTGGCTTCGTTTACTCACCTCCAATTCCTCGGTGGCACCACCGAAGCTGCAGCAGCAGGGCAATCTACAACGTGGCCCGTCCACCTAACACCAAAGCGCCCTACGATAGATGCTGTTCCGACGAGCTGCAGAGCGTGTGCGAGGGACTGCTCTAGCTAGCATGGAATCCCGACACAATTGCAAAAAACCCGACTATAGTCGTCATCCGACCATATGTGAGGCAAGTGGGGGGGTGGGGGAGGTGTGGGTGGTGTTGGTGGGGGGGGGGGGGGGGGGGTTGTGTGTGGCTGGGGTGGTTGGGGGGGGGGCTGTGGCGTGGGAAACCTCGACGCGAATTTCCTGATTCTGAGTTTTGTCGGTGTCGCCCTCAGCACATTCCCCATCCCTATCATCGCCCTGCCCGCCGCTTATCGCACCGATTTGACCTGGACTGAAGGCATCGCATAGCACGCGACCATGGCCTGCACCGACCAGGCGATCGTTCGGCGCGTTCGGGTCGGACCAGAATTCCTCGCCATTCCCTAACAGCCCTGAACGTACAACCCTGCCCACCGCGACGATTCTTGTGCCTTCAGGCCAACCTAATCGTCCAAATCTGCCTAAGCCTTCCACACCATGCCGAAGAGGATCATCTCCACGGCGACGGCGCTGTGCTAGTTCCGCGCCATCGCACACGCCCTAGAGCCCCGCGTCTCATATTTGCCGATGCTGATACCGGTCTTTAGCTGCTCGCCGGTCCGCAGGAAATTGCAAAGCGAAAACCGAGTCGGCGAGGCTCCTTCGTCGCCCATTCGGCGCCTCTCGACAAACTCGGCCGGCAATAGCCGATATGCCAAACCGGGCGCCGAACACGTCACCCCACGCGAAGAAAACCGCGCATGCAACCTCGAATGGGGATACGCGGTGTCCCTGCAAAAGGTTAACGTGTGCCGGCACTGTGCTCACTGTGAGACGGAACATTCCCATCCGAACATCGTTCGGCGCCGAGCACGTTCGCCGAATCGTATTTAGCGGACAATCGGAGCTTTGCCACCCGTTTGTCGATACGGAAGCCGCAGGCTAGCCGTCACGGTGGGGATTCGTCCCACCCTCTCTGGACCGGCCAACGCCATGAGGTGCGCCTGCGACCATCATGCGGGCTGCCTCGGGTCGCTTACATTGGCCGGCATTAGATGCCGCGCCGTGTCGACTTGCTGATCGGAACCGTTCTTTGTCTACTTCCGCCTGGTCGTTCATGTCACGAAAGTCCTTCCGCGTGAAAGCGATAGCAACGAAACTTACTTCTCAGCCGCTACGGCGAAACCGTGGGTTTTGCTCGTCGACCTGACGTCGATGGGCTGCGGTGATTGGACCGGGTATAGGACAAAAGCGGCCGTTTCGAGTGACTTAAACTCAGTGCGGCGGCTTTGCGGGCCACAGATGTTGACCGTCTCTTCGCAAGCGACTCACTTACGTAACACTCGGCGCCGACGAAAGGCTTGCCATTGTGACTCTCGAACCGTGTCAGCTTGGTCGGCTCTCGAGCGAAACGGAGACCCAGGGCTCTGCTCGGTGGTTAAGTCGCGATGGCGCGGGCTCGCAGAAGCAGTAAACTCCTCTCTTTGCGACTACAGACAGAACCTTCATGCGTCCGTCAGCAGACCCCTGTCTTGGTATTGAAAATCTTGAGCGGCCCTACTCTTGCTCTTCCCTGTTTGCCCCGCGGCTGGCGTCCGTGACCGCGCTGATCGAGGATTCAGCACCGTTGTCGGGGCTGACCCGCACCAGTGCCCGTACGTTCCGGCGTCATCAGCTTTCACGGCTGACCGCACTACTCGTTCCCTCGAGGGTTGCATCAAGATTGCGAGCGGTATACCAATCGTCTAGCGTCGGATTGCTGAAGCGCTCGCAGCAATGACCGACCGGATGATCGTGTACGTCCCTATGATCGGTTCGTCGGCAGGTTAATCGAGGTTCGCCGTGCGGCGTCTCCCGCGTGGAGCCGGAATCGATGCGGAACGCGCGTTCCCACCGGTGAGTGCTTGTCCCGGCCGAGCCCGCCCCCGGCGCGCCTGTTACCGCTTGGCAGCGACATAGTATATACTCCGGCCTGACGCATGGCGCCCAAGCATAATGCACATGGGGGCACACCAAGGTTGACGGCGCCGCGCACTGACCATCAGCGGGCTGGCCTCCGACGTCGACTTCATAGTTCGTAGAGCTCCCGGCCGACACGGGGCATAAAGGCCACCTTCCGAATCCTTGATCCGCTGCGCCATGACAGCGGCCAACCGATGACTGATTGGACCTCAAACATTACCCCCATGTGGTGCTGCTCGGCGTCCTGTATTCGCCTGTTGACAGTCTGATCTGATCGATCTGCGGCTGCGGATCGACTTTTCTCGCTGTCGATCGTCATTCGTGACGTGCCGCCCCTGGGGTTGCGGCTGCTCAACACCTCGATTCTTAGGGTTTCTCTGCCCTTGCGCAAGCAGAATGCGATCGGGTGCCGTGCGATCGATTCCCGGCGCAGTGAGCTTTCGAACCGTAGCGTACCGGCCCCGGTATGAAACTTCGATTACAGCTCACTCCGTGGCTTTTCGAGGCGAACCGCGGCGAAGTGGGGCGTCTGGTATTCACCTGGGTGATTTAAACGCAAAGGCGAAGCCGCGGCCAGTCGACCAGCGACGGCGGGTGGCGCTGTTGCACAGGTCCCCAGCCCGCGTTTGACAGAATCGGCTCTGGTCGCGACACCACCGCGGTTCCAGCACTCGACCCGGCGGCGGAGACCGGCTTTCACAGCGCATCGAGGGCGACGAATCCGGTCGAGCCGCCTGAGACTCGTGTGCGAAGCGACTCCCTGAAGCTGCGCGTCAGCGACACGGATACCTTTCGCGCAGATGCTTCAGCAATGCCGCGGGGTTATATC
>Ga0179591_1298013_pt1 | contig 10417 bp, 9 predicted proteins | sample CZOMad2_1_08_16f_FD_182891 | JGI IMG/M metagenome (GOLD analysis project Ga0179591, IMG submission 182891) | Vadose zone soil fungal communities from Angelo Coast Range Reserve, California, USA - CZOMad2_1_08_16fungal (PacBio error correction) | ecosystem: Environmental > Terrestrial > Soil >...
TGGTAGAGAAAAGGAAGTTTAAAAGTATTTCATAAAGGAAGGTAAAAGTACTGGTAAAATTCTGAAAGGGTATCGCCTGAAAGAGTGAACACTTCTTCTAAAAATTAGGAGAAGTTGCCTGAAATTGACCAAGGAAGGAAGGGGATCGGGGATGGAAAAAGAAACTTCCCAGATATTCGCGGGGGTCACCTTCGCAAGGATAACTCTTCAACGAAGAAAAAGAGAAGGGCGTTGACATGGATATCGGAAAGGCAGCGGGGGGGAAAAATACGCGGCCTCCTCAGGCTTCAGATGGATAGGTGGCTCTTACTGGACATAACTACATACTAAGAGGAATGGGGGGTACGCAGGTGAAGAGAAAAAGGGCTCCAAGCTAGGGCAATTCCTGGCTTCATTGGACAGAATCTCAAAAATCACTGGAAAAATAGCGGCCCAAGAACGAAGGGATAAGGGGTAATTATGAGGGGGGGATCCTGAGATTTTTTAATCGAGCGCCAAAAATCCGGGGCATCCTGCGAAAGCAGGCGCAGAAAATTTCCTCAAAAAGACGAGGGGAGAGAGGGCTTTGGCAGGAAAAAAGGGAGAGAAGAGGATTTTGGTCTCTCCAGGGGAAGATCAAACCCCTGAAAGATAGAAATCAGAAGTGAGGGATCAGACAAACTTGACAAGAAAAAGCGCTCTAATAGCCGGGTGGGGGGTCCCAAGGGTACTCAGAGAGTAAAGAGGCCGGAAGGGACTACGGGCGGAAAGGAATGGCCAGAGGATAGTGGCGCAGAGAAATAAACCTCTGTGATAGATCAGCGTGGTTTAGTCAACTTGGTCCGTTCCCCTTCCTTGGGGCAGGAACGAGGAGAAAGAAGTAATTCGAGAAAGGAATCAAAGAAGCGAAAATTGTGGTATCATTTGGTATGAATTTTGACAGGAACTACGTGGGACGTAAAGAGATCATCTAACCATTAGATGGGTCATCAGAAACGCCCTGTACAAAGTTGTTGAGGGGAAGACGATTTCTATGAAAGATTACAACGCTGCGCCTAAGCAGCTCACACAAGAGTGGGAAAAAAGCGGGAACTCGGGCGGTGGTGGGGAGGGTACGACGAAATATCGAGGAATCTTTACCTAGAAAAAAAAAAGGGAGAAGGAAAGAAGGTATCCCGTCAGTCTTGGCAAGTGTCATCAGCGAGTTTCATACCTGGCCTGAGGTTGGGAAAACCGCTGGCCAAGCCTGCAAAAGAGATGTGCGGGGAGAAAAACCCTCGAATCTGTGAGGAAACCGTGTCCATATTGACCGGGCCCCGACTTTCATGTCTGAGAGATACAATAGGTTGTATAAGAGGCGGTTGCGGGGATCCGAAGGCGGAATCTGATAGAGATACCAAAAGGGGAGAAGATAGCGAATTCTACGAACTTTAAGGAGATGGGTTACGTACTGAGAATGAACCGGCTCAACTTGGAGAATCATTACATTTCTAGGACAAACTGTATAAGCAAAGGGGAGGGGATGGTTTCAATGTGTAGAAAAATAAGAAGATCTAGAAAAAGGGGAAGATAAAATAGTGTGGTAAGGGCTGGAGGTTTGTCCTCTGGTAACGACAAGATGGTGACTAGAATTGGTAGGTCTAACTTCGTTAAAAAAAAATATAGGGCAAGGCTAGGCGAGTAGTTGTTAGGGAGGAGGCAACCTTAATAGTAAGGAGGAAACTAAGTTAATCTTTGGGGGGGGGTCTTCTTGCTTTATCCATAAAAGGAGTAGGTAGAAATATATATAATACAAAACTTGGACTTTAAAAAGGGGACGGGAAGGAAAGGGTCCTGTCCTTTCCTCTGAATAAAAAGAGCTAAGGGGATAGTGCACGTACAGTTTACACCGACAATTTGAATATTAAAAAAAGAAAAGGTTGACCCAACGGAAAGAAAGGGGGAAACAAGAAGCAAGAACTTTGTTCAACAACTCACCCCTGGTAAGAAAAAAAACATGAAAAAAAACCTTTCGTCGAGGAGAGGGGTAAATGGTAAAGCCACCGTGAGAATTTTTGCAACAGAAGCGAAAAGAAAGGGATCAAACGAACGTTTTCTTCCGGATCTAAAGTTCAAAGGTCGAAGACAAAAGTTTATAAGTTTCAATAGACGGTTGATCTCGCTTAATATGAGATCAGTCTAATGGATAGTCATGAAACCTACGAATCTAAGAGACCGGACTTGGCGGCTTCTGAGCTCGTGACGTGATTTTTGCCCGATCTTGCGATATGTGAAGCCCGAGCGAGAAATACGCATCCTCTTTTCAGGGCGAAGGGAGAAAACAGAAGACCAGGCTTAGACACTCTACGACACTTCCAAATTGGAACAATAGGTAAGGGATCCCCCTTTCTCATAAACAGCAGGCACAAAGGTTTCATAAGGTAAAGAACTAACTTGCAGAGGACCTACAATGTTAAAGAGAAAGGGGAGGTGTGAAAATGAAGGAAAGCTGGGGGAGCGGAGGGGGATTTTCCAACGTTGACAATAAGGGGAAGAGGCTAGCGAAAGACCTTAGAAACAAAAACCAACCAGAGGTAAGTCTGGGGAGATAGAAAGGGTAATGCAAAGTGGTCTCTAATCTCAAGTGCAATGGTGAGGAAAAGACTAGTAGGCTCCTCAAAAAAGTGGAGCATGCAGGGTAGGTACGATTGATTTAGAAAAAAAAAGTGCAACAGGAGATCTTAGAGCAGAAGGTTAAGCTATATCAATACACTTCTTTCGCGTACAAGCAAAAGAAAGATTTTATTATCCTCTCCGCGTACATTCAGTTAACCACCCCTATGACCAGGTATGGCACAAAAACAACTTTGGAGAGGCAGCATGGCTTTCAAAAGATAGGCAGAAAAGGAGAAAAACTGATTGTAGGGAAGGTTTCTTGTTTCGGGTTCTTCGACCATAAGGGAAGTCGTGGGTAAAAAATACTTAGGGCCGACCATTTTCGTGAGTAGGGACAATAAAAAAGAAACAGAGAGAATTTTGAGGAGAAAAAGATCTCTACAAAGAGGCCAAGAGTTGATGCATGCGATGGCTCAGTTGACTACAATGAAAATTCCGGGACGGCTATGTGGAATCTGTACACAAAAAAAGAGCTGCATCAATAAAGGAGAAAATCCTAGTGAACTAAGAGAGTGTCATCAGGAGAGGAATTGGTTCTGATCCAGAGAATCTTCCTCATTTACAAAGGGGGCCTCGAGAAAAAAGAGACAAATTAATAGTCGTAAGGATCACCTGGGATAAGCGATCCTCGAAAATTGACAGTTACTCATATACTGTGAAGATCTGAACTGGGAGTCAATTCAAATCTGTTGATGGAAGAAAGAGGAATAAATCGAAAGAACTCATGGAGGTGCAGTTCAGGGGTTTAGGAAGTCGGTTATACTAATAGTCAGTCTATGAGGGGGAGTCCAAAGGAAAACGGAGAGCTCCTGCAAGGTGACATTCTTAAAAAGAGAGGGAGTCTTTTGAATCATCCAGTTGCTACGCGAGAACACGAGTGGAACGAAGGGGGGTCAGGGCCCTTACCTGCTGAATGAAAAATAGGAATAGATCGACAAGATCGAACAGCACTACACAGGGAGGAGGATCACCAGAGAGAGAAGAATATGGCAGTTTCCAAAGTGATTTATAATCAGGGCCATATTCCACGGCGGAACTGGATAGCTGCCGTCCCATATCACTTGAAAAACTTCTTCGGGAGGACTAATTTGACGAAATGAAAGGCGTCTGAATTATTCTAGCTGGCGGTATGCCCTCAAATTCTATTCAGCGGTCACAACTTCCCATGAAAAATCACAGAATCCGAAACTGCAATTAGGGAGGATGGAGATTGAATTTATATCAGCCCACAGAAAAAGTGATCTTGGAAATAACGCGGTCCCCGACGGCTTACAAGAGTCTGAAAAGATTCTTTGGCTGTTCATAAGGGGAGAATCACAGGTTGACGAAAAAGGAGATTATTTGCTGAGCGCCCAATTTGGTGTGGTTTTACCCTCTAGACTTGGAACGAGGCGTTGAGTCATCTCCAAAAATATTCTCAAGAGAATCGACGAATCGAATAAAGCGAAAAGGATGTAATTCTCGGACGGGCATTAAAAGCCGGATTCTGGCAAGCGGTCGGCGGAAAGCATTAAGGGGGCATCCTGGACGCAAAATGTTCCGAAAATAGAACACCAACTCTCTTAGAGCAGTGAAGTGTGTGGAGGCAAAATGGAGAGAGAGGGGGGAATTTTTGTGTCTCAAGGTGAGGCAGCTTTCAGCCTCTATCAAAGAAAAGGACATCCTGTCACGGAGTATAAGACCAGAAAAACCGTTGAAAACTCTCTTCCGTATCCAGGAGGGTGGAACAGAACACTGGTAAGAATTAGTGGTTGGCAAGAGTTTAGTATCTACAAGCTTAATTCTTAGTTTAGAATGAATGGAGTGATCTCGGAATAAATCCGGTCTTGAAATAATAAAATACAGGCTTTCCTTCCTTACAATCAGAAGCCGGGGAATTAAAATAAAAGACATGCAGTGTAAAGAAAAAAAGAAGAGCAATTTTACGAGGCGCCAGATGAGCATTAGTTTAATTGCACAGACTCAAATGAAGATTCGCTTATATACTCTGAGGAAAATACAGATGGGACATGACTAGGCACTACCGAAAAAACGGTTTGGGTTAGTTGATACCACCCTGAAAAAGAAGAGGGGTGCCTCTTTAGTGTAAAGGAAAGCGACGCGTAGCCAAAAAAATGCAGGTTCGATGGAAGCAGGTCGAAAAAGTCGTTGATTGAAAGTGAATTATATGAGAGGGATATAAACGAAAGAGTCAGAGAAGAGAATGGTACCAGTCAGAGGGGAAAGTGTTCGTTCTCGGAGAGGGGCGATTAATTGCGGTAGTTTATACCGCTGACCGCCTCAAAAACTTAAATGGTGAGATGGTCTGAACAACAAGAGTATCCTTGAGGGTAACGCTCTGAAAAAAACATCACATGGTTGGGTGCTCCCCGGAATCCGTTATTCATAGGACGAGAGGATTAGGGAGAATAATGAGGGGGGTGGCTGGACTGGGGGGAAGACAACGTAGACGAATCGTCTCAGAGAGAAAACCGGTGGATAAAAGCTACTTTTCTAAGGGGAAGGAAGGAGGTTAAGGGAAGAGTGAATGAAATAAGGCCCTTGTCTAACAATGAATGGGTGACAGTTTCAAACATGAGTAAGCACGGTGCCGGGGTTTTTCATTGTCTAAAAACAGGAGAGAAAAAGGGGGAAGTTTCGAAAAAGGGTGAGTGAAGTTCCGGGAGGGGAGGGGGGGAACGGCAGCGGTCTTTTGTCCGACAAGATGGGGAGCATGAGGTATCAGGTTTTCAAGGGATGTGAAACGTCGGAGGGAAGGAGCTTTTTTAGGAGGAAAAGGAAAGAAGGGGGAAAGCTACCGTCCGGGAAATGGGAAGAGCGGGCTGCGGAGATCGAGAGAAAAAACAGGAAGAGTAAGATCTGGACCCGACTATTTCCTACGGAAGAGGTCAGGGCAGGGGACGATAAGAAATAAAAAAGACTGCCGGAGAGAATATTTTGACGGGAAGTGGACCTGAAACAACTGACTCCTGGGGGTCGTAAAATCTGTGAGGGGGGCACCTACGAAGGGGGAAACAAGGGGGGTCGACGCCTCACAGGTAGAAAAAAAAGGAAAAATTTTTAGTAGAGAGTAGGGGCTACATTGGAAAAAAGAAAGAACAGGCATTTGTTCATACCTCCTTTTGAACAGAGGAAGAATCAAATGAAGGGTTGGTAGATGGAAAACGGGTAATTGAGAGTTCCTACGGGCTCAAGTGAAAAGGCAGCACCTTTAGGAAACTACAGGTAGAAGGTCGTGTTAGGCCTGGTGAAAAGTAGTAATCCAAGGGCTTTGAACAGAATCAACGCAGATATTAACTAGCTACGTTTTATGATTCTGCGAATGAAGTGAATGGGAACTTTCAATGATGGAAAGATCGTTGATGAGAAAGGGCTTCTTCCAGAAAATAGATCAAACTAACTCAAGGACAGAGGACAATTCAAAGAAACGTTAAACAAGGAAGGGAGCAATTGGAAAGAGGGGAGTTGGCTAAAGTGTCAAGATGTTACGTCAAGCAATCTAATCAAAAACTATTTATCGAAAAATAGGGGTCCATCTAGAATGGGTGAGTGTTTATAAGAGTAGAACGGACAATCGATTACACAAGAGAGAGAAGTACTAGGGAAAAAAACCAGGGTTGAAGGGGGTCTGCGATAAGAAAGGGGGGGGGGGGGGAAACGATTCAGAAGTCTTGCCGGAGTCATGGAGGTTTGGCTTTTCAAAAGAAGAGAAAAGAGCCGTCGAATAGAAAAATGGGAGGGGGGATGTCTAGAGGAGGGAGAAAGGATTCAACGGAGGGGAGGAAGAGTCTTCTATAGAACAGTACAAAAAGGGATTAGGGGAAAGAAAGAGAGGTTCGAGGAAACGCATTAGGAATGACGTTCAATAATCCCTATTCTATCCACAACGTCAGATAGGAATCCTTTTAGTCAAAAGAAAAATATCTTCCATAGATAGAGTGTGGGGTCATGGGAATGGGGAGGTGTGACTCGCAGTGATTTCCCTGGAGTTGAAAATATTTCAGTGCAAGAGGAAGGGGGGGGTCTGAAATCTATACCAAACATAAACCGGATCAATGGGAGGGGAAAAAAGACAAAAGAGAACGGAGGAAAAAAAGAGGAGATTCGTCGCCAAGGAGGGCAAAAAAGGTTAATTCCTTGACATCCGAGACCGTAACAAAAAACCTCGGATTCAATAACCAAAGCTTAGCAGATGTCTTGGTAGGGTCTATAGGTCAGAGGATTTTCTCGAAGGCGGAATTGATTTGCAGGTGAAGCTGCATAAGTACGTTGCATCAGAGGGAACACTTGCAGAAAAGAGCCAATCTTGTAAGGTCTAAAAAGGGTGAAGAGAGATAGAAAAAGAGAAAAATAGGACTTTGGCCGTGGCAGAGCCCTCTTTTGGAATGGTAAAAATATGTACGATATCAATGGTCTAGAAAGAAAAGTCTGTGCAGTACAGCGCTTTGAAGTGGCTATGGGGATACGGGGAGAAGTAATGGGCACTTGAGAGTTTTAACAAAGACTCGATAAACTCCTCAGAGAGGGAAATTCAGGTAGGCACCAGAACATCATTTAATTGGGAAGGCAAGGGGGGAGGAAGAAAACTATTGTGCAGCCGTGGGAAGTCATCAGAGGACAGGCTCTTCACTCTGGGGGAAAAATGCATCTCTCGACCATATTATCTCAGAACAAAAAAGGGGAAATAGAAGGGGATATTGGGTCGAGAAAAAGCAGGTGCCAATGGGGGAAAGGTCATAGGACTGTACTTACATGGGGAAAAGGGCTCAGGCCATCTCCACAGGGGAGGATGAAAATTGGAAGATAGATTCCAGTTCACGGCGCATGATGTGTCGAGTGGGAAAAAATCTTAATCAATCGATGCGGAAAGGAGGAAAAATGCCCTACTACATTAACGTATGCACAGCAGGTCTAGGTTTCTCTTGAATTGATATAGGACCTCTTAAAGCAGTTGGACGGATGCCAGGAAGATCGGCGGCAAGATTGGAGGCCAAGGAGAGTGGAGAGTGCAGACTAAGGGGGAATAAGAAATGGGGGCGAGGGGGGATAATTTGGCTTTCCCAGCTAGATGGAACAAAATCGGGCAGTGCTCCCAGATTGAAGAAGAAGGAGAAAAGACATCTCTAACAGAGGAATAAAAGAGAAGGAGTCAATCTGGTAGATTACACTTGGGGAAATTTGTGGTTACTCCTAGGGTTAAGTTCAGAAGGTAGGTCACGTCGAAGGGGGAAACTCTCACTTCGAAGACATAGAAGAACGGGGTAGCAAAAGCTCTTCATCGTGAGGCTGTGGAGTACAAGCCAATGGACAGTTTAAGGGGGGGGTCGACTTTGAGAACTGATCAACCCCCGAAAGAGTGGGATCCCAGGGGGAATATTAAAAAATCCATCCAATATTAGGCTTAATCAACCTGGAAAATTTAACAGCTACGAGATGGACTATTGGGGTGAAGGGAAAAGGGGGCAGGTAAGAAGGATTCCGGTGTGTTCAAATCGAATAGAAATCCGGGGAGGAAGGGCGAAGGGAAGAAGCCGGGGGGGGGCGCCGGAGTAAAATAAATAGACGGCGCTAAATCAAGAAAGAGTCCGTAGATCGATTTGGCATTTACATCAGAAGAAAAAGGTTGTTATAAAACATTAGCAATAATCTCCTTGTACAGAGAGGTATTAATTAGCTATGAAGGGGCCATCAACGAACAGGGACGGGAGAACTAATATAACGATTTCACGTCGAAGAGGACTAACACACAAGGGGGGCTTTGGAGAAGTAGGGGAGAGAGATGCCCGTGATTTTAAATGAGGCCAATGATGAGCGGCAAAAACGGGTTGGAAACTTGAAGAAGATGGATCGTCTGTTTATGGGTTACAATATTGTAAAAAAGCGTAATCTTTAAGAACGGTCCGATATTATAAAGCAGTAATTGGTCTTTTCATCTTCAGGAGAGGGACTTTGTATAAATTTTGTCAGGGTGAGAAAGCTTCAATCCTCAACATATGATGGGGGCCTATGTAATACAATATAAATCGTGGAGTAACGTACTGTCCATCGTAAGACTTTTACAAGGGGAAAAAAATTCCATCAGAGAGATTTATATACGGCTTGCTCTAGAAAGGGTTGAGGGGGGGGGAGGAAAAACCCTTCTCCTGGAATAGGATCTTCTCTCAGAGTAAAAACGGAAAAAAAAACAGAGGAGAAATGGTGTCAGGGGCGGAAAAAGTCCAATTCTCAAAGACATTAAGGGCGGATTCCTCTGGTGAGGAGGAAAAAGTGCCAGGTTTATTCTTTAAAAAAGGGGGAGGAAAAAAAAATCAAAAAAAGAGCAGAAAGAAAAGGGGGGAAGGGTTTGCTAAATTTTCAAAAAGTTTCTCTGAGTCGCGTCGGCCGGGGTTCAGATCAAAGGAGGACATTGTTAGAAAAGGAGGAATCTTTCTATCTTAAGTTAGGGGATTCCGTGGGGAGGGTAATCCCAGGACAGGAAATTCTCCTTTCACTATTTACGCTAAAGAGGGCTTGGTAGAAAAAAAAAAGGGAAGGTAGGAGGAAATATAGAGACCCACAGCAGAATGGAATCCTTCGAGTAAAGGTGGAAGGACGGAAATATCCTTTCCTGGAACTATATCACCTAACACTGCTACTTAATCGGCATATATTTGTGAAAGGAAGAGACCTGAAAAACTGGACCACAGTTGATATAAGAAAATTTCCACCGTCCCAAAGTGTAACAAACCCTTCGTGAGGACCGCACAAGGGGAAAAAAACAACTGAAACAGGTTTTCCTTCTCCTCGTAGAAGGGAAAAAAAGAGACCCGGCAACCGCTTCCTAATGCCGGGGAGAAGGAGAAGAAAGGAAATGCGACAAAGGGGGAAGGGCCGTTTTCATGAAAGCGCCCGTAACCAATTGACGGGCATCACCAGGGGACTAGGTTGTGCTGAGATAGCACCGGTTTCTCGTGCGACGATCCTAGCAAGGCAACCAAGGGGGCGTACCTCTAAAACCGCCGCAGCTACTCATAAAAGTGATTGTATATTAAGAATTATGGGGCAAGGGTCCATCTATTAAATTGAACATCGTGTCGCAAAAAAAAAAGCGATGCTGCGGGAAATCCGCAACTATATTTGCTGATTTGACAGCCGGGAAAAGAAAACAAGGCAAATCCTCCGTCACGAAAATGCCAATTTACCCAGAGGGAAAGGGGACAAGAGAAGATCTGTCTTCGGGGTTTCCTTAAGTCCGACAGTTAGGCGAGGAAAAAACCTAATCCACAGCATTTACAAGCTTGGAAAAAAACCCCTAAGTGATGGGTGGATGATCTTCTGACAGTGAGAAAGTTACAGAGAAAAATCAAGCAAGAGGCTCAAAAAAAACACCGAAAGAAGTGCAAGGTGGGGCATTTCTAGACCCTTAAGCGATTTTTCACACGCATCGAACTCTGAATCAGAGTGTCAGTTATGCACTTTCAAAAGAGCCGAAGAGAGCAATCAGAAAAATGGATTTGGTCTTAAGAGTTCTTTCATGAAAGGAGTAAAAACGGAGGGGACGCAGCTATACTGTTAAAAGAAACAAAAAGGGCTCAGTCCATTCTGCTTCAAGCACACTGGGGGGGGGAACTCAGAAATCCAGAAGTACGTAAATGGTCAAAATCCCGACGGTTCATAAAGAAGAAGGTCCCAACGGCAGTCAATTTTAAAAGGGGCATCGAATAGGGAGATTGGAATGCCTTTTGAGGACGAAATTCGGAAAGTTTGAACGTAGTTGGAATGAGTGAGTGAGTATCTCCCGCGG
>Ga0179591_1306456_pt1 | contig 10417 bp, 11 predicted proteins | sample CZOMad2_1_08_16f_FD_182891 | JGI IMG/M metagenome (GOLD analysis project Ga0179591, IMG submission 182891) | Vadose zone soil fungal communities from Angelo Coast Range Reserve, California, USA - CZOMad2_1_08_16fungal (PacBio error correction) | ecosystem: Environmental > Terrestrial > Soil >...
GGGGTCAGGGAGTGCCCTGCGCCGAGGCGGTGGGAAAAGGGGGATGTCAAGTAATCGCTATAACACCCTGAGGCATTTGGGAAAGGATCTATATCTTCACCAACTTGGGGGAGCGCGGGGGACTTAAATCCGCCACCCGGGGAACGAGAGTGAAAACTGGGAAAGACACCGAGCCAAACAGCCTATTTAGGAAACCAGCCTTAGGTAACATCCGAGATGCCTGAGACCAAAATGGGACGACTCAAATGACGATCACAATTGGAAAAAGGGGGAGATGACGAACAGAAAAAGGCGGGACTCTGGAGATTGAACGGCGTCCTCTCTGAATCAACATCCCAAGTCCAGAAAGACCTAATCCTCAGAGGCAAATCAGCAAAAAGAAGGTAAACCCCTTACAACCAAAACCACCAAGACAGCAAACGCACAGGCGAATCAAAAAGCCACTAAGAAAGGGAAAAAAAAACCGACTCCGAGCGGTCGTTCTTACTTCCCACTCACTAACGAATCACCAGAAGGGCGTAACGGCAGTCCTCAAAGGCAACCTTCGAACTCAGTGAACCAATGATCAGAACCACTTACTACCCAGAAGAAAAAAAAAAGGCCACCTGGCGCTTATCAACGATCGTCTACACTATCGCCGGGAGGAAAGAGGGAACTGAGTCTCCCGGCCAAAGCAGGCTCAGAACGAAGTTCTGCTTTATTCGTGTTCTTCCCCGATCGGTAGGAGGGCGTTAAGCTTACTCTTTCAAGTCACCACCGCTGTAGGGGCTCGATTTGTCAAGAACTTATTGGTGTTGGACGCTAAAATCGCAGCTAGGGAAACGAATGCCGGATACCGTTAATATTTGCCTACCACGACCCACGGTCATGCAGGGAAACAGTGAGTCGAACTTAGAGGGGGGAGGTGCCATGGGCGAGCAGAAGGGATAGGGTTGCAGTTGGGGGTGAAAAGGAGAAGTGGGACAGTAGGGTCCGCTCTGTGGAATTGGCAGATCGATCTTGTAGGTGTGGTGTACTGAAGAAAAGCCTGATGTTGACGTACACCCCATTGCTCTATACGGTGTAGAGAGAAGCTTTCACCTTGGAACTAGTTGCATGATCCGGAATCCAGTGAAAGCAGTTCAGGAAGGAAGATATTGGGGGAGGTTGGTAAGTACCATAGTAGGGGAGAACGGTTTGGAAGCAATGATGTTGGGATCGAGAGGGCGCATGGATAGTATGGGTCAGCTGACAAGCAGCTGCCATAGCCAATTAACGCGCGGGGAACAAAGAAGGATCATGACCGAAGGAAGACGGTGAACTGAGTTACTCAGGAGGTATCAAACACAAAACAGGAGAAAAGAGAGTATGAGGTAAAAACTGGGCGGCCCGCGGAAAGGAAGGATCCTGGGAGGGTGTGAAACCGCGCGGGGATGGTAACGCGTTGTCGTCATCTTACGACTGTAGGCGGGAAATCTCCGACAAGGGCAACAGAACAAGTTGCACGAAGATGGTAAAGGCCAAACAAAAGAGCCAGAAAGCTCGTAATGGGTGGATTACTGATAACTGGGAAAGGTGAAAAGAAAGAGAGGGAACACAGGTATGACTTAACGCAAAAGAACCGGAAGAAAGGCATAAGTCAAAGACACGATCAAACTCTCAGACAACAGTTGATGAATAAGCTCCACCACTGAGGGGGGATCCGTAATCAGAAGTGAGGGCGCCCCAAAGGAAGGGTTTTCACATCCTATCAGTAGATCTCAATTTCCTAAAAGCAACCGAACAATTCGGGACCTCAAGTGGGAGAAATGCAGGGGGAATCTGGTGCGGCGGCGGGGAGGTAGGACATCCGGTTTACTGGATACGTGGGGGGGTTTGTTCCCAAGCGGACACCATATTAGCCCGGCATAAAGAAAATTGGGGGGAGTCCCTCGGCAAGGAGACGAAAGACGACTATCGGGGGACGAAGCAAATGACACCGGATACTCTGGAAAGTTTTTTGGGGAGGGTCCTGCGTGGCGAGAACGGGGAGAAGCGGTGCGCTAACATCAAGTTTCTGACGGGGGGAGATATATTAGGGAGGGGATTCGAGCAGTAGTCATTGGCATGGGGGAAGCCCGGTTGGCAGTGACTAGCCTTACAAACGGATGAGTTCTTGGAAAATTGGTACGGGGGGCAACGGATGAGTAAAAGGACGGGGGTTGCCAGGGAGGGGGGGTTGCTGCTGCTGTGTCGGGTTCTTGTTCCGGTGGGTTTTTAGAGGGCAATGGGTTTGGCTGATGTTCCTCTGATTAGGATAGGGGGAAGGAGAAGCGGGCCGGGGGGGGGGGTGAGCAAAGGGCACGCGACGCGCGAGAAGTCGCCGACGTTTTTCGTTCAGTTAAACGCCATCGTTGAAGGTCCCAAAAAAAAACCCAACCCCCAAACCCCCAAAACCCCCCCAGGGGGTGCGGAAGGAGGAAAAACGGGACTGGGCTGCAGGCAAGCAAGGGAGTGGACGCGCGCGACTTCCCTAGAAAAAAGGGCCGTGCTGAAAAGAAAAGGAAATAGCGGTGCGGCGATTGGGGAAGTGAACAGGCCACGCGTGGGGGAAGATATAAAAGATACTTTTTACACACGGCGAGGGGTGTCGCGTAGATCAGGCCTCCAATTAACACGCTCCGCAGTTCAAAAAATCGCTGACCACAAACGGAGGGAGGAAGAGGTGAAGGTACGGGAGTGCCCTGCGCCGCGTGTTCGTTGGGGGGCCCGGGAAATATCAAAAAAAAGAACTAAAAAACCAAAAGTCAATAACATTTATCTATGTCCCAAAAGGAGTTGCTCCAGACGCACCGATAGGTCGAGAGTAACTGGCTGGGCGGCGACACCGATCCACAATAAGAAACGAGGGGAAAGTGAAACCGCCCGGCGAACAAGCCTTCTCCCCCAGTGCGTCCACATGTCAGCAATGACGATAAGAAATTATCAGATGAGAACAAAAAAGAAAAGTGAAGGAGGAGATCGGAATCATGGCGATCTCGCTCTCACACAGACAACGACGAAAACCTATCCTCCTGCTAAATAAAACAAGCGTAAACCCCTTTAACACAACACACAGCACAAAAAAGCAACACATCAGCAAAAAATACCATACAGAAGAAAGGAGCCGACGGTTCGTTGCAAAACCCATGTACAAGGAAAAAAAAAATAAAAAAGGTCAAACGAGGGACAATTCAAGCTGCCCTCCAAAATCGAACTCACCCCATCCTCCATCCCCGACCGCGCGAGCGACTCTGGGAGAGTGCGCATGAGACGATCTCCCGTCTCGCAACGCAGGTCAGCAAAACGCGAGTAGCGGGAATAATGCTTTCGTCCCCGATAACGGGGCGCTTCACGGACACCCTTGAATGCAGAGATGGGGAAGTGCCTCTCAGCGAAGCGAGGGGGAAAACAACAACAAGAACGTAGATACCGTAGGGGTGGGCGAACCGCCGCCGAAAAAATGCTCCTGACACAGTAGGCGAACTGCGTCAAGATGGCCATGTCGCGCGGGGGGGGCATTTGAGTAGGTTAAAATCCGGGAACACGCATTATAAATGATGGGATCATCAACGCCAGTGGTGGAGATGGCGCATCACCTTGGGAGGGTGGTTTTGAGGAAAAGATCCTTTTTAAACGCATGAAGAGGATCGCGTTAAGTATCTATGTTGGGGGGAGTCGTGAAAGGGGTGTAACTGTACTCAACTGGGGGGAAATATCGGAAGAGCTTTCATCGTAAAGCTGGGGGTTTAGACATATCGGGTTGGGGGGGGTGGAAAGTGAGTGGCAGATCTTCACCGGCGTTCGGTGGAATAGTGCAATCCTGACGAAAAGAAAAAGCTGCCAGAAGGCCAGTACATGGAGCGAGGGGAACAACAAGTCAGCCTGCCGAGGGAAATGGTCCCGTTCATCAGATCTCTCAGGAACGAGAAGAAGAGAATTATGGGGGACGCCACTTGATGACCCGCGGCACGGGAAGAATCTGGCTTTTGGGAAAACCCCGGGTGACAAGGGTCGCCTCTTGGCAGAAAAAACCGTGGGCACTAACTTGGCCAGAACCGCGAAGGAAATAATCGGCACACTCACTGCTAACCTTAAAACCTGCACGACGATGCTTCCCAAACCTACTGGAACAAGATAATAAAGTACAGGGTGATAGAGGTGGATACTCAGCCTCGTTTGAAAGAGGGAGAAAACGTATAATAACTTAACGTCGAGAGAACACGAGAAATAAGGTTTAATTTCAATCATCGTCTGAATTCTCAGAGGGCACAAAATTGGGGGGGGAATTCGATGAATCAGAAAAAAACTGAGCGTATGAGCCGGTTAATCGGAAGGGGAGTGGTCCCAGGAAGGGGAAAGGTTTACTCATATGCCTATAAACGCGCCATGGTCGCCACCAAAAAAGCGTTGGGGGACATGCATGATCCGGGGGAGGCGGCGGTATCGCCATCAAGTGAAGCCGACATTGTTGTTGGGGGAAAATCTTAAGAAGGAGAGAAATCATGACACCTAGCAAACGAAAAAGGGGGGGGGTACTCCGTCCCTTAAGGCGCGCGAATACCGCGATCGGGGGACAAGCAATTGGACAGAAAAGCTCCGTTTGGTGATCGCAAATGACGTGGCGAGAAAAGGGAGACGTTAAAGGAGAGGAATTGAGTTGAGCATGGGGGAGATATTGGGGAAGATGAGGGGAGTCACCTGTCTAGGGTAGTGAGCTAGGCGAACGGTTGCCTTGCGGACGCCGTACGCTGGGATTAAAAGACGCGTAGTCAATTTAATGCCAAAGCAATGGAGCAAGACTTTAGGGGGGGCTGATTAGGTGGGCGTTTCTGGGGCAAACGGGGGGGTGTGGTTAAAATGTGGTTATGCTGTTGGTGGGCCAAAGCTTCGGAAGGGAAAAAGGGGTAAACGAAAAAGGGAGCGGGGGATTTTTGAAGAGCGCAACGCTAAAAAGGGCGTCCGACCTTTTCCTTTTGAAGCGCCCTCGGAAAGGGCCCATTGAAGGGCTGCCGGACATCTCCGGGGGGGAAAAGACAAAGAAAAAAGGCGTTGCGCCTTCGGAGGTTTTCAAGGGGGCCCTCGTAAAATGGGGCTCTGGTTGCCTCAAAAAGTGGGGAAAGTGACCAGAGCCGGAATGGGGAGAGAAAACTTGGGGAATATATGATATACACTGCACGGTGGGGGGGGGGGGGTTTCGAAGAGGCCGCAAAAAGAAAAAAAACAAGGAACCGCGCGCGAGGGCTCATTAATAGACTCACAACAATGGGGGAGACAAAGTAGTCTTAAACTTGAGTGGCCGACAAGGGCGTGTTTCTGGGACGGAATCTCCAGGAGAAACGCACTGGGAGGAGGGTACAAGTAGCTATATCTTCTAGCGCGGGTTTCTCCAAGAAAAGTCGGATATGGAGGATGGCTCGAAAAACACCACCGAACGGAGAATGTGAAAAAAAAGCAGAAGAACCACGTCGGAGGCAACCGAATAAAAAAGGCCAATGAATTTATAAGAGGGGGCTGGCCAAGGGGCCTATTAAAAGCGGTTTCTCGATCGCGTCTCGACAGAACAGAGCCAAAAAAAAAGAAACGAAAGAAGGAGCACATAAACCTAGAATTGGAAAAAACTTAATCCACCAGGGCATAAACAGCAGACGAAGGCATCCGCAAACACCTAACCGTCACCCCCGCACAAGCAGGCCACTCAAGAACAAGGTGGTCCCCTTGTACACTTGAACACTCCCGAACGGAGCGCAAGACGCCCGCTTCTACGTCACCCTTCTCTCAAAGGGGAAAAGGACTCCTCACGTTACTCCCAAAACCAAGGCTACAATGCCATCTCCTCACCTGACAAAGAAAAAGCTAGGCTCGGAAACTCTGTCGAAATGCGAACACTGAAGCGAACCGTTCCACGATCGAACCACTGCTAAAAACGCTTCGGATTGGGCTGCTTTGCGCGTGATTGGGCTAGTTGGGGGTGGTGGTCGAGGGAGGGGCGGAAGGTACCAGGCAGTACAAACAAGGTTCCGTGCCAGGTTTTCCTCGATAAAAGTTGGTCAAAAGCTCTCCGCTCACAACAAGGCCGGTATGTGAAGAGTCGGGGATGGAACAGGCCAGCAGCAGAAAAAACCACGTCAGCAGTAGACGTGAGTTGACGAAACGCGTGGACTATGGCCATGCGGAAATATGCAGGGAGAACATTTTGAAAAAAACAAGGGGGAGCACTCAAGGAATGAATAGAAAGCAAGGGAGGGGTGGGAGTTGAATATACGCATCAAAGGGGTTGTTGGGTAAGAGTAGACACGGGCTTTACTTACAATCTGTCGTTGGTCTCCGACGTTAATTAATATAAGGTTAAAAGTCTGCACTGTAACTATTGCACTTTTACAGCAGACCTCTATCACATTTAAATAGCTTTTCATCCTTCTCTTTTTTTGGGATCGGGCGGCCGGGTTTACTGGGAAAGTGGAGGTGGCGCATTCGAAACTGTCCTGGGGTGGAATCCAGTACTCCAAGCGAATGCCATCGCTCGAATTGGGCGAGCTCTGTGTAAGGTATCTAAGGGCCGGGGGGAAAATCAAGGGTCAGAAAAGTTGCCATCATAACAACGGCAACCCCAACGGAAGGTCGTAGAGAAAGACTTGCTTCCAAGGCTTCAAAATGATCACTGGCTTTTTGGCCCTCTACCGTGCGCACTGGTATGATATGGCAGAGAGGGGTACTGTCATGGTTAATACGTAAGAATAAAAAGTGACCACAAACCGGGGAACTGTCCAACCGGTAAACGTGGAAAAAACGAGATGGCCTGTGACAACCAGGGAGACAGAAGTTAAGGTGCCTTTACATTTCTAGTGAAAAGCATAGAGATTACCTAGCGAGAACACGAAGTGAATTCGGTCGTTCAAAGACAGCAGTCTGAAAGCAGAGTACAAAAAACGTGAGACAATGACCGGAATTTAATCATGAAATTGAGTGCAACCTGAGGATGCAACTGTTATCACAGAATATTCAGCGATAGCAATGGCCATGCCATCCTAAGGTAGACTAGGGGGGGCAGGCGTCGGTCCCAGGCGCAAACGTTCGGTATCTAAGCGTTTTTCCACCAAGAACTGGAAGAGAAAAAGCTGTCGGACAAAGAGACAGCAATAGGGGGGGGTGTACTAGCCCGAAACGGCCGCCCGAAAAAGACCTGTCGGGAGAAACCGACACCGCTACTACTGGTTTCTGCAATAAGGGGGCGCGACATTAGGGGGGCATCGGAGGTAGGGCAAGGGGGCGTAATGTTAGGAAGGAGGGGGGGGAGCCGAGTGGGGGATGAGTAATTGTGCACTTCTAAGAAAAAGTGACTCGGCGCTCTAAGGGGTGATGGAAACTAAGTGAGTGGAATGGTGGGAAGGGGTCAAAGAAGAGTGGGGTCGGGCTCGCGTCTTATGGTTGGATCTTGCTGTGTGGCTTTGCTGGTGGTTGTGGTTTGAAAAGGGGTTGCAAACTGGTTGGGTTGCCTGAAGTGGCCCGCTGGGATTGACGGATAAGAGTGTGAGCGCGATCGCTAACATCCTCCGAGTTAGGGGATCGCCATCCATGTCGTTATCGTATGAGGCGGAACTGTTGTCGGGAATCGAACGGGAGAAGACGTGGAAACGCGAGGGGGGGGGTTCACTTTAAAAGCGGGCATTGGGCTCTGTCAAAGAAGCCTGGTCAATCCCATCGTTTTTGGCGCGATGAAGGAAACGCGCTCACGGTGGAAGAATAGAGAACTTTGGGAAGGAGACGTGGTGCGCCAAGAGTGCATTCCAGATTAACAAGACTCGCTAAGGGGACGAAGGAACGGAGCTTCAGAAAACAACAAAAAAACCAAACGGAGGAGGGAAGAGAAGAGCCGTGTAAGAAGCCAGCGCCGAAGAGTGTCCTTGGATCCTTAAATAATCTTCAAAAGAAAAAAGCGGTTTCGAGTATACGGTCCCAAGCGCTGGTTGCCTTCCATCCCGACCACAGACTATGGGGGGCGAGGACACTTGGCGACACCGAGCCAAGCCGCCGAGTGCAAACCGCAACTCAATCAAAGCCCCGAGAATAAACTGCCCACAGTTCCAGAAATGAAAAAAGGAATTGATCACGTGAGAGGGACGAACAAAAGAAAACTCCAGAGGACGACTCGTATAGTTCGGCGGCGAGATCCAAAGCCCGCACCCGGGGAGATCCTCCCAGCGGACAAGCAAAAACCATGTTACACACACTGAGACAACCAACCACAAAGAAAGCAAAAAGAACCACAGCAAGAAAAGAACCGCAAGCCGACGCCGACGCAAAACCCGTTCTTGCCAGCAGACGGACGCATCAACCGGCGGAGTAGGCGTCCGCACGGCACGTGTCGCTCGCCGGCCATGAAGCCTCCGACTCAGGCACTCAACATCCGCACCCTGAGGAGCCGGGCTCAGGGAGACAACGCTGGAGGCTTGAAAGACACGAACGCGGGCCGATCTCGCCCGCAGGCTGACAAAAAGCAGGAAGGGGAGTCTCTGAGGCGCTTCAAAGGGGAGGGCGGAGCACAAAAGTTCGGGGGATGCAGGGGTCCTCTAAAATATGGGTGACGCGAAAAACGCCGCGGGCAACAACATTGAACGATAAAAGTTTGATCCTCGCAGCCCACGGATGCGGAGGGGAAACATGAGGACTGCAAGGGGAAAAAAATGGCCCTGGTCGAGCATGAGGGCCGGTTAGATCCTAACCTATCCAAAGACAAGATCACCAGACAGTTTCACGCGACGGGATTTGTTGTTGTGTAAACTGATAAGCAGATCCGGAATGATTGGAGAGACGTCACGTTCCAGGTAAGAAGGGAAAGTTATTCCTATCGTTAACACAAGGGGGGCTAGTTACTGCGGATATAGAAGTACGAGCGGTCATCATGGTACTATTGCGGGTTGGGCAATCGTCGGCGAAAAAGGGGGGGTAAGGGTGGAAAATAGCAGATCGGCAGCTCTGGACGGAGCAACACAAAGAGGAGAAGCAGCGACAAACCCGCGGGGAACAACGCAAGAACATGCCGCCCGCGGCACAATTCCCTTCCAGAATGGAAAAAACACGAAGAGAATTGATGAAGGGGAAACCGGAACGGCTGCCTCGGCCTGCCATGAACTGGCGGGTTCCCCGGATGGGGAAAATGGTGTCGAAAAAAGATTGCCATTGATGAACACTACAGCGAGGGAAACTGAAGCTCACTAACCCGTTGAAGAAAGGGAAAATGGGTCCATGCCAAACCGAAGAAAAGTACAAGGGAGAGACGTAAATGGTGGGGGATAGAGAACACCATGCAAACAAAAGACATGTGTCCAAGACTAGGACAATGAAGATGGAAAACCGAGAGACCTTAACGCGAGAAAAAAGGAGAGGTGTAAGTTTCAATCATAAGAAGTACGAAAAGCAGTAACAACCCAAAAGTCGATCTGCAATCTCCCAAGGAAGCACTTAGGTGAGAAAGGAGGATGCAAGTGGTAAGTCCATGCCGGCAGCTCGAAACAGGGAAGAAAGGCCGAACGATGGAGAAGTCCGCAGGGACTACGGGATCCGTGGGCGGCGGCGGTCCAAAAACTTGAAAAAGGGTTTTTGTTCAAAAAGACTCGGGACGAAAGCTTAGCAAGACACAAAGGCAGGCACGAAATGGGGGGGGTATCCTGGGTAAAAAAAACACGTAGCCAGGAAGACGCTATCAGAAAGGACGCTACCTGCGTGTTTGTGGGGAGGCGAAAAAGGGTGGGGCGAAAAGGAAAAAACGGGAAAAGGGCGGTCATGGGGGCCCGACACTGAGAAGGACAGGGGGGGTCGAGGATGGAGGAGAGTTGAGTCCGGTCGTTGAGTCCCATTGGGGCATTGCAAAGAAAATTCTCATTTTTATCCTTCTTTTGGTGAAGGTGTACATTTTCAGAAGAAGAGTGGACCGAGAATTGAAAGTCTGGTTGTTTGCGTCTTCTTGGATTGGACTTGTTTGAAGGGTTTTGTTTGTGGTCCTTGTTTGGAAAAAGGCTTTGGTTGTCCTCTTTTAACATGTTGGACTGAGTGGTGGTCATTCGAAGAGTTTCTTTTTTGACGTATCTCAACTCACACTCGTGCCTCGGAGTTCCAAAATTTCTGGGGGCATACTTGTCACGTTAAGGGGAAAGTTGAGTCGGGGGGGATGTGCTGCGGCGACGGGGGAAGGAAGTGGGGATCCGCTCGGTTTGTAAATTGGGTCACCTCGGCGGCATTGGCGCTCGGGACGGGCCATCATTTACTAATGCGAATTAGGTGCGCTGGGGGGAAAGGCCAGGCGCTACAAAAGGGGGGGAAAAGATAAGAAGAGGGTTTTAGAAACGGAGGTGAGGTTTCCGCTTATGAGATTCAATAAATCCAATTCACGGTCTAAGGGGGAAACAAGGGGAAAAAATGG
>Ga0179591_1337474_pt1 | contig 10416 bp, 17 predicted proteins | sample CZOMad2_1_08_16f_FD_182891 | JGI IMG/M metagenome (GOLD analysis project Ga0179591, IMG submission 182891) | Vadose zone soil fungal communities from Angelo Coast Range Reserve, California, USA - CZOMad2_1_08_16fungal (PacBio error correction) | ecosystem: Environmental > Terrestrial > Soil >...
TTCAAAACCAGGTACATTGAAAAGGGAACGACAAAACTCGTCAAACACCCTGGGGGGGAAAAAAAATTTAAGGCAAGGAAAGAAGCCGGCAAAATCGGTCAGTGAAAAACAAAAAAATGGCACGCCGAATGCCTGCAGGGTCAATCTTTGTGGGTAAGGAGAGAGTTGTTCAAAAGGGATTCCTCCTTAGAGCAAAGAAAAAGGGACAAAAAATTTCAACCTGAATTCACTTGAGTCAAGCGTTTCATGCGTGACAGGCGTGAATGGGAAAAGAACGGGGAAAAAAACCGAACTCGCTCGTACTCCCGGGGTCGGGACTTGTGGAAAAAAAGGGGGTGCAGGGGGCAAAAAGGGACCTCGTATTAGGAAAAAACCCCCGGTCGAACTTCGGGTCCCCAGTCAGAAGGACAACTCAACCAGTCAAAAAGGGTCACCGGGAAAAGCAAATCTCTCAGCAAAAAAAGTCAAAAGCCGCAACTGGGGGCTCCTTACTGATCCAAAGTGATGTCCACACCTCTGCTGACACCAAAAGGGGAACGAAAAAAGGACCAAGGGAACGTGTGCGTCGATCAGGAACAACCTCTTCAAAAACGCGGGGGGGGAGCACCGGGAGACAACTCTGAAAGCTCGGTCCGAAAAAGCAGGTGGAGTAGGTGTGGACATTCTTCAAAAGCGTGGGGGAGGAAAAAGAGCCACAAAGAATGATAAAAAAAGATGAACTAAGGAAGAGACTCTGGAGAGCTACCATCACCGTCCACAGGGGGAAACCTGAACACGAGGGGCGAAAGTCCTGCTCGGGCGATAACCGGAAACCCCAAGGGCGGGGAGCTGAGGAAAAAACGAGGGGGAAAAAAAAAAATTAAATTTAGGGAATCATAGTCAGAGCCAGTCTCTCGAATCAAAAAAACGAACACAAAGGGGGCCCTGTCTATATTGACACTTTTTTGCGAACTTTTCCAAAGTGGGAAAAAAGGGGGGGGAAAAGGCGAAAGGGAAACCAGTTGTTGAGTGCCCCCATCTTGAAGGCGGTGGGGGAGACGCCCGGCTAGAAAACCTCTTATCAAAATGGGCAGAGCAGACTCTGGGGGGCATGGTGATTACACTGACAAAAAAGTGGTGGAAACAATTAGAACTTCCTTCAAGGCTGGAAAGGGGAGTCCTTATGGGGGGGAGGTAGTCACAATGTCGAAGTGTAGATAGTCAGGAAAGGAAAGATCCCCCATCTCATGCGAGAAGGGATCAAGGTGGTGTGTGTTTGGGGGTGATTTTGGGTTTGTTGAGGGTGGAGCTTCGCCAGTACACAAAAAATCTAGAGGGGGGGACAAATGGGACGGTATCCTTGATAACAAAAAGGGCCCTAGGCTTCCTTCTTCAGCCTTACCAAGGGTGAGGAGGGACTGGAAGTTGCGCTCTAGGATCGGAGAGTGCTTCTGAAAAAAACGGTTAGGGGATTCATTGAAAACCTTCCCCGTCTGGATGGGAGGAAAATTCTCAGGGGGGGATCTATAGGGGCCGTCTATTTGTAGCTGTCAAGAAGAGGACGGGGGGGGGGAAAAAAACTTTACACATTCCGGGCAGCAAGCCAGAATAAAACGAGAAGAGGAAGACTAGCCATCACGAGGGGAAAACACGAAAATGAGTATTAGGACGCAAATTCACAAGTCTTTGACCACAGGGAAAGGAATTCCAAAGAAAGGGGGGGGCCTCTAGTCTCCAAGGAGGGCACAAAGAGGGAAACCAGGAACAAATCCAAAATTGTCAAATCTCAAAAACGGAAGGGAGGGCCGTTTCACGGGTTAGTGAAGGGCTGGCGGATAAACCGGGGACATGGGGGGCGCGCCCAACATCAGAGCCGTCATGAGTGGTCACCCCGAAACATGGTGAGGGAGAGGGTGGTTGGGGTGATTAAGAAAAGTCTTGGTGGCATTACTCGGAAAAATAAAACACGGCAGAAGGGGGCGCAAGGGGGGGGGTTTTTACAGGTGTGCTCGGTCGCAACTAAGTTGGTTCTGTGGGGCGCACGGAATCGAAAATCTCGTCCAGCACTGTCTAGTTCTCGCGTGGGCCGGGAGGGGGGGGGTCGGGAGGGGTCGGGGGGCGGGAGGGAGGGGGGGATTTTCTAGGGGGGGTCGTTAGGAGTTCGCGGGGGTGAAGGGAGCTGTGCGGCTTCCTTTAGGGGGTGAAGGGAAGGGATGCGAGACAGGTGCAGAAGTCCCGGGGGTAGAAGGGGAGAGGCTGATCTGTGGCACGTAGGCGGGGTGGAGCGTGGGGGGTGCTTGGGGGAGAGGAGGGCAGGGGGGAAGGGGGGGGAGGAGCGGGATCTAGAGCGAGGTTCGTGTGGGGCGCTAGGAGTGGAGCGGTTATTGGTGGGCGTTATGTCATGGATCCAAGATCTGCGCGGTAGGAAACTAGGAAATCATGGCTACTGAAACGGGCGGTAGGTGGTGCTCGCGGGTCGTGGGGGGGGGAGGGGGGTAAGAGGGAGAGAGGTGAAGAAGTGGGGTCCGGGGTGGGGGGGTGCCTGGGAGAAGGGGGGGAAAGGTCGGATGGCTGGGGTGGGGAGAGGGGGGGTCGGGGGGGGTGGGGGTCGGGGTGCGGTCATAACAGACAATGTCGGGCCGTAAAGAGAAAAGAGAGAAAGAAGTTTTCCATTCTTCCCTTTCACCAGGAAATATCACTTGCGATTCGTTAGTCAAGCATGTAAGTACATTTGTATGGTTTCGAAGAAAGACCAAATGATCATACATTCCTTCCTCCGTTAAATCCATGGAGAGGAAAGCAAAAACCAAAGACGTACGTCGCAGAGCCACGAAAAAGGTCGAAAAAAACTCCATGACGAACAGACTTTCATAGTAAAATTACAGGGTGGACAATGAGGAAGGGGTTTCGGGGTCAGGTGGCCTGGTTAAATCAAAGAATGGACTTGGGGGGGGAACTGTAACTTTGGAACGATCCTTTCATGAGGCAATACGTAAAGCCAGAAAAAGACCCGGGGGTGTGGAACTTTCCGAACATTTGCGTTGGGGGGGTCTAGGGTTCTCTCAGGTCCCTCGCCTTACGTGTCCGTCCACCTTGGGTCCCTTGTTCAAACTCCTACGGACTATCTTGGAAAGTCAAGGGCTGTCCAACTGGAACTTAAGACCCTGCCTAGGAGAGGCGAAACACCAACTCTTTGGGACATTAAGGCTTGCCGCCTCGTGGCGGCTGAATTCGACTCCGTCGCTACGAGTTGGGACCTTTCTGCTCTGCAAGCACGAAAGGAGGTTAGCTTTACCGGGGCGCGTTGGGTGGGTCTGGGGGTTCGGGAGTGTGGCTTGGGGGACGGGGGGGTTTGGGGTCGGGGACTTGGGAGGGGGGGGTGGGGGAGGGAGGGGGGTGTGTGGTTGAATAGGTGGCACAATTCCGAAAGAATTGCTCAAAGCACAAGGAAAGGGGCTTTCATCAGGTTTTATCCTTGTTTTGCCACTCCCCCGCGACCTACCACACTCCGGGTGAAACAGATCGACCGAGTTGGGCGCATCGAGAGGGTTTTTGCGTGACTTTTCGAAGCGGAATTCGGTTCGGGAGGACGGTTGTGTGGGTGAAGGGGGCGGGAGCGGGGAAAGTTCCAGGGGGGGGTTAGGTCGGTGGGGCGGGGGGGTGTTGGCGGGGGGGTGGTGTGTGGTCTAGTGGGATAGGATTGGAGGGGGGTTGGGGGGGTGTGGGTAGGAGAGGGGCACGGGTGGTGGCGTGGAGGAGGTGCTCGCCTGGACGGGTCGTGAAACTCATTTTAGGATTGTTACCCTTCTTGGACCAATGGGGAGAAACACGGTAGAGGAAACCTGACCTTTTACCGAGGGAACTCACTTGACCCAAGACTCCGGTCGTGAGAGCTCTAAAGGGGGCAAAAGGGGAAAACTGGTAAAGAACACAAGGGTTTGGACCTCTCTTTGTTCCTCCGGGACGGGACCAAAGGGCGGAAAAAAAGATGAATCAGCCGGGGGAAGAGGAACTCAAACTGCGATGCCGGAGAATCCGCCCACGGTGACGAGGAAAAGAAATCAAGGAGGAGGGGGGAATTGCTCGTTTGACTGTAGACACGGTTTTGCCGTGGGGGCCTGGAGAAAAACACAAAACAACGGGGATAATAGAGATGGATATAGACTCCGCAACAGCCAAAAAAAAAAATTGGAGCAAGAGGGAAGAGGCAAACTGCTTACTATGGGTACTGCATCTAGCCAGAACGGCCTGCTTTGGGCACCGAGGAACATAAAGATGAATAATGAACTCGGCCCTATCCGAAGGCTTGAGACGACCCCGCCTCCCTCACTAGCGGCGGGTGAAAGGGGTGAGATACAACTGGCTTGCCTTTCAAAGGAGGGGGAGACGAAAATAAAAAAACAAAAGCAGGGCAGGGTGGGAGGTGAAAGTTTGATTTGCCGTAATGGACCTGTATCGGGTGGGGGGCACAACACCAAAAGGGAAAGCCAGGGCCCTGACCCCCGGGCAGAACGAGGAAAGAGGGGGCTTCCGTCTTTAAATCAGGACAGGGAACGAGTTCAAACCCGGACGTTGAAAGGAAAACCAACCGCTTTCCACCTGAAGGGGAGCAGGGGGAGGTTAGAACGCCGACAGAAAAGGAAATGTGCAAGGGAAACGACGTCTTCTGTCAGATATCCTTCATTGGCCGACGGGACCAAACCATGAAGGGAGGGGGGGAGCAGGGACATCTCATCTTACCTTCTTCAACCACAGAAGTTCGGGTCAACCAGGCGTGAGAGGGGGAAGGGCCGAGTGGGTCTTGCACCGAAACTTCCCAGTCCCGAGATCGTTAGGAGTTTCCCTCTTTATGGAGGAGCGCATGGGGGGGCACTCGAGTCTAAAAGAGCAATCTACCATCAGCAGTCAAGGTCAAAAATCGGCTTGTTTGGAGTAAGAGGCGGAAAGGAAAAGAGAAACAAGGGAAGAACCGGGCACTTTGATGACAACAAGAAAAAGCAGAAAAAGAGAAGCGCCACTAAACAGTGTCCTTGGGGGTAGGAAGGGGGGGGGGGGGAAGGGGTGGCTATACCTGTAGAATTTTTTCTCAGCAACCAGCGGTACAGATGGTTGGAAGCCAAAACATCTTTAGGGCTTTTCTCCAAAGGGATGGCTCTGTGCAGGGAAGGCGGGCCTTTACCTGATACACGCCTGAACAAGAGGATGGGAGATCTATCAAAGAAAAATCTGGATTCCCCGCCGTTGGGAAAAGGGCCCCAAAAGGCCTGTACCAAAGCTGTGAAGCTTCTACGTTAAACTTGAGAAATAAGATGACCGACCGACTGTTAGGAGATCTTCAGGAGACACGACTTAGCCCAAGGACCAGACTTGGGGGCAGGATTTCCAATTCGAGACTGGAAGGAACAACCATTGAAAGACAGGTTTCGAGGAGGGGGGGGTTTTTCTCCTGCGGAAGGGAGAAGCTAAACTCATACATTACACCTCACCAAAGAACAGCCACAGTGCAGGACCTCTCCTCAAAAAAAAGGGGAAAAAAACGTAAGATCCTAAGCGCGATAAACGGGTGTACCCCCATTCATCCATCCGACGGTTAATAAAACAAGGCGATAAAAGGACCAACGGTGAATGGACATCGGGCGGGACCCTTGTGTAAGAGTTATCATGGGGAGTTTGAAACGACAGGACGGGACTTTGCTCAGTTCAAACCCTGATCAAGGGGGACATGCCACTGCCATAGAAGGGAAATGGGGGACGTACAGCAATCATCATACAGTGGGGGGGGGGGGGGTCGGGGGGGGCTTTCTGAACCTTAGTCGTCTTCGCATAGATGCAGGCAAAGGGGCTGCTGGGAGGATTAAGGGGGGGCACTGTGTGAAAAACTCCCGGCCAGGAGGATTCTAACCTACAAAATTACCAGATGTCAGAAGGCAAAAGAAAATCGTGGTTAAAGTCAAGGGGAGAACCCCCAGCGACAAAAAAAAACACGACGGTCGGCCCGATGCGTCAGAGCCCCTCGAACGGCCACCCCGGGGCAAAATCCTCCAAAAACGAGTTTCCCTTTATAAAAGCAGCAGCAAAACTAGGAGGACGTTGATCATTGAACCGAAGTTAGCAATGGGGGGAAAAAGCCACGGTCGCTTTTGCTAAACTTCGCAGGGCCTGTGACGCGGGGGGACAGTGGCTCTACGGTGAAGAACATGGGGGGGGGGGAGGGAGATCAAGAGTCCCAATGTGATTCAAAACTCCAAAGAAATAAATCATACATGAAAAGGGGGGGAACAGAAGTCATTTCGAATGACAAAGGGACAAGCGATGAGCATGCACCCCCCCCGCCACCCCCTTCAGCAGCGAGCTGGACTAAAGCCGTTTAGGATTAGGATCTTGGGATCCCAGACCCAGAGGGCACGAAAGGGGCGACAGCGGGGACCTCATTTTTCATCGCCAAAGGAAACTGGGGCAAGACGACGACCAAATTGGGCATAAGATCAAATGCGTCACTGGGGTTCTGCGGAAGTAAGGACGGTGGCGCTTCCAAAACGCGGAGGAACAAGGGCACGAGAGAAGGCGCCGGAGGCACAGAAAGTTTGGGGTGGCGAATTGTCTCCGAACGTCCCGAAAAGAGAGGGTAGAGATTCGTATCTTCAAAGGGAAAAAATCGTGGTAAGGGAACGGACTCAATAAGGCTACTTTTTTGCACTCATGACGACAAGTCTTGGCAACCAAGAAGGGGTAACGGAAAGAAAATAAAAAATCACATGAATCGGCAAAAGTTGAAAGCGGGCTCGAAGACTCCACTCAGGGGGAAAAAAGGGTGGGAGGAAGAGTGTGCCCAAACAAACGGGACCCAGAACGCTGTCGGAACCCACTGGAGGTTGGATACTCAGTTTTTTACCATCCACGGGAATCGCTGAACAAGCCTGGAAACTTGAAAATGGCAGGATCTGATCAGCCGTGCAGAAAACGAGAGACGCGGCGTTACTGGGGCGGAACGGTCGGGTCACCCTTGACACCAGGGAATAACGGGTACCATAAACTTTCGTCGGACGAAAGCAACTCAAAGGGAGCTCTGCACCGAGAACATTTCGTTGAATGAGTCGGGGTCAAAATCGGTCGGGAAAAAGGGACGACTTGTCGGAAAAAACGAGGAAACCTAGTCATTGGTGCGGAAGGGTTGAAAGGGAGAGTTTATGTCCTCATGTTTCGTCATCAACAACTTTAAGAGAAGGAAGGCACGGCAGTGTGCTAGGAGGGGGCAACGGCATGTAAACAGGCAAACGGGGGGAGACTGCAGCAACCTGGTTAAAAAAAAGGGGGGGGGGTAGGGGCGCCAACCTGACCCAGGGAAGAAAACCTCGTGCAAGGGGACGGAGGACATCCACCAACAACGGGTGGGGGAGGGAAAGGGGGAAAAGAGAGATTCCAAAGCATGTGGCACGAGGGAGACAGTCTTCGTCCCAAAAAAACAGGAACACCTCTGTGACCGCGTTTGTCAAGGACGGTAAAGGAGAGTGGTCCAATGCTGTGCAAAAGCAATTGACTGGCGATAACGTTTTGACAGTCGTAAACGATTTTTGAAAAAAGGGGGGAGGGGTGAAGTTAATGAGCCCTTGTGGACCCCCCCTAGCGGGAAAAACAAAGAAGAACAAGGCCTTAAGGCCGCACGCAGTCGGAAGGGGAAGAAGATGAAACCACGAAAAAATCTGAAAAAGCAAGGGGGGGGTCGATAGGCGGGGTCAGGTGCAGACACCGAGTAGGGGACCGTCGACGGAAGGAACGGTGGCGAAACTTCTCCCATGGGCATCAGGACCCCCTTCCTTAACGGGACAAAAGACTACAACGCTGACATTCCGAAAGAAAGGGTAGGGTGCACCGTTAGCCCCACAACCTTTCCCCGGGTGTGTTCACACCACATTCTGAGCCCACCGCCGACCTAATAGCACCCAAACGTGGTTGGGCGTACCTATCCGGGAGCACTTCGTCAAACGTCGGTGAGAAGTCTCAAACCCGCTTGACCAAAGTGGCCAGAGCGACAGGGGGGGGGTCATCAAGTGGGACTTCCGATTGGCAGCGGTGGTAGCACCACTGTCCCGCCTCTGAGAATCCGAGGGGGGAAAAACCGAACAACTGTCGGGTCCCGCCAAACCGGGAGCCGTCCGAGCGACGGGATGACTGAACAACAGTACCCCTTCCGACGTCATTCGGAAACCACCAGCGGGGGAGGGCAGGAAGTCCTTCAAAATCCTCCACAGACAAAAAGTTCACCTCAGGTCGCATTAAAGGTTGGATCTTTCCTCACGTGGAGGAACTGCACGGCCCGGGTTGAAAAACCATGATCCTTACTCTGTGTCCGACCCACTCGTGCCGAAAAACTTGGGTGCGGGCGCACAAGGATCGGGCCTTTCGCACATGGTCAAGATCTTCAAGCTTGATCATTGCCAGGAAAATCCAGAAACGTGTTCTTTGTACCCCTCGAACAAACGGAAACGGGTCAGAATCTAACGTGTAAGACCTGCCCGGGGGGGAGACGTCCAAAACCCAAAGGGACGGTGTATCTGGGAAGGGTGAGTCAAAAGGTACTAGGGGCTCCCTCGAAGACAAGGACCGGAGCCAAAGGACAAAAAAGACCGGGGGTCAAGCCACTGGGAAGGAGCCGATCACCTCCCATTCCGGAGGGAAGGGGGAGGGAAAGGAGCAGAAGACTGGGGAGGCGTACGCCGGTCTTTTCTATAATAGTCCGGGCTGGACGTCGGTTGGGGGGTATCGGCGGGAAATGCATTTCCAATTACCCTATGAGGGGGGGTTGTTAGTGAAAAGAACGCTGGGGAACTTTCGGCAATCGGGTTTCATGGAGAGTTCAAGACTCCCCCGACGCCCAACGAAGGGGCACACCCTTCAGCAGGGGACAGAAAGCAGCAGAAAAAATCCAAAAGGCCTAGCACTAATCAATCACATCGCAGGACCACCACGAAGGTGGAAGGAAATTTTTGAGCCAGGAAGAACAAATCTCCCTTTAATTCCATTTTGGACCGACGCAGAAAGAGGAAAAAATTCAGTCCGAGGTCAAACGACGTTGAGCAAGCAATAAAATGAACAAGAACCCACACTAATTTATTCTGTTCGTAAGCGGCGACTTGAAAGTGGGACAATCAGCACAGCGCTCGAGACGAAGGTAGTCGGGAATCCTCCATTTTTGAAAACCAAGAATCATGGGGGGGGTGGATGACTGTAGTTATCTCCTCACTGCAGCCTGGCGGAGAAAAAAGAAAAATTTAATGTTTTTGTCCGTGCGAGCGAAACAGGGGTGGGGTTGTCTCGACCGAGTCAAGCACGTAAGAAGGATAGGCGCCCACCGGACGGTTTGCCATGAGTGCCGATCGAGGTGAAAGTGTGGAAAACTCGTCCCTCAAAGGGACCAAGCCGCTTGAAAAACCAGGCTTGCAGGGAGTGCCTTTATCAAAGAGGGACAACGCGGCAGCATGGACTTGGTTCGGGACAGGGGGAGCAGGTCTGCCGCCTCTAAAGACGTGCCGGATCACAAAAGAACTCAGAGGGTCGGGGGTTCACAAAACGAAGGCTAGTGAAAAACCGACGGGGGCAACCTGTCATATACACCTTGACGAAAAAATGATCAGGGGCCCGGGACTTGGTCTGGAACCAGGTAATGCATTTTGAACTTTTTCACGCTCCTGCAGCAAAAAAGGGCCTGGAGAGAAAAGCTAGTGGCCGGGGAAACTACCCTTTCGAATCGGCGAGGGCTCAGGGGGGCGGCGCCCAAACTGTACCAGCAACGGTAGGAGCGCCCGAAGAAATCCAGAGGGAAAATGCCCAGGAAAGGCACTTCCCCGACTTCCCGCGCCGACAGGACAGAGACCAGGGGGACTAACCTTCAAACTCAAAGAACAGGCGGCCGGACATGACGAAGCGACACGAGAGGCCAGCTAAGCAAAAAGAAGCCCTCGAAATTCCCTTGATGGGGGGTGGCGGGCCGAACAACAACCTCAAATTGGCGGACCAACGCGTGTGGGCTCACGTTAAGAAAAAAAAGGCGAGCATCTTTTTCCCACACTCAGGGAAGGGGCAGGGGGCACGGCTAAAACTTGGGGGGGGGGGCAAAAGAATTACCATCGGCCAGGGCCGGGAGGGGAAACACAAAAACGTACAAAAAACCAGAAAACGACCGATAGGTGTCCAGCCGGAACTGACGAGGGCGGGGGGGGGGTAACCACGGTTTGGGACCGGCCTGAAAAAGAGGAAGCGAAAGAAACAATTTGAGGGGGTACAGGATTCTCCCCTGGTACTCTGATCAAAAAGAAAAAAAAAAGAAAAAAAACAAAAAAAAGAGTTGGTCATGAACGATTCAGGGGTAATCCCACTTCCAAAATATCCAAAGATGCAAGAAGGGGGGGACCGCTGGTCTCGTTATCAAGTGGCAAGTGT
>Ga0179591_1340573_pt1 | contig 10416 bp, 11 predicted proteins | sample CZOMad2_1_08_16f_FD_182891 | JGI IMG/M metagenome (GOLD analysis project Ga0179591, IMG submission 182891) | Vadose zone soil fungal communities from Angelo Coast Range Reserve, California, USA - CZOMad2_1_08_16fungal (PacBio error correction) | ecosystem: Environmental > Terrestrial > Soil >...
CCTCGAAGACAAGCGACCTCATAGGGGAGAAGGCTGTTTCGCGACCGAGATGTTTGGAAAGGGATGCGGCCTGAGGGGAAGCTTCTGTTGCGGCCCACTCCAGAAGAAAGGTCATCTGCCTCGCGAGAAAATGAAAAAGGTCCTTGGTCTAGAAATCCCGCTCACCTGTCTCCTCGCAGGTAATAGCAGGGGGCTCTCTATCTCACCAGTGTTCGAGGAAAGTTTCCGACCTCGTGAAAGAAAGGCACCGCACTAAGCGTCCTCGGCGACCGCGATGATGGGCCACGGCCTTATGGGGGGAATTTCCTTCTCCAGGAACTGAGCTCATTCTGAAAATGGTGCTTAAAGCAAACACAGGGGAGGGGGGGGACGTACGTTAAGTGCGCTAAGAAAAAAAACGCCGTGACCGGCAAAAATAGATCTTCTAAGAAGGGAGAGGCGCCGCTAGTCTGCGGAACGGGGGCAGGTCTGGAGGAACGGGTTCACCGCTGCAAATCGGGGAAAGGGAACTATCTCTACGCAAGAATACGCCGGACGAACGGGAGCAGGGATCGAGCAAAAGCGATTAAAAACGGCTCCGTTATCTTCGCTGCATCGGGGCGGGAGAGCGAATGTTCGTGCCGACGACAAGGCAACGCTACGGTCAGCAATCACAATCGTTTTTTTTTTCGAAAGACCGCCCCGCGGGAGGGGGAAGAAAAAGGTCCTTCTAAATACCGGAATTCCAGGCGGTCAAAATACCCTTCAATGGATTCGAGGGCACGCCCTTGTTCGGAAAAAGGCTCTGGCTTGGAAAGGACCAAGAGCCCTCGACCGAAGATGTCGTCGGGGGGAGGGTTACCCTCTGCAAATTGATTGGTCTCCTTCCGGGAAGGCCGCCGGCTAAAGGGAAGAGAAGGTTGCTTCTTCGGATATGGGGGGAGTAATATAGATACCTGTCTCCGCTGTCGACTCGTATCGCATGGAAAGGCGCGCAGGGGGAGGGAAGCTTTTTTGGAGAGGCAAAAGCAATTGAGCGCCGGAGGGGTCAGCTCGGGCCAAGTAAAAAACATTTTCCTTCCGAAGGAAAGAAATAGGGGGGGGGGCGTGAAGGACCTTCATCCTGGAAGGGAAAGGCCCTCAGCAAGGTCCGCGCGGACAGAATCCGGCTCGTACCTCTGCCTCTCTCAAGGGGCAATTGTGACGGGGGGGGGGTCTGATCTCGATTTTACGAATCCCAAAAAAACCCTCACCGAAACCTTTGTCAGCATGTCGCGAGAAAGGAGAATACATCGCGGGAGAAATACACGAGGAGGCATGGAAGGAAACCAAGAAGGATGAAGAGCGTTAGGCAACTCGATTCGAGGGCTAAACATGGTAAGAGTGACTTCCTCTATTTCGGGAATCATAGAAGAATCGACCAGACGCCGCTCACGAAAAAGAGGTCTGCCATCGCAGTCCTGGACAAGCGGATTAGCGAACACGCGGATGCCGGAAACGTGGCGTCGAGAAAACTCTCTCCACTTCTGAAAATCTGTCGCGCGAGCTGAAGCCGGCGCACACGCCAACGTGATCAATAGGCGGTCAGAGGGGGACGCCGGGGGTCTGAACGGGGAAGGGCTAGGACTTTGCCGCGAGAGAAAGTGGCCCACGTAAAAAGGTATTGGTGGTGGGGATAACAACAACCCTCTATGGGGGGGTAACCGCAGGACTTGGAAAGAAAAGGATGTCCGCCGTCGAAAAGTAACCGACGCAGAAGAGGGGCGCCCTCGTCGTTGAGGAGTTTTGGAGGGGAGAATAAATTCCAGTCAGGGGAGTTTTTGGCGCTAGGGGGAAGACGACTTGACGCCGAGCCCCCAAGGATGCGGCGGCTGACGTCAGGTTAATTTCGCGTTGGTTTTCGACCGCATGCCTAGCCTTTCAAGAACTATTGAGAAAGCGCGAGCACATGGAAAAACAATGGTCCTGTGCGAAGGCGGGGCCGAGCGGGATAGGCTCGAGGCGCCGTCCGCGCTGGTGAACAGGGAGCGGGAAGCCAAGTTCCTTTGGAAGCGAACCAAGCCAAAATCATTGCTTCAATCCTAAAAGATATGAGCGGATGGAAAAGCCGCGTGGCAGGAAATCACTTGTTTTGTACAATGTTAGGGGTCGAGGAGTGAACGAGGAAAAAAGGGCTCATCGTGAATGGCGGCCGAACCTGGGAGGGGTCCCGCCTATATCCGCACCTTTGGGGGCGTATTGCGAAAAAGAGTCAATCTTGGCGAAGACCGGCACATACATGGGCCACTTGGGGCGCACAAATCGGAGATAAAAACGAAAATCTCTCTCCTGCAAGGCTGCTTGCTCGAACGCTGCAGGACGTCCCCAAAACTGCCTTCGTAGGCAAGAATCTGAGGGGGGGAAAAAGGTTGTGATCGGTCGGGGCGAGGCGCTTTCCATGGGTAAACGGCCCTCTAAAGAGACAAAAGGGAGGGAGATATTTCGGTGTGGAAGAAGAATTCGGGAGAAGGGGGCTCTTTGCCGTTTCAAAGCCTGAGGGGAACCGTTGGCAAAAAAACGTCAGGTACAAGAGAGTCGACAACCGTTCAAAGAATCATGAATTGTGGAGTGGAGCCGAGCGGAAAAAAACGTGTTCGCATCAGGATGGATGCCATCGAACTTTCCCCCAGTGCACGGGAAAAAGTCAAAAAGAAGGGGGAACTTTTCGAGAGAAGAAAAAGGCTGATGCTGAGATGCCACAAAAAGAAAAAGAACTATATACGTGTGTTTTCTGGGGGGTTTTCGTCAATAACTTTTACAGAGGGCGTGCCGTTTCCCAGCTGATCCGGAGAAAGTCGTATGGGCGGGGGTTCTCATCGATGCTTGGACTCTACAGACCTTAGGGGGAGAACTCCTAACATCTCCTCGGGAGACTCGGCGGGGAAAAATATGATGAAGAAACGCGCTGACCCCACCGGAGACGACCTTTCTCCTTTAATAAGTAGGGGACGAAAGGGCGCTCGGACCTGATCGAAGGAAAAGGGAAGCAGGGTTTTTAACGTTTTCATCAAAAATTCGTTCGCCGAACCAGTAAAACCGCATCTTTTGAAAACCTGTAGAAAAAGAGGACAAGCAGCCGCACTGGGAGAGGGAGCTCAACAACACACGGAGGAGAGGAGTGCCCTTAGAAAAAAGACGTTCCGATGCGGGGTCGTGGTCACACGATGGTGCCTTTTCGTCAAAGGAAAAAAGGGGACCGTAAAACCTGCGGAGAAAAGAAGGAAGGAGATCATTTCCGAGCGCAACCGAAAACCGTCCGACTACAAAAGCGGGCGCGCGGCTTTGGGGTCAGCTCGACCGACAGGAATCAAGAAAAAAAAAAAGGGGGGGGCCCCTAACGCAGGGGGGGGGAGATTGTTCGAGTTCTCACCATCCTGTGAGGGGAAAGAGGGTGGAGAAACCCAAAAGAAAAAGCCCTACTACGTTGCCTATGTCAAGCGGGGGGAGTTTGCGGGGTGAGATAAATTATGTGTAAGAAGCAAACAGAAAAACCACCGTATAGGAAAAAGTGTTTGGCCTAGAAAAGCAATCCTCAAAAGAAAGACAGCCCGCCCTGAGGGGGGAATGCTGCTTTCGGGGGAGAGTTCTGTCTTTCACTGGGGGGGGGGGACCTCTCCACATTCGAACCCGTGGGGGGGACGGGGTGCCCTCTAAGGCAGCAACAATTCATTGATTGGAAGGCTTTGCACGCTTTTCGTCGACGCGCTTGAGGGGGAGGGCAATAGAGGTTCGGCCTCGTGTCCCTTTTGTCGGCTTGCCAAGGGAAAAAGAGAGGCGGGCAACCCGACACCGACTCTTCCGCGTAGAGATCTCTATCCTGGTCGAAGGGATGAGACCCAAAGGCCCTCGTCGTACGAGGAAGGGACGGCACCTCACGAAGTCAGTGTCCTCCAAGAAGACGGGGGCAATCCTGCAGCTCGATCAAAGGAAAAGATTCCGTCGCCGCCGGAGAGGGGGAAAGTCGGGACCGATTTGGAACCGTGGCCCGGTATCACCAAGGAGCGACGGAAGAAGCTCGGCTCAGCACACACCGGGAATAGGCTGAACGTCGCAAAGGTGGTCGGCCCCGTCCAGAGGAAGAGCGCCTCGTTCCAGCCCACTAATTCCGACCTTTCAACCACATTTTTTGCCAAAGGAACGAATCACGCTCAATATCGTGGGAGCACTGCGTTGGGGGGGAAGCCATTGTTTACGAATTGGCTTCCCGCTCGTGACAAAGTGCTGCGCAGCCGAGCAGATCGAGCTCGGAAAGCCGACCGCCGAACCCTTGGAGTTGACACTCGCGCTGATCAAAGAAAGGCAGTCTTCGATGGGGGGAAGCTCGCAGAATCAGGAAAAAAAAAAGGAATCCGCGAAAGGGAGGTTCGGAAATGGTGGCAAATTAGTCAAGCCCGCTTCTCCATCAGGAAAGACGCAAACGCCGTGAAAGGAGGGGAGGGGACCACTCACGTCAACGAAAAGGAACAGATTCGAGGAAAAAAGGAAACCAGATCTTCCTTTGTTATCGAAGTTCGTCGAGGAGAGGCTTCGAAGGCCGCGCGAACTCGCGGGGGGGGCACCACCAAGACCGGCGGCATTAGATTGCGTGAGTCCACTATAATGTTAAGAAAGTCCTCGAAAAAAGGGGGGCTGCGTCGAGGTGGCGCTTGAAGAGGGTTTGCGGACGCTTTGTTTAAAGCTCCGCCGCGACGATTCTGAAGAAGACGTCGAGGGGACGAGCTCTGAAAAAAAGAAGGGACCGCGTGTCTCCTCGTTGTCACATCAGGGGAAGAACACCTCAGGACTTCGATGGCGCCAGAGCCTCAATGAGAGGGGTCGGCGAGTGGTCGATCTAGAAAAATCGAGGAAGAATAGGGGGGGGGGGACCATTTTCGGTCAGAACCTCGCATAGGAGCTGGTAGTAATAAGGGTCGTCGGATGCCTCCTCGTTAGGGACTGGGAAAGACGATGTACTCGCGAAGGCAAAGAAAAAGAAAAGAGGCCACAGGTTGAGGTGATGGGGCGTGGTGTTCGAAAACCCATTCAAAACCTGGAAGAAGCTCTCGTCGAGGGAAGAGCAGACGGAAAAGAATGGAGCTCATGAGCTGCAAGTCAAATGCCAAACGGGAGCGAAAAAAGGGTCTTGGCGATCAGATGAAGAAAGGGACTTGTCCATGCCTGCAAAAGGAGCCAGCCGGCGATCAATTGCCGAAAAATCTCTTCAGACAAAAGCCCATCAGCATCGAAAGAGGGAGGCGACCTTCGATACGAGAGAAAGATCGGCGACAGTTTAGCTAAGAGACGAAATATAGAAGAATCATCCAAATCCATCTTGCTGGGGTAGCAGGGCGGCCTGCCAAGCGGGATTGTTCTATTGGTCACACCGAATCAAAAAGCGAATATTGGTGACGTTCGAGGGGGGGGAGAGGGTCCATTCCAATCCCAGAGCTCTACGACAAATCTTAAAACTAAGATCATGAAGGTTGAAACGCCTGGACCGTGACCGGGGGGGGGGATTGCATAAATATTAATGAATCGCAGAATAATGGTCGTCCGAAGTGTTGCCTTGCCTGCGCGTAAAGTTGCCCAAGAAAAGTCTTCTGCACGACATCTCGGAGGACAAGATAAACTGCTGTGAATCAGGGTGCTCTATCCGGGGGGTTGTGCATTCGTCGTCCAGGCTTTATTTGTGGCATGGTATATGAAGGGGGCAAGCTGTCATAAAACCGTCATCGCGGGTGAACCCAAAAAAAGCTGTTCTAAAGAAGAGGCGCGAGGCTACGAGAGGGGCTGCCTTACGTAGAATATCGAGGGGGGGAAAGGCCGCGGGTCAGAAGGAGAACCCTTCTCCTACATGTTTGAGGCACCATTCCCCAGGGGGGGAGCATAAGGAACAACGACGTCGATTCTCTGAGGGGCCTATCTCCATCATCTCGGGAATTACGATGGGGGGGGGGGGAGATCACTCTGGACTTCAGGCCATGCAAGAGGAGATAACTAGCCCTGTAAGAATGAGAAATGCTGCAAAAACCAGTACCTTGAAGTCAAAAGGAAACTCAGCTTCGAGGGGAAAAGGAACTGTCTTTGTCAAAGGAAGCATTCCAACAATGTACAGGACCTATCAAGGAAAAGAAAGCTTCACATCTCGTCTCGAAAAAACAGACTTACCTCGCGGATGGCGAAGAGTCGTCTTGCTCCTTGTCTTAGAGATAGCGAAACACAACAACTGAGGGGAAGGAGCAATCGACCTCCTTCGGCATCCGCAACCACCTTCCTGTTCGCGAAGTGGGAACGCTTCTCCTATCTGGGGAGGGCCTTGCTCGCCAGGGGGTTAAAGCTTCTGTTAAAAAAAGGCGTGAACGCCGATCGGGGGATCGGCCTCATAAATTGTTCGATAAAGGAAAACAAACGCAGCTCGGCGTTCAGGAAGGGCTCCTCGCAGGTCAAGAGGATATCTCACGCCTGTTTTCGCTGCAAAAAGGGCGGCTCAGGACAGCCCACCAGAGTCGGCCGCGATGAGGGGCAGAGCACCCACTGAAGGAAAAGTGCCTTCTCTTAAAGGGGTAACGGGAGGCCTTGACCATGCGAGGGGGCACTGGCATTAAAGAAAAAAGAAGGGGGGCGGACCTTTATCGCCTCGCAGCCCTCCGGAAAAACGCTCCTACTTCTATCTTAGAGACATCAATCTCTGCGGGACCCGAGCAGGGAGACGCCTGGGGCGAAAAAACTACGGTGGTCACCGAGGGCCGCATCGGTATGCGAGGAGCCATCTAAGAAACCCGGCCCCAACTACCGAGGGACGAATGCACAAGCCCTGGGGGCAGGGAAAGCGCTTCAAACCGGGACGTCGAGAATGGGGGACATCTTTCGCTTATCGCTCAGAGGTGAAAGGGGGTCTGGGCAAACAGAAAGGCACACGAAGAAGCATACGAAATCTCGATTATCTCCAATGGGGGAGAGGGGCGAAAGGAAAGTTCACCTGGGGAAGACGGCATTTCTTCGATTTAAGAACTGGGTCGTCGGGACGGCCAAGCGCGCAAAGAGCCCTAAACGACCTTAAAAAAGGCCTATCTTTTTCTTCGGGGGACCCCTCGAAAGGGGGGAGTCTCCTCCGCTTCCGCCGGCGAAGGAGGTGGATGCTCTGGAATGTCTGAAAGGTCACCATCGGTGAGCAGAGAGAAAATTTCGCAAGGGGATCTCTCGTATCGAGGGAGCAGAGCATGGTTGAGGGTGAGGGCTTTTTCTCTCGAACGAAGAAGGGGCGGCAATGGGAATTTTTTGGGGAAGATGCGGACATGGACAAAAGCTTCCTCATGTCGAAAATGCTTTCATGGCCTGCTAAGAAGACTGGAAACTGTCATTTGACAATCGGAGCGCGATCAAGGAGAAGTACGCGCGTCATGATCCTCGTCAAGCGCCGACGCGCCTTCGGCCAAGGGGGGAGACTGGGGGGAGATCTCAGAGACCATCACCTCAACCTGTGGCATCAGGGAGCAGCATTCGCGTATTAGAAAAAGGACCCTCACGAGGAGGCATTCCGCCTGGAAGAGGTGAAGGGGAACTACAAAGAGGGAATTTTCACCTCTATCCGATTGGAACTCGGGAAATTTGTTGGGGGAAAGGCTTCCTTCCGGACCTCTATTTCGTGCATAGGGAGAGATCACTCTAATCATGTCTCTCTAAAGCCATCGAAGGAGAAAAAGAAAGCCTGATTTTGGAAACAAAGGAGATGCCGGGAGGGGGCCCTTCTTCGATCGTCGAAAGACACTGGACGAACGGGAACAGGGACGGAGGCTCGAAAAAAAGCAAACCTATGAAAAACCGATCCTCAATGAGAAAACGGTACGGGACGCCGGAGAAAAGCATTTCTAGTACTTGGGGTACCTTTCGTGCAGGAAGGGCTTGGTTGGGTCCGGAACAAAAAAAAAGCGAGGTTTTTCCGGTCGCGATGACTGGGAGGACGCGAGGGAAAGAACGTCGATCCATCGGGTCCGGATTTCACGAGATGGGAGCCCTCAGGAGTTGACGGGGAAACTTTCGAAGAGTCACAAGGACGATCGGATTTTCGCTCAGGCGAGCTCACGGGGTTAACGATCTCCAAGCTCCATACCAACGCTGCTAAGTCCTATATTTAGGGTTTTTTCGCTGATGCCGCATGCCGAAAGGAAGAGAATGAGTCCTTCGATCGGGGTCCAACGACCAGGGAAGGAAGATGCCGCGCTCGATCAAAACTGTCGGTCCGAGCGGCGGACCGCGCGCTTTGCCGGGGGGAGGGAAGCCAACGGGAAGGGGGAAAAGTGTCTCAAAAAGCAGTACTGGAAGTCGTGCCTCCAAAAGGACTTCGCGGGCCCAGGCGAACTGTTGGGAAAGTTTCGCCTAGAGGGAAGGAAGGGCTGGAAAGAGAGGCGCTTAAGGAGAAAAAAGGGCTTGCCGAAAAAAATGCGACTTCCTCCGACCCTGTGTGGTGCGAAATAGCTTCGTCAATGGCACTGAAAGTCGAAAAAGGAATGTTCTATAACCTGGGAAAGGGGGCTCCCTGCTCACAAGAGAACTGCCACAGCTCGGAGTCTCCGTCATCTGACGAAGAGAAGCCGCTCAAAAAGAGGCTTTGAGGACAACTAAGCGGGGCGCGCTGAGGAAAGGGAGTGTGATCTCGAGGGCAGAGTTCTTTCCATTGGGGAATAGGGCTGGCAAAATCGTCGATCGCGACAAAAGCTTAATAGGGTCTTGGGGGAGGGGAAAGCCTATTTTCGGGGGCCGGAAGGGATAGGGTGCCGGGAAAAGAGAGAACGGGACTGCTATTGCGGATACTTCAATCGCGCAGTAAAACCCGAAAGTGAAGTCAATCGGGCTGTATTGATCCTATCGGCACTCCCTGAAAGAACACGTTTTGATCCTCGGGGGGTCATTCCAGCCCTAACTTCCCCATTCAAAAGAGGCATACATTCAACATTCGATTTCTTAGGGGGATTACTCTCTTCGGGGGGGGGGGGGATCTTTTTCTCTTCCAAAAGGAGCGCTGGTAGGGAAGGTCTTTGGATGTGGGGCGGGGGTCCATAACTTTTAGGAAAAACCGGGTCGACGTTTCAATCCTGACTCACAGCGTATGTGAGGGGATCCCAGTCGTTGTTCCGGAAATGCAGGAATAATCCCCGTATTGTTTAGAAAAAAGATCCTCTCCGGGGAGGGGGAGGGCCCAAATCCGGTAGAAAAAAGGGATGACCCCCACCCTCGCTCGCCAGAAGTCTCTGGAACCGTCGTGAACAAGACGCTCGGCCTTATCGAAGAGGGGGAAGCCGCAGTTTTTGAAAGCAGCACCTTCCCGAACACGGCCGCATACGATGGAAAGAAAAAAAAAAAAAGCACATTCGCGGGACGGGCCCGGCATCTCGAAAAAGAAAAAACAACGAGGAGAAAGGAAAGAGAGGCACGTCGAACAGGAAGTTCGGGCCAGGCCGATGCGGCGGAAAAGGTCCACCGTGCGGGGAAGGGGGGTTCGGTCGAGAAGGGAAACTCGGCTTTCCACACGCCGATACAATAGCGCACCGAGTCCGCCGGCGTCACCTACGGGCAGCAGGGGGGAAAAAGTCGCGGGCGAAGTCAGCGCGCGAACTAAAATACCCGTCTTGGGCGCCGAGTTGCGCGGATATTAGATGGTTCTTATTTCAAAAAAAGTGTCTTAGGGCATCTAGAACCAACGAGGGATCACGCCCCCGAAGGGAGCTGAAAAAGAAAAGGGTCACCGGCGACGCCGGAGTGGTTGAAGATAATTGAAACGAACATCCCCAGAAAAACCACAGAGAGTCGAAAAGCTCCGACGGACGAGGTTTGGGTTTTCCTCGAAGGCAGAAGCGCGCGTGAAAAAAAAACGCCCTGGGGTGATTGTTCAGAAGAAGGTGGCATACCTCCATGATTCTACAAAAAAAGGTTGTGGATGTGACGGTGTGCCGGGAAACAATCACGCAAACAAGTCATTGAGTACAGTTCTTGCACGGGGGGAGTCGGGAAAGCGCGGGGGGCGCACTAGAGGGCGGCCCCCGGTTCCACAGAGGGCCCTGCAACGATCAAGGGGAAAAAGACGACCGTAGGCGGGCCACCGTAGGATCTACCCTCGAGGATCTACTATCCGGGGGGAAGACCGATTAAGAAAGGAAATAAACCGTCGCCCGTAGAGTTATCACCAAACTTCTTCAAGAGGGGGGCGGCAAGACATTTTCCTCCAGATAGGGCCCAAGCTCGAGCACGCCTCCGACAAAGCCGGAAAGGAGTCTTTGGCAGTTCTGACCATTTGTGTCGCCGGAAAACGTTTCCCAGGGGAGGGGTCTGACGAAGAAAAAGGATTTAAGTCTGGAATCAGCAGAAACATTTTCGTATAGGGCACGACGCAGTTCGGAAGGTCCGCTGCGCGAGCAGCCTCGT
>Ga0179591_1155674_pt1 | contig 10415 bp, 14 predicted proteins | sample CZOMad2_1_08_16f_FD_182891 | JGI IMG/M metagenome (GOLD analysis project Ga0179591, IMG submission 182891) | Vadose zone soil fungal communities from Angelo Coast Range Reserve, California, USA - CZOMad2_1_08_16fungal (PacBio error correction) | ecosystem: Environmental > Terrestrial > Soil >...
AAAAGAACCCCCAATAGGAAGGGAAGAACAGTGGAAAGTAAAAGGGACATCATAAAACTGTTGCCGCACTTTAAACCCCATTGTTCAAAAACCTCTTAACTGGGGGAACAAAGAAAGGAAAAGGCTCTGGCTTTACGAATCAACCCGAAGGAAGGCTCACACTGGAAATAATTCAAAAAAGGCTCAACGGGAGCGACGGAAAAGCATTAAAGGAGTACAGGACGGTGTGAGATATCTGGTGCGGGGGGACGCAAAAGTTTGAAAACAAATCATGCGGAGGAGAGCAAGCGCTGAAGAGAAAAAACGCCAATGAAAAAAACAAGAGGCCGGCAAACTCAAAACAGGGTAAAAAAAAGATGGTTGTGCAAAAAGGTCCGCGACAAAAGACAAACGCAGGGAATAAACACCGACCTACGGCACAAATAAAAGGAAAAACATGGGACACAGGGAGAAAAAAAGGTGAACTGGGAGAGGTACTTGGCTGGTCCCCATCCCTCGTAGATCATGTGAGACCGCGGGGAAAAGGGAGCAGAAAACGCCTCACACCGAAAGGGAACTGGCCACAAAGGAAAATCAACGCAGAAAAAGCGCGATTCAGAAATTACAGAGGGGAAGATCTTGACGTGAAAGATCGGCTGATGGGAAAACTCACGAAAAGAAAAGAAAAGAAACTCAAGATCAACAAGGAGCTTGGGATTGGAAGATGTGGAAAAAGCACACTAAAAACCGTTAAAAAGAAAAATGACCCAAGGAGAACGAAAACCTTCTACTCTCAGTCAAAAATATTAAGGAAAAGGGGCTAAAGGCACGATCAGGAAAAAGGAACTTCGGCACAATTTCTCCTGGGAATAGGACGAACGAGACGCAACGGTTGGCACAGCTTAAAGATCCCTGTGCCGGGAGAACATTGGCGCTAAATTCCGGAAAAGCTCTCCGAAGGGAACGCACCAAAAGAGTCAGGACAAATAAAAAAAGCAAGGAATTCCGTGAGTAGCAAACCACCATACAAGATGAAGAAAACGACACCGCCGGAAACATAAAAATCGCGGGGAGAATCCAAAATAAAGGAAACGACACACAAGGAAACTAAAGTAAGCTCTAGCGAAAAAAAGAAGAAGAAAAAAGAATAGCCAGGGGGAAAAAAGACGTATTCGGGGAAAAGACAATTGGTCAAAAAAAGTGTGGAAGAAAAAAGAAGGGGCAAACGTTTGCTAAGAATAAGCTCGTTCTCGTGGCGCCTCAAGCAAAGCGTGTAAAGAAAAAAGAGGAAAAAAACCCATCAAGGATCAAAGAAAAGAACGGCAGGCGACTGGTAACGAATAAGGGGGACAAGGGAATAAAAACACGGGAAAAGAAGGTAATGACTGAAGGAAATACCTATCCCTGTGGATTTTCTTTAGTGAAGCAAGAAGAGAGGGGGGGATGGCACCTGGGAAGGAAACCGTACTCGTACACACTATCAACCGAGGACAACAGTCCAACAATCCTGCATTATCTGGGGAACATAGGGGGCGACACGAAAGATAAAAAACAAACGTACAGATAAGTAAAAGGGGCCTTGCAGGGCCAAAAGTAACCAGAGAAGGCGAGCAGTACTGGGCTGCAATCACGAAATAAAAAACCAACCGATTAAGTGTCGGCAGGGACGATAAAAGTAAACAAGGAAAAAAGAAGAGGGACCCCTTCATCGTAAGTCCAAACAAAAAGGAAGCGTCGTCCCGAGTTTGATTCTTGGACTGGGAGTTCACAATGAAAGAGAAAGGAATGGAAAAAAGGGGGGAAGAAGCAGCCATAACCTGTAATGCACGACTACTTACGGAGGCGGAGGTAACAACAACGGGTCGGTCAACAGTTGACATGGGACTAAAACACGCAAAAAAAAAAGAACAAAAAAGTCACCGAACGGGGGCAAAGAAAAAATATGAAGCCGCTAGGACTTGGGACCTGGGAGAGGGGCGACGCTTACGAGGAAGAAGTACGCCGTACAGGTATAAAGCCACTCCCAATCACCACGAATCAAAAAAGCAAGGGGAAGGAACCATCCTCAGTTTGTTGGGGCCTCGGGGTTGTAGAAGGGCCCTCCAAAAGGAACGGAGGACGAAGTCAGGGAAGGAGAAAGAGAAAAATCCAAACACGACCAGCCACCTTCGGGAATCTTGACACCGCTTCCGGACCCGAGGAGAAAATCGAGGTTTAGGAAAAAAAATCACCTAAGTTCAAGAAAAAAAAACGTTTGAAGAACGGGACGAAAAGAGAAACAAAGAGGAGGAAAAGGAGGAGGGAAAAGGGCGCATCAAAAGAATGCTTATTGTTGTAGTTTTAGGAAGATCGGGGAAGGGATTACAACTCTATTGCGAAACCGAAGCAGAGGAAGGTTGGGGGGCAAAAAAAAGTTGGAATGGTGCTGTGCATATGCTTGGAGTTGGGAGAGGAAAGAATTCAAGAACGCGGCGGAACGGGAAGGTGGTTCCTTCTCCACAAAAGCAACACCAAAGGGAAATGAGGGACGAGGAGGAGTTGGTCGGGTGCTTGGATGAAAGTAGGAGCAGGCGTAGCTGCGCTAGACTTTGAGCTCTCCAAGATCGACAAACCGGAAAACCTATCATTAGAAAGCGTCAGGGGTCGGGGAAGGGTATTGTTATCCGGGGAAGGAAGAAGAATGTTCCATGAACAGAAGATGTGCCAACAGAATAATTGGAACCAGGGGGACTATGTGATTGTGATCACTTGAGAAAAACCGTTCCATTGTGATCGTTTCACAAAGGGTTTAAAGAATCGTCAAACCACGAAGAAGGGAAAGGCCATATTAAAAATAATTGGTCCAAAGCAAAGGACCCGAAGGGGTTGACACTTCAAATGAAACCGCTGAAGAAGTGAGATGGTGCGGGAAAGCCTGAAACTGCTTAGCCGGGTCAAGGTTGGGCTGGGTTGTAACATTGGAAAGGGCCCTTGGGTCAAAAGCCCCCTTTGACATAAAGGAAAAGGGACGTGTGGGGTTTCGGCAGGCAAGAAGAACGATAATGCGGGGGGTGTACAAAGGGTCTTCAGAAAAAAATGACCACGCAAGGCAAATATTTCTGGTTTGTAACGATGGAAGAAAAAAAATCTCAAAACAGGGTGGAAAAAGAAAAGAAGAATTAGCGCCAAAAAAAAAAAAACCGGATAGTAATTTCCTTGGCAGTACAGAAAACGCTCTGAAAAAAAGACACGACAATGTAAAAAAGGCTGAAAGGAAGTCCATCGCGGCGGGGAAAGCTAATTTGGAGGGGTGGAAGAGGGAGAAAAAAAAGGAGGGGCTGGGGAGCACGAAAAAGAAACAACGCGATATAAATGCGCTGTAGGGCAACTGTTTGCACTGAAAAATGGGGGGTTCTAGTCAACACCTGTCGGGAGACGGCTACCTGTAACTAGAAAAAAAACGAAGGAAGGGTTGCTCGTAGAATCAAACGGAAGGACTGGGAGGACTTTGGGCGGAGCTTTTGGGATTTTGGCGGAACAAGGGCTTTTTAAAGGGTGACCGGCGGGGGAGGGAGAGATGTTACTCAAAGAGGGGAAAGAATTTCATCATTAAGGTTTCAGAAGGTTTGAGGAGACAATCGGGGTGAAATCCTGGGGAGAGGAAGGGGGGGAGAAAGAAACTGCGGGGAGCCAAAAATTCAACCGTGTGATCTGTCATCTAGATCAAATTGACAATCCACATGGGGGAAAAAAAAGGAAAAGGGGACGGGAAAGCATAGGAGATAAAAATCTTTTTCGCCTAAGTCTTCCTTCCTCGAGTGTAATGATGAAGACGTTCCCCCGTGTGAAGGGGGAAAGAAGTTTTGCGCAATGCTAGGGAAAAGAGGGAGGAAGGTGTGAAAAAAGTTGACAGGGTGAGGTGCCCTTTCACAACGGGGACAAAAAAAGACCAAGAATCTCCTTGTGAAACGGACGGGGTTAGGGGAGGAGGGGGCCTCGCTGCCACGAAAAAGGAGTCAGGACAAGCGCTTCGCTTCGCCAGGCTTAAAATGCGCGGTGGGGAACAAGTCAGCGTCCTGGTTCGAAAGGGGAGCATTATGGAGAAAAGAGGGGGAGGGACAATCAGAGGGGTGTTGACTTCAAGTGCCTTACTGAAGAAAGAAGTCTTCGGGGGTGATGTTGGCCAAGATTAAGGCTGAAAGAAGTCACGGTGGAAAAAAGTTCAGTGGGGGTGACAAACAGGGGGAAAACAATTGCGAGAAAAAAAAGGTAGATGGGGACCAAAAATGGAACGGTTCCGAAAAAAACTGAATCAAAAAACTGGCGAAGCAAAAGAGAACACAAAGGGAAAGGAAAAAACAATTCAAAGATAGAAAACAAAAAAAGGTGACAAGAGGGAAAAAATGCAACGCGCCAGTGCAAGAAACCTTGCTAAAAGGTTGGTGCAGGAAAGGGGGGAGTAGTGCCTTATAAGGGACAGTATAGATTCTTTGCCAGACCAGTAAGTTCTTGGTGTCGGGACAAGGGAAACAAAGGAGGTATGGTCCGGGTGTAAGACGGCGGAATCTTAAAGGGGGGGGGTGGGTGCAGTTCAAGACGGGAGGGTTGAGTTGGGATCTCTGAAAAAGAAACTTTTGTAGTAGGCCCACCGACAACGCAAGCGGAAAATGGAACAAGAAAAAAGGCCGGCAGGGAAAACCCTGGAAAGTTGGAATCTGAAGGAAGGAAGACAAAAAAAATCTTTACCACGTAACTCAGATGGGGCTTGAAACGACAGAAACCTTAGAGAAATTACGAGCTCATAAAAACTGGAGGAGGGGGGAAGATAGTCTAAAAGGAATGATAACAGGACGGGTCAGATCGAATTGGGGGGGAATTAAGGTCCAAGGAAAAAGCATCTCGGGAAGACGATCGTCGCTCTAGGGAACTCTACAGGGGAGAAAGACAGGGCGGCAACCACAATCTCCCTAGAAGGGGTCGCGGTCAATTTGGTTCTCACTGTCCGCGACAAAAAAAAAGTAAAAAAAGAACGGACGAAAAAAAGGAATTGACAATAAGAAAATGGACAGGGCCCCAGAAGATTCTTTCTTACAAGTAAGGGAAGTGAAGGCACGGCCCAGACACAGTCTTTTCTCAAAGGGTACCAGCGCAAAGGAAGAACAAGACCGCCGACCGAAACCCGAAACGTTCGCGAAAGTAAATAGGCTAGAAAGCACGTATGGGGAGATCGAAGATGGACTTGCCGGCTCGCCTGGGGCAACAACAGACGAACCCGCCAAAGACGGGACTCGAAATCAAAAAGGCGAAGATTTGGGGCGTGTACAGAGGGGAAACGTGCAAAAACAAAAGAAAACTCCAAAGGGGAAGGGAAAAGAACTTCTACGAAGAATACACAATAAAAGCATGCACCCTCAGAGAAAAAAGAGGACTGACGGGCTCAAAGTTAATAAGTTAAAAAAGAAGGGAGGGGGAAGTGATTAGCAAGGGTCGCCAGTTGGTGAAGAGAGTAGAAGAGGGAGGAAAAGGGTGTGCAAAATTACTACGTTCACTATCAGGGGAAGGTGGGCAGCAAAATGGGCGGGACGAAAAAGGGGAAATACGAACCGAGAAGGAAAATAGGTCCCAAATTGCCAAAGAAAAAGAAGAGAAACAACGTCACCATTTACGGGGTAGGGGAAGAACGCAGCCAAGACCAGTCTCAAAAGACCCCAAAACAGGGAATCGAAAAGAAAGAGGAACGCAAGAAACATTCGGGAAGCAAACACAGGAAACTTCCTGAAGAGACGACGAACTTACGGAGACTAAGGTCAAGAAGACGGTACGTCGGTAAGGGGAGGAGCCATCAAGTTTCAAAAATGTGACGCGAGGGCACACAGTTGCGCAGAAGAATATAAACGGACTGGTGTGGAAAGAAGAAGGGGGAAAAAGAGGAATACAAGAAACAAAAGGACGGCCGGAAAAAAAAGTGGAAAAACGTACCACGTCATTGGTAAACGGGGCGGGGTCTTTTCAAACGGGAACCAGAAATAGTGGTATAGAAATGCAAGGGAATACAGAAAGGGAGGGGGGGTCATTTCGGAGGAAGAACTACATCATATGAAAGGGGGGGGGAGAGAGGAGGATTCACAACGTTTACAAACCCGGTCGGGATTTTGACAGACAGGTCCAAAAAATCCGCAATGAGAGGACCCTTCTTGCAAAGGAAACAAAGCCCAGATCAGAACAGGGGGAAAGTACGAACGTAAAAAGGGGTTGTACAAGCACCATAAGCGATGAAGGGGGGTGGGATTGCCCTGCCGAAGGAAAAAAACCTCTGTCAAAGAAGCGTGCGGAAAAGGGTCTAGAAATGGGACAAAAAAGTAGGCTGAAGAAAAAGGGGAATACGTCGCGTTGACAAAGTTGATTAATTTCACAAGGCACTAGAAAATGGAAAGCGGGAAATCAAAAAAGGCGAAAGAAAGACAAGTCACGGGAATATAATTCAGGCTGTGGCACAAAAGATATAGGAAGAGTGGAACAGGGAGGATCACCTTAAAAAATCAACAACTAAACTGACCCAAAAAAATCTTAGAATGAAAGCGGGAAAAAGAAGAAAAAGGAGAGAGCGAGCAAGGAGAGCGAAGTAGGAAAGGGGAATAGCAACAAAAAAAGTAAGCAGACCAAAAGTCACAACTAAAAAATTTCTGGGACTAGTGGGGGGAAGATTGAGAAAAAGCCAATCAGATTCTGGCGCCGCGGGCGGGGAAAGGACAGTTGGAAAAACCTCAACCAGGGAGATTCACATCACCAGCGCAAAAAAGTCTTGATCAAGTTGACAGAAGGACTAGACCGGGGTACGGGCGACAAGATGGGCTCCCTGACGTTCAGACCCGAGTGGGAAAAAGAAGGGCACCACACGGGTGAAAGGCATCGACCTATCTAGAAAAAAAAAAAAAACGAGGAGAAAAAGAGAAAAGGGGGACGCGCAGTTCAAGTAGGGAGATTGTTCAGTAGGGTTATAAGATCGAAAAGTGAGAAGCAACGAAAATTCTCGTAAGCGGGGGGGACAATATCACCAGGGTTGTGCGCGGAAGGTTCAAAGTGTAGTTTAAAGAGGGAAAGAAAGGGACAAAAGACAAACAGTGAAAAAAGCTGTGACGTCGAAAAACAATCGAGGCAAAAAAACATGACGGAAGGCAAAAAGGGTCATTAAAACGAGGGGTCTTTGAGAGATTAAGCGCACGACTAAAACGTTCCGGGAGGAACAATCGCGAACAGAAGCACTAAGAAGCAAAAACGTCCAGGGTCGGACGGTGGTTTGTTAGAAAGGATGAAACATGACGGTCAATACCGGAGAGATGTTTGCAGAAAGAACGCCGTAGTAGGACACATAATGTGGTTTTCGAGAAGGCGTCGGAAAAGCCGGGCCAGGTGACAGCATGGGGGGAAAAATAAACGAATCTTGAAAACGACGGGAAATCTTGAAAACTTAACTTCAGGGGGAAGGAAGGAAAAGGTAAACAAAGGAGACCCTGACGTTGACACGTTACGGGTCAAAAAGACAGAGCCATAGGAAAGGGTCTGCATGGCAAGAACATTACTAGAAAAGGAAAATTTGACTGTAGGGGAGCCGCCCGGAACAGCCACCCTGGCAAGACACAGGAAACGGGTGTTTTGTAAGATCGGGATTGTACGGGACTAAAAGGGGAAAAAAGAATGAAGGAAGGTGTTGGAAAGAGAATCAACGACAGGAAATCGGGGTACATCGGCACCACGCGGCCCAACCGGGACTCAATAACAGGAGTGGGCGCCGGAAACGCAAAAAAATATAAGTAGGAAGTTCAGTCACCCACCTAAACTGGGGGCCGGCGGAAACCGCAAAAACTAAATAAAAAATTAAATAGAGAAGGATCCCGCGAAGTTGGGGGATAAGGGGAGAAACGCTTGTGGGGGAAGGAAAACAGGAAACGCGAGATTCTCCAAACTGATCAAATGCACTAGAGGAAAGAGGGGAGAGGAAAGAAGAAGACAGTACAGTCGACGGACAGGCAAATAGGCGAGTAAGCAGGATCGAAAGCGGGACGTTTTAGGCAAGGGGGGGGGGGCACTCCTTTTGTCTTTTGCGGACTCCGAAAGATTAAATATAAAAATCGATGGGCGGGCGGAGCACTCGAAGAGGAGCGGGGGAAGATGGTTCTCGGATATAAATCTATGTTTGGAACGCGGCAAGAGGCGTCATAAAGAGTTTTTCCGCTAGGGAAATCGGGGGACCACCAGCCATGGATAAGGTGATCACATGCCCAAAAACGAAACGGAAAAACAGGTGGGAAAGGGCCTCTTAAAATCAAGTGAAAGAAAAATCACTGAGAGGGGGCTGATGCGGGGTCTGACTGGGCGGAAAAGTTAGGACATTGCCTTCTCAACCTGGTGTCGGAACTTCCCGAAGTTTCTCGAAAAAAAGAGGATGTCTGGGGGGGGGTCACGAGGGGACCCGTTTGGAGCTGGTGCACCGGGGTAAAAGGGCAAACAACCCCCTCGGCAGGGGGATAATCACTTTGAGTGAAAAGGTTGCAGTTTCTGTCTTTGAATCGCGGACTTGAAAAAGAATATAGAAGGCAGAAAAGCGGCGTCGGAAACAGGAGTCAGACCGTTCAAAGCGGAGAAAGGTTCACTCGTCCTGTGTCTGAGGGGGATGCGGGGGGAAGGGGCTCATGGACGCTGGATCAAGTCAAGCCTAGGGTTTGGGCAAGGGGGAAGGAAGAGTTAAAAAAGAGGAGGGGGAAGTCAAGGAGAGGGAAATCGGGTGGAGTGGAGTTCTGACGCGTTTGTCTTGGAGAAGGTTGAAGAAAAAAAGTGACGAAAAAAGAGAGGATGTGCCTAAGGACTGGTAAGTTGGACCTTCGCGTCAAAATCGTTAAGCCAGGAGCGAAGCAGCCTATACGCTCAAAGCATCACAGGGAAAAAGGACCGATAAAAGAACTGGTCAATCGTGAGGATGTTCCAGGAACCGCGAAAGGGGAAACAGTAAGATGGCGAAGGGATGCTGGCAATTGGTGCTGAACGGATCTGGTCTAACCTAAGTTAACTGAGCAAAAAAAATAAGAGGGAGGGGGGACGGTTTTAAACAACAAGGATCAAGAGAAAAAGGCCGTTGGTCGGGGAGAAGATTAAATTATGGCACTAGGGCTAGGGGATCATCATCACGAACCCACTGAGGGGAGTAAGAGATATATCCCCTCACCCTCAAGATGACCGAGCAAGGGAAAAGGCAGGGCCAACTAAAAAGGTCTCAAAAGCAAACTGGGGAAAAAGTTGCAAAAAAAAAAAGAACAAACTCCTACTGGGAAGGGGGGAACAGGACCTTAACTTCAAGACGGTGATTAGAAACGCAATAATAAAGAAACCGTGACGAAGAAACAAGGTACTAGTCGGTAAAAAGGAATCACAGGGGAGGGAGGGAGGGGGAAAATCCGGAAAAGAAAGTATACATTGTTCGAGCTGTGGGAGGGAAGGAAAGTGAACTCAATAGGGCTGAGAGACAGAAGAGTATCAACTTGGACATGCGCAAGAACAAATTCCGGAGGAAAAGAGAAGAGCGGGGATGACAGCGTCAAAGCAAAGTCAGAAAAAAGCAAAAGCGTTCGGAAAGGGAAAAGGAAATCAAACTACAGAAAAACAGAGAGAAGGGAAACTCACCCAGAAGATTGGGGGGGCGTTCATGGGAGGCAATCCCATAAATCTGCTTGCTACAGGGAGAACAAAGCAAAGAAAAGCCGAAAACGCGAACAGGACGCTGCCAAGAGGAGTCTTTCTAGAACGAGCGGGGCTAAAGGCGAGGGGGGGGCTGACGATGAGAGAGGGAACCATGAGCTCTCGATTTCATCAAAGACCAAACACACACAATCAATCGTAAAGGAGAGGATCAACAAGAAGGGGGGTTTTCGTGCCGGGGTACAACGGGACACAAGAAACACAAAAAAGGTCCCTACTTACAAACGAAGGATAAGACCGGAGAAAACACTCATGCATTCAGGCGAGAAAGAAGAGGAAGAAAAAAGGGAAAGGGGAAGGGAAAGGAAAAGGACCGACGCGTATACTTATTAGAAAGTTGGCCCAGGGGTATAAAATCTCTGGAGGGATCATATTTCCTAAACACGTTGTGGAAGGTGGAGGGTACTAGAAGAACTAGCAGGTGAAGGGTGGCAGCAAAAAACAATGAAAAAAAAAGAGGTCCGACGAAAAAAATGAGGAAAAAAAGAGGGTCTCTTAAAAAAAAGGAGGTACAGCCTTCGACAGATTTACTAGAGAAAGCATCAAGGGCACAGGAGCTACGAAAGAAAAAAAAGGGGGAAAGAGAATACGGAAAACTGAAAAATCAAAGGGAAAAACGCCACAAACGAAGTAAGTCCTCCTCGACAAATTCTAAGAGCCGAGAAATCTCCTTTAAAGTACGAAGTAAGGGAGGAGACTCTCAAAAA
>Ga0179591_1381563_pt1 | contig 10415 bp, 8 predicted proteins | sample CZOMad2_1_08_16f_FD_182891 | JGI IMG/M metagenome (GOLD analysis project Ga0179591, IMG submission 182891) | Vadose zone soil fungal communities from Angelo Coast Range Reserve, California, USA - CZOMad2_1_08_16fungal (PacBio error correction) | ecosystem: Environmental > Terrestrial > Soil >...
GAAATTCAGGTATTACTGGACTACGATGGAGCAATTGTAGTATAAGGTGCGCGGGGGGTCAACCGCAGAGTCAGCGGTTCCAAAAAAGAACTGTGCGTGTCGAATTGACGGAGGTCGCGTTCATTGTTAACGCCAAGCGCATAACTCACTTTCAGGCCTGGATCAATCGGCGAAAAAGCGTAATGTTAAAAGAAGACAGATGACGCCAGCGCCCGGGTTGGAAAGGACTTAGGGGGGTGGGGGGCCTACCCGTCGCCCCTGTGGCGATGGCGTGAACGACATACGGATGGCGGGGTGGTGATTTTCGAAGGAGTGTGAACGAGACTCCTGGTCGAAAAAGAAACTGCGGTGGGCGACGTCGAAAAACAAGCCCGTGCCTGAGGTGCCGATCGTCCACAATACCACGGTGGGAGTTCGGAGCACAAAAAGAGATTAGGGGAAGAGAAAAGGAGAAGAAGGGGGGGAACAACAAGAAGGCTGCGACAACTCGCCAGATGGGGGGATCAGTGTAGCTCTCGCAAAAAAGGTAACTGATTTCGCGGTGCCAAGTGCCCAAGGACATAAATGCAAGCAGTTCAAGAACTAGAGTCCCGTGCACGCGAAGGGTGCGCAGAAAGGTCTGAAACTTACAGTTAACAGGGGACAATGCCTCGTTAATGTCTGTGGTGAGGAACGGCTTAACGGTTTACGGGCTGGCTGGTCAATAATGCATATGGGGCGTCAAACGGGAAGGAAAAAACAGCGCTGCGCGAATCCCGCTCAAAGGGCGAAGCGCAAAACTGCTCAACACAAAGCTCGAGTTGCCGGGGTCAAAGACGAGGGGGACAGAGGGTGTTGAGGAGGCATCCCCTTGGGCACAAGGGGGGGGGCTCCTCTGCCATGCATGGAGGCTCCATGAAGCCATCGGTACGGCAAGAGGAGCAGTCAAAGTACCCGACCGCGGGCGCAGTGTTTAAAATGCCGCAGTTGAAGGTAAGATGGAACAAAAATGGACCTAGGGCACCCAAACGTTAGGCGACCAGAAATGAACGAGTGCAACGCGCGGGGTGATCGGGAAAATGTACCGAGGACACGTGGTTCCGCGCACAAGGGGGGCTGCCAAAAAGGCAAAATCACTGCCAAACGCGGCAACAGGAAACCCAGCTGGAGGCCAAAAGAACGAACACGAGGCGCCACGGCGGAGCGGGCGAAAAAATGTGAACCCAAACGCTACCATTTGTCGTATAACAACTACGGAGATCCACACACGAAGGGATGCAAAACTACATTAGTGGCTTAAAATATATATTGTAGTTTACTTCTCAACTCTCGTATGATACAAATAACCTCTGTAGACACGTAATGGGGTCCTTCCACGTTACGTTTGCCCTGGCCTATCGTGAAAAACCGAAAAAACAAAACGTGCCATGGCGCCAAAAAAACCTGCAGGACGGTGCGAGAAGGGGCACACAAACGCTCTGCGGTCGAGGCGCACACCTAGGGGGAAAGACCCGGGTTATCGTGCACATGAATCCAAAGCCCCACTAGGGGGTCTATGAAAACCCGAAACAGACTGCGGGGGGTTCTGCGTACGAACGAAAACTACACCAAATCACAGCTGCGCGTTGTGACGAGTGCGGGCCATGAATCAAAACGAGACAAGCAAGCAGAAAGCCAAAACAGGGAAGCCCTGCCTAGCCTTGGAACTCAAAGGGCCTCGGTTCATCAGTTTCTACCAGCACTGCCTGACCACAGTATACAATAATAGACGAAAAGGGGCAGGGCAAGTGACACTAATACCGCAGGACGACGCAAAGGGGGACTAAGAGCGGCCGTCCCCAGAGTGGCCCGCTACCAGCTATGTCTTCTCCCAAAGTCCGGAAACAATCATAGAGGGAGGACACCAACACGGGGGGCCTCCGAGAGCATTGGCGGTCCCGTAATTCCGAACCGGCACCTCCCCTTTTCAAACAAGCCTGGCGTCAGGAATAGAACCAAACGCGATTCTGAAATTCCCTCGGGGCCGGGGCCAAAGAACAGCTCCAGGTTTCAACGGGTGATCCGATACCAGCCAGAAACATCAGACGGTGCAAGCCAATTTTGGACCATGTGGGGCGTCGGTCTCGGAGAGCAGAGTCACCAGGAAAACAGCGCAAAGAAAGGAGTGCACACGTACGGGGTAGCGCCACGGACACAAAAAAGGCCCAACGAAAAAGACAACGTAAACAAAACGTGAAAGCTTTGAACACCGAGATGGTACACGTGGTAAAATGGAACGGTCCAAGGGCAGGAGGGGCAGTATAACCAAAAAAAAAAGGTATCGGGAAAAAAAAAAAACAGAGGCTTTTTTACGGGACCGCTGGGGGGAATGAACAGCAAGCGCCGTCATCGCATCGGTATGGGGGGACGAAACAGGAACTAATCGTCTACGGGAAGCTAAAGGGCTTGGGGCGGATACCGACAGGTCGCGTGGAAGTAGGGGTAGACTGGGGTAGGAGGCCTGGCGGTTCGAGTGTTGGTCGGAAATTATGCTGGACCCGCGTTGCTGCAGGGGGCTGAAGAACAAAGACGAAGCGTGGAGGGCAAAGAGGGGGAGGGAGTCCGCTAAAAGGGCTGATAATCTGTACAAAGGCCCGGTCAAAGTGGTGTGGAAGAAAAACACCGCTTCGGGACTACGGCCTTGGACCATGAATAAGTACCCGCAGTTGAAGACCAGCCAACCAAAAGACTGAGGGAAATACAAGGTGGCCAAGGGACAGGATGGGGGGGGGCGGACCAGAATCGGGTGGCACGTATGGGACGAGAGGCTGGACGCAATTCTCACTGCCGCGAGGGGGTCCAAGCAAACCAATATGTCAGGGCGTACGGTGTGGACGAAGTACCCTCTCAAACATGAAGTACCGGCTCTAATAGAAAAATAAATCTCCAGCCGATAATCTAAGAAAATGCCCACGCTAAAGGGAACGGATCGCGCGGGGGACATGATCGAGCCGGGTAAAATAACAGGCGGAAAAAAAGGCAAGTCTATACAGAATCAAAAAGCCAAAATCAGCCAACACCGCGAGCCCGACACAAATCGGCAGTCGAAAATCCGGACAATACCTGGAACAGCAGGATCGACAATCGAAGGTGGGACGTCGAAATGGACTAGGCCTGGCAGATCTCTGTACTATAAAACAAAAGGTGGCCCCAACCGAGCACTACGCTCCGGAGTCGCGTACAATCCGATCCACGTGCATCATCATGACCGTAGATCAGTCTGTGGGGCGCCGGCTCACGACCGCTGGTGCGTCCGCCGGACAAGGTCCACGCCGGAATAACAAGAGTGACACACTCCCGAAAGAGACATGGCCAGTGTCGAAAGCGTAGCCCCGCAAACAGGCGGGAAAACAAAAAACCACCTACACCGTCCCTAACACAACGAAGCCAAACGAAAAAGCACACCGATCCGATCACAAGGGTCACTCACCCCTCACACTATACTAGGGGACACCGATTGCATAAAAGGACTTAGCTACTCATAGACCATCGAGGCGGGCTGTAGGGAAGACGCGGCCTGGTCAAGAAAGGTCTGGGGGGCTTCCCCGGGGCTCACCCCGGCGCAAAACAGACACTCAAATAATGAAGCCCCGGAACAACTAGACGCAAAATACATAGGACAAAGCGAATACCACAACAGGGAAACATCGAACGTCGCACAGTAACAAGCAGGTAGGCAAAAAAAAGGGAGAGATTAAAAAAAAAAAAAAAAAGACACACAGACAAAGAAAAAAAACCAAGAAACACAAGAAACAATTAAGGAGAGGAAAGAAGCGAAAGGGAAAAAAAAAAAAAGAGAAGGCCATCGTAACAACCCAACAACGCGAATACCTAGATACCCCTCCAGCAGGGAAAGAAAAAAAAAAAAAAAAAAAAAATACAACACCACAGACGTCGAGACGAAGGGCCTCTTGCTGGGGGACAAAGCAACATCTTGAACGAAAAAACAATCTTGCGCGGACGGTAAATGGGCACCGAAGGACAGGCGAAATTATGAGACAACCCAACAAAATGGCTTGATTCCCATCCTAATGTGAGAAGGACGTCTCGGCGAACGTTAAAGGCAGGATCTAAGCTTTGAAAAAAGGAACGGTTGGGGTTGAACTTGGCAAATTCTCGGTAATCTACTTCGTTTTAAGGGGACTCCGCCCTGCCCTGAAAGGGCGGGACCCGAGGAGGGGAGGGGGGGCGAAGGCCTCATCCGAGGACCGGAGTCAGGGGGCTGGATCCAATAAGGTCGTAGGGAGATTGCGGCTGAGGCTCCAAAGCTCGACCTTGATGAGGTACTCGAACGACGGGAAAACGGGGTTTCCCGCACACCCGTGCGCGGAAATTTGTTCAGCCGAGGTAACCGGACAACACCCAACCCACTCGATGATTACAGTAACAAGGGGGGGTGAGAAAAGGCCTAACTAGAGGCCGACGAAAGGAAAAAAACTCCTCCAAAGCGTGGCTATGGCTACGCAGGAGGGGGTCAGGCCGATGGGGGCCATGTTAGAGGGACTTCAGTCAACTAACCTTGCCCCAATGGGCTCAAACAGGAAAAGCGGATTCTCGAAGGGGGCCCTTCGTCTTATGGACTTGGAAAGGCTGTGGACAGGAACTAGGCTCATATCCTAACTGAAGAGACAGCTTCAAACCAAAGCAAGGCGTGCCTTTGTGGGTCGGGAGCATAAAGGATAACGGAAGGTCGTCTATGATCGGAAGAGGCGTTCTTTCGGAGAATACAATTCGAGGTCTTACCGTGATTGCCAAACGGCTGAGGGAAAGCGTAACTGCTACTGTAAACGGGAGGTCAACGACTAGATGGCGGTTCCCCTGCGCAAGGATAAAAAAAATTGCGCCCCCCATATAGGCAATGCGCTGAGAATTCCGAAAGGGGGGAGGCAGCACACCCGCTTGTCGAGAAGGGGTTCGCATCAGGGATGTACGGGAAAAGGTCGGGGGGCGAGGACACCCGATACCGGGATCCACTCCCCATCTTGCAATCCGGGAGTGGGGGGGGGGCCGAGGGAGAGCCGATTCAGGCTCAAACAAAGTCCGGGAGGAACAACAGTACCACGGATGTGTGGTAGGGGAGAAAAAACACGGCAACCGGGTGACCGCACCTCCACCAGAGAGAAAGGCGGAATCGTAGATCCTCCAGGGGGAGTCTTAGAAGGGAAAAGAGGAGGGGTAGGGTATGCAGAGAGAACGAAAAAGCTGGGTCGATGATGGTGTCCTTGCTTCCACAACACCCTAGACGAACATCGGGCTAGTACTAAACGCTCGGGATCTGGAAAAAAAAAATATTCAAGAGGCCCAGGCAAAATCGAAGCAGGTAGAAATCTTTGGGGAAGGTGGAGACGGATGGGGGGGGGGCCGTGAGGAGATCTGGTTGCCGGATCGGTGCTCGGAAGGAAGCGGGAAGTGGTGGGGCCACTCATCATGAAAGGATCTGTCGAATGGGGTGTGAGATGCTCCTCTTGGATCTTGTGGATTCAGGGAGGGGATCCGGTGGCGGCTCAGGATCCTCTGGCGGCTCGTGGAAAGACGAAAGACAAAAAGATAAGCGGGGATCCTCGGAGTGTGTTTTGCGCTGAGTGATATGAAGGGAGTGATGAATTAAAAACCGGAAGTGGGGGAAGTAATGCGGCAGGGACATGGTAGGAGGCATCGAACGCAGGGGGAGAACGACGGAGGCCAAATCGTGTGGCTCACCGAACGTACTCTTCTGAATACAAGAAACTGGTTTACCCCTCAGTACGACCCTCTAGCTGGGGGAAAAAAAGGGAAAAAGCCGGTCACCGCCTCATGCAAAGAACGGGCAGGCAGAGGAAATAACTCAATGCGTTTAACTGGTTCGCCGGAAAAAAAAACAAAACAGAGTTATCATCGAATCGACAAGAAAACTGCAGGTTGAGGCGGTGCACTTGTGGGACGGGGGTTGTTGGGTACGTCAGATGTCCTTGATTCAAAAGGGGAAGAAAAAGCATGAGGTAAGTAGTTCTAATCGATATGGCGCATGGCAAAAGAAAGACACAAAAGCAATTGTGGAACCAAAGTACCGCCAGGGATTCTCTTAGCTTCTGCGACAAAAAAACAAACGGATATGAGCGGCGTACACTGACTGCAAAAAGAAAGAAAGGGCAGGACGAAAACCGCGACACACAGTGGAGGGCACGAAACGACCGGACATACGATCGATCCTGACGGGGAAAAAGTGCATCAAAAAAAATGAGAAAACCTGTCCTCCGCAAGTCAAAGGGGAGCTTCGCACTGAGAATGAGACGTCGAGTGAGGAAGTGATCAGAGTTTGCGTGGACAAGCAGCTGCGAGTCCTCTACAATGTACGATTAATGCGAGCTGACATGAACCTGAGAAAGGGCCAAAAAGCTCTAGGTTCCGGGGTCAAGAAAAAATGGGTAAACGGGGGGGGAGTCGGGTCCAAAAGCTGGGGTCCGCCTCTCTTTAGCACACAGACGGTCCGAGGGGATCAAACGATAGGGGTGGGTTGTGGGGGGAAAAAGGGGGTGGCGGGGGTTGGGGGTGTGGAGGACAGGAGAACCCTGCCCATGGTCCTATACTCCTGCCCGTGGAAGAGAGGAAACACAACGTCAAAAGATCTCAAGTGCTTTATGCCTCCGAGAGACACACGGGATACTGAAGCCAAATGTAGAAATGGACTGAACAATACCCTCTAAAAATTCGCCGCGAGGGTCCTCGAAAGGTATCGGGAGACCTAAGTTCAGGCAGTGCTTCGTGCATCTACCGCGCCTTCACCGGATAAACCAACTCTACGCACCATCCTAGAGGAAGAATCCCCTCCACACCCATGTCCGGTACCAGCTAGTCCACCGGAGCTCGTCACCGGACCTCTCCTACTGGCCAGACTCAAGGCTGAATATCGTGAAGCAGCGTGTTCCAAAAAAACCTAGTTGCGAGAGAGAAGAGACATCATCAAAAGTCGTCCTACTGACTCATAAAGCGAAAATGCGGCCGGAAATAGCGGGGAAGGGGGGTAGGAGACGAGCGAAGACGACATACGTCTCTATTTGTGGCTTTAGAGAAGGGGTAACGGCCTTTTCTACTAAAACATCCGACATGAAGTTGGTGAGGGAGGAAAGGGGAATTGTGAGGTCCTGAATGCGGAGCCGAACAGGGATTGACACTCAGTGGCTGGAAAGAATGTTCGCGAAAAACGAAAGGGACAACGCGAAAGCATCACGCTGACTGTCATGATCGCAAACTGCGGGAGGAGCCTCAATTAGGGGCCTCCATCTTGAAAGGCATAATGAATCGTGGGTAACTCGGGGCTTGGGGGAGAAAGATTAACTCCGATGGCATCAGTGACTACCATATTCGTTCATAGACAGCAGGGCGAAACTACAAGGGTACTCTTTGTGACCAACCGGTCGAGAGCCGTTTCGTACGGCGCAGCCAAGAGATAAGATAAAAAGATAAAGACAAAAGGACCGAGAACGGCTCCCGGCGGCGGAGAAAACAGATACAAACGCCAGGCGGCTTTTGGAAAGGTGGGGATGGGGGTATTTTGGTGTTCGGCTCTGGTATGGTTAGGGTATAAAAGACTTCCAAATACCAGCATACAAAAAAATCGTTTGACGTAAAGGGCCACGAGCTTCCAGGGAGAAAGTTTATAAGGGTCATCTGGGGGGACCATTATCTAAAGGAGCCACCCTTGGACTTCGACCACCGTCGCCTCACACAGAACCTAGTAGTCATCTAGACCAAGTAGAAGATTTAGAAGGGAGAAGACGTTATCAGAGAAGCGCGCTAGTGGGCAAAAGTTGGGCACACAAAGGGGCTCCGGGGGGCATCGGAGGGTGTGTGAAAAGGAAGAAAACATACAAGTTGAATAAATCTCAGTTATCAAAGGGCGGAGACAATTTGAAGGAAGCTACTATGCAGTAGCGGCACCCATAAGAGAGGGTTGGGGGGGACGAAAAGAGACCAGCAGAAAAATCCTGTGCGCGAGGAGATATCCCGAAGCGGCCGCTGAAAAGAAGGACTAGGAAACAAACGCGTCCAAGGGGGGTACAGAAATAAGGTGAAGGGTAGGCCTTCAAATCACCAGAAAAGCGAGCTATCCTGAATCTTTTTCAGGCCCATGACATAGGGAACAGCAAAGATTTTGCTCGCCGGGGGAAAGGAGGGGTAATTTGCTCAAGAGGCGGCCTGCAGATACAGACCCAACTCTCAAAGCAAACACCAAAAAAAAGGAGTAAGGGGGAAAAAAGAGAGAGAGGGAAGCTCGGCCGAAGGAAGAGACGAAACTGACTAAACCGTGCGCTGGGGGGGGGAAAGGACGCGCGGACAATCTTTTGCATGGCAAGATTGCTAAGTGGGGCACGGGGGGAAGCTGAAAGAGAATCGACTTCGGGGGGAATGATACGAAAGGAAAGGGAGGTCTGGGGAATGAGGACGAAGTGGGCGGGGCTCACATCCGGCGCAGAGGAGGGGTTTCTCGACAAACGCGGACGTCGGAGGTCATGCTGGAGGGTCGCCAAAAGCCAGCTGCCTGAGGGGAGGAGACGGGACTTAGCTGGTGGAACTGTCTCGTCCAAGGGTGTGTAAGCCGAGGCGGCAAGGTATGAATGAGGGTCAAGTGAAAAAACCACCATGAATAAAGGAGACGGGGTTCCCACGAACTACGGGACGCGGAGCGAAAACAGAAGTAGAAAAGCCATCTGGGCTATTTATCGCGCCGAAGTGTTGACAGAGGATGGTTGGCGGCGGCAAATTTTCTCTGGTGGAAACACTGTAGGACTACTGGCCGAGTGCAGAAAACGGAGAAGGGGAGTGCGCCGACCTGCGGTATGTCGGGGATGTCGGGGGACATGCGCTCGAATCCGACCAGCGCCTTCTCAAAACATGAAAAGATCCTCTGTTCAGTGCTTTTCTCATATATACACGGACAAGGCGGGCGGGATATTCGGGTTCTGTATGGGTCTGAAGGGAAGCTCTGTGCACAGACGCTAACGTCTAGATCAGGGGGAGCACTAGGACCGAAACGGACAAGGAGACTTAAGGTGCTCACCTGGCTGCAGAAGTCGAGAAGGAAGGCGGCAATGCCAGGGGGCAGGTATTTCTGCTGAAGTGGATGTCTGGAAGAACAGAAAAAAGATCGGAAGCGTAGATCACGTCACGCTGGAGAAAGAAATCGAGGGGAGGGAAGGAGGCCGACTTTGAACAGCGGAAGAGAGGCATGTAGCACGAGCGGTGGGAAAGCGCACCCTTTGACCTACCCAGCCCTAACCAAGCTTGTAAATAACTGGCGCAGACCGAGGGGGAAAGAGGATAAAAACATGTACCGAATCTACAGATAGCAGGGGGAAGGAGGGTGGGCTGGCAAAATATGGGGAAAGCAGCCTAAAACCTATACCCGACAGGAGGACTCGGTCTTCCGACGGCGAATAGTCCGTCATTTCTACTAAAGTGAGTCTTGCATGCGAGACAGACGAAACGGGGGGCTGAGAATTGGGCCTCACCTGTCTCTCCCGGTCGTCAGGGAGAAAGTACAAAGTGCTATATCCGGTTGGAACGAGGCAAAAAAGGAGAAAGGAGGCTGAAATCTCCGCGGTAAGGGAACGGGGGGGAGACTAATGGACATTTTTTTTACGGGGGTTATTGCAAGAAAGGGGAGTGCTGTCCTCAGAAGTTCGATGACGGTGCACAATCTAATCAAGCCGGAGCCGCGCGGCCGAGTGTAGCTGCAAAAAGTACCGCTTGAATCCGAAGTGCATTAGCGTCGGCGTTAGAGACGGGAGACTATGGGGTATTCACCTCGTGGTATCAGAATGTAGGAGGGGAGGTTCCATCGTCATTAACATGTTGTCGGCTCTTATACCACGCTGTCTCCGGGGACGAAGGGAGGCAAAAAGGTGAAAAGATGTGACGGGTCAGGCTTTCAGTCTGGACATGTCGTCTGGAAGACAAAATTTGACTTTGGAAAACTGGGAGTCTACGTAGGATTTGCAATCTGCAAATGGGAACCTCGGCTAAGAGCTTTTCCATCAAGAAGGGCTCTGCCGCCGAACAACGGCGTCGAAGAATCGGCTTATTTTGAAAAAGTCGCCCTCGGGGTCTGGGCGCAAAACCCGTTGGTATCCAGGGTGGTGAGGAGGCGGAAAACCTCACCGATCCTCACAAACAGGGGCGTAGGGGGAGGGATCCGTCCATCGCGGGCCGGGGGATCGCGGAAAAATATGGACTGTGAAAATAAGTCGAAAATGACTCCATTCAAGTTAAAGAGGTGACGAAGATGTTGTTTGGTATTCCAGCTGGAAAAAAGTTTTATTGGCCGTGAACGTATAAGGAGTTACGATTTAAGAAAGGGTGAAATTCGATGGCAAAAAAACAGAGTCAATTCGCTGTTTCCAAGCAAGGGGTATGATCTT
>Ga0179591_1171919_pt1 | contig 10414 bp, 16 predicted proteins | sample CZOMad2_1_08_16f_FD_182891 | JGI IMG/M metagenome (GOLD analysis project Ga0179591, IMG submission 182891) | Vadose zone soil fungal communities from Angelo Coast Range Reserve, California, USA - CZOMad2_1_08_16fungal (PacBio error correction) | ecosystem: Environmental > Terrestrial > Soil >...
ACACACCGAAACGAACTGGTGGATCCTTCACCCAGGGAAACCACCTCAGAAGGGAAAAAGGGAAGGGGGGAATAGGAAAAAACAACGCTGCGACCCCCGGTCAAGATGAAAAGAAAAAAGGGGGTGGGGAAAGAATGCCCACGTTCTAATCGTACAAAGACAACAAAAGAAAGAGATGGAAATGGAACAACGAATCGAACCCACCGACAAAAAACAAGCGGCAAACAGAGCCTGCTAATGAGACAAGGGAAAAAAAGGGGTGCGGAGAAGGGAAGAGAGGACAGCAAAGGGAAATGCAAGGGCGCAAGTCTTCGCTCAGAGCTTATCGACGAAAAGGAAGGAAAAAAGGCGAGGGTGTCGAAGGAAGAAAAAAACCTGATAGAGGAGACAAATGATGCAATATGGCCTAGGAGATAATAAAGGGAAAATTGGAATGAAGCAGAAGCAATTCGGCGGTGAAGGCGACTTGTAATCGAGGTTCCAAGGTCACGGGAGGGTAAAGAAGGGTCATACCGAAGAAGGCTGCTAGAACACGACGGGACAGTCTTTCGGGGCTCGAAAAGAGAACTTAATGTCCAATTCCCGCATCGACAGGGAAAGAAGTGCGTGGGGGAGAATCGTGAAGAAAAAGGGGGACTGGAACTTGGACTGCGTCGTTGGTAACGCAAACAACAGATTCTTCGCGTCCGGCAGGGCGTACAGGGGACTGGGATAATCCGCGGATGTTTCGCAATTCTGAAAAAGGGATTCCATATCAAGGGGGCGGTTGTAAAGGCAGACGGGACGATGTCGAAGTAAACAAAAAGGGGTGCCAAACATGGGGTAACTCACGTAAGGGGTTAAAAAATGGAAAGGGAAAGAATAAGCGCACACGGGGAAGTGGTGGCCGTGAGCTCCGATGGAGGTGCAGTAAAGCAGGGCCCCAGAAACGAAACGTGCAAGCGAAAGTTGAGGAAAAGTGAATAAGGCTGCCAAGTTCGAGCGGGTAACGGGGTTCTGGCGCGATGCAAGCGCTGGGAAGGGGGAGACAGGATTTGAGCTGAGAAAAAAGGAAAGAGAGGTATGCAAGCTCCGAGGCGTGGTAAGGCATAACAAAGAACAGCAATAACCGGTTCCTCTCAAGAAAAAACATAGACCGAATTCAAAAGAGCGGTTTCCCGTGAGGCTAGGGAAGGGGGCCTTTCCAAATCGTACTCATGGTGGAAAAATCGAACGAAAGGGAAGTTGGACAGTGCATGAAAAGTGCAAAATCCAGGAATGGGCAATCACTAATCCGATTTCTGGGGGAACCGAGGACATATGGAGAAGGAGGCAGAATTCGGCCCCAGGAACTACGGTTCGGAAGAAGGGGACAAAAAGATGCGGGGCCTTTTGACTGTCCCGACATAGCAGAAGAAAGAATAGTTCACAAACAATGGAAAGTACGGCTGTGCGGACGTCATTTTCAGGAGGCCAGGGGGGATTCACAACAAACACAGAAACCGGGGGAGAGACGACACAAAATGCGCGGACAGTCCTGATAAAGGGTCCACTTGCGCTGAAAAAAAAGCAGAACAACCACATGCAACCAAGCCTACAATAGTGCAGAGGGAAAGAAGGGTGGCGCAAGGAAGAAAAGGGGGACAGGTCAAAAGGCGGGGACTGTACAAACGAGGCAACTCAGCGTGTTGCCCAGGTTCATGATCGGCGGGGGGGCAAGTGGAATGGAAAACGTGAACTGGGGTCCGTGAAAAAGAACAGAAAAGTAACTTGAGGGTTGAAACAAAAAAAAAAAAAAAAACCCCTTCTCATGGTGAGAACGCAAAAGGACAGATAAAAAGGAGTATACAAGAAAGAAAGGAGTCAAAGAAGCGGCTCGGGCCATAGCGATAGTAATATTGCACACAGTCGGAAAAATGGTTCACCAAAGCAAAAAGGGTCTCTGTCATCGCATTATGGCCCTGGGGGCAGTTGGAAAACCAAGGAAAATTGATTCTTGAAGGCACCAAAGGCGATGACATGGGCCCCCACGCGCGGTCGGATTCGATGAGGCGCTGCGAGATGTCAATTGTTGCACAGAACGACGTAAAGGCAAGAATTCCGGGCTGGAGGAAAACAGGACACAATCACGTGAAAGAAAGACCTCACCAAAAAGGCCAAACTCATCATCCAAGATCAACAAACGCAACCTTCGATGTAGCGCAAGGGCTGGAATGGCCGGGGGGAGAGAGAGGGCAAAGGGAGCAAAACGGAAAGGGGAGGAGAAAACGACTACATAAACGAGGGGAAGGGAGAATTGAGGGGAAAAAAAGGGGGAAAGAACGAAGTAATCGGTGCTATAGGTCGGAAGAAAAACAGCTAGAATGGCTATGAACTCGGCTGCGTCAATTCGGCACTCCATACCAAAAGGGGAAGGACGGGGGGTGCGAGCAAAGGCGATGGGTACGCAACTTCAGAAAGGGCACCACAAAAAGAGTCGTACTTGGAAAAACAAAAGAAAAAAATAAAGAAAGGAACCCCATGGTCGGTTGATCTGCGATGTGTATGGTATAATAACGCAATGTGGAACCGACAAGCGGGACCAATGCACGGGGGTCACAAGCAAAAAAAGAGAAACACGTGGAAAAGGGAACGAAAAGGGTGAGGACAATACAGTTTACAGAGGATAGACAAACACTGGGGAACCGTCTTGGGAAAGAAAAAAAGGACCAGGAAAAGAAAAACAAAGGGGGAAGTGAGTTTATCACGGAAGTGCGCAGTGGGCCGGAAAGGTGAAAAGGGGAAAAAAAATCAGGGTCAAAAAAAGGGGATGTCAGTTGTGGCAAAAAAATACGGCAGGCGCGAGGCAGATTTTGGAAATGTGCGAAAGACAATATGAGCAAGAAGCAGGGGCTACTCCGTTGACGCGGGGAAACTTACCAGGGGATGGACATGCGCGGGGTTGCGTGCTGAGAGGGGTACCAGGGAAAGAGAAAAGAAAGAAGGGGAAGCGGGCAACCGCTCGTAATATCAGTAAAACAGCGCTCGGCCAATAGCCCAAATGAGATCTGTAAGGAATCTAAAGTGAAGACTTGTAAAAAGCTACAAAAAAGAATGCCCATCGAAGATTCGAGGTGACAGGGAAAAGGGCACTTTGTGTTTAAAGACGAAAGGGAAAATTCAGAAGAAGGAGGGGGGCGTGTATTGTTCTTGAGCCGGCAAAAAAAGAAACGATCAAAAAACGTGGATCGGGAGGGGCAAGGCTTTCCATCAAAAGAAAAGAAGACGAAAAAAGGGGCTCTCACAGTGGAGGAAAAAAGGAGGAGGGGCAGATGGTCGTTTATGGAACTGAAAGCCGAGGGTCAGATCGGCGGAAATACCCACAAACACTCAAAAAAAACAACAAAGGAGGAGGAAGAAAGGGAATTTGGGCGTAAAGCCGTCTTACCGGCTGTAGTCCATCCAAAAAACCGGACCCACTAAAAGGCGAATGAAGAACACAAAAGGGGGGGGGGGGGAAGAAAGAAGCTGAATCTGTATAACTGGTTAGGGGATGAACCACACGGAATCCTCCCATGTCACGAGTACAGGGGGTAGGGACAATAAAGTGAAAAAAACGACCATCCCTGCACTAATGGGGGACAAACTAGTTAAGGACAAAACAAAAAACAAAACTGGCCAGGAAAAGAAAAAATCAAAGGAGAAGAGGTGCATTTGTCCGTTAGGGGAAAAAAAGAGCACCGCGTCACCGAAAAAGACTTAAAAGCATTGTAGCATTGGAAAGGAGGGAGTCAAGACGAGCGGATTTGAACTCGGGCGCCTTAACTTTCGGGTTCGAACCACAAGATAAAGGACGCAGAACAATTCGCGCCAAGTGGCAAACCTCATGAGGTAGGAGAATGTAGCCCCGCCAGCAAGGGGCGCAAATGACCATTGACGGAAAAAGGAAAAAGGTCGAAAAGGACGCCATCCGCGTAGATGGAAAAAACTGTCAAACTCACCAGCTACGACGGAGTTGCGGTGAACAACTAAACGAAAGTGAAAAAAACAAAAAAACGGAAAACTGGCGGGAAGGACTGGACGGACTTTGATTCTGCCGGGGGAAACAGAGAAGTGTTGGTCGCACCGCTAAAGGCAAAAAGGAACGGAAAAAAAGGGTCCGCAGTTCATACGCGTAAGGGTCGCGGCCATTAACAAGTGAAAATGTGCAAAGCCAAGGCAAGAATCTGATGTGCCTAAATCACGAAAAAACCCAAGGTCCGGCTTTGACGTCAATCAGTGGGGAATCGAGGGTCCAGAAGCCGCGGCGAGCTTCGGAAGAAAGAAAGGGGAATAACGAAAAAATGCAGGAGTCTTTGGGGGAACAGCCACGCGGCCCGAGTCTGGAATCCGTAACCAAAAAACCTCGTTTCGCTGAGCGAGGTCACAAGGTATAAAAGGGGAAAAAGAGCGAGAAAATAGTAGAAGCGCCTGTCCATAGTGTCATACGGACCAACGAAGTGCAGGTTGAGACAATGCAATGGGGGGGCGGGTCGAAGTGCGGTCATTGTGAACAAGCGGAGGGAGGTGCATAAACATACGGTCGTTCTGTGACCCAGGGGAAGAGACCAGAAATCCTCATAACTACGCAGAGCAAGAAGAGGAGAGGCGAGGCTGAAAAGGTCCATCGGTACCCCAGAAGAGAAGGCGAGGGAAACACTTTGCGGGAATATGAAAGGAAAAAAAGAGATCCGATTGGCCGAGCATCCGTTGTCCAAAAGAACAAAATCCGTGGGGGCAAGGGGGGGCGTCACTCACCTTCGGTATGGGTTGGAGGGGGTTATGAAAAAAAAACATCACGCGAGAAAATTGAAGGACGTCCTGCAATTTAAGGCAAAACAAGCCTATCCATGTACATCGAAACAACGCTGGGGAACGAGGTGAGCTAACGACGCAAAAGGGTTTGGAAGGAGGCGTGCGGTTGCTCGCGGGTTGTATAGGTGGTGTGGAATGGGGGAACGGGGGGACACAGCAAAACAGGACCTTATCAGCCGGTCAGGAATTTGTGGAGGGCTAAGAGTTCGAAGTCATGGGGGCTGAATGCCGAAGTGCGGTCCGAATCAGAATAATTCAATTCATGGGGGGACATCAATCACCTACCGGGAATTTCTCTGGAATTTGGGTCAACCTCGGCGCAGGGGGGGGGGTTGGGGAAAAAAAAAAAGAGGGGAGGCAAGAAATAACCGCCGCTCCAAACGAATGGGTCGGCTCTATTCCTGAAGCATAGGCAGAAACGATCAAATACAAAAGCCCGAGGGCTAAAATAAGACGAAGACAAGGGCACGGCAGCAGCACTGCCCAGGACAGAAAGGGGAGAGGTAAAGGGGACCGGGGGGCAAACCGACAACCAACGTGTGCAGGGGTAAGAACGTCTCTGTTTGGGGGCTGGCAGATAAGAAAGGAGACGGAAGAAAAATAAAACGTCTGGAAGAACAAAAAAAGCGAGGAAAAAGACTCAGGAGGCTACACGGAAGAGTAATTCATAAGGATTGGGGTCCGAACGTTTTGGAAGGGAGCATAGATAAAGCGGTTCGGGGAAGGGAAAAAAGGGCAAAAAAGCAAAAAAGAAAAGACCTAATTTATACTCATGAGTCTAATGTAAAAACAAGCAACAACACAAGTGGGGAAAAAAGGGGGGGTGTGGGAAGCGAAATCGCTATGAATACGCAAAACAAGAAAAGGGGAATCACGTGGCGAAAACTCGGAAAAAGAAAATTCTCAAAGTCCTTCGCCGGGAAAAGACGATAAGGAGGAAGGGGTCCGAGAAGCAGAGAAAAGGAAGTCGCATTCAAACAACCGAATGAGAAAAGGCACATCGGGGAATGCGATTCTCGTACGGGTACAAAAGAAAAAAAGGGAGAGAAGATCAAAAGAACAAAGTAAGAAAGTGTTAAGAGTAACAGATCCTCGCTCGCGAGTGGAAGAAGGACTGAAAAAGAGTACTTTGAAAGAGAGAGAAAATTTCTACGCATCTCGAATGATACAGGGTTGACAAACAGAAGGGGAATTGAGTAAGGAAGAAAGAAAAGAGACAGAAAATTTTGATCCATCTCAATACGTGTGTTTCTCTGGGGGGGACACAATTCGTCCTCATAAGGGAAAAAAGAAGATTGAAACAAAGTGAAGCAGAAAGGAAGGGGAAATGGGGGGTAGGAAACCGATCTCGCGGTAACATGATGGGGTATATAGGGAAAAAGCGACGAAATCGGCCGTGAAAAAAAAGTCAAAGAAGTACGAAGGGGAGTTAAAAGGAAAAACGTAGACGGGAATCGCGAGAAACCGTAGGCGCTAGTTGGTTATGAAGACAGCAAAGGAAATTCTGCGGTCCGAAGAGCAGGAAGTAAAGGGGACGGGTATCGCGGGGGAAGGTATTGAGACAGAGAAAAATACATGTCTCGAGCGGACACTAGAAGAGCAAAGGGGGAACGACGAGCTCTAACAAAAAAGGCGAGGTTCAGGGAAGCGGTTCGCGGATCGTCGTACCGTTGCCAGATTTCAAGAGCCCTGCGAGCTACTGGAAGGGAGAGAGAGGGGCGATCGGAAAACAACCCGGGGTGGAAGGGCGGACTCCTTCGGTGGCACCTCCAACCGAGAATTCGACAGCAAGTTTAATGGCACACAGGGACCGGGCGGGAACCACTGTATACAAAGAGGACAGAAGAAACGAACAGCCGACGGAAAGGCACGATGGACAGGCGTGTTCGTGCGGCACGCTAGAACGACGGAGGGGGCGGTGATGCCGTTCAATAGAGATTAAAAAAATTCAAAGAGGGAAGAAACGTGAAAAAGGTTCAGGACAATGAAAATCGGAGGAATGAAATTGAGGGCCGAGGAAGGTATGCCGGCATCAAGCAATAGGGAAGAAAAGCGTGCACGCGATTCATCGGGGATCGCGTCGAGCAGATTGGGACACAGAAAGGGACAAGGGGGAAAAAAGCAGCGGGGGTGCAGTGGTACAGAGAGTATCGGAAAGTGCAACGGTTCTGGAACGAGCCACCAAAAACAGGGGGTGTGAAAATAAAAATGGAAAGTAAGGGCAAGGGGACGGCGAATCGGCCTTTTGCATCCACAAGGGGACGGGGGAAAAAGAAAAGGGCGGGAGGTAAGGGGGTGGAGAAAGAGAAAAAAAAAAAAGAGGGGCTCTCTTCAGGGATCTGAAACACACCCTTACAAGAGATCAGCAGCGAGGATTCTCTGTCCACATCAGTGACAAACGAAGGAGCGAATCGAACAGGGAAGGAGGAAAAGAGCCGATAATGAGAGGAGGAGAAGGAGGAAAAGTGAAGAACGCCACGAGGTAGTTGAGACTGCCATGAAAATCTTCACAAGGGGGAGATAAGGTCCGGAATTATTGCCGAGGCGCAGAAATCTATCAGGGGGGGAAGGACGGGTGTAAAAAGAGCCATGCAAGAACAGTGCGTCTCGGGTTATAAGAAGGGAGGAGCGCGAAGCCAGAAACGGGTCTCGATCAGTGGGTGTAGAGAACGTACAGGGGGAAAAAACAATGCTCTGGTATGATTGGCAAAGACGAAGTCACAGACTGTGGGGCAGGGGCGGAAAGGAGGGGGAACCCCGTGGAGACCACAGCGTTTCGTGCCGGTTGGGCGCAGAGGAGGGGTGTGGAAGAAGCGTCAAGAGAGGAAGCCCATCTACATCAGTCAACAAAAAGGAGGTGATATATGAGGGATCAGACATGGGGAAGGAAAGATGTAAGTTCACCACCGATCGTGAGAAAGACTAAAAAACATAGTCAGGGAGGGGGGCTTTCACGATCAACTATGCCAGTCGCATACAAACCACCACACAAGAAAAGCTGGGGGGAAAAGAGACACAACGAAGATGAAACATCCTCAGACAGCCAAAAGAAGAGACGGGGGGTGCTGGTTGGCGCAACCGAAAGCGCACGAGGAAAGGAGAAAATTCATCGAGACCTCAAGGGTAAACCGCGGGACCGGGGAGGAGGGGACGAAAAAACCAACCAAGGACTGGAAAACAGGTTCCGGCCGCGCACGCTGTGCATACTGGGGGGCGAAAGGCTGGATACAAATTCCTCTAAACCCGCAGCGCGGGCAAGAATTCACTCCTCGTGGGAGGGGGGAGGGGCCCAAAAAAGGAAGGGTTCCCCGCCGATACGTCAAGACTCAAAAAGAGTGGGCAGAGGAAGGGAAGCCTCGCGCCCGCTTCGAGACATCATCGGGAACAAGAGGCGGGTGGGGTCCTTGAGGTTTACGACCAAGAGGGCAAGAAGGCAGGGCTGCTACTCTAGCCAGGAACAAAAGGCAACAGGAGGGCCTCACAATGACGATTTCAGGGTGAACATATAACGAAGAAATGGCAGCCCTTCAGAATGAAGGGGGTCCTGGTTGTCACAGGAACAAACCGAGAAGACAAATGTTCTACCTGCGGAAATAGAAAGACGGGGGCGACAAGGGGGCTCGAAAGAGACAGGGGAGAGCGCGTGATCACGCATGGGAAAAAGCAGTCAGCATTCGAGAAGGTTGCGGACCGGCCTACCAACTAAGCCGGCGGATCAGAGGGTTCTGGCAAAGAGAAAAAAAAGACACAAAGCCTACGTGAACCCTGAAAACGGGTGGAGCGCGATGACCATGTCAATAAACACTCCGCCCCACCTCGGGGAGCACAACGGCCCACCGCCAAGCATAGAAGGAGGTCTGGAAGCGAAAAACGAAGGGGGGGGGGGAGGGCTGCGCGAGGAAGAGAAAAATTAGACAGCCGCCGTATTCTCTCGACGAGAAGCAAGAAGATCAATAACCAAAGGGCGCTAAGCAGAGTGTCAAACGTTCACGACGCAGCTAAGGACTCAAGAAAAGCCGACTACAGCGACATTCTGACGCCATCCTAGAATTTTAAGGGGGAAGTAAAACGGAAACTAAGAAATGTTAAGCAGGGAGGTAGAGGAAAGCGCTAACGGCAACTCGCGATAGGAGGAGGAGCAGAATTTCCTTGCTGTCTTCAAGACGGCACCATCGCCGCCAAGGGGAGTCGCGCTACGGACATCAAGAAAAAGACTCTACGTATGAAGGTCGAAAGGTAGGAACGCGCGATCGCCTAAAAAAGAACAAAGGAACCTATAACGCGAAAGAAAAAAATGACAAAAAGCACGAAGCCTGAAACAGAAAAAGACACCAGGGGGCAAGAGGGTCGCTCTCGGATCTGGAAGTACGAGGGGGAACGGGAAGGGAAAAAAGCGACAAAGGGCTTTTTCAATGGAAGAGGAAATTATAGTCCCGGAATAGGCGGGGAGACTAAACACAGCGGTGAATGTGGAAAAGCCGCAAAAGAATACAAATAGGAGAGCGGATTTTGCCCCTTTCTCTGAAAAGAAAGAAGACAGTCGAAGAAGGAATCGCGTAGGCGCGGGAAAGAGAGAAAGAAGGCTGAAGGGGGGAAAGTCGTTAAGGGGAAAGAATGATTGGGCAGGTGCGACAAGCATCCTGCGCATCGTCCGGAGAGGCTAATGGACATTCGTCGGATCGTGTTGGGGGGGCAATGACCTGAAAGGGTCGAACGATGGGAGGAGAACCGGAATTCTCCCGCCAAGAAGTGGGATTGTCTAGTCGGCGCGGGCCGAGGGGAACACGAGGGGGGAAAAAATAAGGGACTTGGGGGTGAAGGAAGTCAAAGAGCGAGAAACGTCGGACACAAAAACCACCTTGTGCTCAAAGTCAGAGGGGAAAACTGTTGTTAATAGAATGCCCGGAGGGAGCATAGAAAAAACGGCAAGGGAGGAAAAAAATTCTGGGTTTAGTGGAGATACAAAAAAAAATGCGGAGGTCCGAACAACTGGAACATATGCAGGGCAAGAGCGTTCGAACAATGAAGAAAATTGTCCGAAGATCGGCGAGAACTGGGAGGGGTTGCACGGGATAATTTCTGGGGCGAGAGGAACCTCGCTGGACGGCGTATAACCCACATTGGGAGGAAAGGGGGGGCACAAAAAACGAGGAACTGGAAGGACGAAAGGTGTTTTTCTCTTCAGCCCGCCGGAGAAAAAAAAAGGGAAAATCAACTCTACTGGGTACTTGCTAGATGAAAAAGAAATGGGGGGGAGAGGAGTAGTGGAAGAAAGAGGAGAAGGGGCTGTTGGGGACCTCTGCGTGACAATGAAGGAAAAGAATCGGGGGGGCGAAACCGATTCGGGAAGGTGTGAAGGGAATTAGGACATCGGATGGGAGTGGCGATTCAACCACTGGGGGGTAAAATTTTAGAAACATTCCTAGCATTCAGGGACATGTTGCAAAAGAAAAGGAGGTAGGGGGGATACTCCGTTGGCCGGTTGGCCCTTTCATTACCCAAATCAAGAGTGGATCGATCTAACACAAATGCGCTGAACAGGAATGGTAAAAAGGAGGGGACGGAAAAAGGAAACATAAAAAACCTCAGGGAAGGGGAGTCA
>Ga0179591_1239826_pt1 | contig 10414 bp, 6 predicted proteins | sample CZOMad2_1_08_16f_FD_182891 | JGI IMG/M metagenome (GOLD analysis project Ga0179591, IMG submission 182891) | Vadose zone soil fungal communities from Angelo Coast Range Reserve, California, USA - CZOMad2_1_08_16fungal (PacBio error correction) | ecosystem: Environmental > Terrestrial > Soil >...
AGAGAGATGAGCCTTGATAGGTTGAGGAGATTTCGTTCTGCGAAATGATAGGAAACAACCACTAACAATCCGGCTAACTAACCAAAACCCCCACCGCCTTATGGAAGGGGCAAAAAAAAATCCCCCAAAGCTAACATTTAGAGCTCAGACGGCAGACCGGCTTAAATGGGGGGGGGTCGAGACTGCTCCTCAATCCCCAAGGAGTCTTCTCTGTGAGGCACCACGAAGTACGCAGTCAAGAATACACAACTACTTCGAATCAAGCAAGTGGCGAAAAGGGCGATGTAGAAATGGGGAACAAAGCGAATCCTACGCGCCTCGGAAGATAGCTCCAAAAAACGTGTCCGCGTTGAATTCAAAGAAAACAAGTAACATGCGAAAAAGCGAGGATAACAATGCCGTAAAATACATCAGGAGATTCCGGGTGCGGGAAGCGAAAGTGGGATGAACCCGCCCAGAGCCCGTCGACGCAACACCTCTCAAACCTTGGAAGGGGTAGCACACAAAAAAAAAGAATCGCAAGAGACCTATAATTGCACAAGAAATAAATCGCAAATCGGCACATCGGGTCGGGACCACTATATCCTGCGAGTAAAACCGCGAAAAAGACGCGGAGGCAGTGAGGCCAGTACGCAAGATGAAGGGAGGAAAAAAAACAAATCAGCACAGGGGGGACTTAATAAAAACAGCATGCAAGCTACACTAAGTCACGCAAAAGGGAGGTAAACGGGCCCCGGTCCTTGAACAAAAAAAGATGAAATCGGACTAGATAAACCACCCCCGCTTACTCCAAGCTATATCGACGGCGTTTGCGAGACGGCTCAATAGGAAAACGTTTACCTCGAGACAGAAACGAGGCAAGAAAAAAGGGGTCAAGCATACATGCGAAGTCAAAAAGCACCGGGAGCAGATAAAAAACCACACTTTGTATAAACACAAAAACCAATAAGGAGAACTGCGGATCAGGAGAAACGTTGGCAGGATGGCGCAAGCGAATCACCGAGGAAGAAAAGGAGCGGGAAAACAAAGCACAAAGAGGATCCGCAAACAAGTGCTACTAGCCATCAAAACAGGGTCTATCGGGACGACTGAAGAAAACACGGAAGGTCAGACTCAAAAAACAGGATAAAAAGCATCGAGATCTTCTGTTCGGGGGGGGAAAAAAAAAAAACAGCAAAACTGGGGCGAGGAAAGCTTCCGGGTCGAAAGAAACGACCTACTACACGGAAAGCATCTGATAGGGGGGTGGGCACAGGCTGAAGACCGTAAACAGTCCATAGGACGGAGCCAGGCCGGAGCTTAAGCTTACGAACGATCAGTGCAACGAGGGGCCCCTAAAAATAGGTTCCAATAACTGCCAGAAGGGGGACGAGAGGGCTTCGTGGAGATGGACGAAGCCTTTGCGCATAGCGACAACGTTCTGAGTAGAAATGAGGTCGAAGAGCAAAAAAAAAAACACGAGAGCCACAGAAACTGCTTCGGAAATGGCGCTAAGAAATTCTAAGGCTCTTGAGTTGGGGGGGTCGGGGTGAACGGCAGTAAAACAGGCTCGAGTCGCGATGCAAGACTTTGTTTAGGGTTTCCATGGAGCCCAGAGAAGCCGACATCTCTCACAGGGTAGGCCGGGGGTTGCCGCTTACCCATAAGAAAGCGGAGGCCGGTTGAATAAGATGCGGCACGTGGCGAAGAATCAAAAGTCGATTAGCTAAAGGATCGTTGTGATCATCTGAAGGTCTGCTGCAAAAAACGAGGACGCAGGGTCACCAGCGGAGGTGCTGGAGATTGGATCGGCATGACCAACGGAATCCTGGGAGAACGGAAGGGGTTGGCATTGTTACAGATGTCCAATTTTAAGAAAACTGAAAACAAAAAAAAGTCCCAGTTACATGGGACAGGGACGAAGAGTATACCTGCAGTTTGAATGGGTCCTTCACGGTGATCCATCAAAGTACCACGGGGGGCGTTCCGACGGGGTGAGAAGTGACACCATTCCGGGACTTGGGGTTTTCAAATGTCACGAAAATCTTAAAAAATTGCCGGAAAACCGTCACCCGGGTTCCATGTCCAAGTGACAGCCCCGGTGGCGCAAGCTAGTCACGCCAGAGGGGGCTGCTTCAGGGGAGCGTGATAGTCGCTACAAAAAAGGGAAAATAAGCACTAAAAAGGAAAGAAGCATTTGGTGTTTTGAAGAAAGCCACATTAGAAAGGTTCAAGCAAAAAAACCAATGTTGACAATTTAAAGGAAAAGGACAACACTGGGTGGTGACTAGGGGGATTTACCGAGATATCCCATGAAGAAGCTACTGGGAGAAAATGGAATAGTACATCCTGCATCAAAAAAAAGCCAGATTTAGAAGAGGAAAAGGGGGGGCTTAGAAGGGTGGGTTGGGGAAGGCCGAGGTATTTGGGCGGTAAAGACAAGGACTCTTTTCAGCAGCACTGTACATCGTGACTCGTTTAATGGAGTAATATCGCCCTGACAGGGGAATGGGGCAGACACCATTGGGGTGAGCAGGGACTTACCCGGACATCGTTGGGCAATTGATTCGAAAAGAGTGCCTTTGCATGGCGTGGAAAAGCTAAAAAGGGAAAACAAAAGGGGTCTTATGCAAAGGAATCTATCAACAATAGAGTACCAGCACTTAATGAAGAACAAAAATGGCCTGGTCAAGCCAGGGGAACCACATCATGTGGGACTTCCACTGAGTGAGAGAAAATAACGAATTCCAAACAGCTCTGGAATACGAGTCAAAAGGGGAAACGCTTACGCAAGGTCAGCTGCGGCACCATCCACCCTCAAACAACCTCATGCATCACTCAATTAGTACCTGGAGTGGAATCAGGCTCAAAAGCCCGTTGACAAAAGCCCTTAAGAAAGGAAAATGGGCTACTATAATAAAATTGACATCCAAACTAAAGGGGTTCCAAAGGCTGGAAGAAACAGTGGCGCGGTGCCGGGGAAAAAAAGATTTCTTGGCGGAACCAAAAAAAGTAAGAATCAAGGCCGGAGGCTATCGGTTGCATAGGAAAAAGAAGGTAGGCTTGAGAAAGGCGATTGAAAAAAAACAGAAGGCCACAGCTGGCAATAGCAAAGGGGGTTTCACTGCAGGAAAAGGAAGGGAGTGGGAAGTCAGAGAGAAAAAAGGCATGGACCACAAGAGGGAACCGGAACGAGGGGGGCTCAACTGAGGAAACACGTTGACTGTGATGGAGATGAGAACTGAAGGGCAGGAGAAAAACTGAGTGGTCGGGGGAGGGAAGGAAAAGGGGGAAGTACCTTAGACTTGCCCAATGGGAATCATGGTTCACCCAATCCAAGAATGTACCGTTCACCTTTTAAAAATAAACCAAACGACCAACAGCAAAAGCCAAGGGGAGGGCAAAAGCGTGGAGAGGTCGCGACGGATGCCATAAAAACCATGATTCAGATCGGGTGAGATAAACGGGAGTCTTCGACTCGGGGCCCACGGCGAAGTAGAAACGGCACAGAGATTGGATTCTGTAAAAAGCCTCCAAGGGAGAGACGCTGCAGCGCCTGCTGGGGGAAGAATAAAGACCAAAGGGCCTGTTTGAATGTCACGTTAAGCGTAGGACGATAGAGAGAGACGAAGCGGAAAGCACACAATTTCCCCAAAAAAAAAGTGGGACTCCTCGCGCCAGGGAACAAAAAAATAAAACAAGGTAGTGGCGACGTGGGGTCTGAACATAGACCCAAGGGAGAAACCGCCAACAGTAAAAGCGACGAGATAGCCTATGCTCAAAGTGTCCATCCTCAAGAAACAGAAGATCGGCTTCATCGCAGGGGTGGGTGGTGGGGGGGGGGGTTGGTGAGGGGAAACGTGAATTGGGAAAAGATGAATGGGCTGCGTGCCCGAAGAGAAGAGGCGGATTCTGAAAAACCAAAAAAGCCTCCTGCTTGGGAACGGTCATATTTGGGTGTACCGCTATGACGATGGGCAAGCATTCCTCGCCACCCCCTATCCGTGCTGTTCCTATCCCGGGAAGGACGTCGACGAAGCAGCTGCAACGAGAGAATCGGCGATCTGTTGCCCAAAACAGAAGGACTCGAGCTGGGGGTGAAGCTCGGGGGGCCAGTCGTGACATGAAAATCAGGGGGGTGAGAAGGGCAGACCGCAGGCTTTTGTCTCGAGCCGCAATGGGGCAAAAAGGGGTGCGGTCAAACGGAGGCAATGAGGTGTCCCGCTTTACGTCGCAGCCAAGCACTCGGAAAGGAGTGCGCCAGCGAAACGGACTCTCCATGGTGGGGCTAAGATTTGGGGGGGAGGGTTACGCACACCTGTGGTTTTGATCGGCAAAAGAATCGGGGCAAGAAGAAGAAGGATGCCATCGAAAGTCTTGAAAATTCGAGAAGAGTCCACTGCACCGGTGAGCAAACCCGGAGAAACACGGTCGTCGTAGAGATAACCAGCAATCGGGGAACACTCTGGGGTACTACTATGGAGCAAGTAGGAGAACGTCAAAGAGGAAGAGAGAGTTCAGCTGCGGGGGGGGAGGGATGTAGTGGCCGTCCGGGCAATCGCTTGATCTTCACAACAAAACCATCGTGGGGTGGGCTAAAATTAATTAAAGGTGAAAAAAATGAAATAGGATCGAAACTAATAAGAGGACTGGTCAACTATTACAGATAGTGTCCAAGGACAGAGAAAGAGAATGTTATTTCAGGAAAAAGGGTAGATGGCAGGAAAACTATGAACTGAGCAACTCAATGGAGCGATGGTTGGGTGTCATAGGCGGGAAGACGGTGGAGCACGACTTGCTCCGCAAACAAAGGAAGGCAGCAAGCCATGCTGGGTATTCGGCCTGGAGAGCGCTCGACGGGCTTTACATGATAGAGGCCTAAAGAAAACAGGATCGGCGGACATCACTGCAAACGGAGTCGTGACTCAACCTATATTTGTTATCAAAATCCTCAATTCTGAATAAGACTTCGGTAGACTTGTCTGGGTGGAATAAACCTCCAGGTGGGGACGAACCGCGATAGCAAGTAGGAAGGGCGGAGATAGCGCCCAAAAGAAGGGAAAGTTATCCGCAGGGGAAAAGCTATTTTGGATCAAACGGGGACCGGGGAAGCAAGGAGAAAAGGTTCAACGTTGGCAATAGCGCGGTTTGTATTTTCCTTTGGCAATGGAAAAAAAATGCTCATTAGCAGAAGTACAAACCAAAAAAAAAGCCGTATCCTGATCGAAAGAAACTGAAAAAGAATCTCACAAACAAACAACACATGGAAATAGATTTAATCGGGAGATGAGCCTGATACGGCTGGGGGGGGGTTTCGTGGGGGGGGAAAATCTTGAAAAAAGCAGGGGGGCAACCGGAAAAGACAAACCAGCTCACGACAGGGAACCAGAAGGGTTAACTGGCCCATGCATGAAAAAACAGTAAGGAAAGAAATGATGTCAGAAATCGAAACTACAGAGATTCTACATGGGGGGCGCTGCGAATCCCAACACGGCGTGCGGTATCGCGGGACGTCCCATAGCTTTCGCCATAAATAAAGCCTCCAAGTAATAAAGTGGGAAACTTCTATAGTTGCCGGGGAAAAAAATGAAGGATAACGACGCGGCACAACTATCACCGAAAGGGCCGCTCCATGGACTCTGCGCACGAGACCATTGGCAAAACGCGAGCTCTATCATATAAAAAGAATAATCAGCATGGCGGTGAAGGGCCAGGGGAGGGGAGAAAGGAGGACATAAGTTACCGGGGGAGTGGGGAACCCGCCAGCGGTCCGCTATGGCACAGCTCTCAACTGAAGTGATACGGTCCGAAGACGAACCGCAAAAATACATGCCATGAAATAAATCAAAAGATCGCAAAAAAATCGGATGCAGGCGCTTGTAATGGCAAACCTATATCCGTAATAGCAGAGAGAACAAAAGCACGAGGATCAATTATGTCAATCAGACAGGGACTAAATTGTCCTCTGAAAAGAGACCGCGGGCTGAAGAAAGCGCGCGTCAACTGATTGACAATAAAGCCAGGAGGTCGCAGATCATGCGGGCCTTCTCAGGGTTGGGGGCTACATGGACGATATAGGGAAGATAACCCGCAAGAAGGGGGAACCCTACCTCCGCTAGAAGACTAAATACAGGTTTTCCTATGGTCAAGCTACATTCATCTCGGCTAAGAAAAGGAAGGTCAACAGTGAACGAAGGCAATACAGATTCAGGAAATGCACCGAGGAGATCATAAAAACAATGGTAAGAGCAGCACAGACACAATTGGGATTCTTCTCAAACTATTCAAGGGGACCGCGCTCCGGTTCGGGTAGCAAGCAAAGAGAGGGGGAAAAAGAAAAAATTGGCCGTCAAATACCACGGGGACGAGCAACATACTCAACCGTTAACTCGCTGGAAAAAAGAGGGAACCGACTGGCACACAAGCAGAAAAAGCTAGCAACTCAGAGTAATGTGACGTTTGGAAAAATCGCAGAGCACAGATCAGGGGGGGCTGAAGGAGCGCGCCATCGCGTAGGACGAAAACAACGCCTAATAGGATAAAAACATTATCTGTGAGGAGGCCTTAGTAAAGAAATTCCAGGCGGGGGGACAGAAAAGTCTCCAAAAAGGCCAGAAGGGGTTAAAGGGGTTATAGACGCTAAAGGGCGCACAGAGGGGCACGACAAACGAAGAAAACCGAATACGGAGCGCTGAGAGAGGCCGTTGGGGGAATGGACGTATGGAAAGTCATTGCGCTAGGTTACGGACGAAAGCCGGGGAAGGGCGTTCACGAGAAGATATTGTGGCGAGAAAACGGAGAACAGACTCTTCTGCTGAGTACTGTACATGGGGGAACTATTACGAAAACAGGCGGTATTTGGGGGTGTAGGACTTCTAGCCAAAAAAAGAAGAGACCTCATCATCTCCTCAACTCGGGGGAGCCCGGGGGTAACCTGCCGGCAAGGTGCAATTGGGGGTCCCAGGAGACCCAGCAGCAAACCGAATCAGACCTCCTTCTCCCAGGTTTGTCGTTGTGAGACGAATAAAATATCGCCTAAGGAACGTTGGAACGCGGAGGGAAGGGCGTGGCGAAAGAGGGATCAGGAAGCACTCTTGATCAAGCGTGAATGTCTGCCGAACTAAACAAGTCCTTTGGGTCGAAGCTTTTTTGCGTCAAGGGGGGGGGAGCTGGGGTCTTACCGGGAAAATCTTGGGAAAGGGCCTGGGAGGGAGTGGAAATGAATTATGTCATTGGCACGGCGCGGGGGCTCCAACACGGGGGAATGCGGAAAAGAAACTTCAGAATAACCTGCAATTGTGGGAAAAGGCCAGTTCTCATAAAAAAGGAAACATTGGCCACTGAGAAAGTCCCCTAAGGGGGGTAACTTTTGTTGGCACAAAATGCCTTAAGGGGCAGAAAGTAGGCAAAAAACCAGGGAGACCTCCCTTTGTCAAGAAAAAATAACGACGCGGTGGCCTTAGTAAACGCAGCCCAAGGCAGACACAAAAAAAAGAAACTCCCGAAATACAATTTTTTTTTGGTGGGGGGTGGGCGCCAAGAAATGGGGGCGTTCCCCAAAAAAAGATGAGGGGAATGAACGCTGAGAGAAAAATTTATTGGTGATGATTCCGATAGACACAGCAGAGTGGACGCGAAATGGTCTGAAGTAACAAAGAACATAAATAAGTATCCGAAAGGGGAGAAAGGGGGACGGATGGGATGTGAAGCTAAAATAGGGGAGGGAAGCCGTGAATAAGGGGGGATTCCAGCGCGGGTAGGGTGTCAAAAGGGTTACGCGGGTAATGATATCTCCCAATTATACCAGGTTCATTACGTGAAAACGACAAGGCGGGACCCCGGAAATACGTTGGAAATTGGTAGAACTGAGAGGAAGGTACTGGGCATGGCGGTTCATAGACAACACAACAACTAGAAAAGAGAGAGCGGAAAGAACATTACGATGACGAAGTAATTGCCACGTATGGTAAGGTCCGCAAGCGAGAAAAAAACATTCCGGGTTGGCCCTGGATGATACTGAGATCGAATAGATTACGATGGTACCTCCGCCGTTGACACAGCAGAAAAGGAACGCGGTAAGCCAATCTCGGGCGCGGAAACCAGAACACCCTGCCGCAACTACGCCTCAAAGCACAATCTTCGCTTTATTGCGCTGTTACGCACAAAGGAAAAAGCACAAGGCCGGCTCGGGATACGGATTTCGCAAAAGAAAAAAAAAAAGGGTGTCCCTCAACAATGAAAAAAGTTGAAGAAGCGGTGTGTCGAAAAAGACACGAGGAGAAAAAAAACACAAAAAAAAGGGGAGCCCGAAGAGCAGATATATGAGCGTGTCGAAGGAGAGGTGAGGAGAGATGTCCAACACAGAAGGGAAAATTGCGAAAAAAGGCGTTGCGCACCGGATGGGGTAACTGGCCTACGGCTTCGGCGAGCCTAAGAGGGGAGGGGGGAAAAGATAAGGCAATTAAAGAAACATTTAACAGAACGGAGCCACGCCCACGTGACTGGGAATGGGCTCCGGGGAAGAACTGCCGGCAAACTTGAAAGGGGTTCACAGGAGCGGCGCAGGAAAATGTGTAGGGACAGGACGCGTTTCCAACAAAAAAAAACAAAAGAAAAATGTCTACCCAAATTTGTCCACGGGGAATCCAAGCTAAACGACAGCAAACATGGGGATAAGAGGGAAAACGTTTCGAGAAGACCGGAAGAAGACGTTCATTAAAGATGCCTTGAAAAAGCCCCGCTGCCGCAAAGCAGGTACAAAAGTCCTCCTAAGCGAAGGGGTAGTCGTATCAAAAAATACCACCTGGGAGGAGGAGGCGCCTGCTGGGAGCCTGAATCAGAACAGGGGTACCAGAGAACAAAAGTCGGATATGAATGCTACCGGGGCTGGATAAAAGTAAAAAACTAAAGCCGAAATGTGGTAGCATCCTCGGAATCCCCAACAGAGTCGAGGTGATAGCACACGGGTGGCACTGAGGCAAGCAATTCAGCAATGTCTAGAAACTAAAAGAACGAGCGCTAACGATGCGCAAGGTGCAAACTCAGAAGAGGGAGGGCCTCTAGAAAGCGGAAAGGCAGGGGGGGAAGAGATGCTGGTTTTGAGCAAACCTAGGTAATCTCGGATTCAAGGAAAGCCGCAAAAGTCCGGGGCCTGGGGAGGAGGGCAATGAACCTATACTCCATAACTAAAAACGAACCTTACATATTCTGTTACCGAACAGGAAAGGCGTTGGGGGGGGTCGGAAGAAGAATTGCGAAAGGGGAGCAACGAGAGGGGCTATTCTTTTGTCTCAACAACGTCATACGAGCAAGATGTGCTCAAAAAAAATTGTAATGCAGCGTTGGGCAATAGGCGCAACTCGGTTTTTTCTAGCCAGGCTAGACACATTCTGTTTGGCTAAAAAAAAAGTGGGTGCGGCTGGGCCGCGGTGAGGAGGTGTTCAACCTGGACCGTCCAAGAACCGGATCGGCGGGCGAAAAGAATCGTCGCTAACGCATGCCACGTGGAGCAGAGGTGGAGGGGGCTGCGCAGCCCAAGCTTGGGTTAATTATCGACTACACGGAGTTGCTGTGACAGACACAGGCTTTCTTGGAACGGCAGTTTATGAGCCGGTCCACGCAAAAAATCTGGGGAGACAAAAGTTCCCGTGAGCGAGTCGGATATCTATCAGAGAGTCAGCAACCTGGCGTTCTAGTCTATAAAAAAGAGCAAAAAAAGAACTGACTCAGCGAGGCGAGTGAGGCGTTGGCCAGTTGGGTAATTCTCGGAATTCCGTCACGAGAAGTTGTGGCAATAAGCAGTCCTGTGCGAAGACTGCGCTCACGCAGGTCTGACCGGAAAGACGCGATAAACAGTAGAGTTGGAAAGAAAAGCGCGGTGCAGCGATGTGGGAATTAATTGGCAAATGGTGAGGATTAGCTTAAAAAAAATTTGCGGAACCGAGTGCTCACCGGCAGTGGGAAGAGTGACGAAGCGCGAAGAGGACGCATGGCGGGGTCGTTAAGTAAAGCTTTCCGGGATTATCAAGAAAGCGTATCCGGTACTAAAAAGGGATAGCGCGAGAAGGGCGGATTACGGAAAGAGCGCCACTAGCAAAGATCATGGCGAGGGGGAGGGAAGCATCGAGAGCGGAGGTTGACAATTATATGTTGGACGTCGAACTAACTCAAAAAAATTTCGAACGAACACATTTGGAGAGGAGTAGACTGAGTTGGTCCATCTAGTCTTGAGAGAGCGCAGCAATAAAAACGCGATAAATCCTTCTGAGCCCAAATGAGCAGTTGTAGACCGAAGGCCAGCTAATTGGGGTAAAGACAAGATTTAAGAAAATGAGGCCCAGTTTACATCATGGCGGTGCGGTTTTGGGTATTTGGACTGCGGCAGAAAGCATCACGACACAATCAAAGTATGCCGAACCGAAAAGGCTCATAGCGA
>Ga0179591_1270487_pt1 | contig 10414 bp, 16 predicted proteins | sample CZOMad2_1_08_16f_FD_182891 | JGI IMG/M metagenome (GOLD analysis project Ga0179591, IMG submission 182891) | Vadose zone soil fungal communities from Angelo Coast Range Reserve, California, USA - CZOMad2_1_08_16fungal (PacBio error correction) | ecosystem: Environmental > Terrestrial > Soil >...
TAAAGCTTCAAGAGGATCGATTTGAATTGTGGTTGGACAGAAAGAACGAAAAAACTCAAGCCTCAAAAAGAAGGAAAGGAAGTGACTCATCACGGCCATATTCATTGCGATGTGAAAAAAAATACCGTGGGTAGCGCGGATTAATGAACCACTACCGGGGTTTTGGAAAAGACGCCGCTGCCTACAAGAAGGAGACTACGGCTTCTTCCAGGAGGAGAGAAACCCACAAAAAGGTAAGGAAATGACAGAGCCATTCGAGAGGCCATCACGACAGTGGCTGGACTAGGGAAATAGAGGAAAAAAAAAAATCCAAAGGGAAAATTAATCAAGAAGCTGGTGAGGATCATGGCAAGGAAGTAAAGTAGGGTGTGATTTGTCTCCAACACTAGTAAGAAGAAGCAAGTCACAGTTTCGACATGAAATAAGAAGAAAATTCAGGGCCTCTCGACTACGAACAAAAAAAGAGATGGAGAAAGGGGGGAAGGGAAAGGGAGACTAGCGACGACGGCAGAGTGATCCGCAAAAATTGCAGCAGACAACAAAGAAAAGAGGCGGAGCAATAGCTCGTGATACCCTAAGTGTAACGAACACAAATCTTGGTCAAGCATTAAGAAGAGAAGGAAGAGGGGAGTCAGGAGGGGTGAGGGAGAATCTGGACTTATGCCGGGCGCAGGGGGGCGTCATACAAGGACAGGAAGACGGGACGCAGGGTCGAAGGTCTGAAGCTAACTGACGGTTCCGAGTCATAAAAGGGGGGGGGAGGGAGAGAGGGGGGCGAGGGAACCCAGTCAGAGATTTCCGAAGACTAGAAAACGCAAAACTGGGGAGGAGGTTGACTAGTTGGGGGCGCGGTCTCGCGAGGGAAATCAAGAGGATGGGGAAAGGGGAAGGGGGGGTGGGTTAGAGGATTATAGGGAAACGCCTGAGATAGGCACGGAAGCTGGCTGGGGCGGGGAGAAGTTCTTAGAGCACACTCAGCACGAGTTTCCATACGTCAAAAAGAAGTTTGAGAAGAAAAAAAAAGAGGGACATTGAAAACCAAAAAATTAAAGCGCAGAGCGCAATCCAGAAACAAGCTGGGTTGTTCTAAGAAAGTAATAACCAAAGGGGGAGGAGAATGGCGCAGAACAGAGTTGCGGCTCAAAACTCTAGAATCGAGCTATGTCTTTGGGGGGAAACTGCAAAACTCAGGGGCAATTTTTGAGTACAACAACATTAAGAGGCTACCAAGGACAGAGGAGGCGCGGGAAGTAGGGTCAGGGTGCGAAGAATCACAATGCGAATAAATAATGATATATAAAAGAGCAGAAAAGTTGCGGTGAGCTTAATCCAGCGGGTTGCTCAGCATCACATGCAACAGGGGCCCAGATCAAGGAAAAAAGAGTCGGAGGAGAAAGAAATGGTGCGGAGGGGGAATCTAAAAGAATTCATGGATCGGAGAGAGGTCGTCTCAGGGAACATAAAAAAGGAGGGAACTTTCTCAGAGGACAGAATCAAGTGCAATCAGAGGGGTTATTGGAGAAAAAGAGAAGATGCTAAATGGCGATCGCTAAGGGAGAAAAAAGCAGGACCAAATAAAAGGCGAGCGGATGGTGCAAAAACCCAGTTTTGGTGGCAGGCAAAGGAGCGGAAGAACAAGATTATCCTTCCGCAAAGAGAAACCTGGCCTCAGGGGGACTGGGGAAAAAATGCAGCGGATGAAAGAGCGAGGGTAAAGAGTGAAAAGCAAAAAGCATAAACCTTTCAGAATCTCCTCGTCGAAAGGGGGAATCAGACATAGCGAAAGGATAGGGGGAGTTGCTATATGGGTTGTCTCAGAGAGTATTTGAGCTCCAGTGTTGTGGAGAAAAAGAAAAAGATCTCACATGTGAGTCGCAGATACAGGAGGACTGCGGGCCAGAAATGGGGAAAAAATATCCAAAAGGGGGGAAGAATTCGGAACAAAAAGAGAGGGAGAAATAAGGTGTCAGAAATCCGATAAAGTAATGACAAAGAGAAACAATGAGGGGGCGTAACGGCTGCGTGGGAGAGAGAAATCACGGGGTAACAGAAAAGAAAAGGAAAAAGGGAAGCAACGAACTGACGGGGAAGCGCGCACGAGGTCAGGCAGGGGAGGAAGAAAATCTACACCAACCCGGGGGTCGAATTCGGCTGGGGGATGGAGAAAAGAGGGGAATGTTGCGGAGGCTGGGGGCTGCTAGGGATCGTTCAGAGAGACTAATAAATGATCCGTAGGAAAGAGAAAAGGGGAAAGGAGAAAGAAGCAGAAAAGATAGGGGGTGAAAAGCGAAAAGGGCTGGGGAGAGGACGGAAGCATATCAAGGAGGTTTCTAACTTGAATTCAGGAAGGGGAAAGGAGGGGGCAAAGGGGGAATGTTTTATCACATCCTTTACTAATTACACCCTCTCCAAAGAAAAAAAAGCGGGGACCAAGAAAGATGAGACACAATGACATAGAAGTTTTTACGTCCACAAAAAAGCAAGAGGAAAAAAGGAGAAGACACAGACAAGACGACAGGGAGATTCCAACGATAAGTGAAGGGAAAGCCGCCGACAACCTTCTCCGCTTTATAACAACTAGGGAAACAGATGAAGGGAGAGGGAAAAATAGAACCCAGTGATAGAAGCCCGCTAAGAAAATTTGCCATAGTTCATAAAACCTAAGTCAAGGGAAGGAAAGGGGGACTAGAAAGTAAAAAAGAAAGGAAAATTTCGTATATCAATTGTCCTATCTTGAAAAAGAGGGATTTAGATTGGTGACGCATTCATCCAGTCTAACCGAAGTGGAAAAAAGAGAAAAACACCCCAGGAAAGGTTTAGTCTTAAGAGTAGAGAGTTGGAGGGGGCAGAGGAGGGAAGAGTTGCGTCTTCACCTAAAAGCTTACCTACTGAGCCAGAACGCTTAAAGACAGGAATACATCTTAAAACTATGGGTTAGAAAAAATGGGGGGAGAAGTGGGGTGGAAAAAGTTTTCTTACCATAACAATCGATGTACTACGAAAAGGTGTAAAGATTCATCAGAAAGCCGGCTCTCGAACGAAATAATGGATTAAGATTTCACTTTTCAATAGGTGTGGATCGAAACGAGACAGATAGCGGGAAAGGGTCTCGGATTATTGGCGGACATATTCCTTCGGCAACCGTGAAAACGCGAAAGAAAAATCATAAAGCAAAAGGGCATAAGGGAAGCAAGAGGAAAAAGGGGGAATCGCAGGGAGGATTTCGTGTACTAAGGATGAAGAAGAGGAATAAAAAGACTGTAGGAGTGGGTTCGGAGGGGTAGTGTTCAATCATCAGGGGGCAAAGACGGTCAAACAAAAAAAAACGGAGGATAAGGAATATAAGAGCCATCTATTCCTGAAAAACTACTACCCCACCTAACACCAGACGTAGCTACAGCTCATCAAAAAAAAAGAGAAACCAACTATTCCCAGCCAAGGGTACCGAGGGAAGAGTGGACCATGGAGAAGAGAGCAAGCTGGGTTTAGGCTGAATGCATCGTGAAGCAAGAAGGGTCGGGAGAAGGAAGAGAAGAGAAGAACATAAGGGGCTATGCAAACGTCGGGACAAGGGGAACTTCTCAGAGCGAGGTCGGGGGGGAATGCGAAAGCGTCGAATGACTATAAAAGTCTCTGTGAGGATACGAAAAGAGCAAACACACAGGTGGCATACACGCTTTGAATGGACTTTACGGGGTCGGTGGCCTCTCGAGGGAAGAGGCGAAGAAAGAGCAAAGTAGTTCAGCAACAACCAGACCGCGAACCTAGCGGGAAGGGACTCACCAAAATGGGTTGGAAAAATTGGTGGAGGGTTCCAATGGTGAAAACTGAGGGAGAACGGGACCACTTCATGGGAAAACAGGCAAAAGCCCCGGGAGAATAGCAGAGTAAATGAAGCGGGAACGAAGGTTCTTTCAACAACGTGAAGGAATGGAGGGAGGGTTTTAGAAAGCGGGCAATTAAAGGCTGCTTTGCCCTTTCGAGAAATGTGGGGGAAGTGGGGGGAAACGGCAGCACAATTTCATGATCAGTTAGGAAAAAGGAGAAGGGGGGGAGGACGGGAGGGGAGCTTCAATGTGCGCGTTGTGCGGCTCTGCGCTGAGTAGTAGGGGGAGGAGACTGGAAGGTGCAGATTAACTTGGAGAAAAGAGCTACAAAAGGAAGGGGGCTCAGAGGATGAAGAGGGGATGGGGTGGTTGGCTTGAAGCGGTGTAAAATTCTTACGATAGAACATATTCACTGGAGGGATAAACACTTGAAGAGCACTGAAAGGGAGGTTGAGGGATTACTAACACAAATCAAACCAAAAAGTCCTTAGCTAACAAACTAGATGTGCAGGGAAAAGTTGCTTCAATAAGACACGGGACTCCAGATAAGAGAGAGCAGCGAAAGGAATTCTCAGCAGAAACAACGCCTCACATAGCTTGAAAATTAAACAGAAAAAAAAAAAGTAGAAAGGGGAGGGAGCTTCGAATATTGGACTGACAAGAACGGGAAAGGGCACGAAAGCGCGAGCGCGACAAGGGCCATGAATGTGAGAAAGGTCGATAGGGGTGTAATTCAGGTATGGAGACTTAAAAATGGAGAAGGGGAAAAGGAGAAATGGTTCAATTGGGAGATATTGGAATACTTTGCGAGAAAAGGGACGGGGGATAGGATCCTCGCAGTTGGTGTGTTAGCGCAATAAAAAGGCACGATAAAGAGGGAGAAAAATGTTATGGGAAGGGTCTGGCACGCACGGGTCAGCAGGGCGTAAGACTTCGGCCGCAAAAGTTGGGAGAGAAAAGGGGAGAGGTACCGAGTTACAGGTGAAATTGAAAGCCGAGTGCATAGACTCTAACAACACAAACCAGCGGTTAAGGAGGGGGGGAAATCGCGTTGCCCGACCAACACAAGGGGGTTAAATAGTTCACTTGAACAGCTAAAAGAGTAGAAAGAGGAGTGTAAATAAGCGAATTGGAATTAGAACGATCAATCTCAGTGTGCGCGTGAGGGGCCGGGTCCGTATCTGTTAAAAAACAAAAGTGTGATGAGAATCAGAAGAGACCCTGCGAATTGGGTGATGGTTTTAGGGAAAGAGAAGGAGAGAGGAGTCTATGGCAGGTAAACAAACTACGAAGAGAAGGAAGAAAAGTGATGAGGACTCTCTCCCTGACGAGACTCTCGGGTAACGAATAAACATCTTGAGGAAGATCCAGAAAGTTGGAGAGCTAACCAGAATATGGGAATTGATATAGGGCAGTTGAAAGCATGTCTAAGGGGCATGGAAATCCTCCGTAATCTAGGGGAAAATCAGGGAACCCCATTCTGACGTCGGCGGCATTTATATCTCTGTCGGTTGGGAAGCGCTACTGAGAAGGGAAAGCTCAAAGAGAAGGATCCGAGAAATGGGGTGATCGAAATGAACTGGAGCTGATCATGTTGTGATGACGCAACCAGAGGTTTGGACAGAGGCGATGCAAGGGCAAAACTCTCAGAGGGCTGCTTCATAAAGGGGTGGGGCAGCAATAGGGATCCTGAAAGGCTGCATGTTCTATAATACAGTCTTTCTTGCTGTTGGAAAAAGGGGCAATTGGGGGAGAAAAAAATCTAGGAGAATTGACAGGGAAGAAGGGTAGGCGCGTACAAGGGGCCATATTCGGGTCGTTAGAAAAAGAGAGGTGGTCTAGAGGGGACGACGAGTCTCAAAAAGGAGAGCTACTAATCAACCTAACCCATCTTAGAAGGAGGAAGGCGTTTCAAGGCTCTAGATAAGGCTGGCAAAAGCGAGGAGTCGGAGATGGTGCCGGAAAGACAACCAAACCAACTCAGCGGGGTTGGGAGAAATGATTCAAAGGAGGAGGTGAGGACGACAGCAGATCTCTGTCATCAAGGAAGGTAAACTTGGGGAACAGTAAGAATAGCATGGGGATAACACAACGCCTTTCTCGCGCGGTAGGGACGTCGTGTGTAAAGGAGGGAAGGGGAAGGGATCAGTCAAAAGAGCAGAAAATAAATTCACGCGCAAACATTGAGGATTTTCACAAAAGAAGGCAAGATTCACCGATTCCGGGGGGGAAGGTAAAAGAGGAGCAAGAAATCTTGGCGGCGCCTAGGAAATTGATTGTGCTTGAGGAGTGGGAGGATCAGAACCAGAGCTGAAAAAAGCTTCTCCAGGGGGCGAACTAATAGGGGTATGGGGGGTTTGCAAAAAAGACCGACAGGGGAAGGAGGAGGACGGGGGGCCGGGGGAAACGGCGTCATTTCAACGAGGAGGGAGCGATTATATAGAGGAGGGGGGAGGAAAAAGAAAAGAAGTACGGCATGGCAGAAATTCTCAAAAAAAAAAAAAAAAAAAAAGGGAAGCTGTGGACTTTGGATTGCGACGCGTCCTAAAAAAAGGGGGGGAAGTGTTGGAAAATCGAGGGATAGGGAGGGCGCACCTGGAGGCGGGGGAAGAACTAAGAGGCATGTGGGGTATATTTATGGGGGCGGGGGGAGTGGTAGAGAACCGGGAAAGGAAAGGGACTTGATACCTTGCAGGCTGGAAAATTAGGAGGGGAGGCCTGAGCGAAAAACGCTTGGGGGACCAAGGACAAAAAAAAAAAAAAACAAGCTCTGACAAAAGAAAAGGACGGATATATTGAACAGGAGGCAGAGGGAAGAGGGCCGGTAATGCGAAGTCGCGAAATGAATAAAACGCGTCTGGAAAGCTTTGTGAAAAAAGAAACCTTCCATCGAGAAAGGGACGAAGTCGAAAGGCTGTCTCAAGCCAAAAACAAGTGAGTATAGAAGAGGACATAGGGCGAAAATAAAGTAAAGTTTCTCGAGTGAGGTGAGGGGTTGCCAAAAGCTAAACGGTAAGGAGGAAGTGAGGAGGACCTTGGGCTGAAGGGAGAATCAACCAATCATCTGGCGAACTCAACAATACAACGGATTGAGTCAAAGGGGGAAGGGAGAAAAAAAAAATGTTTTAGGGGCTCGTCTAAGATTCAACAGCCTCAAATGGAGGAAGCCGCTAGCCCTTCTTAGACTCCAACAAACTACCCCCACGCTCCTTTCCATTCACATTTCAACAGAACCTTAGGGACGCCACATCACTCAGGTGCGACCCTGCTAAAATAGGAACACAAGACCACCTTTCAAAAAGGAACTTACGCGAAAGATCAATCAGGGAGCAAGGGGGGAATGAGGTGCGGAGTCTTGTCTATGATAGACTTCTTTTCGTTCAACAAAACTGAATTAGAAGAAGAGGGCCCTCCGCCAGGAACATGACCTGCAAGCCCAGCAGTTCGGCTGCCGGAAGTTTTGAAAACAAAACAGCAATGAATTCTTCGTAATTAAGGGGTGATGTATTAGTCGGTTGGACGCCCTGAGAGCTCTCAGAGAGAAGAGGGCAGCAAAGGGGGAGGGTCAGCACCATCAATCGGTCTAAGGTCGCCAATATAAGAACCAGGGTAACAAAAAAGTCATAAAAAGGGGGAAGAAGATTTTCCCAAAACACATAAAGCGATCATGAGGGAGGACGACTCAGGAGGGATGTCAATGCGGAAAATGTAATCGCATACCCATGGCATAGAAGAGAAGGTAGGGGGGGAACTGCTGCAGCATGACGCCATCAAAAGATGGGGTGATTCAGTAGTTAAAGGGAGGGAAAAAGAAAAGAACTCATTTCGAGAGCTAGTTCGGGTCGCAACTCGAGGTGAGGGTGGTAGAGTGTTTTTGAAGGTACCGCAAACATAAGAGACTTGGGTGGGGTGGACATAATCGAGGGCGGTGAAAAGAAGGAGATAGAGAGAAGGCCGAGGCGGGGGAAGCTGGTTATGTAAGAGTATATAAGGAAACTTAAGAGGTCGAAAGAAAGGACCACGGCAAGGTGAAATACCTCGGTACATTGCACTGAGATAAAAAAAACGAAGACCATCGTCCGATCCAGGCGGTCACCTCCTGGGTGGTCTAAAGAATGAATAAAAAAAAAGGCGAAAGAGTAGGGAATCTCAAGAGAACTTTATCTCCAGTTTCAAATGCTAATCATCTCTCTATTAACTCTTGGGCTGAGAGAAGAACCGAGGGGGCAAAAGAGGGGGTTTTAGTTCAATCCCGAAAAACTGATCATCGACCGATGGAAGAAAAAAAAAGAAGTCGCGGAGTCATGAACTGTGCAACTGTACTCAGCAAAAAGAAAAGACCTGGGGCGGACTAAATCCAGGCGGCGAATTCAAAAAGGGAGCAGGGACGGAAAAAACAAATTTGCCAGGCAGAAGAGGGAAACATGGCGCGCAACGCCCCGCGATACAAAACAGCGGAATTGAGCCCGAATTTTGGCGGGAGGTTGCAAATGCGAGACCGTTATGCGGGATAGTGAAAGCGAGTAACAAGATGAGAAGAAGGGGGAGGCAGGACAAAGAAATAGGGTATCATTCGATCATAGTGGAAATAAAAGAAAGGCAGCTCTAGAGATCGTGTCTAACCTGACCTACGATACTGAGCAACCAGAGAGGGAAGTGCGAAGGCAACATTGGAGAGTTGGGACGCCACCGATGATCGGCTAAAAACCACGAGAGACGGTAACCTCAATCCCAAAGCTCAGTATTTAAGCTGAAAAGGACGATGGGAACAGCAGGAAAGGACCCGATGGTAGCACAGGCTAACGCAGTGCGAGGAAAACCCGTGTCACAATACGAGAAAAGAGAAACATTTATTGGTCTTAATGTTCATAATAGGATCAGCGGGGAAAATAGTAGAAATCTCCCTTAAAGGGGTCAATCAACTAAGCCCATAGAGAAAAAACTGGAAAGAGGGGGCCTGAGTCCATCGGGGAAGGGTCACCATAAGAAAAGAAAAAAGGGAAAAATCCAGCAAGAATCGTGAAATTTATGTGAAATTCATGTCAAAAAACGTAGAAGGAGAGAGAGCGGGAGCGAATCAACTTAAAAACAATAAAAATAATGAGAAAAAGAGCAAGAGAGGAAACAAGGAATCAGGGAATCAGCCTCGGAAAAAACAGCCTCATTCGACAGAGGGGAAGGGGGGAATGACGGTCTGACGAGCAATATGTAAATGCAGAGTGCGGAAGGGGGCACGCAATTGAATCAAACTACGGGAATTGGTGCGGGGTGTAATGGACTACATTTGGACGGTTAGCGGCGGTGCTTTCTTAAAGTCAGGGTGCAACGGCGATGAAGGTAGAGGGACTCTTGAGCAACCGCTATGGTCACAAGAGAGGTGGGCAAAGGAGAAGATCTTTGTTCGGGGGTGGAGCTTCGATAAGAAAACAAAACGGGAGGGGTCATCAAATTGGATAAGGTGAAGCGGTTGAAAGCCAGGGGGAAAGGAGCAAAAACATCAAGTGGAAGGGAATTTGTACCACCGCTCAAGCCAACAACAGCAGAAAAGAGCCAACAGGTTAGAGAAAGGGGTAAGGGGGACCAAAATCGTACGAAAGGAAAACGGAAGCGGGCGCCCCAGACTAAGAGGGTCGCTGAAACAAAGGGGAACATTGAGAGCCAGCCAGGCCTAGCAGTGGTGGTCTACCGCGAATGGAACGCAAAAGATGTGGCTTAGGTAAAAAGGCCACCATATACAAAGACCGGGAGCTAGCAGAAATGTCCAAGGACCAAAACCGTAAAGGCAAACGGGACAACACTGTACGTCAATGTACGTCAAAAAAGGGCGGTCGGGAAGAATATGGTAGTCTGAGCGACGACAATATAGGATGGCGAGGGGGGAAACATGCATTACCAGACCTCGGTTCATCTTAAACCTCCACGTCAAAAGGGGAGGGGCAGGAGGAGGTGAGAGAGTGGGCTTCTTCGAAAGGAAGGTTGTCGATCTTACAGACGAAACTGACGAAGGCGAGTCTACTTCTTACCCAAGAAAGGAACACAAATTGGAGTCAAAAAAATGCGGTGGTGGCTAGGGAAAAGAAAAAGACGCATTGCGATGATAATTACAGGCAAGATGTGAGCTATGCTATAGGTTTCAATAACTTGAACATTGGAACAGAAAGAGGTAGGAGGAGAAGAGAGAGCCAAGGCGCTTTAACGATCGACTTAGTTGCAGACATGTAAATGAAGGAAGTTCATTAAAAAAGGGGTCCGAGAAACGGGGGAAGTGAGAAGCGGAAAAGAAGACGGGGTCCGCATATCCTTCGAGAGAACGGTGCGCTTGGGAGTGGGAGAAAGAGAGAAGGGAATCCGATCAGGGGCAGCGTTGTAGGTGTTTAGATTCGGCGCATAGAGGAATGATCAGAAACCACAAACAAAAAGAGGATCCATGCCCGGAAGATAAAACAGACCACTCCTTCGAAGGGGACCATCCAGGATAAATACGGGTACAAGAACTCCACAAAGATGACAAGTCATTATATTTAGGCCGGATTCAGGTGACGAAGGGAGAATCCGGCCGCGGGTGCCCGAGCTTGGGTGTTTAAAGT
>Ga0179591_1372407_pt1 | contig 10414 bp, 11 predicted proteins | sample CZOMad2_1_08_16f_FD_182891 | JGI IMG/M metagenome (GOLD analysis project Ga0179591, IMG submission 182891) | Vadose zone soil fungal communities from Angelo Coast Range Reserve, California, USA - CZOMad2_1_08_16fungal (PacBio error correction) | ecosystem: Environmental > Terrestrial > Soil >...
AAAAAAAAAAGAGAAGGAAGAGGGGTAGTGAAGAAGGAAGAAGGGAATCCATCCATCGCGTCACCCTGCTGAAGAGACGCATCTTAGGAGAAGCAGGCAAAAACGGTTGCGGCGGCAGGGGATAAAAGGATCGATCACCACCAAGTGGAGGGGGAGAGGGGATCCGCCGCTAGCTTTATCACAGCTCCTCTGAGAACGTCCAGGCACCCGCTCGGAGAGCCCTCACCAAGCAGAATGAAGAAGGAAAGAGACGCTCTAATTTTTCTCAAGAAAAGGGGGGGGGATCACCTTAAGTGGGCGTCGAATTCGGAAGGGATACTCCTTTATTTTTTTCGAGAAGAAAATTTCCGAAAAAAGAAAAAGGGTTTGCAACTCTTCTTCCTTGACAAGCTTCCTTCAGAAGGGGGGGCCCTCTAAAAACTAATCCCCTCTCGATGGGAAGAAAACTTTCGAAGAGGGGAGGAAAAGTGTCTACTATTACTTGGAAAGAAGGGGGGCTCTACCGAGAGGTAGCACGCCTGTCAATACTTATACAAAAAAGGAGTCTCCTTCTTCCTGAAGGAGAAATACGGGGATGGGACGAAACGAAACTCCTCCTCCTCTTCAGGGAAGGAAAGAAAAGGGTCCATCTATCCCGAAGGGGGGGGTCAAGTGTCTCTAAAGGAAGGGCGCCTCCTTCGCCTTTTGAAGAGAGGGGAAGAGGGCTGCAGCACAATAAAACGCTTGTGAACTTTCTCAAGGGAAATACTGGATAGAGACCTTATCAAGGAATAACGCTTCGTTGGAGAGGCCCTTTCCGGGGAGAATATAGGGCACAGGAAAAGGGGGTCCCTATTTTATTTCAGCCTCGACAAAAGAAGGGAGGCAAAGAAACATGTCTGTCGAAAGGAAGAATCACCTTCACCCGGGGAAAAAATGATGGGGAAGGTCCTTTTCTATTAACTATGATAGACTGAAAAGAAGGGGATGTGATAAAAACACGCGCAGGTAGAAAAGAAAAGAGTTCTCTCGGGGGAGAGAGTCTTAGAAGTGGAAGGGAAGGAGCGGTCCTAACAGCAGAAAGAAGCTCGTGAGAGACCGATGCCGAGAAAGAGAAATTTGATCTTAATTAAAGAAGAGGAGTTCTTAAGGAAAGAGGGGAAGCTTATCATCCGCAACACCGTTCTTTTTGGCCGGGGGCCAGATTTATCTTTATCTTGGACGAGCTGCATGCCTTCCTCCAGGGAGGTGGAGAGGAGGGATGCCCGTTGCTCATTCCGCAGGGAGACAAATTGAAGCTCACTATTGCGAGAAAGGGAAAAACCCGCCTACGAAGAACTGAGGTAAAGGTTTTAGGGTTCTGGTCATCTAGACTGGTGTTGGGGGGAAAAGAGTGAGGGGGGGAGAAGGGAGTGCCGGAGAAGGAGAGCCGTCCCTGATCACTAAAGGGGATTTCGCCACAAGTGACAAACCGATATTTCTGGCGATCAGAAAAGGGCGGATCTCTCAGCAAGAGAAAAGAGGGGGACATTTTGTAGAAGGAAGGGTCGTACCGTGCAAAAGAAGAGGCAACAACCGGCATCGCTTTGCGAAAAAAGAATGGGTCTATTCTTTCAAGAGGTTCCTCCGGACCGATGCTTATCAAAAGAGACCTCGGCGCCCCTGCAGAAATAGGATATGTAGCTTCGTCTATGCAAAAGGAGGAAGGACTTCTAGAAATGAAAGGGGAGATCGCCTCCTTAAACCAGGGGAGCTCCTTATCTAGAAAAAAGAAAGGTGTAAAGACTCGGGGAAGAAAGACTTCCTTCGTAGCGGGAGAAGGGGCCTAACGGCTATCTGGGGAGGGCCTACCTGAAGGAAAGCGAGAAAAGGGAGAACTCTCCTGGAGGGGGCAAATGAGGGGTAGGGATATGCTTCTCACGGGTTGAAGGACATAAAGTTCGGGGCCACCTCTTCAAGTAAGGGTGATGTCTGGGAAGGTAAAGCCCAATAGCTCATATAGGGGAAGACTCTCTAATCGACTGAGAGGGCTCATTCCGTAATTGCCAAAAGCAGGTTCAATGCAAGGAAAAAAGTCTAAATCTCAAAAGAAGTGGAGCAATCGAAAAAAAAGGAAGGGGGGTCTCCACTTACTCTTCAGGGGGAAGCAATGAATCTACTACATTCCCCTGCAAAAAAAATTATCTTCGTAGGCGAAGGAGGATCTCCTTCATTGGGATGGGTCCTGAGAAGCCGAACCCATTGGAGGAGGAGGAACGAGGGGTCTTTGGCCTCTCCCACCTAAGAGCGCCAAGAAAGGGCGGTGTCGATTCTTAGAAAAAAGGAGGCGGGGCAGGAAGCGGGGTTACTCTTACATCAGGGAAATACTTTTGCGAAGAAAAAGGACGTTGAAAAGTCTATTGGAAAAGGCAATCCTAGTGAAGGGGAAGCCGAGAGCCAGGACAGCGAATTTTCGTCGGTGAAAAGGTGCCGCCCTCCCCCCTGGTATAGAAAGAGGGAACGGCTTGGAGCAAGGCGGGCGTTTCCCTAAAAGGAGACGTACGGGAATCCTTCTATTCTTAAATCCAGATCCTCCCAGTAGAGAGAAAATGTGTCCCGGGGGGGCCGTGGGCGGGGAAGCCTCTTACGTAGCCATGAGGAAGAATTTTCTTTCCGGAAGCTGGGAATCCCTTTTTCTTTTAGGGGGAAGGTCTAATTAAACAAAAATGTGTTTGCCAGCGAGTAGGAGGGGAACTTCCTCCGCCGATTGAGAGGAATACTTTTCCTTACGAATGGGTTCTACCTGAAAAAGTAGGGATTTTGGGGGGAAGACATTCCTTCGAGGTTCTACTGAATAGTAGTCTTTCCGGCCTTCTCTTTCAAAGACCCGCTCAAGAAGAAAGGAATCTTGCTCAAAGAGAGTCTTTTGACACCGGGGCTCTTCGGAATGAGTCGTATCTCGGGGGGCATCCTTAGGTCTTGAGAGAAGACGGAAGAGGTCTTTGTGAGCTGGAGGACGCAGCAGGGGGAAGGGGTGCTAGCATTCAGGATTAAAAGAGTGGATGAGGAAGCGAAAGCCTGGAGGGAAAATTGCGCTTGACCTAAAGCGCGCCGAAGCGCCTAGAATCAGCGGTTACACGAAAAGTTCCCTAAAGGAAGGCAATTTGAGTTCTCAACCGCCTAACTTCATTTGGAATCTGTTCTCGGGGGGAAAAAAGGGAATGGGGTGTCCCGCCTGCAGGTGGAGGGCCCGATGCGTGTCTGCGAAGGACCGCTGGTGACCATCTGAGGGTAGGGTTCGCAAAAAAATCGCTTTTTTGCTGAAGAGTGGCTGACGTGGGGCCGCAACCCGGACGGCATGCCGCAGGGGACGTTTCTTTGCACATTCAGTAGAGGAGGATGGTGCTGGTAAAATTGGCCTGGGGGGAGCACCCTTTCAGAAAGGCTACGATATCAGAGAGATATCGGAGGGAGTGACGAGGCTAAAACAAACCGAGAAAACCTCAAAAAGATACGTATTGAAGGGGGAGGTCTTGGAAAAAAAAAAAAGTGTCGTAGGGGGGGGAGCTTCGAGGCTCCAAATATTCAAGGGGAGTCAACAACACAACTTAGTGGGAGAGAGAATATTTCCAGGGGGAAAGGGGGCTGCCTTTCTATCGTAGACAATACTCCATGGAGAGGAAAGGACATGGAAACATCCGAAGAAGCTTTTTAGGGGATCTCTTCATAGGGGAAAACTCTATCTGGGGGAACGTAGATCTCTTCGGGAAGGAAGGGTGGCGAAAAGAGAAAAAAAACCAGAAAAATCTGACCACGCCAAAGAGAGGTTCGGCAGTGAAAGACATAGGCGCCAAATGCGAAAAAAAAAAGTCTTAAAAGATCCACGTTGAGGAAAAGCCATCAACACCGGAAGGAGAGCCCTGAGAAACAGAGGGGCGCTTTTCACAAAAAGCATTCTCGCGGAAAGTCGGAAAGAAGTCCTGTATTACGAAGAAATGTCACCCGAATGTCACGCGCAAAAGGGGACGTTTCTAATTGTCGAGGCTACTCTTCTGGAGAGTTCCTTTCAAAACGGTAAGGGCGTCTGCGCTAGAGGCTTTTCAATCAGCTAAAATTCTTTCGCGGAAAAAAGTAATTACACGGGAGTATCATGAAGAAGGAGTATCCTTTCAAGGACGACGAGACTCCCGGAAGAAGCTCCTTCACGAGATAGAGAGACACATGTCAAGAAAGAGAATCTTACCTTAGGGAGGTCCGCAGAGGGGGGGTCTCGGGGGCCCTATCTAAGGGGGCTGAGGGGGGAGGATACCTTCTTAGCACGAAGATCTAAGTCTAACTTCGGAAAAAACACAGAGGGGGAAAAACTCAGGAGGGCCTGGCTACACGGGTATTCCTTCCCGGGGGCCTCTCTGCGGTCTTACTAGTCGGGAAGCGAAGGGCCACTCCAACTTGTCTCCTAGAGCACTCAAAAGTGATCCGAATAACCTTAAAGAAAGATTCGAAGTTCTACTGAGAGGCCTCCAAAAAAAAGGGGTAAAAGTGGTCTATAAGGTCGAGGGGAGGAGTTCCGTTGCGGCAGGAGGGGTATCTACGACTGGAAAATCAAGGGGAAAAGCATCTCCTTTCGGCCAGAACTCTGAGAGGACACCTAAGCAGGAGACGCCAACGTGGCGAAGGAACGGCTAGGGGGGAAAGTTTCCGGCTATATGACAAGAGGAGCACCGTAGGAAGAGATCCGCAACCAAAATAAAACGCTGGGAGTCAACTAAGGATCTCCATCAAGAAAGAGAACACGCCGATATGGAGAATAGGGGGGCTCTCTGTCTCAGGGGGGAGTTCCCACCAAAAGAAGTCGCCTTTTGGGGGGAGAGTCGTTCAAAAGATGCCTTCTATATCGGAAAGAGGATCAATCATCCCTACTAGGACTCTGAGGAAGGCATTTCTCTCTCTAGGAGGGGACCTCGATGAACTGCGGGCAAGGACGTTCTCACAGGACGATTTTACTGAAAAAAGAAAAGGTCTATTTTGGGGGAAAAGTCAATAAGTCCAACTTGCTTAAGAAGGCAATAAGCGCTCAGAGGAGGTTTCTCAGAGGATGTGGGAAAGAGAAACCGTACCAAGTTCCTGCCGAGTGGCTTCCACAAGCTAGAAGAGAGGCTCCTTCTCTAGAATGAAATACCGCCGATCGTCCATCATTCTTGGAAGGGGATAGATCGTGAAACTTACTGAACGAATCGGCCGCCAAGGGGAAAATTCCGCCTATGAAGGGAGGGAAGGAAAAAAGGTAAGTTATGAACCCCACCGAGCGACATCGTGCTTCTCTAGGGAAAAGCCCTTTTAAGAGAGGAGAAGGGAGGACCTCTCCAGGGAAGGTCATCGCCGGGCAAGAAAGAATATTCCTCTACGACGGAAAAGAGAAAAAGACTTCCTGAAGGGGAGAAGTAGCGTCTATCTCTTGAGGACCGGCTCCGGAGGGAAATTAAACAGTAAAAGACCACCAAGCGAAGTTCTGCGCACTAGGACTTGGGAAAAGGAGGTCGACGTCTTGCATCTCCCCGGAAGGGAAAATCTAGAAGGGGGGAAAGGAAGTATTTGCAAATCCTCGACTAAGAGAGGACAAATATCTTCTTCAAGGGGGTCCTACCTAGGGTAAAGAAGTAACTGTCTCTCAAGAAAAGGAGTTCAATCCGGAGAAGTGATTAGCAAACACCAGCTCGTAGGAAAAAAAATCCACAACGTCTTCAAAGGAATTGAATTCTTCTGATTTCTCGAAAGAAGGGGAGCTCACTGTGGGCTCGATCTGGAGGATGCATGGGTGAATCACTGGAGAAGGGTGGTTAGTTATGCGTCAACGTCCGGAAAGCGCTTTTCATGAGGGTAAGGAATTCCAGAGAACATATAATAAAATAGAGTCGGGAAGCCCGAATAAGGGTGCGTATTATCACATCCGATAAACTTACTAACTCTATGAGGCTCCCTCGAAAGGGAGTCTGAACGCTCGAGAAAGGTCTAGGGGACTCCGGAGAAGGTCCAGGGCGCCTCCAGAGAAGAGTGGCGAAAAAATACTCGATTAAGGATCTTTGGATCGAAAATCCAGATATGACTATGCGGGAGAGGGTCCTCGGGGCTTCCCCTCCCAAATTCCTGTTAGCCTTTTGGGTCATCGTCGCCTTCCTAAAAGGTCCCCTGGGGGAAACCGGATGGACTCTATTAAAAGAACCAAATAACTTGGAACCAAGATCAGAAGTGTTACAAAAGGAGGAGACAATTTCCTTGAAGGCCTCTGAGAAGGACGTCAAGTCTTGAGAAACCTCAAGGTGCGGGAAAATTGTTAAAGAAGAGTTTCTCATTTACCCGCCGAAGGGTTGCCTTTATCAGTTATGAAATACCTTGATAGAACCACTGAAAATCACGGGGGAGTCTTCCTTATTTAAGACCTCGAAAAAGGGGGGAGAAGAGTCGGCTCTATTACTTTAGAGTTGGAGAGTTTCGTTCTGGCAAGGGGAAGCTGCTTCTTTTCTGCCGTGAAGAAGGCAATATAGGAAATGAGAAGAAAAGGGAGGAAAGGCGACGTGCTCAACTCTCGTCAAAGCTCCCGTCATCTTAGGAAAAAAAGGAACCCAGGAGCTGCGCACTTCTAAGGAGGGAAAGGCTCGGCATCTGATAAAAAGATGATGGGATTCGATGGGGAAAACAAGTCCTCCTCTTGGAGTCTTCTTCGGAAAGAAAAGGGGGCGTGCAATAGGCGCAAATGCTTATCCTGTTCTAGGACCGAGAAGCCGTCTCAAATTTTCTGCTAAAGGAAAGGGTTATCGACAGAGGGCGTCTTCTTTTTCTATAAAGAGGGAAATCTCTTTTGAGCTTAGAAGTGACTGCTGATCACTCGAGCAGAGGGGTTATCTATCCTTCAGGAGGAAAAAGGAAGAAAACACGGAAGGGGAGAGCATATTCTTGCAGTAAAGGAAGGAGGCAATAAGGGTGGTGACGCGATTTTGATGAGAGAAAAAGGAAACCTTCAGTCGCGCATCATCTTCTAGAAAAGGAGGGAAAAGATATAGAATGACGAGAAGGGACAACGCTTTTTAGAAGTGGGAGAAATCCCTCTCTTAAAAAAGGGAGGGAGTCTCATTGATAGGGAATGGCCTTCCACGAAAGGGGAATCCTCTAGAGGGCGTAGACCTTCAGAAGAGGGAAGACACCACCTTATTAGGAGAGAAGAACTTCGTTGAAAGCTCTCTCTCACGTAAGAGAGGAGCCTCTTCTCTGAAAAAAAGAGGAGCTCCCCGAACGAGGAAAGTCCTTCCTGGAAAATGTTGCGAAGGGCCAAATGGCGCACTGATCCAGGACTGCACTGAGAGGGAATTTTTGCGCAGAGCAACCAAGGCCTGGCCGCCCTCGATACCAAAGAACGTCTGCGGAAGGGTGGGGAGTAAAAAGAAGTTTTGTCTCTGGGAAGGGAAAGAAGCTATGAGAAAGAAAAAAAACGTTGCGCAGCTCTAAAGGGAAGGGGACCTTTATCTAGATGGTCTCGGAAAAGGAAAGGGAGGGAACCCTGGCATACTTAGACTAGAAAGAGCCCCATGGCGGCAGAAACCGCCGTCCGCCCTCGATGGTAAAAAAAAATCCTCCGAAGAAGAAGGGTCTCCCGGAAGTCATCTATCCTCCGGAGGGGGGGAAGTCCGTCACTAAATGAGGAGGAACATTGCCTTCAAAGGGGGGAAAAGGAACACTGTTCGGCATCACTCAAAGAGAAAGTCCATGACTTGCGGGGGAAAAATGAGAACACAATGTGCACTCCGGAGAGAGGGGGAACTTCTTAACTAAAAAGGACTTCGTAGGAAAAAAAAAATTTTATTCGATATATTTGAGGGAAGAGGGCTGCTATTTGGAAAGGAGAGGAGCAATGTTAATCGATCCTCCGGCTGGGAAGGGTTCTTCTCCTTCTACTATCACCGGGAATAGGAACCGTGGGGGAGGGGCTCTTAGGGGGCTATGACCTCTTATACGGGATGGAATTTCTCTCACAGAGGGGAAATCAGAGGAGAAGATCGTGTCTAATATTCAGGGGGGCGGTAATTTGGGAGAGCAGGGCGGGCCTAACAGCTGAAGAAAGGATATCCGGGAACGAAGGAGAGCGTATTTCTCCCATCTAAAAGGGTTTTTTCGGAAAAGAAGAAGCACCAATGATTCGTGGGATGAAAAAGGGTCTTTCTCTGGTCGAAATTAAATACATGGTTCCAGAACAAAGAAAAGCTGAAGCCCTTGCTCATAAGGAAGCTTTTCCGAACCAGGGACAACTAGGGGCGAAAAGAAGCCCCTCCGAATAAAGAACGTCTTGAGAAGGGGGGATGTCCTTCTACTAGGGGGGTTGTATCATCACGGAGAAATTGAGAGTTCTTTTTGAAGGCTTCCTGAGACAGGGAAAAGTTCGAGAATGCCTATTATTCTGGCAGAAGAAAGGGCGTCGAGGAGCGCAGGAAGGCAAACATCTCAATTTTGTAAGGAGAAACCTCAAGATCGGCCGCAAAAAAAAAGGAAGTGCGCATCACTTCGAGCTTGGGCGTTCAGGCGTGCTCGAAACGGCGCTGAGCAGGGGAAAAAAAAGTGGGCGCTCTTCTCCACCGTCGGAAGAGGAAGAGATTAGCTTCTGTCTAGGGGGGAATAGAGGAGGCCTTCCCGGCTAATGAAAGGAAAGGAGGGCTATTGCTCGGGCCTAAAGAGGGCAATCGCTGCGACGCTGAAAAGATGTCGCTCGGGCCTTTTCATCCGCGGGGGTCTGAGGGATCGTGATACTTGGGAAAGGAAAGGTAAGCACGCATTGGGAAAGAGAACGACCCCTTCTCAAAAAAAGGGTTGCCGAAGAGGGAGGGGGAGGGTAATAAAGGGACTCTCAGGAGGAAGGAGCGTGGGAAAAGAGGTTCCCAAAGAACCGTGAGTGATTGGAGAGGGGAAGACAACACAGATCTCATAAGAAGGGAGCTCATCTGCGCTGGATGAGGTAGGTGTCCAGAGCATTTTCAGGTCCGGAAAGGGAAAAGGGCATCGAGAGAAGCGAGAAAAAATCGGAAAGCGGTCTGTATTAAAAAGAAGAGGGGTGCCTCAGGGAAGGAGAGGAACAGGCCGCTCTGAAGAAGAGGGCTTTGCACAATTAGCGGAGAGAAGACGTTAGGGATAGAAAAAAAGGCAGTTGTCCCTTCTCCCTCCAAAAAAAAAGGAGGAAAGGGCACTCTTGGGGAGGGGGAGCTCGGGGATTACACCGGAGAGCCCCGCCATCTACATCGAGGAGGGTGGCGAGGATTATGATGAAAGAGAAAGGAAAAATCAGTGTACCAGGGGAACATCTTTTGTCGGGAAGGGGAGGGTGCGTATCTCCTCTCGGGAAGGGTCTTCGAGGGTCTAAAAATGTTCTAAAAAAGAGACGGAAAAAACGCCACTTGGGGACGGCTCGGTGAAGCAAATAATACCCGGGAAGGCAAGCCGTCGCAAGACCTTTCTGGCGAAGACTGGAAAAAGTCTATTCGAAACCGGGGGGAGAGACAATCTACCACGGGGAGAAGGGCCTCTTCAAAATTATCCATGGGAGAGATGTCTTGCAAGAAAGGGCATGTCAAGGGGAGGGGGGTTGAAATTTAAAAACGTTTTCTTGTCCAAGCGCTCGGAGGGGGGGGGGGCAGCCAAAGGGATGAACCCTACTGGAATCGCCTGGGGGGGGACGGAAAAACTTGGCGGTTTTGAAAAAGCCGCAACTGCATGATGAGAAAAGGGCCGCGGGACAGGGTCTCAGAGCAAGCCGCCCAGAGCGTCGAGATAGAAACCGCGGACACCAGGAGCGTTTCAGCACCGTCGGAGGGAGAGGATTAGCGCATGATCTCGGATGTAGAGGTCGGGGAAGGAGGAGTGACCGGAAAAGTCCCGTCTATGGGGATGGCTAGGAGGAGCCAGTTGAAAAGGAGACCCTCGACCGGGGCGACAGCCGGCGCAAACCCCGTCAACTGAAAGGGGGCCCTTCCCTTAAATACGTCGCCCTCCAAATGGAAAACCCGGAGAACTTCATTTTTCTCGGGGGAGATTGAGGGGGGAATTTAAATGGGGGCCTCCTTCGGTCTTAGAGATGACTTTAGAAAGAAAAATTCCCTCCAGAGAGGTGATGCTCAATGCGCTCGGAGGAGGTGTGATTTTCTACGGAAGATTTGTCCGCCGGGACGAAGGAAAAGGTGGCGATCTTTCTGAAGGGGCGAGTTCGTGGAGGGGGAGATATGTGTCCTGGGGAGGAAAAACTCGTTCGCAAAGGAGGAACGCTATTCCGTGGAAAGGAAAAAAAGGATATCGATTATCTATTAAAAAAAACGTCCACTCCATAACGGGTAGTAGTTGTTTGCAAATGAGGAAAAAAAAATGTCGTCTTTTGGCGGCCCGGACTAGAGAAAAGGAAAAAAAATAGTCAATTTAAAGGAAA
>Ga0179591_1284665_pt1 | contig 10412 bp, 15 predicted proteins | sample CZOMad2_1_08_16f_FD_182891 | JGI IMG/M metagenome (GOLD analysis project Ga0179591, IMG submission 182891) | Vadose zone soil fungal communities from Angelo Coast Range Reserve, California, USA - CZOMad2_1_08_16fungal (PacBio error correction) | ecosystem: Environmental > Terrestrial > Soil >...
AAAAGGAAGGGAAACGCCTGTCCGGGGAACAGGGAAGATCACAGGCCTTCTGCGTCCAAAACTCAAAGGGGAAGGTCTCTCGCAGGAAAAACGCGCAAAAGGGGGGAGGAAGATCGTGTTTATGCAACAATAAGAGAGCGTTTGGATCCAAAAAAACAAACAACAAAAAGGATTACTTTTCTCTTGGGAAAAGGATGGAATAAGGGATGGGGAGGGAGAGACCCCCCCCAATAGCCGAAGCAAACACAATTAAGGAAAAAGAAACCTTACTGAAAAATCCCTTCCGAGGAGGAAAAGGGAGGCCTCTTTCGAAAAAGCGGGGCAGGAAAGAGAAAGGGCGCAGTCACGTGACTTGTGGCGTAGAAAAAGGAAGATTCAAGCTCTCGCCCGACCAAGAGGGAGGGAAGCTTCTTTTTTATCTTCTGCATAAACGGAGGGAGGGGGAGGCTAGAATATTTTTATGAAAGAAAATCTCACTCGGACGGGGGAGGGGGGCCTCTGCGCCCCACAACACAGAGAACTTCAAACAACAAGGGGACACTACGACGTTGTCAGGCAGAGGGGAGAAGGGGAACGGGTGTCGGTGGAACGAGGGCCCCACAAGGTATTCCAAGGGAGAGGGGAAAGATCCGCCGCGACGTGACCTACGAGAGAAAAGGAGAGAGTGGACAATGTTTAGCTCGTCACAAAAGAAAAGGAAGATCCTTCATCCTCGCGTAAAAAAAAGGCCGACGCATAAGCGAAGGGGGGAGGGGGGAGAGGGGGACAGGGTTTTCCGAGTAGGAGCATAAAAAAGTTTACCATCGTGACAGGAATGGAGAAGTCCTATTAAGGAGGAAAAAACAATCCGCAAACCGTGGGAGAAAGTGCCCTACACCATCCTGAAATTAAAAGGGGGGGAAAGAGCTATATCACGCTCGAGAGAAGACGCGAACCCCCCATTTCGGTGGAAGGGGATGAGAACTACTCTTGTGCGAGGTAGCAAAAAAGAGTTTACTGTCCTTTTTAAGGGGTGGGGAGTTCCATCTTGCAAAAAGAGAAAAAGAGCTGTTCCGACGCAGTCTAAAGAAACAAAGGAGGCTGTCTTAGGGGAGGGTCAGAACGATAAGGGGAAGAGTCCTGTCCGGCGCGACTGGGGAAAAAAGAGGCTTCGCGTGGGGGGGAAAAAAAGGAAAAGAGGGGAGATGAGCAAAGGGAGGAAAGGGGAGTCGAATACCTGCAATCGCAACCTGAAGATAGCCGCGAGAAAAAGAGAGCCGTCGAAAAGAAAGGAAAGTCCCGACCGTAGATGCGAAAGGAAGGAGGCTTTTCTAGAAAAAGGAAACACTAGGGGAATTCTCATGGGAAACGCCTGAAATTTCTTCTGCAAGCTGCTCCCTAGGATGCGCCGCCTTTGACCGCTATAGCGGGACGCTAACGTCTACGAAGGAGAAAGGGAGTTTTCCTCGGCAGGAAAACCGGGTGCCTGAGGAGGGAGATTCTCTTTAAACCCGTCTGGGGGAGGAGGGGGATCTTCATAGGGGGATGGGTGTGGTATTCTCTATGAGGAGTGACGGGTCTGGTCAGAAGGAAGGGAGGAATGCTCGAAGAGCAAGGGAGATACTATCCGCGGGGAAGACGAGTAGACTCCTTTGAATAAAGGGGGATGGATATGCAGGGGAAGGGAGGTGATGCATTTCTAGCAAGGAAGGGAAGACGTTTTTGGAAAAGAGCGGCTCTCTCTCAACAAACGGGAGGCAAGGAAAACGTGATCACGGAGGGAAAGGGGGGGACCTCTCGATGCATCCTTTTGGAGGAAGGGATATCCAGCAAGAAAAGTCCCTATGAAGAAAAGCCAATAATATAAGTCCTTCACAGTTCTTCGGAGAAGTGCGCTCTGCCTACCGGAAAAAAAAAATCTTCTAAGGGAAAATACACCTATAAAGATAAAAATAACACTCCTGGCCTATCCCGAGAACGTAAAAAAAGTCGAAAGATCTATTTCTAAAAAAGAAAAAAAATAAAGCGTCGTCTACGTCCGCGTCGGAAGCAGGTCCTTCTAATATCCGAGAAAGAAAGACGCAATTTCGTTAGAGGGAAAAAGGGGAAGGAGCCTTGTTCGCGATCGACGCGAAGGGCTAGGGCCTCGTTCCGAAGCAGGCTTCCTCAAGGAGCGCTTCTACTTACGAGGAGATTTGCGTTATTCGACGAAAAAAAAGTACCTTCCTTACGAAGAGAGAGGGATTGCAAAAAGGCAACAAGAGAGGAAGATGGGGCACTTCTCTCCTGACGGAGAAAAGAAGAGGCGAAAAAACAGGAGAGGTCGTCCATCTCTTTGAAGGGCGAAGAAGAAGACCTGAGAAAGAGGGCCAGGGCCAGCGCCCTTTTTCAGAGAGGAAAAAGACGAAAAATAATGTCCTACACCCGCAGACGGGACCGGAAGAAGGAAGGAAAGATTTCTTTAAGAAAAGAGCCCAAAAAAAGGGGCTTTGTCGATTTAAGGCGAGCTTCTTAGTCTAGGGGGGGGGAAAGGTGTCGATGCCCCGGTCAGAGAGGTTAGGGGGCATCCTTGGTCCAGATACTGGGGGGAGGAGGGGAATTACTCGCCACTCGGAGGAGCAAAGCTCCGGCAAAAGGGAAGACCTCTTCTTATTCGCACTCTCGGATGGGGAAGAGGGGGAAGAGCTACTTTCCGGAAAGGGGAAAAGCGGATGACTTCCTGAGCAAAAGGGGAAAAAGAAGGGGGGGGGGGGAGCGCCTCAATTGTCCAAGAGAGAAAAGGTGAGGAAAGGGAGTACCTTCCCTTAGAAGAATAAGGACTGCGTTGGGGGAAAATTGGCCCGAGAAACGTTCCGGACCTAGAAAGAGTACGTCGTTGCGTGGCTTATGTAGAGGGTGGGGAGAGCCTGGGCTCAGAGGAAGCACCTGAAGGGAGGGCGATCTTCTCATCTATACATACCAAGGGAAGAAGAGACAGCCCTACTACTTAAAGGAAGGAAAGGGAAGGCTTTTCGGTCTAGTGGAGGCTTCAGTCCGGGGAAGGATTTAGACTCCTGGGGACTTATTCCTGAGCGAAAAGACAAGGGTTCGCGTCAAGGAGGGGAAAAGGTCTCTCGACTACTTCCCGCATGTAAAGTATTTTTTCGGTCGCCAGGGGGGCCGCAAAGAAGCCCCTTATGCCATCGATAAAAAGAGGGCCCACAACTCACCTTCATCGGAGGAAGAAAAAAATCTTCTGCGACTAGTAGACTCGGGAAACACTATCCTTTCGCGGGAGAAAACTTGTGAGACGGCAGGAATGGAAGAGAAAGGGGAGACATTCTCCGCCAGCTATGCGTGGGAGAATGGGGGAAAAGTGAGAGCGGAGTCGCCCTAATTACACAGAAAGGAAAGGGGGGGGGAATTAGTACTCACTAAAAGAATCGAGATAAAAAGAAGGAAAGCGATATATTATCAACGTGAGGTAGGAATGTGTACTCTTGAAGGAAAGGGGGGAGACAGAGGGGAAATCAAACCTTCTGCAGTACCCTCTCTCGCGGAAGGCGACGGAGCAGGGGAGGGGAGCAAATTCAATACGTAATAAAGGGAGGAAGAGAAAAACGATCAGGTGGGAGGATCTAATCATTAGAGTCTTCCCAAAGAGACAGAAGCATCCTTATTAAGGTGGAAGGGGGTGGTGGTAAAGCGAGGTCATCCCGGGGGAAAGGGGAAACGTCGCTTCCAGTCCTACGCAACAATGAGAATAAAGAAAAGGAGGTCTAATCTACCCTTACGAAGAGAAGGACGCGACTCGGGGGGGAAAGGAAGCTTTCTAAATCTCAGACGGAGAGAACGGAAGTACTGCATCCTCATAAGGGAAGAGTACAATCTCTGAAAAGAAAGAGAGAGAAATATCTTGACTTCGTCGGTCTGGGGCTAAAAAAGACAAGGGTATCTATATAATAGGGGGGAAGGAGAGGATCGAAAATGTCTCACCGAAGGGAGGGCTGACCCCTTCTTACCAAAAAAAAAAAAATTACTCCTATAAAAGGGGGGAGGGAAAAGGGACTTTTTCTTGATCGGAAAAAAAGGGAGGAGACAGCAGTCCTTATTTTACAAATTTAAAAAGGCAAGGAAGCCTACGCGCCAGCACCTCAGAGAGAGGTGGAAAAAAACAAATGCCCTGCCTTTCAACGGGGGAGGGAGAGTGGGGAAACAGGGCATTCACTTTCTTGCCGAAAAGGGGGAGGAAAACTCTGTCACTAGAATAAAAATACACTCTCGTGAAGCCTCCTCTTCACTTTGAAAAAAAAAGAAAAGGGGGATCTCGCTATCTTCGGTGAAGCAGGAAACTACCCTTTACAGAGGGGAAACCATCCTGGAGAAGAAGTGAAGAAAACCTTTAAACTCACGAGAGATAGAGAGCGATAAGATACTAATAATCGCGACCAAAAACCAATGTCTGTTGCCGTTTGAAAAATAGTAGGAGTCTTACTCGAGAGAAAAGGCGTTGGCCTTTCCGTGACAGAGGGCGGGGAAAAAGAAAAAAGCGATTCCCCCACTGCGTCTGGATTAACAGTCCTTTCGGACGGGAGATCGACTAATAAATTATTGACAGAAAAAAGAAGGAAGAGGTATACGCGGTATCCGTCCGGCGCGGAATTGAAAAATCCGACAGGGGGAGGGGACCTTAAAAGGGGAGGAAGCAGGAATTTCTCGCCAGGGGAGGCAGAAAGAAAAAACCCCGTTCTCGAGCGAGAGTGAGCGAAAGGGCTCCTATCTAAGAGGGGCTTCCGAGGGCAGGGTGCGCTTCAGCGCTGTTTGGGATGAGAACTGCGTAGGACCAGTCGCCTTAGAGGGGTCTCCCATGGTCTTTTCTTAGGGGATCACGAGAGTGCTCTTCTGCAGACAAGCGCGATGATCTTGCCCGTACGAAAAAAAACGCTTAGTGTTGAGGGGGGGGAGGTTGGGAGAATGTTCCCGGAGGAGGAGGAAGCCTTTCTCGGGGGGGGACAGGGCGGGGAGAGCGGAAAAGCTTATATTGTCGTTCGAAATGTGCCTTCGGCGTTGGAAAAGGGCGTTCGGAAGAGGAGTCGACTCCTGACAGACGGGATCCGCTGAGCGAGGGAAAAAGGAAAATCAGTACTTGGCTGGGATCGCGGGGGGGAAACATCTCGAAGAAGTGTACGTTTCTGCCGTTGATGAAAGAAGAAAAAATCTAGTCTCGAAACAAAAAAGTCGTACTCAAAAGGAGAGGGAAGACCTGAAAAGGGAAAGGAATGCTCCGAGAAGAAAAGAAAGTTTGCAAACGCCCCCTAGGTATAAAAGGACTTATTTCAAGTAAAAAAGATCATTCTTAGAAAAAGCCCCGCTCGTCTGAGGGGGAGACGCAGGACCACTACCGGGGGGGGGGGGAGGGAATCGCTAATTGGAAAGCAAAAAAATCAAACTCATCATCCAAGGGGGGAACGAGGAGCCTTCTCTCCGAAGGAAAAAGAGGCCAACTAGGAAAGGGGAAATCATCGTCGCCGGGGGCGGGGAGGGAGAGCCGCGTCAAGTCAGAGAAGGGGGCGTGAAAAAAAAAGAGCCAAGGTTCGTCTATGGAAACAGAAAAGAGAAGTGTTTCAGGAGAGGAGGGGGACACGCATACCACAACATGCATGGAGGCGAAGCTGCCGCGGCCTGAGATCAGGGAGAGTCCCTCGGGGAGAGGGAAGAAGCTCTGTATAAAGGAAGGAAGCCATTTCTCAGAAATTCATATTGGGAATAGCAAACCACTCCTAATCCTCGGCCCTATGGGGAGGGGGGGGGCCGCCGTCTTCTAAAGCGGAAAAAAAGGATCTTTCCGATTTCGAAAGAGGAAGGGCGTCGAAGAAAGAGAGGATTCGCTTCCTGCCGGAAGGAAAGAGGGCAGAACAAGGAAAAAGAAGTGTCTCGTTGATCTCGGATAAGGTAGTGAGAGAATCACTTCGTCACGCCATGGGGAAGGTGATCGCTTATACGCAGAGGAGAGTTATTCTGAAGGAGAGTACAACCAAAAAAGATGGTTTTCTTCTCCTTTGGGAAAGGGAGGCTGTTGTTGTATTAATCGGAACTGCCGATCTCTCGCTCAAGAGGAAGGGAAAGGGGACAGCGGCGTATTTCGGCAAAGAGAGTAAAGCGGAGACTGATTTCAGCCACGAGCACTCGGGAATAACCACCTTTTCCAAGCAGGGAGGGGAAGAGAAAATTGTCCAGATGGAGAGGAAGGGAAGTGTCGTCGCGGCGGCCGAGGAGGTGAGAAAACGACTGACGGAAGGGGGCCTATCACTACACCTTCCAGGACGAGAGTAAACGTCGTAGTTTCCTGGGGGAGGAGAAAAGGGGGGGGTTTTCCGTTGGAGGAGAAGGCGCTTCCATCCCCCGCACAGAGAGGCAATGGAGCAGGAAGGAAAACTTCTCAACGGGAGAAAAAGAAAAGGAAGGGGGATGCATATACCAGAAAGGGAAGAAAGAAGAGCTTCTCGACAAAGGAGGGGGAGGGATTTAATCGTACGAAAGGAGAAGTCGGAAGACAAATCGAGAAGAAAGTCTCTTAGGTAAAGGGAAGGACATCTGCTCGACTAGCTGTGGGCCCTTCTTCCCGCGGAGAATTCGACGACGGAATACGGAGAGATAATCTTTTGCGTCGGCGGAGAAGGAAGAAGAGGATTCCATCTCTCACAAATAGGGAAAAAAGGTAAATCAAGACTTAGAAACAAACGCTCGGGACCCCTGAAGGGGAGGAGCGAAATCAACCGAGAAAGAAGAAACCGGGGAAAGACGTCTTGCTGCCGCGCAAATGCTCAAAAGGGGAAGCACGGATAAGGGGGAAGAAGAATGTTTTATTCTCATTCGCAAAAAAAAGGGGGGCGGCGGCCCTAATACAAAGAAGAAAAGAAAAATCGTACTCACGAGACGCTCGAAAAAACGGGGGGGAAAGAACCCCCGTTTGATGAAAAAAAAAAGGTCGGTGGATTAAGGGGGGGTAATTCGGGCCTCCCGCCCTGGTACGGTGAAAGAAGCAAAGGAAGAATACTCTCTCGTATCGGAGGAGAAAAGAGGGGAATAGTCAAATACGAAGAAAAGGGGGGGGGAAAAGATCTTGTTGATCATCGAGGGAGGGAGCTCCTACTCCTTTGGGGAGAAAGGGGGGAGATTGTGGGCCTACCTATGGGGGATCCCTGGTCTGTCGGGATGCTCGGAAGAAGCCGAAGAAAAGAAAGTGCAGGCCTTCGTTTTCGAAGGGAAAAAGGAAAGGGCCTCCGGCCGCGAAAAATGGAAAAGAGCGAAATCTGTCAGGGACATAAAAGGGACAGGGGGGGGGTTTCTGTCACTCACTGGAAAAGGGGGAAGGGAGTGGAGGGATGAAGGAGGCAGAACGCTCTTTGTCGAAAAGACCGGTTCGTAGGGAGTGGAAGACCCGTCCAATGCGTGGACCTGTTGGGGGGAGTTCTCTCGAGAGAAAAAAGATGCGCCCCGGCGGAAAAAAAAAAAGATGACATACGCCACTGTCACAGAAGGAGGGGGGGGGACCTCGCTTGAACGGTCCTTGTCGTGAAAAAAATGTCCGGCTTCGCAAAAAGCAGGAAGTAGTTATCAAGGTAGAAAGAGAAAGTCCGACAAGCCAAGGGAGGATCGCTCACAAATCCCGGAAGGAAAAAAGGGGGATCGGCCGTCATCCTGAGTAAAAGGTTAAAAAGAGCTCTTGGCTGAATAATCTTAGGGGGGGGAAAAGAGATTGCGCTCCTCCTCTGCAAGTGTAAAAGGAAGGGAGGGTAGCGCTCTAATATGGGACGAGAACCAACTCCTGAACCTGTAAGAGAAAGGTGCCTACAAAATAATGGGGGGGGAGGTATCTAACCTTTTAACGCACCGAATAGAGACAAGGACATCTACTAATAATAGAGAAAAACCCCAATGAGGGGGAGGATCTTCTTAAAAGAACGAGTTCTCTCTTTATAGGGAAGCTACACGTCTTTGGCGTGAAGTTAGAGGAAAAAGGGTGCCTCCGAAGCAAAGAGAGACAAAAAGGGCTACTTCTACCTCAAGAAAAGGGAGTTAGTCTCGTCTGCGCAAGAAAGGCATGTTCCTGTACCGTCAACGGGGAAAAGTTAAAAAGGCAGATTCGCGTGTGGGGGAAAGGGAGGGCCTCATGAAAATTTCTGTCATGGCAGGGAAGAGAGGGGTTCTCTATCTATACGAAGAAAGAGGGAAGGAAAGACCTAAGAGGGAGAGAGCTGCCCGACCGGAGTCGACTGAGAAGATTGGAGGGGAGGGTCTAAGAGAAAAAATTTCCCGTAGATCCCTATCGTCTGGTAAACAAGAAGGGAAGCTTCCCAAGAAAAAAAGATGTACGCCCGCCTTTGAAAAAGGGAATCTTCCTGAGCGAGGGTTTCTGTTTTAAAAGGGGAGACAATATATACTTGGGGAGGGGCTGCTATCTGCAGGAGGGGACCCTCTTTTATGAGAGGAGCTTTATAGTTGGGGTTTCTCCGTATGACGGGAGGAGGATCGTGGCAATCTTCTTCTAAGGAAAAAAAGGGGACCGGCCGTCCTACGGAAGGATGAGAGGTATAGGGACCTGGGGACAAGGGGGGGGAATAACCTGCGGGGAAAAAAGACCAAGATTCCTTCGCGAAAAAAAAAGGAAGGGATCACGGTCATATGATAGCTAAGAAAAGAAGTAGGGTCTAAAGTCAACGGCGAAACGAGGCGAGACGCAGACGGAAGTGTTCAAAAGAAAAAAGGAAGCGGGGATCCAGAAAAAAAATGGCAGGAAAAAAGGGAGCTCTCATCTTAGAAGGAGAACGGCGTCGAGAAAACGCTGCCGCCACGAAAGACTGCATCTGCGAAAGGGGGAGAAGAAGGGATCAACGTCATAAAAAAACGAAGGGGGAAAAAAGCAGCTCGCCGTCATATCCGGAGGCAAGAAACAACTATTACCACCGAAAAAAAGAAAAGAGTAGACTGAAGAGGGGTCGCCTCGGTCAGTAAGAGAGAGAAGGGACTAAAAAGAAGGCAATTTAGGGAGGAAAAAAAGGAGTCTACGTGCTCAGTGTAGAGAGAGAGCTGCTGAAGCGCATTACGGTAGGTGGGGAACGAGGCCGCGATAGGGGGTATGTCTTAGGGCTGCATACAGAGGAGGCGGAAAAGATCTCGAGACAAGGGGGGGAGGGGTTATTCTATCCAGGGAGCAGAAATGTAGTCCCTCTATGGCGTGTAAACAAGGGGAAGCAGCAAAATGCACGAGGGAGGAAGGACGGCTCCCTCGTCTAACTTGAAGAATGCAAAAAAGGGGTAGTCATCTCTTCTGTAAAACTAGAAAGAAAATAAGAGTATACTTTTCCATCTCCCTTGTGGGAGAAAGAGGAAAGGGAAGGAAATGGTCCTACAACCGCGAAAAGGGAAAAAAAAAAAATTTTCTTTGAAAACTATTGAGGAAAAAAAGGGACACTTTTTGGGGGGCGGGTTATAGAGGAGTCTCTATTCCTCTTGGGGGAGGAAACAGTCAATCTTCGCCAGGAGGGGTAAGGAGGAAAAAAATGACTTTTTCGGCGTGGTTTGGGGAAAGAGGAGTGAAAAAGGATCAATCTCCTCACTCTTGTAAAGTAAAGGGGGAGGGGAGAACGAGCGGATATGAGGTAACCATCGTTTCGAAAAAGATGAAAAAAAGGGAAGAAGAAGTGAAATTTTACCGCGTATGACGATGGGGAACGGCCGGGGAGGGGGGACAATATTATATTCATTTGCTGGAGGGAAAAGGGGAAAGAACCGAAGAGAAATTTTGATACTCATGAAGGGCGGGGGGAGACAAGTGAAATCACGACCCGTAACATTTCGGGACATCAAAGGGCGTGGCGTCTTAATCGGGGGAGGGCGGTTAAGAAGGGCGGCAGAGAAAAAAAAAGTGCGAATGGAATGAGCCAACTAGGGAAGAACCCGCCTGTCCTTTTATTGCAGAAAGAAAAAAAAGGACGGAGATTTCTCGCAAGAGAGGGGAAAGAGTAGCTTGAATCGGCAACGAAGGGGAATGCCTGCCAATCTGGCGGGACGGCTCTGAGTAAAGGGAAGGGCCAGCTGCCGACTAAGCAGAATTCTTCCGCGTATAAGGGGCCGACGAAAAAGGGACTTCACTGTCGAGGGGGCTTCTGTCCTGAGAACGAAAGAGATCAGGGCAAAAGAAGGCCATCGCTAGGGGAGGCCCACAAGCGCACCTCGACGGATGAAAAGAGACGGCTACCTACTAGGGCGACGTCATAAAGAGAAGCATCAAAAAGAGTGTACTCCACCTGGGGAAAGAGGTGACCTTGACCGCTCTACCGGACTAAAATTGGAGAAGAGGGAGGGGGCGTGTACGCAGAAGGTTTGTTTGGTGAAAAAAAAACGAAAGGTACACATATTTCTGTAAAAAGAGGGGAGAAACGAGAAGAGAG
>Ga0179591_1311418_pt1 | contig 10411 bp, 13 predicted proteins | sample CZOMad2_1_08_16f_FD_182891 | JGI IMG/M metagenome (GOLD analysis project Ga0179591, IMG submission 182891) | Vadose zone soil fungal communities from Angelo Coast Range Reserve, California, USA - CZOMad2_1_08_16fungal (PacBio error correction) | ecosystem: Environmental > Terrestrial > Soil >...
CGGTGTCTTTGTCGCCTGGTGGGATCCCGATGAAGTGATTGGGACCAGGTGCTATTGATGCAAGAGGTGGGGTGGGTCGATGTACAAAAAAAAAAAAAAAAGAGAAAAAAACTTAAGAAAAATATGAAAGCATTGTCCGAAAAGTTTTTCGTGCCCTGCCATGGAGCAGAGTGTCCCTCTTCAGGACCGCCTTTATATAGGAAGAAACAACAACACGTATAGGGAAGGATAAAGGGTTCAAGGGCAACGGTGACTCGTAGCGCCCTGTACAGGGACAGGGGTGACAAACCACTACCCCGGTGGAAAGCCTTTATATAATTCCGTTGGCCCGAGTACATACCAATCTTGAAGAACCATCTGCTACCCTGCCGTAGGCATCGAAATCCAAGCGACATCCGGAGAAAAAGGGGGTGAACCCCGCCAGTTCATCGGTTGGGTCTGCGAATTGACGAAAAAAGGGGAAGAACTGGAAGGTCGAAGAGGCTACATGGTATGTATAGAAACAGTCACGCGCCAATCGGAAAAACATAAGAAGCTTGGTTCACGCGCGTGGGGGGCTTCAAACTTTGAAGCAAGTTGTGGCGTCTTAGTGAGGAAAAAAGTGGCGTAGCTCAGTGGAAAACTTGTCAACCACCTTCAGACTCACGACGTCAAATGGAGAGGAGGGCCACGCTTTCAGGGGGAATTCATCAACGACTAGTACCGACAGCAGGAAAAAAAACACGCAACATCACCTCCAGCGGGGGGCCCATAGGCGTGGGGGGAAAAAGGGAAGGCGAAACAATTCTTATATGCTGGGACAGAAAGGGGATCAGGGATTGACGCGCGGGCAGCCACTGCCATTGCAGTCGGGTCCACTAGGATCGTGGTATCCAAAAGAAAACTCTCTATGGGGAGGGCCGACATCAACACATCGTCCAGAAATGTTGGGGGGAGAGGGGGTGACCGGTGGGAAGCAGCCGCAGATCGGTGTCTACTTAATTCCACTTCTACGTACCGACCAGGTGAAGCCGAAAAGCAAAACTCGGTCGGGCCGCGCACCTTGGCGACATCTATCTCGAGAAGAGAGAAAAGAGGGCAGGAAACGTTTTTCACAGGAAAGCCGAATCGCTGGGAATAAAGTGAAAAAACCAAAGTAGAAGTAAGACGGTCAAACAAAGGCGTTTCCGTGTGAATGAAGAAAAACGAAAAAAAGTGAATAGGAGAGGCGGGGACACCGGTTGCCGGAAACGACACGGTAACTTCCCCAACCTGAAGAGGAAAATGGAGCCTCAACCACTACGACATAATGTCCGGGTCAAGGGAAAAGGAGGAGTGAAAAGGGGAAGTAAGCTGCGTGGGGGCGCTGGCCTAGCATCAATCCGCTGCCGACGTAAGACTGGGAAAAAGAACAACATCCAACTATAGATGAGCCGCCAGTGTCTTATTCCTGAAGGGAAAAAAGAAAAAGGACTAAAAAAGGGGGGGTGGGGAGCGTGACACCCGAACTGTGCTTACCTAACCGGGGCCGAATAAAGGAGAAGATCTCTGGGATCTGAAACAGCCATGAAGGCAACAAGTGCCGTGCATAATACTGTGACCGATCAACCGCAAGGGGGAAAAGGGTTTAGGACCCCGGAGGGGGCAACTGTTCGTCCATAAGACACCGTCAATCCATGATCGAAGTCCGATGGGGCGAAGAAAAAAAAAATTAAAGGGTTTTATTTTTTGACGAACACTAAAAGATTGAAAAGGGGAAGATGACGTGGGGCGTGTAAGTCCGGAGATCCGCATGCGACTCGGCGGGGTCGCTCCGTTATGGCGCAGGAGTCATCATCTCAGGGGATCTTCGACTGGCGGGGACCTGGTTTAAAAAAGAAAAAAAAAGGAAACGTCAGGAAATGCGGGAGATAGGCTTGCCTAGTTGAGAGACGACTACGCCGGGGGAATGAAAGATTTGGGGGGGTCTGGTAATCATAAGCTTGCACTACCGCGAATTGAACGGGGAGCGACGGAGGAGAAGGCCATTAGAGAAAAGGGAGGGTTAGACTGCACAGCAGATAAAACGAAACTTAGGGGGGCGGGGGGTAAACGGTGGTACATACGGAAGGAGAAGGGAATACTAGGCCAATGAGGAATACATCCTTCAAGAAACTCCCTACACCGTCACCATATACAGCAACATTCGGGGGCGAGATCAGCTCTCGAAAAAAAAGAGAAAAGTCAATTGTTTATTGTCGATGGACGGGGGGGGAAGAGGGGAGCAGGTGTCCATTCTTCTCCTAAGGACGAACGCATCGACGACGACACCGTTGTCAAAAGATGGAAGGAGCGAGGAAAAAGGGAAGCAAGAAAATGGCCGCAGATGCCTCCTTCCTTTTTCTTCAATTCGCTTGGACGTGCAAGTAAGAAAAAAATCCCTTTTATCCATTATCTCGGTCACGGCGTAGTCGAGAAAAACTGCTCAAGAAAGAAGGCGTCGAAAATCTGACTAGCGTCGAGGGAAACCTAATACAACAAGGTCATGGAGCCTTCGCCGCTACCAGGCGAGAAAAAGAGATCGCCAGAGCCCGACGATGGACATCGAATAAGAGACCCTCGGGGAGCAAAACGTCAATCGCGACTTTAGTGTCGGCAGTCTCGGAGTGACGCCGAGGGTTGTGTCAAAAGAAAGACCTCTAATCGCGAACTACCGGGATTGGTGTCTTCAAGGAACAATAGGGGGAAAAAAAAGGTTGAGGAGACCGACCTCCTCCGGCAGCGTCACGTGCAGGTTATAACGAGGCTGGCACGTCCAAGAGGTAAAAGAGAGTCGGAGGGGGACTCAAAAAGAGATAGGATGATGTTCGGCATTAGCGGTCGGTCAGCACAGAGGAGGGAAAAGACAAAAATTTTCTGGAGCGTTGTGAATTGCCGATATGTAGACACGGGCGCGAAGGATCTTAGTTGGTGGTGGTAAGAACTTGGTCAGGAAAGAACGGAATGGGCTGCCTACAGCGCCGTCCAAGTAATGAACGGGAAAAGGTGCCGGAGCGCGAGGAGTGACCCGACCATGACAGATGGTGTTGCGGGGCTCAGAGGTTACTTTTTTAAAAAAAATTTTCAGGGGGAAAAACCGGGGAGGCGGCAGACACTTGCCGCTGAAGGTTGGTTCAGTCAGCACATAATTCTCCTGGAAATTGGGGGGGGGGGGGGGGGAAATAAGAATCAGATTAGATAAAGAAGGCCTGAACACTTGGGGTCCAGACGACTCTTCTTAGTCAGAGGGAAGTATGGGAAGGGAAAATTTAGGTTCTTCCAACCAAACGATCGGTGGAGGGACCTTTTTACTTTGGCGTCTTAGTAGTGAATGTAAGCCGGAAAAAAAAGAAAGAGGACGCTCGGGGGGAACTTTCCAAAGCTGGAAAACAGAAAACAAACACATTCGAGTCGGACTAGTGGGGGGGGGATGGAGCAGAATAAAACTAAGAATTTTTTGGTGTTTCGGGGGCCAAACCCGGGAAAATATGACAAGAAAACCGAAGGGCAGCGACGGCGACGAGCGATAAAGCAATGCGAGCACGGGATAAAAAGACGGGTGAAAAAGTGCAAGGAAGAAATAAAGGGACCCATATGGAGGTGATTTTGATGCTGGATACTGGAAAGAAGGGGGGAAGTTGGGGAAGTCAGTTGGAAAATAGCGGATACTCCCTCTCATCGTGCTTCGCACCGGGGAACGCAAGGTCGAAGGTGTTGTACAGAAACAAAAATTATCCCAGGGTGTAGATCGAACCGATCGACAACTTGCTGAAAGGGGGGGAAGAAAACATGAAGAAGAAAAGAGAAACAAAAAGGGAACCACTCGCTTAAAAAAAACGGTGTCCGATTGGGCGAGGGAGGGAAGGTATGACAGACCATTGGAGTCGCATGTTCAAGGGAGCAGGCAAAGTCTGTCGTCACTAGATACCACGGGAAATCAAGAGGGAGGGTTACTGGTTGAATGATTAGGGGGTCGATTTATCCTCTTCCGGAGGAAAGTTGGCCAGGTTCGATGGGGGCTTCCATACTGGATAAATAGGGCTCAACAATTCGATCTACATGTAAGCAATTGTGCGGAAGTGGAAAAGTGGACCCCTCTCAGTTCCAGTAGATATCGCATCAAAAGGGGGAAGGCTGAAGACCAGGGAAGACTCAACAACAACGGTATGAAAAGAGAGATATATCAAGGCTGGCAGCATGCAGGTGAAAAACAGAACATGGTGATGCAAAAACCTCAATCCGAGAAAGAGGGGGGCAATAAGGGGCCTTGGCCCATATTACATCAAACCCCGCTGGAATACAACCAGACTAAAAATGCCAATGTTCAGGGCAATCCCAAGCAAGACCCTGTCAAATCAACCAGTTGACCCGCCAAGATTAGTGGAGAGGGGGGGGGGGGCTAGAGGGGGAAGCAGAAAGGGAAATGCGGAAAAGGTCGAAACGGGCGACTCGACCTCATGGTGGTCCTAAAAGCACCGTATAGAAAAAAAAGAGCAGGGGGTTAACTTCTAGTTTTGGTGGCTCAGTCGACATGGTGGGGCAAACACTTAAAGAAGGGGGGGGGGGTGCAAAGCTTTGGGGGTTGGGTTCCGTCGGTTAACGTTGTCCAAAAAAGAGAGACTTCGTTAGAATCACTACGTGGAAGGAGTAGGAAGAAGGGACACCAAGATCCATCATAATAACCGCTATCAACACCCTCCAGAAGGGGGGTCCATACTTGGGAGGTGGAAAGGGAAAAAAAGGAAGAACAAGGTGTCTGGGAGAAGTCAAATGGTCAAAGCTCGGAGAAGGAGCTGTCCTTTCCTCTGGGGTCCCGTACGCATACATCGAGTTGTGTAAGGGGTGGGAAAGGAACAAACAAAATGGACCAATATCGATGGACGAAGCCAAACAAAAAAAAAACAGGAATCGAAGGGGGGTTCTCTTTTGGGGGGGTGAAGGGAGAAAAAGGATGTAAAAAAATTGAGGAACCATTCACTTCTCGCTACAAGTACAAGGTTCATCCTAAAGACTCTTGGGCGAGAAAAAGAAAAACTTTGCGAGAGATCCTCGAGGCCCGCAGAGTTAGGAGAAAAAAGTGGGGGAAGGAGGACATAGGGGGGAAACAAAGGTTGTATCGGAGCTCGGCAGAGTTGTACGTGCTAAGGAACGAAAAAAAAAAAGGGTAAGCGACCGTCCCCGTATTTGGGACCTACACGGTAATTCCCCCATCGCGCAGGGAAGGGAGTTCGAAAAAAAGGAAAGAAGGGGGCAGGGGAAGATCACGTCAAGCCTGCTTGAGAAATGCTTGCACGTGGGGACGGCGCAGGAAAAACCGGAAGGAGGGGGAGTCAGAGGGTGTCGAAACTCTGGTAACAACGGCCCAACAAACTAAGAGATGAGGGAAAAAGGGTCAAGAGAGAAACACTCACGAATGGGTGGATAAGAGACGCAAAAACGAAAATCAAGGTCTGAAAAAAAGCTAATGCGACCTCAAAAAAGGGAGCACAAGGGATCAAGTTTCTAGTCCACCGAAGGGCAGTGCCAAAGACGGTGTCATCACCTGAGGTGACCTGGCCGGAGGAGGGGGACACGAAAAAAGAGAGTTAAGAAACCAAGGAAAGAAAAAGGAAATCCCGGGGGGGTAGGATGAGTCTATTTGACACAACTCACCGTGCGAAAGAGAACGAGGAAGCGATTACGATTGGGAGGGTTTCGGTACCGGCGTGGAAGAAAAAAAAAAGGAGAGAGGGACATAGATGAGGTGGCCGGCAAGACGCAGTCAATCATCGACTGGTCTGTCTAGGTTCTCAGAGGAACCGAAATACTTTTAGCATCAGAAGGGGCTGGCGACGATAGGCAATGATTGCAGATAGAAGAGGGGGGAGAAACCGTTAAAAGAAAAGAACAAGGGGTCCGGGGAGAAGAAAAAACTGAGGTGGCACGACCGCGAATTGACCAAAGCAGTTACGATCTGCTGACAGGAAAGGAAAGGGGGGGAAAGTTTGGGGGGTGTCGACGGCACAACGCGCGAAACCTGCGGTGAGACGGTGGTCCTAGGAAGAGGGGGGAGTTAGTCAAAACTTTCAAAAGACAGAAGGAAGAGAACCATACAACGTCACCATGACAAAAACCTTAAGGAAGCTCAATCTCTATCAACAAAAAGAGATAGAGAGCTGCCACGGGGGGGCTGTCCAGATGGTGACGGTGTAGGGAGCCGTCGATGGCAGAAAACAGTAGAGAGGAATAGAAGAAAAAGGAGAAAAAGGTGTGTCGAAAACCGCAGTGTTCTCTGCGTCGGCTTTTCGGTACTCATCCAGAAAGACAGAGGCTATCAAAATCTCCGCTTCTCGGGGGGCAGCGGTCGTAGCTACCAAAGAGGAAAAAGAAAACCAAAGAGGCAGGCGAGGCGAGATCAATCTGCTACGCCTATCGTCGCCATCAAACGGTATCGGCTCAGCGTCCCCGGGGCCAAAGGAATGACTCCCGGCCCGCCTCTACCAAAAGGGGCGAGGAGAGAAAGAAGACTAAAGGACACTGCAGAGTTCGAAATGCCGAGTCTCCAAGGCAGGGGAACCGCACCCACTTCAGTCATTCGCGGACTCGCAGTGTCCGTCAACAGGAGAGAGGGGCCGGGAGGTGGGGGGAAAAAATATTCCTCTTAATGGAGAGTATTCCGTTGCTTCAGGGGGTGTCGGAAAGAAAAAAAAAAAAAAACCTGGTCGTAAAAATCCTGCCCCTCCAGGGTCACGACGAGTTGATCTAAAAAGAAGGAGGGAAACGAGGTTGCAAAGAAGAGACGGTCGATGGTGGCTCAAGGAGCTGAAGAGTGGAGTCGGCATGCACTAAGTCTGGTCTACTAGAAAAGCCAACATTTCTGAGGCGTGGGGTGAGGAAAAGGTATAAAAGAATCTAGGAAGGTTTGGTTCCGGGCCAAGAGCGCCGGGATTACCGGTCCGAGAGGCAAGAATCGGAAAAAAGCCCCAAGAAACCGCATATACTCAAGCAGGGGTGAACTTGGGTAAGCGCCTCAAGGGAAATGAGCAGGAGGGGGGTGGATTCGGAGCAGCAGTAGCGGTGGTACCTTTTAGGGTCCGGCAATCGGTGGTCTCCAGAAGGGATTAAGGGAGGGGGTGTAGTAGACACATTTACGGACAACGGGACTCTGCCGATCTAAGATATTGGTAGGGGGGAAAAAAAAACAGGCGGACCTCTTACAGGCTGAAACACGTTGTCCGCCTCTCTTCGGAAAGAAGAGGGGGAGTAGAAAGGTGAAACGAAAAAGTCTGGGAAGGCCTGGAACCTTGGGCAGTACGGATAAATTGGGAAAAAGTTCGAAGGGAGAGGGAGAAATCGGCTTACGCTTCCCAACAGGGGAAACACACCAAACCCCAAGACAAAAATTCGTAGTGACTACTATGGTGGGAGTTTAAAAGGGGACCATCGAAGAGGGGGGGGGGGAATGGTGTGAAACGGGGCTCCCACCCTTAATAAACTATCCTCAGGACAAGGGAAGCGACGAAGGATGAATTTTGATAAAAGGGGGACGCATCCCAACTCAAAACTTGGGGCTACGGTGGACAAGAGAAAAAATTCGTGGACCCACGATGGAGGTGTTAGGCGGGATAACTGGGAAGGGCTGGGTTAGTAGTCTTGGCTAAAAATACTCCTGCTAAACGTGTGCTTCGCAACGACGGCTTCGGGGGGGGGGACAAAAAAAGAGCAGGGGTTGTAGATAGAATAACCGATAGACTTGACATTGCTAGTGGGGTTGACAAAGACTTACATCCAAACCTAAAGCCGACTGGAAAAGTGAGGGAAGAAAGGGTCAGGAGAGGACGGTGGAGTGGGGTCCAGCAGACAATTGGAAGTCGACGGTTTTAGATCCAGTCTTTCTTCAAGACCCGCTTAGACACCGAGCACCCAAGGGGGGGAAAGGGTTGATCCGGATTAAATATGCGTGCCGCTGGATTGAAATGAAAATTCAAAGGTTTCTCGGAAGGGGGGGCTTCCGCTTGGGGAGAGGAGGAAAGGGGAGAAAGCGAAAAAAGGTGCAGTCGGCAGGGTGTTCGCGGGAGGGGGGGGGGCAAAAATTTCCCGGGTGGGGGGCAAAAAAAATTGAAAAAGCGACGAGCACCGCATGCTGCATAACCGGCCTGATACTTCTCAAAGGGAAAAGGGTATCAATTCGGGGTCTGCAGGAAGGGGGGAGATCGAGGGAATGGAAGGGCCTACCAATTCCGGAAATAGTTGCTCAAAAGAAAACCTTGGCCCGGTACATCGGAACAACCAAGGGAAGAACAAAAAGCCGAACAGGGCCGTACCAGCACAATCATGACAACAAACACCTTCATCAGCAACCATTTTGACAAAAAGCCAAAAAAAAAGATGGACGAGGGGGCGAAAAGGAAAACGGAAATGTCTGACAATGGAAACGCCAGCGACTAATTAAGAAAAAGAACTGAAAAAAATTCTCGAGGCAATCGACACCGACAAAGGGGGAACCGTCTGAGGGGGAGGCGTCCTCTAACATGTCTGGAACACTTTCAAGAGGAAAGGGATATCGATCTAACAACGGTGAAATCCTTGGGGTGGGAGGACGAGCAAAGGGGGGACTTCGGTAGGCGGTTGCGAAGCACGTTTAGAAAGAGGTCGGAAAGGAAATCACCTAACAACTCCATCATAGTATCCCGCAGGGGAACAGAAAAAGAGAGGTAGAAGCGTGAGAGGCAAGGCAACGTCGAACAATTTACTGAGCTGGGTAGCAACAAAGGGAGGGCGGGAACTTCTCTTCGGCAGTCTGGGGTCTTGAGGAGCCGGGGGGATAAGGTGGGCTCCCCGCCACACCCAAACCTAGAGATTGGGGGAACGTAAGAAAACAATAGGGATCTAATGGGTTGTTTTCGCGGTACCGGGGGTGGGGGAATTTCAGACTTCAGGAGGGGAAAGCGAAAAATGACAATTCATACGTCCAAGGACACTGGGGTAACAGCCGGACAATCCTGGAAAATCCGAAGGAATCATATCTCGATCTGAGGGGAGTTCCGTCGGACCTGTTTCAGGAAAACGGGGGGAATAATAAGAGGGAAGGGAAAAAGGTCAATATCGGAGCGAAAAAAGGAAAAACGAGAGTTGTCCGGGTGCAGGAAGAAAACCCCTTCCAGAGTCGATTGGAGACACACGGGACAACTTTGAACCCGTACACGGTACTGAAACCTGCACGCAGGGGAAGAGAAAGGAGCTTCCAGATGAAAGGGGAGTGGCCAGGATCTCTACAACGGTTCGGCCAATGGTTTATAAGCGGGCAGCTTGCAAAAGGGCACCCCTGAAGTGCCGTGCTTCTGACAGGGGAAAAAGTCTAGAGGAAAAAAAAAAATGAGTCTCCGGCAGGGGTCTACATTATTCTGAAAGTCATACAAAAAGCCTCCGCAACATTGGGAAACCAAGAAAAGTTGGAAGACTACACGAAATGACGAACATCATTAGATATTGCTGAGGGAAGAACATCGAAGAGGGAGGCACATAGGGAGGAAGGGACAAGGAATACAGTAAAGATCCACTGCACGTCTGACGTAGGGTGTCCAGGAGGCACACAAACTGGAGTCAAAAAAATGAATACCCTCAAGAAAGGGTTAGAGGAGTCGATTGTGACAAAAACATCAACAAACGAGATAAGAAACAGGGCAGAAGGACGAGGATGATGACTTTTTTCGGGGGAACGCCGAGGAGAAGAAGAGAGACGAAAAGTTTCCCAGCTATTCGTAGCTTGTAAAGAGCGAGAAGGCTGTAATCCTTGGTAGCGGCGACTGGAAACTGTTTGGAGTAACAGAGGGATGCATCAGATCGGTCAGGCTGGTCGACGATAGGCGTGCAAAAGTGGCTAGACTACGCAGGGACATGGGGAAGAAAAGGGTTGGGGGGCCGTTAAAGAGGAAGCTTGTAATCTGGCTCCGACCGAATTGAAACGAGAGAGGAAGGGGGGGGAAAGAGGCTGAGGATTCCGTGGAGGGGGTGAGAAGGAAAAAGCCAGGAAGCGAACTGCGGGGTAGGAGTTACACTGTGTCAGAAAAAAAAAGAAGACATGAAAAGACATCTTCAACAGGAAGGACGACTGCTACCTACACTCACTCATCGAAGAAAAAAAGGAGGGAACAATGAGGAGAAACGGGAAAGGAAGGAAAATAGATAGATGAAAAGATTGTTTCTGACGAGGGTTTGTATGTAGCCTGCAGGGGCATAGGGAGACCATCGAGGAGCGTACAGTCTACGAAGTCGACACGGGTTGTCACTCAGGGAAGGTTTTCGAGGAGGGGTGAAAAGACCATGGGGGAAAAGGAACAAGAGGAGAAACATGGCATCAGATGCATCCTCAAAATTCGGGGAGTTGCAATTGGAAAAAGAAAGGATGCTTAAGGACCCAAATCTTGTAGGAAGA
>Ga0179591_1315862_pt1 | contig 10411 bp, 14 predicted proteins | sample CZOMad2_1_08_16f_FD_182891 | JGI IMG/M metagenome (GOLD analysis project Ga0179591, IMG submission 182891) | Vadose zone soil fungal communities from Angelo Coast Range Reserve, California, USA - CZOMad2_1_08_16fungal (PacBio error correction) | ecosystem: Environmental > Terrestrial > Soil >...
GTGGAGAAGGACTCAGGATCTTCGTGTAGGGGGGAAAATCTTAGTTTTTTCCAGGAGGGGGGGGGGGGGGGGAAAGGTGTGGGGGAGAAAAGAAGAAGGCTTGTAAAAAGCTGGAAACCAAGAAGGGATCAATAAACAAATGCGGAAGAAAAGTTCCGAAGGTTAGTGTATAACAGAGCGAGGGGAAGAGTTCAATTTTTGCACTTCCCAAAGATATTTAGGGGAGATGGGTTTGAGAGATCAGGAAGTTGACTTTGTAGCTGTTAGAACAGGGCCAAAGAGATTCTTCCGAAGGGGGAAATTGTAGAGAGGAAGAGGGAAGAGGGGGGGGCAGAGAAAGGGGAAAAGGATCACCGGAAATGGTCTTTGCTATCAAGTAAAAAATGGTATTGAAGTTTTGAGGGGAAAAAACGAAACGCAGACGATGCAGAAAGGATTCAAATCAGAGAGGTGGGGTACAGAAGGGCCGGGGAAGAAGGATAATACGAGCCGAGAAGTAAAAGGGATATTTTCTTCCTTAGAAAATTCTCATGATGAAAGATCAGCCCATTTGGGGACAGAGGGTATACCCTTCTGAGTCTTCAGTTCAACTTAACTGAGTAGGGGGGAGTGAAGAGAGGGTTGAGGAAAGACCAGAAGGGGGGGGGGAAAAAAATTTGAATTGAAAGAGTACTACCAGTTTTTGGAACTTCAGACGTTAATACGGGCAAAAGGGGTTGAAGATAATTACATATTGGGGGGGGGTTGGGGAAAGAAAAAAAGAGAAGAGGTAAAGGGGAAGAGAGCGGACCCCAGTGGGGGGCGATATTATAAGAGTCAACAAGAGAGTTTTGATGGTTAGTATTCGGATACCTAACGTCTCAGATCGCGAGTAAAATCCAGGTCGTCCTAGAGGAGAGGGATAAGAAGGTGGGGAAGAGGGAGATATCACAGCTTGGGGGGGGAAGAACTCTCGACTTGCTTTTGTTCTTAAGGGTCATGCATCCGACTAGACGACCCAAAGGTTCAAAAACTCTAAATCTCTAGGTACGGGGAGGCACAAAGACAAAAGAAGAAGAGGGGAAGGTGAGTAAAAACCTGGGTCCCACAAAACTTAGTGACACCATTTCAAGATTCTGCTCACGTACGAAAAATTAGGGCTATACGCCAAGTGGGAGCTTAACGAGATTAGAGAAATGTGGAGTTGAACAAAATATATGCGATGGGTAGGTGCTAGAAAATAACTTGTCTATTAGGGAGGTTGGAGAGTGGAAAACTGGACTCGATCCAAGAAGAGAAAGGTGGGGGTTAGAAGGGAACAGGGGAATATCATGGGGAAGGGGGGGAGTCTGGATTTTTCAGATTGAGTGCCGCTTGGGGTGTTGGAAGCTGGGGCGCTGGCTAGTTGGGTTTTTGGGAAGGGGGAGAAGCTTGGAAGTTTCGGGAAAGGCTTTGGAGAATCAACTCTGGTGCCTTTTTGGAGCTGCTGATTTAAAAACTCATGGTTGAGGGGGACTGCTGTGGGGTCTGGGGGGTTGCTTCTGGGGGGGGGAAGGCGCATAATTGTTGCGGAAAGGTTGTTCTAAGATCTTCAACCACTCTTAAAGCTGCTTTCTGTCTTTGATGGGCGGCTTATTAGGTGCTTCGGGGGTGGGGTTAAGGGTGAAGGGGAGGGGAAGGGGGTGGGTTGAGGGATTAGGGGGTTCCAGTGATAGCTTCAGTGGGGGGGTTGCTTTCAGGGTCGCTGGTTTGTGGGGTCTGTTTGATTGAAAAGGTTGTGTTAGGGGGGGGGGGGGAGAAAGAAAGGGGGTGTACAGGTAGAGGAAAGAGTAAAAAGATCAGGGGGGGGGGGGGACATGGGGGGGAAAAAGGAGGGGCACCAAAAAGAAAAACTCTCCTGTAGGGTTTACTGTGTAGAAGGAATTGTTATTAGGAAAATCTGACTTGAAAAACCAAAATATTTTATTTGTTGAGACTATGGACAAAGAAAGAAAAAGGGAAAAAAACGGAGGGGCAGGTGAATCTGGAATAGACAATGGAAAGGGCCGGGAAGGATTCAATGAAACGAAATCAAACCATGAGAAACTTATCAACACCCTGGGTGGAAAGAACTAAAGAGATATAAAACACCACATGGAGGAGGGGGGAAAAAAAAAGGGATATATTGGGTTAATTCAAGGGGGGGTTTTGGGGATGGGATCCGGTACTTCAAAAGAAATGACAGGGTCGATCAATCAGCCATAGGAAAAAAAGAATATTGATCAAAAGAGCGGGGGGGGGGGGAGGGTTAGGTTTGGGGAAAAAAGGAGAACCAACATAGAGACAAAGATCATTTGGGGGAAAAAAAAAGGATAGTAACCAAACTTAAATAAACAAGATGAAGAACAAGTACTCGACAAAGCAGTCTTTGCTAGGGTCTTTGGAAGTCACAAACAGACTTAGGGAAAAAGTTGTGAAAAAAAGGGAAGAAAAAAAAGGTAGATTATTTATTGGGGTTTTAAAAGTTTTACTCACAGGTACAAAACAAACTTGGTAGGCGCATTAACAAACAGGAACATGGAAAGGAAACAACCAAAAGGAGATGGAAGACTGGGAGGGGAAATGCGCAAGGACGCCCCAAAATGGAGAAGAGGAAATCAACTGCAAAAAGGACCAAAAAGGCCTACCTGCAAATAACAGAGAATCATTCTCCTAAGAATCTGGACAACCCGCAAAGAAAGCAAGACTAAGAGAAAAGATACGTTCGAAAGAAGGAGAAGAGGAGGAAAAGAAACAGCATAAAATAAAAACTCTAAAAATTTACGAATACTAAAAATTCATCCTTAAAAAAGGATTCTCCTAAAAAAAAGATCATAATACATCTCTCCTACTAGCACCAAAGAAAAACAGGGAAAAGAATGAAAGTGAGAAAAAAAATATTAAAACCTATTCCCCGCAGACCACTGGGCAAAAGCAACCACAAATGTTCAACAATGCCTGTAACGATAAATGATTCCGATTAGGGGGGGGGGTGAAACCGGCTAATAAGGAAAGGGGAAGAATCAAACGAAAGAGGGGGGGAAAGGGTAATCCTCTTTTTATACGAGAGGGTATTACGTCATAGAGGCGGTAAAGGACAGTGTTACGGAGCAATATAGAAAATAAAAAGGGCAGAAATCCGGGACGACACAGTAAGGGGAAGGAATTGGGTGTATGTTGGGAGGGAAAAGACGAAGTTAACTGAGGGGGGGGGAGGGGGGAAAATTAACGGTTGTAGATTCGTATTTCGTGTATCAGATGATTTAAAGGCTCCGGAGAAGAGTGAGAAAAAAAAAAGAAGAGGATTGGGAGATACTATGGGAAAGGAGGGAGGGGGGAAAAATATAAACACTTTACAATTGCTGTGGGTATTTGTTTTTTAGTTGTTAGAAAGACGCTAAGAGAACAAGAAAAAGGGGGGAAATTAAATCCAAAAGGGGGTCTAACCTATCGGGGGGGAGGATACACAGTTTCCGGGGGGTGGGCATATGTATTTAAATCACCGTGATAGTAACCGGGAAACGACAAATTTTTAAGGTTCAGGAAAGAACTTGACAATATGGGGAGGTGGAAAACGGGAAATACAAAGAGAGGAGAGAGGGAAAGTGCATACAGGTTTCATTCGGAATTACACAAACAATAGGAAATGTTGGATAATCGGATAGAAAGGACAATAATGGGCACCTGTTGAGGGAATCTTTTTTATTGGGAGAAATGGGCCGGAAACGAGGGGGGGGGGAGAAAAGAGGAACTAAAAGGACGGTGAGGAAAGGAAGGGGGGTATTGGGTAATCATACTAGTAGCAAAGAAAGGGGCAAGAAGAAGACGTTATAGAACATTGGGATAAAATACCAGACGAGGGGCAGGCAGCTTAAAAAGGAAGTTTTTCCGGGCTTAAGGGGAGGAGAGGTATTGCAAACATGAAAAAACTAATGAGTTGTATATTTGTTAGGGGGAAAACTCTCGGAGGCTGAATTTTAAAATAACGGACTGAGAGGGGGGTTTACGCCAGACAGGGGGGATGGATCCCATTTTTTCGCAAGGGTGAAGAAATAGGGGAGAAAGAGGAAAGAAAAAAGAGGGGGGGAAAGGGGAGCAAAAAGGGGAAAAGGGAAAGAACTTCCTCAAGCAAAAAAAGTGACTAACAAGTAAAATACAGAGCTTGAATGCGGATACAAGACGAGCGACCACAAAAAAGGATATAGGGAAAAAGGGGAAAAAGAGAAAGGAGGGGGGTCCGAGTGGGAAGGAGCAATTCCAAGATTTAAAAACCGAGGGAATTGTTTTTGCCTTCAGTCAGCTGAACTGGGGATGGCGGGAGAAATAAACGAGCGTTGTAACATTATCGATTTCGACGAAACCTGGGGAGGAAAAAGGGGAGGGCTTAAACAGGGAAAGGGGAAAAGGGGTAAGCGCCATCATTTTTCTAACTAGCACAACTTGCTTGGGTATTTTTAATGCATCAGATGATTGGAATGTTCAATATTATGTTGGGGAAAGTAACTGAAGGGGGGAAGCATTAAAAGAGGAGGTTGAACTTTCGGTCTATAAGGCTAACCTTTCGATCTGAAGGGAGGGGCTACAACGCACCATAGTTCTTGAGCTTGGAATGGAGGGAAAAAACATTCAGGAGGGGTTAGGTCTGGAGGGAGGGAGGGAGCACTCGGGGGGGTGGAGAGGGGGGTCAAAAAGATTAAGGACCATCCACGCTGTTAATACCCGATTAGCTGAAGTGTTGGGGGACATCGGGAAAGCTAATTTTTGGGGCTGTGAGGGGCTATAGAAGGAGAGGAAGGGGGTCAGATTGGGGTGCAAATAAAGGATTGAAAAAAGAATAACACATGACTACAACGTTTGATACATATTCTCGGGTTGTAAAAAGGATAAGATAAGATTTGGGACCAAGAAGCTCTGAGACTTATATACCGGGGATATAGAAAAATGGGGGGGGAGAGAGGGGAACCAAAGGGAGGGCTGGGGATGAGAGACTCTCCTGTTCTAGAACGATGCGGTTCGGTGTCGGCTATGCATATTGAGCATATCCAGAAAGTTGGAGGACCCTATACAAAGAGAAAGATGGGGTCTTAAAAAAGGGCCACGGTCGGAAGATGTACTGTACGTAACAAACGCTTTTCAACTCTCTAACACTACTACTTAATCGTTTCTGGTGAAATCGACCCCCCGGAAGGAAGTTTGAGTCTGGAAGGGGAGGGAAAAAGAGGAAGGGAAGAGGAGGCTAAAAAGGGACGACAACTTGAAACTTCTAACAAACTACTGTTAGCAGGGCACATATAAGATTTATATCATTTAGACCACAAAGGGGAGGGAAGTTAAAAGGGGGGATGTGAAGTTAGAGGGAGGAGGGGGATATTCTTAGGGCCCTTGCGCCTGCAAACGGGGGGTAAATGTGCATCTGTCTACAGTCTTGCGTTGGATGAGAGGGGGGGGAGAGGGGGTGGTTCAGGGAAGGGGTTTTGTTAGTTAACACCCGATTTTTGGCGCGACTTTAGGAGGGGACCATTTTTTCAAGGGCTGACTCTGTAGGGAGGGTGGAAGGAATTAGGGGGGGGAGGGAAGATTCTTGACTTTGGTGAAAAAGAGCTTTGACTGGGGTAAACTGTTTCGGAGGTTTGTGGCGCGCTGTCTTTGTGGTTCAAAGGTTCAAGGGAAAGGGGTAAAGATGTATAGAAGGGTGGCGGAAAGGTTCTAGGGAATTTGGAATTTATTACTGTAGGAGCTTCGGGTGCCACTTCGTAGGGAGACAGTGCTTTTTTTTGGAGTAGGAAATGGATCCGTTTGGTGAGGGAGTGGAGGCATCTTGTGGGGGGGAGTACTCGAATGTGGGCGAAAAACGTTCTGACGAGTGTTTGTGTGGGAAAGGTTCGGGTTTATTTGGGTATTTGGAGGAGGAAGAGGGGGGTGGGGGACCTTGTGAGGAGGTATAGTGCAATGAGGAAAAGAGATCATAGACGGAAGTTTGGGTTTTGCAACAATGTGTTACTAGTTTTGATTTTCCTCACCTCAACAGCACATGGAATTATTTCTGGGTGGGGGGTATTAATAGGGGGGGAAGGAAGGGGTGGGTAGGAGGTCAGTGGAAACCGAAAAGGTTCTGTTCTCTGTAGGGTCGCTGTTCCTTCACTACAAGAGGAAATATGACTCAACTCATAATGGCTGAGAGTTTAAGGAGGGGAGAAGAGGAAGGAGGGGGGCAAACAGGGGGGGAAAAGAAGGATACAACATGATTTATTATACAAGAGAGTCCTCTGGGGAATCTCAACAAACACAGGGGAGGAGGAACTAGGCTTTTGGGTTCAATTGGTTGAGAGGGGGGGGAAACCGGGGTTGCTCGGTTAAAAGAAGACGGGAAACTTTCACAGATCCAACCTTCTTCTCAAGGGGAGAAGGCATTTTGGTTCTGGTGAGTTAAAGGAGTCTCAAGACAGAAATCATCAAGTACCGTCAGGGCAGAGAAATAAAAGGGGCAACTGGGGGGTACATAGGGAGGAAGTATAGAAACATTGAACTCGAACGGGGTGAGGCACAATTAGTAAAGCCATTGGCAAAAAAAATGAAATAAAGTAGGGTAGTTTATGTCGTAAGGAGTGGGAACGAAAAGGGGAAAAAACTGGGGGATAAGAAGACAGAAAAACACCCGACAGAGAATAAAGTCAGACAAAGGCAGCGGAACCTAAGAAAACTTCCCAAGAAATTCATCACAAGAGGGAAAAAAGAAGGAAGAGAGGAAACTAAAAAAAGTAGAAGAAGGGAAATGAGAACACCCTCAGAAAAAAATCTTCCGATGAGGAAAGATCTCGAGAAAGAGGTCATAAAAAGATGCTCAAAAAGAAAAAATAAAAAAGGAAAAAGAAAGAGAAATCCTAAAATAGGGGAATCAAGCTTAAAGAGAATCACCTGTACGGAAGAGAAAAAGCCGGCTCCAGACTAACTAAGTCATCAAAAAAAGCCTCCAATGAAAAAAAGGGCACCGAGGAGGAAGGTGGAAAAGGAGAAAAAAGTACGAGAGACATCCAACGAGAGCCAGATGCCATCAACTATAGAGCTGGCGAAGGATTGGCAATAAACGCCGAATATATCAGGTATAATATAGACAAAAAACGTTTCCTCTTTTGGGGGAATAGAATAGGGGAAGGGGAAGGAATGAACTGAATTGGGATTGTGAGAAAAAAAAGTCTTGAAGTAGGGCAATACTGTGGTATCCTGAAACGAAAAGACTGTAAGTTAGGGGGGTATTGGGTGTTACAAAAGACATTAAAATGGGGTCTGTTGAGGTAGGGGAGAGGAGGGGGGGGAAACGTATGGAAAGGAAGGGAATGAGAAATACATTGAACTTGAAAGATTGAATCCTTGCACAAGATGTATAAGAGAATACATAAAAAAAAGAATGAAGGTACAGAGGGAGAGGAAGTTTTATAAAAGAAAAAAGTGGTTTAGAAGGAAAAAAAACCGGGTGTTGAGATGAAACGGACATCGCAAACCCAGTGGAATGATTGTGTTGGACTTCAAAACCGATGAATAATAGAAGCAAAGGGGATGTAATCTTACAATTCTAGGGGCGTTTTTGCCAAAACGTGTAGGGGAGAGAAAGGGAAGGGCAGGGAAGGGGGAACTGGGAAAGAACAAACCGAGAAGGGGCCCAGTGAGTGTCAATAATTTAAGAATATGGCCTTGTGGGGTATGATAAGGGAAATATAAAATATAGGGTCTAATAAGCGTGAGTTAATATAATGGGTCTTGGGGAAGAAGGGGGAGATAAGAGGAATTGAGAAGATTTAAGAAATTTGGCTCTCCTAAAAACAGTACACAATGACCTGACTCAGGAAGGGGTCAGTCATCGGAAAAAGAGGAGGTACCAAAGAAGGAGATAGGAAGGAAAAAGAGAGGGAAGAAGGGGAAGAGGAAGTGTGTTATAGGTTCCTTGCACTCTCGGGTAATGGGGAAAGTACGTCGAATGTTTACGCACGAGTTGAGCCAAGGGTTTAGGCTAGTGGGAAGGAGGATACTCATTGACAGAGTTTTACCAATTCAGGAGGGAAGGGGAAGGGAAGAGAATGAGGGTAAAAAGGGAAGACGAAAGTGGTCGAGCCGGGTATTAACTAAGAACATCTCTCAACAAAAGGAGGGAGGGAAGAAGAAATGTGTAGGGAGAATAGCAATTCCTGTTCTGGAAAAAGAAGGAGTATGGGTTTGGGGGAAGGGAAGTGAAAAAGAGGACGCAACAGGGAAGGGCCTGCTAATAACCGGGTGAAGTCTATAGAATCATGCAAAAAAGGTGAGAAAAGGGGGAGGGGAGAAAAGGACTAGGGAGTTTGATAAGAGAAGGAAAGACCGATTCTTTCGGGGTTTCACACTACACGGAAGTGTTTTGTACTGCATATAGTACTTTGTCATTGTCAGGAAATAGGGAGGACGATTTGAGGATGAAGAAATACTTGGAGTGAACTGGTAAGGGGAGAGGAAGAGGGGGGAGTATAGACCTTGTCTATCAGGTCTTGGGCTACACCCTAGGGTATGTTGAAAGGGAAAAAGGGTGGAGGCCAAAGAAAAGGAAGAGTAAAGTGGTTGGCTTTCAGTCTCAAGAAGGTTTGTAAAAGGGAGGGAAAGGGAGCCCCAGAACATATCCGGGTAACGGGTTGCCGGGGTTATAATACATGCCTTGGGGACATATGTATACCTGTCTGGAAGGTTGGGTGCATTGGAAGGGAAAAGAAAGATGAGCGCGGGGGAAGAATAGGTGGGAAAAAGAGGGAAGGTTTAGAATGAAAAGTACAATACCAGTTTCAATTCGAATACCGTTATGACTGTCAGACTGTGAAAGGGAAATCTATACATGGGGATGGGGACAAATGACGAGGGGAGAGGGAACAGAGATTGTGGCAAGTGGGCGGCAAGATAAAAACCCGGAGTTGCTGTACTGTTAGGGTAGGGAAAAGAAGAGGAGAGTAGAAAAAAAATTGGGGTACACCTTGGAGTGTTCTACTAAGGGGGAGAACAACTTTGGGAGAGGGGAAGGAGAGATATTTTCAGAAAGGCTTAAACACTGGATGTCTTAGATGATGGACTGCAGACCGAACACGAACGACAACCGAGGGGTCACAAACGCTCTAACGAATCTTATATGAGGGTTCTTTTGGGGGGAAAAAAAAGGAAGAACGAAAGTCCTGTGAGGTCGGCCCGGGGATGGCCACAATCTTCAGTCAACGTCTACACTTTCAAGAGGCCTCAAACTACTGTTAAGCTTATTTCACAAGAAGAAGGCTTATATAAAAGGCGTTGGCAAACAAAAAACGAGGGGAAGTACGGCTTTTGTAGGCTGATATTACGTCTGTTGGCTGGGGCCCACCAAGATCGCCGCTGGGAATAAATGTTTTATTGGGTCCCATTGGCGGGGGGGGCATAAGAAAGGGAGGGGGGGGGGAGTGGGAGATGAATGGCAAATGGCCTTTCGAGGCAGTTTCGCAAGGGAAGGGAGAGGAGCCTGGGTTTGGGGGGGGGGGGGAGAGGCCGATTTGGGTCAGGAGTGGAGATGCTCATTTAAGGTGCGGGGGGGGAAGGTGGGGGAAGGGCTGTAGTACAATTTGGGCGGGACTGGGGGGGGGAAATAGAGGGGCGGGGGGGGGAGGGGAGGGGTTCAAGAGAAAAAATAGAGCAGCTTTTTTCGGGGAAGTAAAGATGAAAAAAGGATTTCAATTAGGAAAAAGGAAGGGAAGCTTGAAGGGAAGGGGAGGGTTAATGGGAGGAAGAAGTGGATTGACGGTGGGACTAAGTCTTGGGTGAGCTGGTGGTTCGCGGTAACGGGGTTGTTCGCGGGAGGGGTGGGAGGGGGGGGACCGGTGCCTGTTTGACTTTGATCCCCTGGGTTTGTAACCATTGAAAAATGATAAGGGGGGGGGAAGAAGGAACAACAAAGAAAGAGGAAGTTAAACAATTTTGACCAGTAGGGCCTGGCCAACACCCACCCGAACACTTTATACTTCGGGGAGGAAGGGACCGACTGAGGGAGGGGGGAGGACGGGGGGGGTAGAGAAGGGGGGACGGGAAACTTATCTGGGTTATTCTCGAGAAGGTCCGAACTCAAGACAAAAGCCTGTCTGGGCTCAAGGATGAAGTCTTCTGGGGGAAGGAAACGGGTCAAAAGGGGGGAAGGAATTGAGCCGAGAAAAGGGGAACCGGGAACCACCTGAGGTGAAAAAGTACTCAAACAAAAAACGGGTATTAAGGAAGGAAGGATATATTTTAGTGTGAAAAAGTCAAGAGTTGGGGGGAGAGGGTGGAAAAAAACCCTTTTTTTACCGTCACAACCAGGGAGGGTTCGGAAACTCAACTAAATTCCACGGAGAAGAGTCAGAGAATATGGGAGGGATCTTGTTCTGGGGTTGAAGTGACATAAGTC
>Ga0179591_1340393_pt1 | contig 10411 bp, 9 predicted proteins | sample CZOMad2_1_08_16f_FD_182891 | JGI IMG/M metagenome (GOLD analysis project Ga0179591, IMG submission 182891) | Vadose zone soil fungal communities from Angelo Coast Range Reserve, California, USA - CZOMad2_1_08_16fungal (PacBio error correction) | ecosystem: Environmental > Terrestrial > Soil >...
TGATTAATTGGGTGTGGGGGAGGGGGGAACCTCTCCGCGCTGGGACGGTCCTTGTCTAGGGTAAGGAGTCTCGTAATCCTTCTACAAACGAAGGAGAAAGATAGTAGCTAGTACTCCTATCAGAAAAAACTGTCCAGAGGGCGTTTCGGAAAGAGAGGGGAAGCACTCACCAACTACACGATACTCGGGTTCAATGTAGGGATTTACTGAACAGGAGTCTGCATAACAAGAAAATGTCGGGGGAGAATTCGGAGGGAATGAAGGGGCAAGCGAAGTCCTCAGACGTCCCTGAGGAACTCAATAGGGGGTTCCAGATATATGAGTAAGTTTCATCAGGAAAAGAAGAAATGATATCAAGGAGCTGTCCGGGGAGGGGAATCCAGAGGTTCATACCGGAAAAAATTCCCCTCAACGGGAGATTCGTATGTCCGAGCTGTCGCGTCAGGGAAGGGCCGCTGTAATCCTCTATCAGAGAAGGGCAAACTGGGCTCATAACTATGTCCATCTTTAGTTCTCGCATTCTCCGGCTCCCCAGCGCTGAAGGACTCGACTCGTTGGGGTCCATGGGAGATTCACGAGAAAAGGTAAGAACCTTGCTGACTTCAGATGAAAAGCCGAAAATCCCATAGGGGGGAATGGCATTCTATTCAACGACGAGAAGTTCAAGGTGTCGAGCAAAACTCTAGAGAAGGAGGATTGGGGACGATCATAAAACGCCTGTTGAGAAACAGGAGGGGGGAGGTAGGGTTGTATAATTGCTCAGTATCAGACAAGAGCAAAATCTTCTGTGGGAAGAACCTCAAGGGGGGAGACCGCTCTCTCAAGTAAAACCTTATATCTGAATGGGGGGGTGAAGGCGCTTCTCCACCCGACCGCTTGGGGGATCCACAAGTGACTTTGGGCTGGCGAAGGGTGAGTCAATCATCTTTAAAGGAAAGAGGGAGGGCCAGCGAGTAGCCTCCTTGGATGAAGGGGCGTCCGACAGTCATAGTGGATCGGGGTTGGGGGGAGAAGAGGAAAACGAAGCTTTTAATAAGGATTATTCTTCACTCTTCTCAGGGGCTCCGGAGCAGATGGGGACTGATGGGGGGGGGGGGGGATCGATATGGGGGGGTATTTCGGTAGAAGTGTTAGAAATCTTCTAGGGAAAGATCGGGGTCTTTCTTTGTGATTGGGGTGGGCTGGGTCTTCTGGTTTGTTAAGAAGGAAGGAAAGCTGAGGCACTATCCATCCTGACCGGGGGGCGCAAAATATACAACTCGACTAGACTCTCAGGAATCGTATGAAACCCTCTCGGGGGAGAGGAGGGGCAAATGTCCTACTAAAAAGTGGAAAAAAGGCTGAGGAGAAACTCTCTAAGTTCGCTGGTTTGAAGGGAGGGGGGACCGAGAGACGCCCAAAGACTTAAAGGGGGTCTTAACATCCTTCGGGGAAAAAGTTAAGGGTCGTCCCAAAGGTTGGGGCTGTCTGGTCGGAGCTTTGGGGGAGGGGGAACTAGATACTATCTCTCGCAACAAGGATTGAGGGATGTAAAATATATATATAGTAGGTCTACAGATGAAGGAAAGTCATCAGCACGGAACCTCCGCGGGGACCACTCAGAAAGGGTAATAAGGTTATCGAGCAGTATCTATTTCGGCCGTCCTTGGGAGTCTACGCTACATGTTCGTCTGCTCGGAAAGGACTAAAAAAGCTGGTTCTCATGGAGGGGATTAGGGGGTCGGGGGGAGGACTTTGGGGGGTGGAGTATTTCTAGAATTTCACATCGAGACCGAGGGGAGTCGGATTAGAAAAAAAAATCTCTTTTTATGAAAGGAATCTTTGTCTCTGGGCATCATATTTAACACGTTAAGAGGAGACGCTCGCCACTACAAAGAAACCTGCTCCTTGGAAAAGAGGGAGAGGATCATCCAGGAGAACTACCGCCAGCCACAAATCGATCAAAAAGGGGTACAACTGATAAGGGAGCCCCTCTCAATCAGAGTTGAGAAGAGCTGAAAGAGGAGAGAAAAGAGGGAGGTCGCTCACTATGGAGGTCTGCCGAGGGAAGGTCTCCTACGAAGAGAGGAAATGGGGCAACCTCCCACTGGAACGTCAGCAGCTAAAGAAACCCACTTGAGGAAAGGGCGAGCCCATAGCGACGGGGGGGAAGAACGACCCTGCGGAAGCCGCTTTAAGCGTGGTCCGCTTACGTATCACAAGGGCCCGGAGGGGAGATCAGAACAGAATTGAGGAGGGATTAATAGCATGTCTCAAAAAATACTCGACAACAGAGGACATGCGGAAACCTTGTGATACGTGCCCTTGGAGGGGCCTAGCGGTGTCGAGGGAAGATCTACGAAGGTCCCTTGAGAACGTGTATAGGCACTTGGATGCCTATCAGCCCGGTGCTTCGACTTCGAGGAAGAAGAACAATGCATCCCTGGACGCGGACGGTCCTACGGAAGTACGTCGATCGCTCTCCATCACTAAAAACCGAAATCGCTAGAGGAGTGGCACGTTGCCGCGTGCAGCTAGTATACAGTGTCTTACGTGACAAAAAAAGAGAGAACAAGTCTGACCGGAGAAGCATTGCCCAGGAATTCCGTTGTGCAAAGGATCTGCAGCGTCTATTCGCTGCGCAAAAAGCGAGGAAAGGAGTTTCTGCTCACCGGGACGCGGAGAGCTGTAAGAAACACCACACATCCTGCTTAGGAAAAAGCTACGGCCGAGATGAAGAAAAGGGGGAGAGCCGGCGCACCCGCCCGCTTGGTGATGTCAAAAAAGGACGACCGCAGTGGAAAATTAAAGTCGCTCGCCTTTCTGGGTAGGGGCGTTCAGGAAAGGGGGGGAATATAGAACTGACCCTCGCTTTACCAGAAGGGATTAAAGTCAATCTCCTACTGGGATTTTTCTGGTTATAGACGAGAAAACCTCTGAGAAAAAAGAAAAGGAGGCAGACACAAACGCGAGCGCTTTTTCAGTCGAACAGAACGGATTATCTTTATCCAGGGGTCCTATCTCGATCCAAGGAAAGGATTGAGAGATAGGAGAACAGGACTGAGGCCCTATCATAAGATGGGATCTAGAGGGGAGGAGGGAAGAAGTGCCTGTGTGTCCTTCGAGAAGCGCTCCGAGGCTAGACCTAACGCTCGTCGTATGACAATCCTTGTACTCTCAAGAAGAAACCGCAGGAACTTGAGAAAGGGTTCAAGGTCTATAGAAACTTGCTTTCGGCTTTGATCAGAGCAGGGGCTTACCTCCAGGAGACTCGATAGCTCAGCGGTACGGAAAAGAAGGAAGGGCTCGTGTACTTTCCCCCAGATTTGGGAAGAAAGACTAAGAAGAAATGGGCTGAGCTTACTCAAGGGCGGGCCTGCAGGGAAAAGGAAACGGCAAGACAGGCAACTCGAGGTCGGGTCCCTGTACTAAACAAAGATTCAGGAAACTGAACCGGCGAAGAAGGAATAGACTATGCCATAAAATCTCCCAAGTGTCTAATAGGGGAGAGAATGAGAGACGTTCTTGGTACCTGGAAAATAAAATGGAAGGAAGAGGGGGGGAACAGGGAAGTATGCAGATTACTGGGGCTTCGCGAATCCACCCAGCGGTAGAGGCCATTATCATCTTAGAGGAGACCATCTGTTCTCAAAAGGGAACGATTACGGGGGTTCGGAGGAGACGCGCTCCGCGGTCACAATTTCCAGACATGAGAAACTGGGAAGGTTTTTTCGGGGGAGGGTAGAGAAAGGATTAAGGGAAGAGGGCGAAATCTGCGGAATTCATCTACAAAAAGGAGACTTCTCGACTCTCATAGGAAAACGGGGGAGGAGGAGGGAAGAGAGTGGCGCCTCCACTAGGACTCTTTCAGAATCTACAATTTACGGGAAGGGGTGGTTCTGTCGTTCAATAGAAGGGGGCTTCCCGACGCCACTGCGGCTACCGCCTTCAAGGAAGACGAGAATATTGAGGGTGACAGGGATCTCAGGCTGGAAGACATCGGGGGCTTCCGAAAGGGCTTGCTAAGGCAGGGGGATGCAAGGGAGTTTAAATCGGTGTGGGGGGTAGGATACGGGGGAATAAGCTGAGCTTTTAAATCAGGGGACTCGGTGTTGCGAGTTGTACACGCGTCGCTGGGGGTGTGGAGAAAAAAGAAACCTCTGCTGAAGAGCCAATCCGCCCGATCTCAAATATACCACAGCGCTGAAAAAAGAAAAACGCGCGGGGAGAATATGTTTCCACCTCACTCTCGCAATGACAATTAAGCCGACGACATGAGAAGAACATCCTACAGCACCCGCTCAAGAATTCAGCAATTAGTGGCGAGGGTCGCCGTCGACAATACCGGGGCCGAACACGAGGGGGGGGAGAGTGCTAGAAGGCCTGGTCTGCCCGTCTGTGCCCCGGGCGACGCAAAGAAAATTGTTCGAAAGACGAACGAAAGAGCTAAAAAAAAAGGAGGAGCGGAGAGAGAATCGTTCGATGGTCTGGGGAAAGAACGTTCGACCCTTGTGAAAGCTTCCTAGTGGAGAATGGAAGAGTATCGGGATTGTAAAGGGGAAGTAGGGGGGGGCGAGCTTTTTTCTCGGCTCCACTAAAGTCAGGGACTAGGGGCGGGGCTCATTCTGATGAATTCAATGGTGGGGCTGAGAAATTTGGATCGGAGCGAAGCGGGTTGCAACCATCTATACTCTCGGTTGGGGGTCTCATCGGGAGGAGGGTTGTTGTCTCTGGGGAGGGATCGTCTTGGATACGGTTCCAAGTCAAAGAGGTGAAGAGAAAGGTCCTGAACACGACGGCCTACAGCAACCTACGAAGCGATTCCACCGCGCCTAGAAGGAGAATGCAATCCCCTAGAGTTTGCACTCAAATTTAAGACCATCGGGAGCAGGGGGAAGGGAAATGGTGCGAGACCTGTGGGAAAGTCAAAAGCTGCCGCCGAGAGGTAGGACACATCGCCTTCGGGATGAAGGAGGCCGACGCCTCTTGGAAAGAGCTCAAACCCGCAAAAGTGACCGCATACCCGGGTAAGATAAAGTACAAATCGGCACAGAAGGGGAAAAAGGCAGAGTCACTTTGTCTTCTCTCCATCACATGCGTGATTCTAAGAAAGCCTTCTATAAGAGTCCTCTTAGAAAAGTTGCCGCTTAGTGGCTCGGAAAACAAGAGAGTGGTCGATCATCATCAATTGCGCTCTAGCGAGCTGCGTGATCCTAGCTGTTCTCAAAATAAGAGAGAACAAACCTCATCTGTGCGCACCGGCCGTTGGATCGTGGGCTGAAGCTTGAAAAAAAAGAAAAAAGGAAAAAAATACGGTTCGGAATCGAGCCCTTGAGGGGGGGGGTAAGGAAGTGCACGAAGTCCTACTCAAACGTGGAGGCGCCGGGGATGAGCACCGTAATCTGTGGGAATCTTCACCGAGCAGGAGGAAGAAATGGTCTTTTACAGTCGAGCGCTCGCCAAAAAAAAGACAAGCCAAACTCGTGGACGATAAGGGAAGATTGAGAAGGGTCCGAAGGAAGAAAGGGAATCTGTTACACTGTTTACTTCTGGAGGCTTGCAGACCGAAAAGAAAAGACTCGAAGTTGCCCAGGGTGCCGTCTGGCACCTTGATCATGCGCCCTGTTCATTACGCGAAGCGGAGTAGCGGCTGCAGGAAAAGACAGGGATCGGAAACGTCCACTAGGGCGCTTGGGTGCCTTCAGATCTGAGGATCAGCTCGGCGGTAACCGGCGCACCATCAATCATTTTTCCAGGACGAAGGAGCATATTTAACCCGATTCGCCATGTCTTTCAGGGGAGGCCAGCGCGCTCCAAAAAGAGGGTAAGGTCTCGCCTACTATTATCAGGAGGTCTCGCAGGCGACGCTCCTCGGAAAAAGCCAGAAAGGTCGCGAGACTGTGGAGGGACCACATAGTTAAGGCCAGTCATTTTTAAAACTCTCGACCGACCAACGAAGGTATAAAACATGACTGGCTTCAAGAGTATCCGATGGTGGGACTGCCCAGGAATCGAGAGGGGGGGCTGAGGGGGGGGATTCCAAGAGGGTCCAGGAGCAGGCTCTCGCTTCAGGCACCTAGAAAGAGAAGACGTGAGGAAGTCGACGGGGAAAGAAAAAATCTCGGCCAAAAAACCTCTTGTTGAGAAAAGAGTGACTGTTCGGGAAACACTTATCTGAAAGTTTCAAGGGAGAAGGAAACTGCGGCGGCATGGAAAGAACGGGCTGTTGCTCTAGACTCCTATTCTGATCTAGTCGTGCGAATCGGGGGGCATGAAAAGGGGCCGCCGAGATATCCATCGTATTTCCATACTAAGCCAAGGGGGGGGGTTGAAGCGCAGAACCCTAGCCGAGATCAAGGAGCTGCGGTACGCTCGAGAAGTCCAGGTGTGAAGAAAACCAGGGGGCCTGGTTCACTGAGGGTCGGGGGGGTTGAAGGCGGTCTCAACCTCGTCCTTTCACGAGGGTAAAACCAGAGGTCTGAAGTACTGCAAACGAGCCAAGCCGATAGAAGTGATGGAGGAGCAATCAAAAGCGGTCTTAGAAACGACCCTCTAAAAGGCGGCCTCGTAGGATTAAAAGTTGTCGCTTCCTCACCGAGGAAATCAGTCCTCCCCGGGAAAAGGAATTAGAGGGGGGGAGAAATGTGAACCAGGCTTCGATAAGGACTATACTTTCTTTGATCGAGCAGAAGCTCCGCTTGGCTAGAGAAAGGAAAAACTTGGCAGGCAGATGCGGTTGCCGTTTTGTATGAGACTTATCGAGCAAAATCGGAGCAATCGAGACTTATTAAATGAGAACCATAGGAAACAGGAAGCGTCGCCAAAAAGAAACCTCTTTCTAAGTCGGAATTCGGACAGGGAGAAGCCAGAAGACAGTAAAGGGGAGCTCAAAGTTAAGGGGGAAAATGAGGCGTTTGCTTTTCGGGTCAATCAATTCGGGGAGTGATACGACAGCTGGCGGAGTTCCGTATTAAAAATGACGAGAAGAGATCATGGGCTCGAACTCTCGTCCAAAAGTCTTTTACAGACCTTTCGTAAGGAGGAGGGAGACAGGCTCCTCATAAAAAGTCTGCAATTGATTGGGGGAAGGTATACTATTCATCGGGGAGGAGGTAAATTCAGGGTTGGGGGGGGAGTTTTTAGGTACTGAGTTCCATGGGAATATCTCGACTCTCTGGGGGGAGGTACCAGCTCAAATATCACGATTAAGCGGAGCAAAATCTCTTTCTGTGTTTTCAAAGGTCGATCGCGCAAAAAAAAAGAATCCGCTTCATGAAAAGAGGAAACACCGACTCGACTCTTTCTCTGACTGATTGATAGAGGGGAAAAAGGTCGCAGGGAAAAAGGTAGATATCTGAAGATCACTTCATGAAATAGAAAAAAAAAAAAAGGGAAAAAAACCTCTTGCCCGTGTGAGGTGGGATCTCGCCCTCATTTCTACGACTATCTCTCTCGAGAAAGTAGGGAATAAAGGAGAGATCTTCGGTGGAGACAATTCCGAAGCTCCATAGGAACAAGAGGAAAGGCCGAACAAGTTTAATCGAATTGAGGGCTATATCGATTTCGGCCTTGGTCTAGATCCTCGGAAAGGACGGGCAAAAGATAAAAAAGAGGAGGGAGGGTTCTCAGGGACTGTCCGGAGCGTGACTTGCTTCGAGTCGATCTGGCAATAGGCTAGTTTTGGGGGGGTTCCTGATCTGAAAGGGAAATCGCGGGGGGAAATTTGCGCTAGGGGTCGTCTTTCTCTTTCGGGCGAGTCTATTGGGAAGAGGCGACTGAAAAACTGCAAAAAAACGAAAAGGGAAAAGAGCAGGAGTTACCTAGACGATGAGACATTTCCCCTCCTCCATCCACAAAATATATTTAGTGTCCATGAAAAAGAAAGGGTGGAGGCCCCGTCGCAAGGAGTTACTCCTAATCATTCTCCAATATGAAAAAGAAGTCACTCTCACTAGTCTTCTTCACGTATGAAAAGAAGAGTAAAAAAAAAAAAGGGCGCGGCCAGCTCTCCCTAAAGATTGGGGAACTCAACGAAAGAGAAAGCACAGTCAAGGAGAGGGTTACCCTTCCTGAGGGGAGGGGTCGCCAGTCTAAGCTTCGGGGGTTGCGCTGATATATAGCCGTCCTCTTTACCAGTTTAGGCATCCCTATCCCGTGAGAGGCATGTCGAATACCAATACTCGCAAACCGCATCTGCTTTCGGTGATGAAAGTCTTCAGAAGAGAAAATAAAAAAAGACATGGCAGAACGTCTCGGAATCGAAGCCCTTGATAAAAGTAAGGGGGGGGGGGGGACCGAAAAGGGACTCATTAAAAAGCAGCAAGGGGAGCGCCGAGACGTAAAGGGGGAGTGCATCCTTCACCTGCGGGCACGTATTACCTTCGCGAAAACTGGGACATCATCGGCTCACAGAAAAGTCAAGAAAACGGGGCTCTTTTCGAGAGGGGAGAGCTTTGACGTGGACTCTAAAGTCGAGGACAGGGTTAAGGAGCAAAAAAAAGAAATTTTGAAGAACCTCTCTTCAATACTGGGCTGAAGGGCTAAGGTTCTGCAAGGACATTCCGGACAGAATGGAAGAGGGGATGAAGGAAGGGGGGTTGTCTGTCTAGGCACTCGACTCAATAGAAAATGGGAGAGATGGAAATCAGATGCTATGAGAGTCAGTCGGGAAATCGGCTTCTTCCCGCAAAACCCGCCCGGTCTTGGTGTTAATGACCGCAGTGTTAGGAAAGGGGAACAGAAGAGAGCATTGTCGTTGGAAGTTTCTGCCAGAAAGAGGTGAAGATGGAAAGCGCTGTAGAACGAAGAGGCGTAAATCAAGTGAGCATTGAGGGTGCTCGCCTTCTAAACGGCGGCAAACGCGCGGACTGCAAGAGGGGGAAAAAGCCCAAGACGCGAGCTCTGAATTCCACCATCACTTATTATCGTCCAGTCATGTGGAAAAAAAAGGGAATAGAAAAAATAGGATAAACATGACTGTGCTTCCTCTGGGCTGGTGACTGCACCAGAAAATGGAGAGGGGAATGGGCTGTGGGACTCAGCTCATCGCTCGCCTGAGACACCGAACCTGGAAATCGGACTACGGAAAACCGCGCGGGTCGCAAAGTTCAAACCGCGTGCTGGGCAGAAAGGCACTGGGGGGGAACAGGCGGGAAAGGTCTATGCAGAAAAGGTGCGGACAAGGGAAAAAGAACCACACGGGGTTGCCCTGGAAGGAAAAAGAGAAAGTCGCTCATCGAAAGGTCCGGGAATTTCAAGATGACCAATAGACTATTCGTCGGGGAAGAATGAACGCGAGAAGGGGAGCTTCGAGCGCATCTCTGTTCCTCATTCTCCAGTCAAAGCAAAAGGCCCGATTGGGAGACGGAGGGATCACTCTTCAAGGGTAAAGGTAATAGTGACCTTAGTATAGAAAACGTACGGGGAACGAGCCAAGACTATCGGGGCTGATATTTCGGAGGTCTTGGTCATGGACTCAGGATGGGGGGGGACTTGACCCTCCTGCTCTAAGTATGGTTTAGAAAATCTTCAGGAGCTTAATCTTCTCAGGCGCGCCAAGGGGAGGGCGGATAGCCGGAATATAACCGCGTATCGGCGTTAGATCAAGAGGGTCTTGATAGGAGGACGATAGGCCGCCAATGATCCTTGAAAACGGTGGAGAAAGGGCGACATAGGCGGTTTTTCTGAGAGGGTATTATACATGACATAAAAAGAGACTCAAATCTGCGGATCTCGAAAATGCCGGTACTATCACGAGGCAGAAAAAGCTAACATTCGAAGCGGAGAGAAAGGCGTCATTCTTCGGCAAAGCAGAGTCTAGCAGATCATTGAATTTGTGTATGGAGAAAGTCGTTGAGTGGGACAAAAAAGAAAACGGGTTCAGGCCCGACGCGGGCGTCGTCCTCCGGTCATGAAATGACCGTACCGAAAAGTGAGGAGACGTGATTGATCTTCAGGAGAATATTGGAAGATATAAAGTTGCAAGCTCCTGGCCAATATTGTCTTCAAGTTTTGGGAATCTAGTATTTGGGGGGGGACTAGGGTCATCTTCAACTTGAAATAAGGGGCGCGGGGGTGGGGTGGGGGGAAAGTTGTTCGTCTGCGGGGGCGGGGGGGGCTTTTGGGTAACGAGGCTACCGGTTCTTTCAAGATCCCAGCGTCGAAGAGTCAAAAGAGGAAACTAAGGCCGATCCAAAACGCTCTTGATGAGTGGGGGTTCCACTCTCTCTCTCAGTAAAGGGCGCCTGAACCATGACCATCATGGAACAGACCTGAGCCAAGAATCAGAAGAGTTCTCTTACTTGGGGTATCTCGAAAAAATTTACTGAGGGACAGAAGGAGGCCTAACAAGGGATCTCTATATCACATCTAGTTAGACTGAGGGGGCGGGTTTTCCCTGCTTCTTTCATGCTGAGGAGTGAAAAAAGAAGGG
>Ga0179591_1179703_pt1 | contig 10410 bp, 10 predicted proteins | sample CZOMad2_1_08_16f_FD_182891 | JGI IMG/M metagenome (GOLD analysis project Ga0179591, IMG submission 182891) | Vadose zone soil fungal communities from Angelo Coast Range Reserve, California, USA - CZOMad2_1_08_16fungal (PacBio error correction) | ecosystem: Environmental > Terrestrial > Soil >...
TTGCCGATACGAGAGAAGGAGCTGAAGCAGGGTATTGATTAAGGTGGCTTCCCTCCGTCGTGGGCAAGAGGGGATAAGGCGCGCAAAAGAAGACAGGGCCCAACATCTCTTCTGCGACTTGGGAGCTCGTTGACAAGGCCGCAGTCCAAGCGGGAAAAGACTCGAAATTGGCGCGTCTCCGAAAACAACTCTGAGAGGAAAGCAATGGACCAAGAAACGATCGAATGAAAAAAGGACGTCAAAGATTGGAAGAAAAATTTAAGCCTGTGGTGCCGGTTTCCGGGTAAGCGCAAGGGGTTAAGAAGAAAGAACGAGAAATGCTCAAGGGGGGGCACCCGATGTAAGTCGGGACGTCTTCGGGGCGTCAAGCATTTTTACAAAAAAAAAAAAACAAAGAAGTAGGAAGAGGGAGAAAATGGCGGCGAAAGCGTGTCGGCCTTGACACAGGGGTGCGGACAAGGGGAGACTAAAATGACACGGCCGGGACCAGCAAAGGATTCCTAATGTGCTTGAGAGAACGGAAAATTGAAAAAGAAAGAGGAGACAAAGAAAACATCGTGACCTATATCTCCAAGGAGGGGCCCACACATCCCGAATCAAGAAAGGTGGGAGGGCTCATACAACGCGCCCTATAAGGATTTACATGGGAATTTGTCGGTCAAACCAACCCGGTCGGGGACAAAGGCCATATCGCGAAACGGGTCAGGGGCCGATGCTAACCTTCGTTGTCAGAACGCCTGGGGATGGAAGCAAAAGGAAAGGAAAGAGGGGCGCCCATTGCGGAACCGTCTCCATCATTCCAATTGAGCCTATACATATCATAAAACCGGTACGCAAGTCCGGCGATCCCTATGGGCTTCAGCCAATGCTCATGGGGGAGGGAAATGTCGCAGGGTTTCGCGGAAAAAGGGTCGCATCTGGAACTCACGTCAAGTTCCGCCGCTATTCATAAGAGAAAATAATCAAAGCCTAGAAATCAGAAAGAGAGAAGGTGAAGGGAACGAATGCGCTCTGGTCGGACAAAACTAAAGAGAAACCTTAGTTTGCACCTACCGTTCAGGAGATTGTGGAAGGAAACGGAACAATCGGGAGAGGGAAAGACAGGAAGTCTCAAATATCTTGTGAGGTAGACGCTTGGCGTCGAGTTAGGGAAAGGAATCTTGTTAGGCGTACCGAAACGCGGGTCAGTTCTCATGGAAAAACCTACGGCTCGCGTAGAGGTAAAAACCGAAAAGAACTCGAAGGTCTAGCTGCCAATCGGTGGTTCCGTAAGAGGAGAAAAAGGGGCAGAAACACCTGCTCGAGGGCAAGAAGATCAGATATGCAGTTAGAGCCGTGGGGGGGGGAGAGGTGCCGTACGAAAAGTGCAAGACTTCATGAAATATCGTGGCGCGGCCGAAAAATGGGAACAGGCCGCCAGATCATTCTGGAGCAATTACGGAGGAGCATTACTTTACGAAAAAATCGGGCAATGGGAAAAAGAGAAACTGAACATAGGCAGAAGTTTGAAATCGATCAATAAACCGGGAACCACGAAAAAAGACACGGAGGGGACGACGTTGGCACCGGAAGAAACCCGATTAAGATTGTCAAGGACTTGCACGGGGTGGAGCGTGAAGGGAAGCTGTAAGGAAAATAAAGACTAAGTGAGGACGGGGCAACTGCTTTCATGCGTCGCGGGGATATTTTTCACCAGAAAGAGAAGGGGAAATCGAATACATCGACCACTCCACGCTTGTGAACACGCACACCCCTATTGGCAATTGAAGGGATGTGGCGAGGGGCGAAGAGGAAGGAAAATCTCAAAAAAAAGCAGGGTCGCGCCCTGGCGCATCTCAGGTGTATTGCATCGGAGGAAGCCGTCAGACGAAGGGGGGGGGGATCTGGACGTGTCATCCAAACAGCACACTATTCCGCGCTAAGAAGGAAACGAAGGGGAAGGTGGACATTTCACATGCAAGAACCACCCGTGAATTGTCCGGCGCTGCGGAGGGGGGGGGGAACAGCATGCCGCTGACAAAGAGGGATGACGCTCTGCCGACCATCAAAAGAAAGAATCCTCAAAACGAAAGAGGGAGGGATGGGAGGGCATCAGCGTCATCCCGCCTTCCCGGAAACATTCTGTCGTCAACCCGGGAAAAAAGACCACATTAAAAAAGGGTGTCGCCGGTGAAATGACCAATTACCTCATTTCTACCTCCCCCTCATACTAGGAGGGGGAGAAGAGCGAGGACTACCAAAAAGCGTACTCAGCATGTCGACGTGAATAACACCGAGGACAGGCAAACGGGGGGAAGGAAAAAAGGGGATAAAAGGATAACCGGCGATCCTATTGACCCCGCGAAAACATCCCTTCACCCAGAGTTTTTGTGCAAGTGCAAAGCGTGGTTTGCAGGGGAAAAGAAGACAGCAGGTGAGTCAAGGAGAAAACATGGTGGAATCCATCATCTACCTTACAGACAGTTTCCCTAGACGTCCGTCCATAGAAAGGGGGAAGAAAAGAGGGAAAAACGACCTTAAAATATGCCACCATGCAACTGTCACGTCGACAATCATAGGGTGATGACGGGCAACTTGAAGAAGAGGGGGGAGAAAGAGGCCCCGTGAAAAAAGATCGGGAAATTTCAACTTCAAGGGCAGATTGGAGAAGCAGGTAGAGGGAATTTACCGGATCGTATATTCCATGACTCAAACTCCAGTCTCTGTGGCTCCATTTCGAGCGGATAAGAAGGAGGAAAAGAAAAACGATTAATGATGGGGGGAGGGGACTGCGTCAGTACCGGCAACCTAACACCACTCCTCGAACTGAATAGAGTAAGCTGGAAGAGAAGGGAAGGTGGGCGGCAGGCATTGTCCCTTAAGGCACCACAATGGGAGCAATCCGGAGGGAAAACGAAAGCAAGAAGGAGGGGAGCAGGATGGTGCCCATGCCTAACTGGCACTCTGTCGATCTAAGAAACACTATGTGAGAAGGAAGAAGAACTCCAGATTCTTCCGACACGATCTTGGGGAGTGCTTGCTCGTGCCCCTGCCCCGTATTGGGGGGGAAAGGCAAAGTCACCTGGGACCGTTCTTTTCAACCAAGGTGGCGCTTAAGTAGAGTGCTGAAGAAACAAGACTGAAACGAGACGAAAGGAAAAGCGCGTGGGCTCTAGGACGCATTCTTAGACATAGGTCGAATAGCAGACAGAAGGAAAAGGGAAAGGAGAAGGGGACTATGCCGCCTTTAGTTCAACGAGAAACTGCGCAAAAGAAGCACTAGCCGCGCCTTCGAAATTGAATTCGCATCGGGATCGCCTGTATCATATTCGACGAGGGGGAAAGGTCGATGGGAACTATGAGGGGAGTGGTGTGCTACTGAGAGTCGAACGCGGTCGATGCCCCTTTACTTGGAAGTCGGAAAGAAACCATGAATTTCGACCCAAGCGCCTCAGCAGACAGGCAGATAGGAAGGAAAAAAGAAAAGTGTGGTGAAACACACTGAAAATAGAAAATCGCAAGTCGTACGTTTAGACGCATCTCAAAAAGAAAATAGAGATTGGAGAGGGGGGAAGGGGGGGGAGAGATATAAACGCCCTGGGTGGCCAGTGTGACGACCGTGAGTGGCGAGGAAGTTCCGTTACCGTCCAGGACAACCAGGTCGGCCTAAACATGGGACGTGAAAAAAAGGGGAAGGATTGAACCTCCGTGCGGTCCAGCAAAAATTTGTGGGAAGGCCGACCCGCTGAGGGAAGACAGATAAAGGGAGAAAATCGAAAACGTGTGGACTGGGACGGGAAAAAGCGAAGCCGCCGCCAATCGGTTGCAAAAAAAGGAGATGGGAGGACGGGATCTGTAGCACCAGGCGCTCAGCAGGAAACACCCCCCCCCACACCCAAACGTCATGAATTGGTCGCTGGGGAGAGAGGGGGAACTGCCGGGGGAGAACTAAAAAAAGAACTCCGCGGTCCATCGGTTGAATTCAAATCAGGGGTTTGAAAAAGGATCAAAGAGAAAGAAGGGACTTACTTGAACGCCGTCGCGACGTTCGGGAAAGGCCGAGCTCCCAGGACGCATTCTATAGGGTTTGGAAGGAGGGGGAAAAAAAAGGGGGAAACGCGGAACAAAAGGCGGGCAGGACTCCGACGACGACGGAAGCACCTCATATTACCCCGGATGCCGCAGCCGGTAGGAGGAAGAGGCAACACATATCGCTCACAAAACACAACCTTATTAGGAGAAAGGATAGTTGGTTGCCGATCGCTGATCCTACGCCGCGCTCGAGCCGGTTGGGGTGAGGAATCCTTAACGCGGAAAACCATACACCCTCCCCCCAAACAAAAAAAACCACCCAAAAAAAACAAAAAAAAAAACCCCATAACCCACCCCCCCAAAACGCAAAACCACACCACTCCCCCCACCCCACCCCCCCCCCAAACAAAAACAAACCAACCCCAACCCACTCTAAGCCGTTCGTCCGTTCGCGAAAAAATTTCGACACAGGAGAATCATGATGCATGAGAATCTGTACAATTCCGAGTCCTCTACTCTCAGAAATGTACGCACATGTGGGCGCGTATGCCTCGGGGCAAGAGGAGAGCAATCCTAATAATGCTCGATGCTATCTCCGAGACAAAGGTGAACCGACGCACAACGCAGAAATTTAGATGGGGTGCGGGCCGTGATCGCCCTGTCGCAACATCTCCACAGAAGGAAAATTCGCGGGGAAAAAGGGGGGCGGGGCGACTTCGGGAAAGACAAGGGAAAAATACGGATATGAATCCGTTATCACCTGTGCGAAATATGGTCGGAAGAAGAATGTGGGGGATACCGCAACTGGTATGTTTCCTCGAGAAAAGCACGCCCGGTACCGACGTCAAAGAGGCCGACCAGGAGATGGACGAAGCACGAAAAGAAAGGAAGAGGAAAATAAGGCACAAGGTAACTTGCCAACAGGGCGGCATCTCGAACCAAGGAACCAAAGAAAAAAAAAGGCTCTATTTACCATGTTTATCAAAGATAAAAACTCCTCGAATTATTTACAATGTGAAGTGGTAGTACAAAACGAAGGAGAAGTCTTAACGGGGAGGCCTTATCTCCTGCGTGGTCTAAACGACTGGTTGGATGTTCAAACGGGAAAAAGGAAAGGGTCATCTAACTCAGGCGAATTGAAACTTCTCAACATAAATGCCAAGAAGCCTAAGAAGAAAAAAGAAAGAAAGAAGGAGGATAGAGGCACTGCTATCCGATGGCTTCATAGGGTAGAGAGGGGGGCAAATGAAGAAAGAAGGTTCGCTTAACTAAAGGCGTCATAAGGAAAAAACTCGACTGGAAAAAACTATGAATCGTTCTATTAGACCTATGTAGAGGAAAGAGGGACAGCGCGCCATCAAGCTGGTTGTGGAAGGGATAAACCCCCAAAACAAAAAAGGTAGGGGGAATACAAGTTGCACCCCCTCCCCCCCCCCAACCATTGGCGCCTCTAAAGAAAAAGAAAAAAGGAAGGGTTCCCCTAACTGAAGTGCCTTGGCTTATCGTTCACCAAGATCACTGGGAAAAAAAGGACTCCCGAGAGGGGGAGTATAATCTGGCCGTCGCTTTCTATAAATTCTACAGAGGGGGGAGATAAAAGAAAGATTTGCGAGGCTTCATGGTCACCTACGGCTCGATAAGGGTGCCGGAGGCTCCGCGCGAGAAGAGAAATCTAAAAGTTGTTCCTGAAGGTAATATTGAAAGCAAATGATCGAGAAAAGAACGAGGGAATTTCAAGAGGCCGGTTTTTTCCGAGGGACGGTACAGGACCGTGAATCAACAGGAAAAGGAGAACTCAAATGGGAAAAGATGAATGATGCCCGAGCGAAATCTGGAACCCCACAAGGGCTGGAGGCAGTACTATTACGTACGTCAATTTTACCTATATCCAAGCCGGTGCCAAAACCTAGCAAAGTTGAAATCGATCCAGAAATTGGGACCGGTGACGAGGGAAGGAAACCTCGGTTAATACGGTCACACTTCAAAAAGAAGTCAAAAAACAAAAGAGGGAACAGTTGCGGGGGTTGGTCAATCGTTAGGAGAGAACGATGGGGAAACAAAACTTCATGACGACGTCTCGGTACAACACGGCTGTCAGTAAGAAGGGCGGGAAATCCCCTCAGAGCGCCGATCAACTTCAGAATAGGGAAAACAGAAACCCAAGAAAAAAAAGCTTTACTCACACCCCATGGGCGTAAGTAGGCGAGGTCTTCCACAGAACTCTGAGAGGGCCGGAAGGGGGAGAGAGCCGGAGACTACGAAGGGGATCATTATAGGTGTTCTTCACGAGGAATGATTGCCGACGAAGAAGGAGGGCGGGTAGCAACGCCACGAATGCCGCGCGCATCAGAGTAGTTAGGAGCTAAGATGAGGGAGTATGTCAACCCGGCAGACCACCCTGTAATGGCGGGGCGGATGCGTGTTGACGGACAATGACCTCTGGCCTTCGAGGAGACTTAGGAAGAAGGAAAACTCTCTCCAGGGAGGGGAGAGGGGGGAAAGAAGAGATGCTTGGGGGGGAGAAGAACAAGAACCGCAGCCCAAATGGGCAGGCTTTGAGGAACAAACCGCCAAGCAGCGACTCCATTTAGAAAATGGGGGAGGAAGGTATGGCAAAATGACCTCATCTTCGCCTCAAAAGAATAAGACACAAAGCGGACAATCGGGGTCTTTCTGGAGACACTCAAATTACAGTTTCGGAGTCGCCTAATGGAGAAGTGAAGAATCACCGGATGAAATCGACGAAGGATAACAGACTCTATCCGATGTTGGACAACAGAAGGAACGACAGCGGGGGGTGACGTGAAAAGAGGGAGGGGGTCGATCGTCATAAATCAGTTATCAGCGAGCGGAATGGTGTAAAGCAAAGAGGAAGAAAAGGAAAAAAAAAAGACGTCCGATGTTTACATAAAGCGCCTGTCCAACGCCCTGACCGAAAGAAAGGAACGGCCTGTACAGAAAGAAATCGGTTGAGTACGTGGCAACTTCTTCGAAAGCTGTGTTATTCTAAAACACTTCAAGGACAAAAACCGGGGACACGATGGGGAAAGAAGGAAAGGTGCCAGGACCCCGGGTAAAATTGGACCGGATCGATATGATTCCGAGCCAGTACAGGAGAAAAGAGGAGGAGTAATCATTCGGACTACCGGACCAAAAGAGTACTGGAATGTCCTGCGGACGGGCATTACCGGGAAAAAAAAAGAAAAAAAAAAAAGAATATCGTCCGCAGGGCCGAGGACATGTGGGCTTCATCTTCTTGCAGGGACACACAGGGTAGCTACCTTCTATCGCGAGCCACCTACGACCACGATCCGAGCCGTAGGTTGCCCAGGAAAGGGAAGGCGGTAGGAAGGAAAGAATGTCGGAACGAAGCGTAAGCCCAAGCTTCTCCGACCGAGCGTTGAGGAAGGGACTAAAAAATAAGGGATTTGGGTTGCAGAAAACAACTGCACCTGACCTGTCGTTTGCACCACCACGGGAAAAAAGAAAAAAGACGTGGAAAGGAAAGAAGCTCTCCACGAGAGGGAATAGACGTCCGCAAGCTTTTAATAAGGCCAAACGTCCAGAGGTCTATATCCTAGGGACCTCGGACCTTGCCTTCTCTTACCAGACAGAAGGGAGGGGGGAAAACTCTAAACATAGGCCCATCCTAGCGCGCCTTAGCCCAATCGGAGAGACAAAAAATGTTCCGCGAGACACGGTGTCGGGGGGAATAGACTTCCTTGGTCAATGTTGAAAAAGAAAAGGGATCCGCGCAGGGCCTGCCGCGACATCAACAGCGTTCGAAAAGAGGTTCGAACGGAAGAAAGGAGAAGATAAGGATCGACCCGCACCTTTTGGGGAAGAAACCACCTTCACATGTGTTCAAGAGAGCGCGGCGTCCTGGGAGACAGGGGAAAGAACGGAAGGTTCGAGGTGAAGCCGAAGGTGGAAGAATGCAGGCCCTGTTGCCAGTGTGAAGACCTGGGAGTGGCGAGGAAATTGGGAAGTCTCAGACTCGACAGAAATAAAGAGAAACAAATGACTTCAAGAGTAAATTAACCCTCGTTGCGGACTCACAAAAGGGAAAGGGGGAAACTACCGACACGCGTAAAGCAACGACAGGTGATCACGGCTTCCATAGCTGGATTAAATTGCTTTACACGAAACAGGAAGAGAATAGGGTGAACAAACGAGTTTAGGGAGACTTGGATCTTGAGTCACCAGGGCGCTCATCATGAACGCACAAACAGGAGGATGGGCTTTGTCCCAGCAAAGTGAGCCTTTCAACAGTAGAAACTTCGATCGACGCTCTCGGTTCCATCGTAAAAGAGCAAGGGGGAAAGAAGAAACCAAAAAAAGCCTTCGAAGAAGGAGGGCGAAGGCGTCCTTGTCCCGAGCTCACCTCTAAATATTGTTGGAACGAGGTCGAAAACTTGAAAAAAAAAAACCCTGACAAACGGCTTCGAGGACGCCGAAGGGAAGGATCACCTCATATCAATACAAGTCTTCCTAAGACAGAAAGAAAAAAAAAAAAAGAAAGCAACACCAAAGGAGAGAGGAAAAGAGAGAATGTGTTTGGCCAAGAATGGAAAGAGAAAAAGCGGAGCGCCGTGGGGGGGGGTGCTTCGTCCTTCTTCGTCGTATCAGGTTACGTCCGGCTCTCAAAGGGCAAAAAAGGGCCAACAAGATCTAGAGAGAAGGGACAGCGAGAAGAAGGTCTTTCAATAATGCCGCTGCATGGGGACCGAGTAGGAGAAGAGTAAACCGGCTAAGGGAAAGACTATTACAGAGCTGCGGGCGATCCCTAATTACAAACTGCGGAAACGTCAAAAGAAAAAAAACTCTTTGAACAAGCCAAGAAGGAGCGGGACTGAGAGGGAGGACTCATTGTGCTCAAGATCCCGAGCAGATCTAGGGTGGGGGGGCAAACGAGTAGGAGCCTTCAAGATACGTCAAGCAATTCTAAAATTCAAGACGGCGAGAAGCATGGAGAACCTTGGCGTCGAAGCGGGGAACGGCCGAAAAAAAGAGGTACGCACGGGGGGTCCAACCCCCCCCCCCCCCCCAACCAAACACCAAAAAAACAAACCCAACCAAAAACCCCTCTCTCAACTACCTTCACTGCATGGGCAAAGTCAACCTGGGAGAGAACTGTGCGCTTAAACAAAGAGAATAAAAGTCTTCAGCACTGGAAACATGGCGGCTATCAGACCGGGAAAAACAACTCCCACCATCTCTAGGCCATGGTGGTAAGAGTCTTCTAAAAGAAGAAATTAAGATAGGGCAATGGGAATTTGGAGTCACCACACGGTGAATGGAAAGGGGGGAACTATCGAGCAGGGGCGGCAGGAGCGACCTTCGTTTGAAAAAGACTGTGGGGGAAAGAATGGGAAGCGAAAGCGTCGAATTCAACGAACCAACATCATTGCCAGGTAAGCCTAGAAAGATAAAAAAAAAAAACAGGAACTCGACTAATGATGCGTCGCGGCGATCAGAGTTTGGCGGAAGGCACGCATTGCGGCAATGGCGCAGTTTTAAAAAGAGGTCAACCGAAGGTCGGCAGAGGGAAATCGACGTGCAGGAAAAAAGGAAGGAAAGCTATTGCGATGTCGGAAGCCGGCGGCCTAGGGCGAAAGAAAAGCGTTGCCGGGGTATACGGCGTCGGGAGTCTCAGAAAGGATAAAGAGGGACAAAGTCCTTGTGCACCCGAAAGGGGAAGTGACGGGGTATCGCACCTCACACGTTTAAGGAACGATACTACCTTAGAAAAAAAGGGGGGTCGGAAGAGGGGAATTCGCTGTACGATACTTAATAGAAGGTGGTAAGGTGAGATAACCGCGTGCAGTTCTTAGGGTCCATACGGAGCGGGAAGAGGAAGGACGCAGGTCTGCGGCCGGGCAGAGAGATGCAGCGAACGGTGGAAATGAAGGAAGAAGATGAAGAACGTCCCAAAATTCAGCGGAATCCGCTGACGATATTCAGGTGGGACTATCAGTGGTGGGGAAGGAAGGGGGACTTTTCTTGAACGAATCAAGACATTAAGAAATAGAGGGTAAAAAATTGCCGGCATGAGGACTCTCGACTTCTTGATCACACCCCCCTGTAATGACGGAGCATTCCTATTACAGGAAAAAAGGAAAGGGGAGAGACCGGCTCAAGAAGTTTAAAATCGATCCAGAAAAGTGAAAGGAAGGGAAAACAAAAAAGAAAAGTAAAGAAAACTTGGCCCTATTCATCAACCCTAGATTTTAAGAGGAGTGAAGGGAGGGCAAAAAGGTCCGTTCAGGGAAGAGGTAAAAACGACGAAGTGACTAATTCTCTGGGCAACTTATTGACCTCTCTTATTGGATAAAACAAGTAAAAGAAAGTAAAGACCCCTGACGCAACAGGAAAGATAAAAGACCCAAACTCCACGCT
>Ga0179591_1293958_pt1 | contig 10410 bp, 21 predicted proteins | sample CZOMad2_1_08_16f_FD_182891 | JGI IMG/M metagenome (GOLD analysis project Ga0179591, IMG submission 182891) | Vadose zone soil fungal communities from Angelo Coast Range Reserve, California, USA - CZOMad2_1_08_16fungal (PacBio error correction) | ecosystem: Environmental > Terrestrial > Soil >...
AAGAAAAAAACTTGGGGCTCGCTGGTAAAAAGAAAAAACCATTTAGCTTGACAAGGAAGAGGGAGGTACCACGGAAAAGACTTAGGGGGTCTCTAACAAAAGGTCAAGGAAAAGGTAAGGGATGGTTCCGAGAAAGAAGATACCAGGAGGCGGAGAAAAAATGGTATGATATAAATAAAAAGGGGAATGTAAAGAAGGGAAGAATTTTTAGGCGTCGTTCAAAGGTGGTAAGAGTGAACTCAGGGGCAATGAGAGACTGCGTCAGCTTTGAAAGGGTAATAGAAAGCTTCTTTGGTAGGGGGGGATTGTGGGCCGACATACGACTGAAGTTGTTTGATAAGTATGGGTGGCAAGAATTACATGGACTGAGGAAAATAATAAGGAGTGAAAAAAAAATAAACGGTAAAGGGAACGATGACCTGCAGGGGAGGGGACAGCGTGCTGCGTAAATAAGGGGAGTGTAAATAATCTTGGCATGACGTTAGGAAAGACTAGATCAACCAAAAGAAAAAATGGGGAGGGAGAACAGGCAGCAAGCGGTGGCAGTGGTGGATTTAACATCAACCTAGCCTCAGAAGACCTGAAGTAAGGGGCCTCATACTGGGTCCAAAACGGAAGGGAAAAAATTGCCGAATTTCCTTGAAGTTAGTGAAAAAGGGAGAAACCCGGTCTGACGGTGGGCAAAAAACGTAACTGGAAAAGAGTTGTGGCCCAAGAGAACTCGGTACCGCAAGTGAAAGGAAACAAAAGGGAAAGAGTATTCAGGGAAATGGGAAAAAACACACCGAGTGGTTGCAGTAACGAAAAAATGGGAAAAAATCTCAAGGAAAAAGGAATAAAGATCCGGGTAAGTTGAAGTAGAAGAGTGGAAAAAAAAAGGTCAATCTGCCGAGTGAAGGGGACCACTAGGGGGATAGACGTGAGGAATAGGGTGTGCGGAATTGAATGACAAATTAATAAAGAGAAGGAAAAAGTGAAAAGGGCGGGAAGCGGAAGGCTGTTAAAAGGACAAGAAGCGAGACAAAAGGTGATGGGGAGGGTGGGAGAGGCGTGGGGGTGTGGTGTTGTGTTGGGGGGGAAGATAAAGGTTACATCTAGGTATGGGAAAGGGGGGGGTAGGGGTAAAGGGGGGTCGCAGGTGTATAAACATGAGGAAAAGAGGAAGAAATTTGCGTTGCCCGCATTTGAAGAAAAGAAAGAAAGTCGAGAAAAAGAACAGAAGTGGGATTAAAAGGAAGGGGAGATGCTTGATCAACTAAAATAGTTTGCGAATAGAACTACAAGGAGGGTCTTGGGGATGCTGCAGGCAAGAAAAGGGACATGATCGGCCTGGGATGGGGCGGGGAGGGTTCTTTGGAAAAGGCAAAGAAAGGGCAGGGGGTGATGTTTTACCGAAGAAAAGGCATCAGTCGGAGGGGGACAGCTAGAAAGGACCCAGGTGAATCATGGACACAATTGGAGGGCTGAGGAGGGGGGGAATGCCTAGCGTTGAAAGTGCCAGATGGGAAGCACTACTATAAAGGTAGAAACATAGGGGGGGCGGAGAAGGAAGTGAATGCAAAGGCGTTTGAAAAGAAATGAGGGGATCCGGGGAGAACCCAAGTGGAGGCCTAAGGGATGTGAAGGGGAGAAGGGGTACAAGAAACGTCCGTGGTTGGGGCAAAGACGTGGGAACTCTAGGCTTGGTGGGGGGGGGGGGTAGTGCGTAAAGCTTGAGGACGGGGGGGGGGGCCGGGCGGGGGGAGAAAGAAACGTAAAATTTCGAATCAAGTGGAGGGGGAAAAGAAAGAATAGGTAGAATATTTTTAGGCCAGGGAACAAACAGGGGGAACAACAGTTGTTGAGAATGGGGGGCTGGCGAACAGAATCAGAACAGGATCAACCATGCAGATAAAAGAAATCTTGGGGGGGAAAAACTATTGCCTTATTCCAAAAAGAAGGGAGTTGAAGGGGATTTTGGGGGAAAAAGAGCTTAGCGAATGTGAAGGTTGGGGGGAAAGCCAATGGGGCTTGGTACAAGACATAAAAAAAACCTATTTGAGGGGAACTTTTTTATCAATTATTAAACCTTGACTGTAATCCAATGGGAAAGAGAAAATCTGGGGTGAAGGCTTAAAAAAAGTGAGCACACCTTTGCCGAGAAGAAAAGGCATGGATAACAGGCCCCTACATGCTTTAAACAAAAAAATGATACGAGGAGGGGGAAAAATCCATCGTACATTATCGAAAAAAAGGCCGATTAAGAAGAGCACGCGGACTGTTGATAAAAACGAAAGGGAAATTACGATACTGTACAATTTCAGACTAGAGGTGAGGGAAGGGTCGAATCGTGGGGAAATACAGGAGAAAAGGGGAAACCAACAAATAAATCTCTGATTCCCTACAAGGATAGGGGTTATTGAAAGGGGGGGGAGCAAAGTGGAGGGGAAAAGAAGCTTAATTTTAAAAGGGGGCATTTGGAAGCAAGATCTGGGGGGGGGGGGGGGGGGGGAATTTCAAGTGAAGAAGCGACGGAGGTAGAAAAATCACTAAGCAACGGAGGGGAGGAAAAGCCGAGATGGGGCTACATTATGGGAAAGGGCCTTACCAACAAGGGAATAACGGGAGGGGATTCAAAAAGGACTGTATCAGGGAAGTCGGTCCTTAATCGTACACTGGGGGGGGGGAAATCGGCGCTTTAAACCCAGGAGTTACGGAAGTGAAGTTATTGGTGACAAGGGCTAGAGTACGGAATACGGGGGGGGGGACCCGGGCTGCGCAATAGAATCTGAGGAAGTGGAATGCAGTAATCCGCTTGGAATTTAAGGGTGCAAAGGTGGGGGGACATAGTCTACGCGGATAGGGAGACGTTACTCTTAGAAGGGAAGGGTGTGGAATGGCTTCGCTAGTGACAACGCGAGCAGGTTTATAAGTCCAAAAGTCGGAGGAATTGAGGACCGGCAGCATTTTGGGGCTGTTCCCGAAACAATAAAATCCACAGGGGAAAAAAAAAGGAAAAACTCCAGGGAAGGCTAAAAGGGAAGGTGATAACTGTATAGCGAAAATAATCGGGATCTTGTTCTGCGTTGTGGGGTTTACTCTTGCACATTGTAGCCAAAAACTGCTGGCAAAATGTTGAGGGGCTGATTAAAAGAAGAACGATCATACCGGGGGATAAGGGGAGGGGGGTTGTGGACCCAAAGCGAGAAAGAAGGTTGTGGAAAAAAGGGGAGGGATAGAAGGGAAAGTGCATTTGTAAGCACATTGGAGAAAAAACGGAGAGGGGGGTCACCGGTTCCCGGGCCGGTATGACTGGAAGGTTGGTAAGTGTTGTCAACTTTGAGAAGAGACGGTCAGGGCTTTCGATTATTAAGAGGGGAAAAGAGGGGGGGGGGAAAGTAGTTTCCCCTGTTAAGCACGACTTGCAAGAAGTGAACAAAGTTAGGGCCGGACTAAGGAAAAGGGTAGATCATCCATACAGTGGAGAAGGACTTTGCTTCAATGGTGAAGGGGAAAGAAGGCTTTGTATTAGTGAACTAAAGAACCCGAAGAGAAAAACCAGAGAGGGACATTAAAGGTCACAGGGGTACTTACGGGGGAAAAATCTAAGGGGGGAGGGATTCTGAAACAACTGCAGGGAGGCGAAAAAAGCAAACTACAGGTACCAGTGTTGATAGAGTGAAAGAAACGTACACAATATTCGGGGGAAAAGAAGATGTTCTCTGTTACGGCGTGACAAGGGAATGGTAAGCGTTGATATATAATAGAATATCAAAAGAGAGAATAATCACAGGCGAACGGGTGGTGCGGATTAAAACCTGATATTTTCCGGGGAAACGAGAGGAAGGGGCTTCAGATAAGCGTTAACTGGGGCAAGGGAGTCTTACAAAAACTGTGTTAAAGAAGAGTCAAGGGAATCCATAGAACTCTGGAGGGGGGGAAGAGGGGGGATCTCGGGGGTCAAGAAGGGCCCTTAACTCTGCTGGGGCGAGGGAGGTCTTGGCCTCTTACATAAGGACGAAGACCGTCGCCCTTGAAAAAGAATTACTCTCTGATCTTACTGTCAAGGGATCGAAAAGGAGGCCTCCACAACTGGGGGAAGTGATAATGGTGGGGACCATAAATGGTAAGAGGACGTCAGCGGACGAGTTTGGGGAAAATGGGGGGAGTCGAAGCTTCGGAGGGGCGTCTTTTGAAGGCAAAAGGGGGATGAAGAGAAAAGGGTAGTGAAAAGTACATCAACCAGGGGGTCGCATTTCCGGTGGGAGTGCAATAGTGCTTTCAAGAATCAGGTGTACATTCAGGGTAGAAGGGGGGGAAGATAAGTGGAAAAAGAAGCAGCAAAGGTGAAAGGGGGTCAAGGGGAGGAAAGTGGGTAAGTAAAGGTCAAACCAACAAAAGTCTTAGAAAAAGCGCAGACTGGCAAAGGGGGAAATAAGACTTGTTTCAGGGGTGTGGGTTTATATGTCCAACTTTCTAGGAAGAAGGGACTGAAAGCCACATTAGAATGCTAAGAAAGGGGAAGGTGGTAGCATGCCGGAGGTTGTGGAACTAAACCTGGGATGGTTTCCATTAAAAATGGAAAAGGACAAGAACTGATCAAAAAGAAGATGGCAACACTAACCAGCGAAAGGAGGGCAGGTACTTGCAAAAAATACCGAAATTCAGAAGAAGGAAAGAGACTTGAAAAAAGGAATACAAAGAAAATAGTAAAAATCGTTAATTAAAGGGGAGGAAAAAGTGATATCACATGGGTTAAGAAGAGAAGGGACGGGGAGTCGTCTGAAATAACACGGGGAAAACATCTAATTGGGGGGGAGAGGATAAAATTCACTCTTTAGGGGAAAATGGGAAAAGACTTTACGCCCGGGGTAACTGTAGGTTATTACTTCTTGGGAAGTCCAGGGAATTACGGACAACTTTTTTGTTCTTATGGGGGAGGACAAGGCTCTAGAAAAAATAAGTAAGCGGGGAGGGGAGATGGGAGGGGCATGAATCATGTAAGCACCAGAACAAGAAGGGGGAGGAAGGAGGGCCAGTACAAAGGAGATCCAGAAGAAAAACAAAGGACGTTCCTTTCACTGAAGAAGGTCAATACGGAACTCTTCGGTATCTGCGGAAAATGTGGGGTGGTTGTCGTCAAGGGCAAAAGGGGATTTGTTACAGAAAAATATACAGCAGAGGGGGAATGGGAATTATGATATAACTGAAAAAGGGGAAAGGAAGGGAAGTATGGTTTTATCCGTCATCCCCTGATGAAGAGGGGACCATATACTGAAGGTGAGGAAGGGGGGGGAGGGTAGATAGAGGACTTGTGGGGGGATGTATTGAAATAAGTAAGGCTGTAAATGGTGTGCAGGAGTAGAGTGGCTACACATTCATAATGCCTATGGGAAAAAATAAAGGGGCTAAAACCAAGCTGTGGGGGCAGAACAAGGGAGCAACCAGACTGGAAGCAATGCAAGGTCACAGGATGAAGGGAACTATCAAGCTTAAAAGAGCTATGCGAAAAAAGCAAACACCGGAAAAAGCGGGTACTAAACAGGAAAGCAGCGCTTTTATTAGAAAGGGCTGAAAGGAGTAAGAACTTCTGGGTCCCAGAGGGGAAGTTCCCAGGGGCTTTCTACTGCTGGAGGTCTCAAGAGACAAAGGTCTCTCACCAAAGCTACAGGAAGATCACCGCTTGAAAGGAGGGAAAAAGGAAACCGGGGGGACACGAAATCTAAATTCTCAACGATATTCAAGGGCGGATTAAAGGGGAAGAGTAAGGACCGTGACTGAATCTATCTACTCAAATAAGGGAGACGTGGAGATGACTTAACAAGATGTCAGGCAAAGGGGAAGAAAAGGGGACTAGATAGGGATGGGGGGAAGGGAAACCATATACGGGGGAGGCAGTAACTGGAATAAAAAAAGCGGGAGCGGAAAGCTGTTACAGAGAACCCGACTTAGGAAGGAGGGTTTATCACAGGGGGGGGGAGGACGACCTTGGGCGACGGGATATGGGGAAAAAGGAAAAAGGAAGGGAATGGTAATACAAGAATTGGGGGTGCTATAACATGAAATAACAATTTACCAACGAATATCCTGAAGTAATTTGGAAAAGGAATAACTAACAGGGTGACAAGAAAATATCAAGGAAAAAGCAAAAGAAGCGGTGAGGGACGAGAAAGAGTGAGAAACAAACATGTATAATAAGGCGGGGGGCTGGGAAATTGACTTGAACAGGGTAAAGAAGGTCGTTGAAGATTGGTGTGAAGAGCGGGGAGGTCTTGGGGTAAGGACTGCACGACAAGACAGACCAGGGGGGTATTTAAGGGGTGTACACACCTTCGTGAAAAGGGACAAGGAGTGCAGGTCAATGAGGTAGTATAGAGGGAAGAGCTTCTTGAGATCGGGGTCACTGTCTGTCCAACTGGGGATGGAACACTACTAAAAAAGAAAAAGGTCAGTAATGAAGAGGGGTTACAAGAGGTATCAGTAGAAAAGGAGAGGGACCAGGGGAGGTCAAGAACTCAAAAAGTCAAAACTAGGGGAGAGGTGAGGACTACCTCAAAACAGTGTGGGGGGGGAACCATTACTACCAACTGGGAGAGAAGAGTCGGCCGCCAACTCTCGCGGGGAAACTGGGGGGGGAGACAAGGTAAAAATACCGGGGGCAGATGCTAAAAGTTTGGAGTTGGAAAGGTAAACATTTTACAAAGAGAAAAGAGGTGACGGGGGGATCCGCCACCAATTCTTACAACTGGAGAAAAAGGGGGGCAGATGGAGATTTTATATGAAACCAAAAAAAGATGCATTATTGGGGGATCGGGAGCTATTCCGAAGCAAAGATACTAAATGGGACAGGGGGGTTGCAGAGGAACCAAAAAAAACAAAAAGCGGGCCAGATGAGGCGAGATACGTTGGGATGAAAACTTGCGGGCACAATGGGAGGGATGAAGGGGAGGTCTTGACAGGCAAAATGCGGGCTTACTAAAGGTCCACTAAAGGGGGAAAATATAACCGGACCTTGACGAGTAGGAATGGAACTAACAGAAAGCATCGCGAGGCGGATTAAATATAAGTCGCAAAAGGGAAGTTGGAGAAAAATTTCAAAAGCAGAATAGCGAGTAAATGTCGGAAAAAGAAAGGATACCTGGTAAGGGAAAAAGAGCAATACAGACGACGTACAACTCAACCAACGGATAAGAATACCTTCCTAAAGGGGGAAATCGAGGACAAGGAATTTCAAATGAAAAGATTGATGGGGGGGGGGGAAGGTCATGGGGAAATCATTATGAAGGGGTGGGTTGAAAGGGACCGGTAGAAGAGGTCTTTAGCAATATAGAAACACAAAAAGGGATACAAGAGAAGAGAGGGAAAGAAAAGACGGGCAATTTCAGGAACAATGGGCACATGTATGGATCTTGGGAAAAAAAGGGGGTTAAAAGCTTGGATGAACGGTGTTGAAGCCAAACGGCTGCGCAGTGGGATACCAAGTTAAAGGAGAAGCAAAAAAAAAAATAAGGGGGGGGTTGGGGGGAAATTACTTACGTATGTGAAAACAATGATTACCTACAGGTAAGAAAAGTGAAAGGAGAAGGGAGGACTTTCGTATTTGCAAAAGTTTACAAAGAAAGCCGCGGGGGCGTATAGGGTAAGCGACTGTGATCATTGGGGGAGCAAAAAAAAAAAAAAAAAAAAAAAAAAAAAAAAAATGGGTCTTGGAAAAGGTCCTGTCGCGAAGCATCCAAAAACCTGGACGGGGTCCGGAATTCCGGGGGGGGGGTTGGGTCGAGAAAAGCAAGAAGGGGGGGCGGGCCCTTGATGAACTGAATACCATTGGGGATAGCCACTGGGTCCTCGGGGAGAAAAAAAACCCTTATCTCCGAAGAAGGGTCTGTGTGTGTCACTGCCAGGGGGGGGCGCAAAAAAAAACTGGAAAAAAGAGTAGCTGCATTAAAATTCAGCAGACGTCAACCCTTTGGTGAATGCCATCTGTGTGTTGCAGAAAGCGAGCCATAGTGTTTGAACATCGGCCTGAAAGGGAAGACTGTTGTTGCATACATTTACAAGTCAAAAAAAGGATCTTGGGAGTGTCAAAAGGGGCATGGCCAAACCTAAACTGAGGTCATCTGGGGAGGTGGGGTAGTCCATACTGTTCGAAAAAGTTCTTAGGGGAAGGGAAGGGCGGGAGGATATCACGAATTTGATGAAAAGGGGGGGGGAAAAAGAGGAAAAAAAAAACTGGTATGGAAATAGTTACAAATAGGGGGGGGCAAAAGAACCTAAATTACCATGGTCAAGAGTCTGTGGATGTAAAAGCATTGCTTCGAATGTTTCCAATGGAAAGGAAAAATTGACTTGGGAAGTCGTTAAAAAAATACAAAGGCAAACGGGGACCATATATATCAGGCATCGGGGGGAGACTGTTACGGAGACATCAGGAAAGTCAACAAATGAACTGCTGGGATAATAAAACTCTCCCATTTTTTGTTGGGAGTTTAAGAAAAGAGGAACCACGTATTAACAATGGCAAATCAAGAAATTTTGGGGTTGGGGGGGGGGGGGGGGGGGGGGGTTAAAGAACGGAAACCAAATAAACAAATTGGGAATGATGAAAAAGGGTATCCAGCATATCCCGGCTAGCAAGTAAGCGCCGGGGGATAGTTTGAGTAATTTAATGAGGGAAGGGTAAAAAAAGGAGGCTTTTTTGTGGAAGACTTAGGAAAAACTGGGGAAAGAAAGGGCATTTAATCCAGGTAGAAAGGGAAAAACTGTAGACACCTTTTCAGGGACAAAAAAAAGGGGAGCGGAGATGTCGCGGCGGGGCCTTTTGGAAAACAATGAGCCTTCTAAAGGTTCGCCGTTCCTGGGAAAAATGATTTTAGGGCAGTTCCTCACAACAAGTCTCGGGGTTTATGCACAGGGTTCATAATCGTAAACGTCCCGCGGAAAAGAGGGTGGGAAATTGAGTTACGGGAAAATCTTTTACACAAATAGGAAAGTTTGGGGGGGAAGATCAGTGAGCATTCGCGTAGTGTAAAATGGGGTTCAATTTCTGAAGAAGGTTGGGGGGGTGGGAAAAGATGCATCTTGAAATTAACGTTGTCTAGAACTGGCATAGAAAAAAAGCGCAGCCAGTAACATGGGTGGAGCGGGAGGGGGGGGGTAAAAGGAAAAAAAGTTGGAGTAATAAACAAACCATTCTGAATACTGCGTGATGTTGTAAGTTCATACGGTTTTGGAGGGGGTAGAATGATCCGTAAACGCTTTATGAAAAAAGAAGGTTTTAAGGGGTGGGAAAAAAGTAGGATTGAAGCGGCAAAAGGGAAAGGGGAGGAAGCATGGAGGGGGGGTTAGAAGGACAGGTTAAGTTGGGAAATTTGTGACAAATCTACCCAAAGACTTAAAAAAAGGGGGAGGATTAAGGAGCAAAAAAAAAAAAAAAAAGAAAAAAAAGACCAGCCTTTTCGAGAATAAGGGGGGGGGGTTTAATCTTACCGCATGCTGCGAAGCAAATTCGAGCGGGGGGGGGGGGGAAATATCTACCTCACGTACAAAAAAAGAATCAGTGAAAAAGCCCGGGTATTCTCCATTTATAGAATAAAAGTTGTAAAAAAATGAAAAACCGCATGAGCTGGGATATTTCGGTCTGGAAAAAAAGATGCCATGTTAACCATTGTTTGGGAGATCAACATAAAGGGGAAGGGACACAATGTGTTATCATTCGGGGGGAGAAAGAAAGGAAAGGGTCATTAGCTTTTTTTTAACTTGGTCAGCGAAAATTGGGGCAACGTTGTGAGGTTGGGAAAAAAGGGAGAAAAACATAGAAGATCACACCAAAAAGGGGAAAAGAGAGAGATTTCTTGAGATAAGCAACAAAAGAAAGAGAAGGGAAGCTGAAAGTAACAAATAACCGTGGAAAAAAAGGAAAGGAATGAGTAACACATTTGAAAGGAAAGGGCTTCGGGGAAAAGAAAAAAGGGGGGAAGGAAATGCTGTTAGGGCGATAGACAGGGGAAAGCAAGTGACAAATGGATAGAGTCAAATGGAGAAAACAAGGGGATTTAACGGGGGGAGGAAGAATTGGGGGGGAAAAAGGAGGGAGATTTCGATACTGAATTTGCATGGAGACAGTGCGGGAGGGAGTATTACTAAGGGGGAGGGTGGATTGGGGGGAGTGATTAAGTTGTTTATAAGTGGGTATAGGGGGGGTCTACAAATTATGGGAATTAACGAATCACAGTGCTAAAAAGAGGAATTCTACTAAACTCAAAGGGCGACAAGCAAAAAAAGGGCAAGTGGATGTAAGCAGTCTGAACTGAAAATCAGAGAGCTAAAACCAAAAACAGCAAAAAAGGATGAACGAACAGGAATAAGCAACGCCTTTTTATGAAGAAGGGGGTTTAAAGGGCTTCTTCCAGGTGCTAAAAATGAAATTGAACC
>Ga0179591_1297504_pt1 | contig 10410 bp, 16 predicted proteins | sample CZOMad2_1_08_16f_FD_182891 | JGI IMG/M metagenome (GOLD analysis project Ga0179591, IMG submission 182891) | Vadose zone soil fungal communities from Angelo Coast Range Reserve, California, USA - CZOMad2_1_08_16fungal (PacBio error correction) | ecosystem: Environmental > Terrestrial > Soil >...
CGTCGGCTTACTCCGACCTCACTGCGCGTGCGCTCACACGTGCATTAGTTCTTGCCCGTATCGCTATGACCGTCGACGGCGAACTTCGGGACGCCGGCCGACGCAGCACGCTTGCTCGAATCGCCGCTAATCGTCGACGCGGGCCGAGAACAGCTGGCCGCAACGAATCCGTCCTCGGCTCGAACGCGAGGAACAACGGCGTGCGTCTTTTGGCTGCTCCGCCTCCACGTCGAAGAGAGGATTTCCTCGCGTTGGTTTCGCTGCGCCCACGCAGACCTCGCGTCGATACGTACTTCATGCCGGCCGCGAGGAGAACTCGAAGCCTGTTTTCACGTACCTTTGCGCTGAACAATCGGATTGGCGCGTTGCGATTCGCGGTCGGCCATGAAGAGGCGGTTGGATCTGCCGGGGCGACGTCGTCCACCACGTGAACGCCGCGGGACTCGACCGCCTGCTCGGTTCTGCGTACGCGTATACCGAGGCGTACTTCCCGCCCGGCTATGCGAATTTGGTACGCGTCGCGTTTTAACGGCTAAACCCCACTGGGCGGTACCTCGTATCGGAATCCGGTACCCGTACCACAGTTCGCCCGAAACTCCTCTTTCTCGTGCGACGCCTCACGGTTAAGTTCACGGCTGCAACGGCCCGTTGGCGGGTCATTCGTTCGGGGAGTGCTACTGGCACTGCTGGCCGGGGCCCGTCGCCGTCTACGCTTCCGGACTCGCTTGGGGAGTGAGCGCCTTTAGGACTGCCGCCCGCCGCCATCTGACGTTGTTCTTGCGGTAGTCGCGCTCGCGGTCGGTTTGCTCAGCCCCCTGCCGTTTTCCCCCCAGGCGCCGACCGATCAAGAAGGGCCAGCAGCTCGCGGCGCGCGGCAAGCCGAAGTCGCTGGCAAGCCAGCGACGATCAGTTGATGGCCGCGATTAACGGCGCTCGAACGACGACGTGGTCGGCCGGCGACGGCGTCGGCCCCCCCCCCGCAGTCGGGTCGGCACTCGGTGAGGCGCGCAGGCCGCCGCCGATGCGCGCAGTCGCGCGTGAACGCGGCGCCAGTCGGCGAATGCCGCATTTGCGCAGCGCGCTCGTCGACGCGCCGTCGAGAGTAACGCGCCCCGACGAGTTTCGTCACTACCGGGCGTCGTCCGCCGCCGACGTCGTCGCCATCAAGTCTCGGCAGGCGTTGCTCAACCAAGTGCCAACGTCGACAACGCCTTGCTCGACCAGTTGCGCGCCACGCGCGACGACCTCGTCCGCCACAGGCTGCGGCGACAAGGCCACGCGGTCGTCGCCGCACGCCAGAAGGTCGTGTACGAGCTCAACTGCGGCAACTCTGCAAGACCGCTCCGCCAAGTCCCCTCGACGCCGCGCTCACCGCCCGCTTCGCGCCGTGCAAGCCGAGGCCGCGGCACTCGCGTGACGCCGCAACATCCGCAACCTGCTCATACGTCGGGCTCCAAGGCTATCGTGCCCGTCGCAATTCGTCGAGCTTCGGACTCATCTGGCCGCTCAAAGGTCGCCTCACTTCGCCCTTCGGTCGCGGTGGGGCAAGCCTCCACGCCGGCATCGACATCGCGGCGCCCAAGGGCACGCCGATCCACCGCCGCGAAGGCGGGCACGGGGTGGCGTGTTCGCTGGTCAAGGGGGTGAATTGTGGGGGGGGGTTATGGTGGACAGGGGACGTCGTGGTCATCGCCACGGCGGCGGCCTTTCTCCGCTCTAAGGGGGCATCAAGCCGTGCTCGTTCGCACGCGTGGAACACGTCGCCCAGGCAAGTATCGGTTTCTTCGGCTCGACGGCCACTCCCACCGGCAACCACTGCCACTTCCGAGACTCGGATCAACGGCAACCGCAGAACCCCCGCAATTTACCTCCCTGAAGTCGGTTATCGCGGTTGGGGCAAGTGGGTGAAGCGCTGCTCCGGTTTGCTGCGCGCCGTTGGGCGGACGCCGCAGACCTCGCCTGTCCGCACCTTGCCGATCGACGGGCGGAACTCGCGCGTGGTAATCCATGTTTGGCATTTTGCGGACGCGCCGTCGCCGCCGATGGCGCCATCATCGCCGTGAAGCCGGTACTCGTCGGAGGCGGCTGCCGCCTCGGCGCTGCCGGTTTCGGCCGGGTGTTTCGACGCGTCCGGTGTTCCGACGGCGACCATCGATGCCGCTTTGCCGTTGGGACCGCGGTCTTGCGCGCCATGCCCACATCCCCTCCTTGGTTGGTGGCGGGCGCGTCAGCGATCGCCGGCGGCGCCGCGGCCTGCGGCCTAAGACATCGCGGGGGCCGATTCCGATCCTCGCGGCCGTCGGCATCGTCGTGCACGTGCCGGAAGCGCACTCGACGCCGTCACCGCTTGTCCGCTCCCGGCCGGCCTACGTGTGCCGGGTGGCCGAAGCGATGATCGCCGCGGCGACGCCGTGGACTTCAACACAACGTCGCCGATCAACCGGACAAGACGGGGACGCTGACCCTCAACAATGACGGCGGTCGAGCTGACTTCCCGGCCGTGGCGCTACACGCTCGCGGCAACGGCTATTCCGGAAGGCCGGATCAAGCGCGTCGCGGGCGAGAGCGAGGTCGACCTCGACCAATTCATGCGTGCCGATGAACCTCGGCGTCCGACGCCGTCGTCCACACGGCGAGATGGATCTGCAACCTAGGCGGTTAGATAAAGCGAGGTGGTTAAGAAGAGGGGGCAGAGCAGGGTAGGGGGGTGGGGTCCTGTCCCCTCCTAATTCTCTCATCGCGTCCTCGCGAGAAGGGTGTGGCTCGACTCGTCGGCGACCCGGGATAAGGACCCGCGGCATCGCGACTTGCCGTTCGACACGGCGTAACAAGCCTCATGCGACCGTTCCACCCGATATTAACGACGAGTCCGCCGGACGTCGTCCGCGCTTCGTCAAGGGCGCCCTCTACAAGGTGCTCGCCCGCTGCTCGTGACGCTTCAGCCCGACGACCTGCAGCCGATCGCCGTACGAGACCGCTGCGCGGTCGGTATGAGGGAGAACGAGCTCCTGGGTGCGCAAGGGCTGCGTGTGCTCGCGACGGCGCGCAAGGATTTCGACGCGCAACGTTCGATCCGAGCGCCGACATGCTCGCGCTCCGCGACGGCTCACTCTGCTCGGGCTCATCGGAACGTCGACACCTCACGCTCCGACGCCAGGTTATTCGATCGCGAATGCGCATTCGGCCGGGATCCAGTGCGGATGTCACCGGCGACCACCCGTCCCCGTGCAGCGGCGTATCGCGGCGAAGCTCGGCATCAAGGGTCCGAGCGGATCACGTGTGCGGAGTTCGGCGCGATGAGCGTACGACGAGCTGCTCGCGGATATCGACACATCGGTGTCATCGCGCGAGTGACGGCCGAGCACAAGGTGCTTCTCGTCGACACGCTGAAGACCAAAGGTCACATCGTCGCGATGACCGTGCGACGGGGTGAACGACGCCCCGCGCTGAAGCGCGCCGACTCGGCATTGCGATGGGATCACCGGCACCGAGGTCTCGAAGAGGCCGCGGCGATGATTCTCACCGACGACAACTTGCGACAAGATCGTGAAGGCCGTCGAGATCGGACGCGTCCTGTACAAATCTGACGCATAGTCCGCTTTCCAGATGGGCGTTGCTGTTCGGCCTGGTCGTCACGTCCTCGGCGCGCCAGCTTCAACCGTGGTTCGTCGGCGTCGCGCTTCGTGCCGCTGCAGACGTTGTGGATCAACTTCACCACGAGGTCCTTCCAGGCTATCGGCTCGGGTACGGAGAGTCAAGCGGAAGGCCTCATGCCGCGAAGCCACGCGAACCCGGACCAGGCCATCCTTCCCACGGGGCTTATCGCTGGCTCGGTTGCATCGTTTCGTCATGGGCGCGACGACGAGCGGAGTGATCGCGTGGGGCGACTACCACTACGCACGGCCCGTCGCGCAGCACGATGGGCAATGACTTCGTTCGCGGGCTGCGAACCTTCTCTATCGTTCTGCGAGCGTGACCAGCTGCAGTCGGTGTTCAGCCTCACGTCCTGCTTGACCGGAATTTCCCTGTACTTCTCGTGCGCATCGTTGTTGCGATCACCATCGCGCCCGCAGCTCGATCTACTGAACCGGATCCGCGAACGGTGCCGCTGACGCTGCACCAGTGGCGGATCTGCATCGTCACCGCCTTCGCGCGGTCGTGGCCTCCGAGATCCGCAAGGCCTTTCCCTGCGACCCGTGACAGCACCGCCGGCAACCGAGACCGCGAGGCGGCGCCGTCACGTCCCGGGAGCGATCGGTGGCTGTCGAGACGAGTACCGCGGTTCCGGAGGCTCGAGCGGCAATACGATCTCGCGATCCTGCTCGCGATGCGATGTTCGTGCTCGTCGTCGACCCCTCCGCTGATGAACTTCTCGTCTCGGCTGTCGTGTCATGACCTCCACACAGACCGCCATGCGGCGTCCGTCGGCGATTGCGCTCGAGGCGCTCGTCTCTGCCGCGTTCATCCTTATAGGCACTGCCGCTTGCCAAACGATGCCTACAAACGTGGAGCCGGAACACCCCCCGCGTCAATAGGGGTCCCACGGGAAGGCTTGGTACTTGGTTGACGGGGCGCTATGATCGTGCATGAACCCCGCCTAAATACCGCAGCACCGACTTTCCGACTCTGTGTCGCCGCATCACGTCCGCATACTATCGGTCTTTGGATCGATCTGGCCACTCCTGCAATCCTCGTACCCCTATCGTCCAAGCGATTGGGTGATCCATCACAGCAACTCTATGCTGCCTGAGGACCCGATGCCGCTCACCCGGAATTGCGTGGGTCGCGGAAAGCCATCAATCAGGGCGTTTCCGAAGAGGCTCTAAAGCCCCTACTTGTTACCCCCACTGATTTGGGCATTCGGCTACTGACCGCGGACCACTCGGCCGAATTTCCGGCACGTCTGTCCGCTACGCCCACTTTCTGCAACTTGACGTAGGACTTTATACCTGGGTATCAAGTCAGCATCCTTCCGTGCGGTCTCACACCGTTCGCCCTGGTGAGCTGCCGCGAATTTATTGCCTGGGCAGCCCCGCCATGCCAAGGCCGCCTTCACCAAACGATCGGTGGAGAGTCGGTTTGATATCACTCGGCTACCACGAATTTAATTCGTCCCTACCGGACGCTACTGACGGTTTGTGATCTTTAAGCCGCCCACCTCCCGCGGTTCGCTGGAACTCAAATCGCTTGGAAATCGGCTTGAAGTTACAACGACTACCCCGAGGGGGGCCTGTGAACGCATACACGGGCGATCCGCGTGGCCTGGAGTTCTTCTCGTTGGTCTATTGTGCGATTCCTCGCGACGATCGCGGCCCAATCGAGAACGCGGGTGGCCAACCTCAGGCGGCAATTATCACGAACAGTAAGCGAGCCGAACAGCAGCGCGTAATCTGCGACATAAAAAGAAAAGGAAGAAAAACAAAAGAAAGAATCCTCCTATGCTAACACGCCATAGTACGCAGCAAGCGCCGCACCGATCCCTGTGGCTGCCGGCGATTTCGTGGTAGGCGCCCACGATGTACGTCGTGATCATCGTGACTCAGCGCTGCCGAGGCGAACCGCATAAGATGCGGCGAAGCCCACGGCTCGGAAAGGGCCAGAGAAGTAGAAGAAGGTGCCTACGCGAGACCGACCAGAAGATACTGCTGCGTGCAACCGCAAATTCCGCGCACCAGATGTTTCCCCGGCTAAGAAGCCCGCGAATGTGATCGCCAGGTGGGGGGGGGGGGGGGGGGGGGGGGGGGGGGGGGGTGGGGGGGGGGGGGGGGGGGGGGGGGGGTAAGGGGGGGTGGGGGGGGGTTTTTTTTTTTTGTTGTTTTGTTTGGGTTTTTCTTTTTTTTTTCGTTTTTTTTTTTTTGTGTTGTATTTTGTGTGTGTTGGGGGGGGGGTGGGGGGGGGGGTGGGGGGGCGAATAGGAATACCTAGCGCACGGCCCTGTAGTTTTGTGATAGATGTCTGATGGCTGGAACAGCCGCACGCCGAAGCCGGTCGCGAGGAGCGCCGAATTATCATATATGTTCCGCGCCAGATTTGCGGAATGGCGCGATTAATTTTCGAGCACATGCCAGTTCGCAGAATAGGCCCCGAGCGCTGATTCATCGAGATCGGAAGGAACGCTCCGTCCAAAGTACGGGTGCGCCACGCGATCCTGGCGGTCACCGACGTATTCGATCCAAGAGGCAGGAAATCCAACTAATCGCTTCCCGCAACTTCGAACTCATGCTAAAACCGAGGGTACGCGCTCGGCTATAGATTTGATCTCGATCGGACGGTTACTGCAGCGAATCCGGCGACTTCCCCGCTCGTTGCGTGGATCGCCTGACCACCGACTTCGAATCGTGGTCACCCCTCGCTCAATACTTTGACGCCGATAGCGGCAGTGTATAACGGCATGCGTCGGTAGCAACCGCGTATACGCTCGGAGCGAGCAGCCGAGCGATGCTCAGGCGTGACTCACCGGTAATCACATCTTGATACGTCAGACCGGAACGGAATGATACCTTTGCTCGTACCTCTACGAGCAACGTCGCTTGCGATCCTGACGTCGTCCGGAATGAGGTGTAGCGGGGGACCCACCGCCCACACCTCCGAGCTGATCTTAGTCGACGGGTCGACAACGACGGACCGTTCCTGGGTGTCCTACGCTAACAATGGGTGCACCCACAATCTGGCGGCCTCCGAACCGCTGCGATCACTTCGTAAGCCTGGTGTTGAAGTGTCCTGCCTTTCGCTCACCAACTCTCGACTCTCTGAGAGTGGTCCGTGCGCATGCCACCTTCTCGTGCCCTGGGTGTGCGCCCGCTCCAACGCCTCCTCCCAGGCCAGAGCGACTTCGACGGATAACGCGTCCTTGGCCTTCGGGGTCGCCTGCGAGCTCCCAGTACGCGCCTCGTCCATTGCGCGCTCGTACGAGTGTTTTGTAAATCGTCCGCCGTGCTGTGAGTTGGAGGCCAGACGCGCGGCGGGCGGGCGCACCGCCCGATGGCCTCACCAACCTGGTGGGTTTTACCTCGCGGAAGCAAGGATTTTTCCTACATTTCCGTGGTGTGAGCGACAATTCACCGAACGCCCCGCCGGTTCACACGGCGTGCGCGCCTTCCGAGTTGTTGCCACCCAGGCGCCCGTCGTGCGCCGTTCCCAATGCACTTGTCGGCCCGCGAGTTCGCCCGCCGAGGATTGCCGGCTCAGAAACACCCCTCGTAATCGCGGGCGGCCGGAACGCGCCAAGGGCTGTCCCATGAAACCGCTGCCGCCGCCAAAATTCAGGCCCTCATCTCGCCCTGTTCTACCAGCGAACGACCCCGTACGATTTTGTTTCTGAGCATTGTCTTCCTCCGATAGTGTCTGAAGCACTCGCGTGACATAGGGGCGGCGCTCGGCAAGGAGCAATCCTATTTCTTGGATCCGCGCCGCGCAGCTTCTAAAATTCCCGCCGTCATTGGTGTAGCCTGCTCCTTCGCGGAGGTTCCGCGTCAACACACGTGGCTCGGCCATGGCGCTTAACGGCCTGGGGTTCGGAAGCCTGTTTCGGCGAGACCTTTGACACCGTGCTCGACCCGGATCGGGCGGAGGCGCCGGGTCAAGGTTCATCTTCCGCTCATCCCTCAGGTGAGCCGCATGAAGCCTTCTTCGTACCACGCTGGTCGTTGCGGTCGGCGAGATTCGGCACCAAGACGCAGCGCTGGCGCTTGTTGTTGGCCGCGCGCTTTCGACGGCCCCGTACCGTCATCGCGGTATCCTTGCCGCCACGCTGTTTGAACCATGCGCTGGCGGGCGTTTCTTGGAAACTGTATTCGATCCTCGGTCGCCCCCGAAGTGCTTCGCTGGTTCCTCGGCGTTTCTTTCCTTGCGTCGCGGCGTGGGCGCTGCTCCCGGACCAGACTCGAAGAGAAGGACGCGCGCCGATGAGCCGTACGGCGTGTTCGCGTGACGCCTGGTCGCGTTTTTTCTGGCTGAGATCGGCGACAATACGCCGCGTGCCACCTTTGCGCTCGCCGCCCCGAATTCGACAGTCTTGGTCGCGGTGGTGTGCGGAACTACCGCATGCATGCTCATCGCCGATATTCCCAGCGTTTCTCCTCGGTGAAAGGCGTCCGTGAAAATTCCGTTCAAGGCGATTCCGCTATAGCGCGGCGGCGCTGTTCGCGGTTATCGGAGCGGCGGTCCTTGTTCGCATCGGATAGAAAGAAGCAACAAAGTCTGATGTTCCGTTTTCACCATCTGGGTCGGAACGAGTCGTATCGAGTGATACGAATCTATGTTAACCATGAACTCTGCCGATTCGATGACAACCTCGTGGCCGTCGTGCGCGGCGACCTGGTGTTCGATAATCACGAATCAGCGGGGAACAGCTTTTTCCTTCGTTCCACCGGCTGACGAGGCGTCCGGCGAAGCCGGTGCACGGCGTGCGGCTGCCTTTCGCCGGTGCGCGCGCCGGGGAATATCCTCGCGGCGCCGGTGAACTACAAGGCGCATATCCCGACGATGCAGAAGAACCACGTCTCGCGGGGCCAACATCTGGGACATCGAGCAGCGGGGCTCTTCCTCAAGCGAGCTCCTGCGGTGGTGGGCGCGGGCGGCGGGCATCGCGCACGCTTTCTCGAAGCGGGGGCCCCCGGGGGGGGGCACCGATTTCGAGGTCGACTCGTCGCGGTCATCGGCAAGTAATCCCTCGGGCGTGCGCGCGAGAAGGCTCTGCCAAGCACGTCCGCGAGCTATTGCCCTTGGGCTGGATATCACGGTGCGCTGCGCGAGGACCGGAGCTTCCGCCAATCGATCGACGCTACACGGTTGCTCGAGGCCCGTGGCTGAACACGGCCGACGAGGGCGCGATCCGCGAACGTGCAGATCTCGATCACTCAGAACGGCAAGCCGCGCCAGGCGAGCAATACCTCGGCCTGCGCTGGATCTCGGCGTCGCCTGATCGAGTTCGCTAGCGGTTCTACACGCTGCTCCCCGGCGACGTCTTTCGTCCACGGGGAGCCCTCGGTCGTCAATCCCATCAAGCCGGGCGACGTCCTCGTCCTCCTCGAGCGACTTTGCTTGGAACGATGAGGGTGGAGGTTTCGCAGTACCAGCCGCGCGCCAAAGTAGGACGCAGTTCCGAATACTACCGCCCGCTCTAGTAACCATCCCATATGGCAATGATCATCGGCTGCATCGCACCTCGCATGTTGCGACAATCGTGAATGGCGTTCGACAGGTCCGGCCAGGCCCGACCCCCGACGGGCGCCGCTTCTTCAAGGGCTCGAGCCGGTGCGACGTTGGCTCGCTGGGGGGGGGGGGGGGGGGGGAGAAGAAGTCCGACGTTCTCTTCTTCTTCTTCAACGACCACGCCACACCTTCTTTTTCGACCGCTACCCGACCTTCGCGCTCGGCGTGAGCGGGGAATATCCGATCGCCGCTGACGGGTTTGGCGCCATAAAAATACCTGTCTTGAAATGCCATGCACCCTTGGCGCGCCCACATCCGCGCGCTCGCTGGTGCCGACGAGTTCGAACCCTGACGCATCTCCAGGACCAGCCGCTCGATCACGGCCCTTCATTCGCCGCTCCCCATGCTGTGCGCTTCGAGCCCGACTGGCCGGGCCGGATCCTTCCGCTGGTAGTGAACGTGCTCCAGCTCCGCTGCCGACCCCGGCGAGTTGCTTCAAGCTGGCCAGCATCTGAGGAAGCGATTCTTTCCTATCCCGAGGATCTGAAGGTGGCGATCGTCGGCACCGGCGCCATCTCGCACCATATTATCGGCGCCCTCGCGGGCTTTCAACAAACGCGTCCTGAGGACTCGAGGTTCCTCGAGCTCAATCGGCAGCCGATCCCGAGCGTCCTGCGCGCATGAGCCTCGAGGAGTTCATGCGCCTGGGCGGCAACGAGGGCGCGGAGGTGATCATGTGCCTGATCATGCGCGTCGCGCTTCGCGAAGGTACGCGCGCAGTGGAGCTGCACCATACTACTACCTGCCGATGACCACCGCATGGCGGTGGCCTTGTTCTGTGAAGCCCTACGTCTCCGAACTGGCTCAGCGGACGGGGTTTGGCGATGAACCGGTCCCTGCACGATTTCACGATTCCGGAAAAAGAGAATTATTCAAAGATGATCCGGAAAGCATGGTGGACCTGACCGAGGAAGAAAAACATGAGTCGAAATCTGAGGTGGCGCGCGATGATGGACTCCGGCGCGAGCTTCTTCTGCCTGGAAAAGCTGGCGCGCGCGAAAGCGTGTCGAATCCCGAGATGGTCGCCGCCTCCGGCGTGAGACGCTGGAGCAGTTCCTCAGACGCCGCCGCGTTCGCGGGAGCGCTCTGAATGGCGCAAACACTGAAGACCCTGCTTGCGCTCACTCCGTCACCCTGGCGTTCAGGAGCGCGAGGTTTTCTTCGCCGGAGCTCGGTCGATTCGTCGACGTGAAGACC
>Ga0179591_1405593_pt1 | contig 10410 bp, 17 predicted proteins | sample CZOMad2_1_08_16f_FD_182891 | JGI IMG/M metagenome (GOLD analysis project Ga0179591, IMG submission 182891) | Vadose zone soil fungal communities from Angelo Coast Range Reserve, California, USA - CZOMad2_1_08_16fungal (PacBio error correction) | ecosystem: Environmental > Terrestrial > Soil >...
GATTTTTAAACAGGGAGATAAGAAGCCGAGAGGGGGGCATATGTACAAAGGGGGAAAAGACAGTTTCAATTTCCTGAAAAAGGAAGCTGAAATAATGGGGAAGAAATTCGCACCCAAGGTTTCATCAGGATTTTGGTAAACAAGAGGGCCAGGAGTACGAACTTCAGAAACAAAGTACCCGAGTAGTTACTAGGAGATGATAGCGGAAGGTCAGATAGCCAAAAAAGGAAAAGGTATAATCAACAAACGCGTGGTCGAAGGGGGATTATGGGCGTAGGACCGGAACAGGGGATTTTTATGACGTTAAAGTCAACAAATAATTAAAGTAGATTCCGAGACGTTGAGGGCGGAAGAGGGGGAATAGGCGCCAAGGAGTAAAAAAAGGTTAAAGGAAAAAAAGGAGGAATGAGTAGAAGAAAGAACACGGGGACAAAAAGGTCTGCAGTGCCTAAATTGTCCGAATCCGAGAGGAGGGGGAAAATCGGAAGGGCGAAAAGGTAAGCCTTAGAGTTTGAAATAATTTGAGTAGTTAAAAGGAGAGTTGTGCCTCAAGAAAAATACAAGGGTCACATATAATATCACGAGAAGGAGGGGGCTAGAAAGGGGGGGGGGGGGTTAGGGGAAAGTGAGAAGGGGGGAGGAACCAATCATTAAGGAAACAAATTGTGCTACGGCGATTGTGGGGAAAGAAGGGACTTAGCGAAAAAAAAGGGCTGAGGGGGGAAGAACTCTGAGAAAAGGAAAAGTAGCAACTATAAGAAGAGGGAAACGGGTCCATAGATTCTCCAAAAAGAGAGGAGGAAAAGAGAGCTGAGGAAGGGCTTTGGGGAGAACTTATGGGAGAATGAAGCATGGAGGGTTGGGGGGCGCATTCCAGGAATACCAACATCTCAGAAAAAAAGGAAGTTGGGAAAAAGAGGAATGCTCCTTGAAAAAATCCCCCTTTGCGAAAAAGATAAAAAAATTCAAGGGAAGGGGAGAAGGTGAAAAAAATTTTATTTAAAAGAGCATTTGGAAAAAACCAAGACCCCAGCCGCGTGGGGGAGCTTCAAATCAAAATTAGTAAAAAAAGTACTTTAGGGAGAAAGGGGGACGTGATCGGAGTCCGGAAACAAAGTCAAGTGCTAAGAGAAAAGGGGCTTCCGGGGGAAGAAAACAAAAAATTGGAATGACATTTACAGAAGGGGCTAAACAGACGAGGGTCGAGAATCGCCCACAACTGAGAAAAAAACAGATGAAAAAATCATAAAGAAATAGGAGAGCTGAGAGAGGATCAGATAAAAATACCGGAAGGTGGAGGAAAAGGGGCCGGGAGTATGTGAAATGGGTTCAAAGAACTTTGGAGGAAAAATGGTGAGAAAGTTCGGGAAACCCGTGAATGGGGAACCCGGCGAGGACAAAGAAAGAGGGTCATATACTGAGCTAAGGGTACTAAAGGGGAAAAAAAAAAAATATGTGGGACCTTTAGAAATGGGGAAACAAAAAACTGTGTCAAAACAAAAAAAAAAAACCAACTGCATCGATAAGGAGTTGGAAGAGCCCGCACAGGAGAAAGGGGGGGGGTCATAGGTGTCGTTACCACGGGAAGAAGCAAGCGGAGGAGTGGAAAATTCAAGGGGGGGGGGAAGGCAAGAAGAAGCCGGAAAGGTTCCAACCTTATAAAGTTCTCAAGGTATCCGCGGGAAAAGGCATAAAGGAGGAACATCAGGTGAAAAAAAATACAAAAGACGAAAGTATCAGAAATAACTCACAAGCTGAAGAAACTGGGAACCGAGATGAAAGACTGGCAAAAGGAATATGCCTATTTTGGACTTATCGCAAGGGGGGGGGGGAAAAAAAAGCTGGAGGGGGGTACTGAAGGGGAGACCCTGGGAGGAAATAACCCAAGGAAAGTCCACTGGTGAATGCCCACGAAAAAAATATAAAGCCGTCAGAAAAAGTAGCAAATGGACATTGAGGAAAAAAGGCCTGGAGGGAAACCTTTTTGGCAGATCCGACAAGAAAGGGGGAAAAGCGACCAGGGGGGGGGGCAAGACAACATCACAGAAGAAAAGACTTACCAAGGAACATCCCGGAAGTATATTAGATAGGTTGTTAGGAACTAAAAGAGAAACAAAAACAAACGGATAGGAAAAATAGGGGCACCTACAAAAAAGAAAATTCGGGCTCTGTAGGGGGATGTTGAAGGCGCCCTTATTGAGAGGAAAAAATCAGACCGGATAAAAGGGACCAGGAAAAAGAGAAAAGAAAAGGCAAAGAATAGTCAAATCGGAAAGAGATCAATAGGGGGGGAGGAATTTGTCACGCAAACGTAAGTGAGAAGTTTTAGGGAGTGAGAAACCTCCTACAGGAAGAGTCCGAAAAGAGAGAGGGGTGTCCTTTGGGGGGGGAATCCGAAACAAGGAAATAAATAGGCATCCTCAGAAAAAAGGAAAAAAGCTGCCATACATATTTTAAGGATCGAAAGCCAAGGAAAGGGGGGATTTTGGAAGGAAGGGAAAAAGGGTTGCTTGAAAACGGTTCGGAACTAGGGGCATGAATGTTTGTCTTGATAAAAGAGGGCATCATTGGAAGGGTCCAAAGAATAAGGACGGAGGGAGCCGCAGGAGGGACACGGCAACTGGGAAGCTGGACCTGCAAAAAACGAAGCGTGCACTATTTGAAGCGGGGCCCCGAAACAACCGGCCGGAAAAAGGCGGAAATTGGAAAAATCCCCGGGAAAAAAATTGAAGGTGTGGACCCAGTGCTGGATTTTTTTTAAGAAAAAAAAGGGGGGGACAACCCTGGGGGGGGGAACTACAAATTGAGGGAAGAAGGAGGGGGAGCATCTGAAAATCTCAGGGAAGGGGAGAGAAATGACGAAAGTACAAACCGGGGGGGTGTCAGGGAAAAACATGAAGGAAAAAAAAAATCCAAGGACTAAGGAGTCACATAAAGCTGGCAAGGACCGTCGGGGGAAGGGACTCGCGGGAACACGGAGGGGGCCTGACCTCAAGCTTAAGGAGAGTTACTCCTCATAGGGGGGGTAGGGAATGGGCGAGGGAAAGCAGGGTATGGGGGGGGCGTTTAGCTACTAACCGGTCGTCGTAGGAATTTAATGGAGTGGGTTCGTATAAAAAATAATTCGCCAAAAGGCCAGTGGGGGGGGGAGAAAAAGAAGTATTAGACTTTCTCAACCGAGGGGGAAAATTTTAAGAGTTCCGGGAGGAGACTATTTAAAGAACAAAGAGAGAATTTTGACGGAATCCTGGAGTCGGGTAAATGTGGGGGGGGGGGTTGGGGGGAAAAATCCCTTGGTGAGCACATTAGGTATAGTTGAAGTTTGTGAAAGGGAAGGGAAAATGGGAGAGGGGGGGTTCTCAGGGAAACGGGAAACTATCAAAAGAGGGGGGAAAAGACTTCAAGACACAAAACAGCATTTACAGGTATGCCCTCTATAAGAGAAACCTAAATCAAAAAGAAGAGTTCAAGGGAAACGTATGGTGAGTTCTGGGCGGGTGTATAGCAGGAAGAAGGGGTAAATGTCAATTAAATAGCCCAGAGCTCTGGAAAGGAAGACAACATATTTGTGAAGGGGGAGTCTCATGACAGCTCAAATTGGGAGTCAATATTTCACAAGAAAGAATGAAAATAAAGAAAGCTCCCTTTGGGGGAGCCAATACTTGGAAGCAAAGAAGAAAACCAAGAAAGAAACTATGCAAGAAATTTTTTAGGAGGAAATATAAGAACAATTCACTTAGGGAGAAAAGGGGGGGAAGGGATTACTGAAGAGGGGAGAAATTTTAATCGGAAAAAGAAGAAGCGAATCAGGCGGGAAATAAAAAAAAAAAGCGAATTGAAATGAAACGTCTGAGAAAAAAAGGAAGAGATCTGCTCCCGGGTGAAGTAGAGAAAAGAAACGAACATTAAAAAAAGAGAAAAGAATCAAAAGGGGAGCCCGAGGATGGGCATAACCGGATGGAGAGAGGGAAATAAGTTCCCTCGACGGGATTCAAGAATTTGGGGGGGAAAAGAGAATTCTTTGAAGAGGGAATAGTAGGAATCCTGTGTAAAAAGTTTGGCGTAAGGAAAACCCTTGTAGGGGAAGCCCCTGAAGGACGTTAACCTTAGGACAAGGAAAAAACTGAGCAATCCGTAAGGATAGGGGAGGTACCTGTGAGAGTAACGTGGTAGAAAACAACAGGAAACTTTCTGCTCGAATCCTTCGAGATTTAAAGGGAATAATCAACTCAGAGAATCCTGGGGGGGGGTAAGGGGTTTTCGGAAGAGGTTACCAAAGAACCAAAGAGACCGTCGAAAAGAGGAAAAAGTTTGGAAGGCTAGAGGAAGTTCAAAAAGTGTGCCTGCTTAGCCCGAAGTAATTTCAGCCTGCGGGAGGGAAGTGTGATGAGAAAGCAAAATAAATTAAAAACAAAGAGGACGAACCGTTGGAATTTCAAAAGGATTTCGCCCGGGAGAACAAAAGAAAAGAAAAACCTGGCTTGAGAATCGGGGGGAAGGGAAAATATTTTGGCACGCGAATCCAAAATTGGCAGCCACTGAAAATAAGGAAAGTGTTAAAAAAAAAAAAGTGCAGGCTTAAAGGGAAGACGTCTTCTGTGATCGGGAGGAAAAAAGGGACGAGTGTATTTTAAAACTTTGGAAAGGGGAAGACCAAAGAAGAATAAAAATAGAAGGAGGGTGGACTAAAAAAGGTTAGGGAATCCTGGGGAGATTACGTTATGAAGGAAAGGTCATCGAAAGAGAGGGTTCAACTTCCTAAAAAAGAAATAAAGCAATATGAAGGAAACCTGTAACTCCCATAAAGGGGGGATGTAGAAAAGAAAATCACACAAACAGCGAGAAAAAAGAAAGAAGATCGACACTGAAAGGGTACATGCTCGGGGAGGGGGAAAAGGATTTTTATGGAAGGGGGAACCAGCGAGGTGGGGGGAAGGTTTAAAAAGAATAAAGAGTTTCAAAACAAGAAGAAAGAATATGCCCTAACGATGCAAGAAAGGGGGAATTTTGGGGGAACGGCCAGACAATACATTGGGGATACAATATCCAAGGGAAAAGAGGGAGTCTGAGAAAAGATCGACCAGGCCCAAACCAGAAGGGGGTTGTTTTAGACAAACCGGCGGATAAAAAGTCGGTTGTCCAATAGGAAAAATAGTTAAAAAGGAAGGGTTTCAAGCTCAAAAAAAATGGGGGGGGGGGGTTGTAAAGGGTTCCAAAAAGAAGAAGGTAAAGGGAAGGGGGTGAAAACTTAAAAGAATTTGGAGGTCGAGAAGCCTATCAGGGTAACAAGAGGCAAACAGGAAGAACTTAAGTTTCTAGAAAAAAAAGAGAAAAAAAAATGGGTACACGGGAAAAAAGGGACCTGCACGAAAAGCAAAACGGCTGCTCCACTGAGGAAGGGGTCAGAGAGGGGGGGCCCAACTCTGGGCAAAAAGTAAATATAAGAGGTGAGGGTTTGAAAACCGTGAAAAAGGGATATGAAGGGGAAAGAAGAATATCCAGGGGGGACTATTATTGAGAGGGATTTGTGCCCGACAGATAAGGGAAAGAAGTAGAAGATATAAAATCCGGTGAAAAGAGACTGAAGAGAAGAGGAAAGGGACGCAGGCACAGGAGGAAAAAAAAAGGCCAGAGAACGTAAACACAAGAATACAAATTAAAAAGAAAGAGGGACTTACCGGAAACAAGGAAAATGAGGGACAGCGTCCAGAAGGTGGGGAAAGTTCCAATACGTTGGTTTATGGTAGGTTAAAAATTGGTAGCCGGGGGACGGGGAGCTTTCACTTCCCACCGAGGAGTCCTTAAAGAGAGGAAGGAGTTAAGATAAATTCTACCGCAGAAGGAGGAGAGGGCGTTTTGGAAAGGGGATCAGTGCGGAGGGTCTACTTGCGGGAAATAACTGAAAAGGCAGGTGCAGTTGTCCGGGGAAGGGCTTATTAGGAGCATAACGGAATATTTCGTCTGAAGGAAGTCTAATAGTTGAAAAAAAGTAGGGGGGAAAATGAACCTGGGGAAAGGAATAAGTCACTTATAATCGAAAAATTATGATAGTGTGAGGGAATCCAGGTGGGACTATTGAAAGTGCGGGAACGTTAAAGGGAAGGTGCTACGGAAAAGAGTAAAGCAACAAACAGACAAAAGGGGCGGTAATTGCTGCTAACTCGGAGACAAAATCATAGAACGCCGCTAAAAACCTGCACTAAAAAAACACTCAGACGAGAAAAAAGGGGGGGGAAAAAAATCACAGAAGGCTTTCGGATGTTCGGCAGGGAGTATTGCTAACTTTCCGAAGTCCGGGAGGGACCTAGAAGTCGGTGTTTGCATATTGAGATAAAAAACGATCCGTAGCACAAGAGTTGGGTTTAACAATTATATAAAAACTTCGAAGCCCTACACCTAATGATCAGAAATATAACATCGTTGGGTATAAGGAAAATCTTGAAAAATTCTTAATACAAACCAGGCCAAAGACGAAGAGGAAAAAAAAATTGGGGAACGTTGTTCAGAATAAGAAAGGGGATTCGGAACATAAATTGGGGGGAAAATACGAAAGAGGGACTACATATGAAAAAAGGAAGGGGGAATAAATACTGCAGACGGTGAAACGTCTAATGCGGAAATCCAGGAAAGTACTAAGACGAAATGGTTCAGGGAAAGCACAAGGAAAGAAGAGAAAACGAGTGGAGGAAGAGTAGACATCATCTGTAGCGGGAGATAGGGGGTCCAGAGGGGGGAAAGGAGGTATTGTGGGGCCTAGGGGGGGGAGGGGGTGAAGTCTGTAAGGATTGGGAGGAAGGTATTGAAAAGCCTGTGGTCCAGAGGTCGATTTGAGGAAGGGCTTTTCAAAAAATTGGGGAAAAAAAAGGATTACAGGTCAATTCTCTAAAACCCGAAAGGGCGGGCTTGAGGGGTAGAAATGTGAGCTAACTGGCAAACCAGCCAAAAGAGGTACTGTCACCGGGGATAACACAAAAACTCCTGAAAAAGGGGAAACGTGGGATTGGGATTAAATAGCCCATGAGATATATCCTCTTGGGAAAATTTGTAGCAGTGAAGAGAGAACTACCCTAAAGGGAGAATAGAAATGCATGGGTGGCAGGAAGGGCCTGGAGCATGAGGGGGGTCCTGCTTCTATCCTTGACCCGTCATAAGGAAAATATAGAACGATCTGCTGAAAGGAAAGGAAGAGAACAAGAAATAATGAAAGTACGAAAAAACGGTATTATCAGAAAAATTGAATGGAAAGCACAAATGAATCCTGGAAAAAAGGACCAAGGGGAAGAAGTACTAGGAAAGTTGCTAAAACGCTGGGAGGAAGCAGGGGTACCACATGAAATGACAGTCAGATGACAGTTGGTATAGAAAAATGAGTGGGGTGCCATGATGGAAAATTAGGGGGTAATTCTAACCAAAATCTTGACAAGGGGTGCAGTGCCCCAAAATTGATCGCAAAAAGGAGGGGGTGCATCTGGAAGGGTTTAGAAAAAGGGTATATCGGAAGGTACTTAAAACTTCGGGGCTGTCAAAAGAAGAAGAGGGGTGTGCAACGGCCAGAAGAAAGAAAATGGAACCGTAATCATCCCAGAAGGGGGGGGGGAGTGAAGAAAAACAACAACGGAGGGAAAGGGCCCCCTACACGGGAAAGGAGTACAAAAAAAAAGCAAATGCGGTTATGTTACAGCTAGGAAGAGTGAAGGGTGGTTCTTGCCTTTTCAAAAGCGGGGGGGGGGGGAAAGGTCTGCATAACCTCAACAGAGGAAAAATGATACCAAAGGGGGGCAAGAGGAAAAAAGAGGGTCCGAAGGAGATATTTGTGTCTTTTGGATGAAAAAAAAAAGAGGAAATTACAACCGAATATTATGGGGAAGAAAAAAAAACTATCAAGGGATTACAGGAATACCAAAAAAGCAAAGGGGGTTGAATAAAAAAAAACCGGAGGTAAGAAGAGCAACAAGAGCGGAAGCGCCAGGCATATTTTTCAGAAGAAGGGGGAAAATTTTGGGGGAAAAGGCAAAACGTTGTGCAAGGTTCTGAGAAAAGAAAGGGCAGTACTATGAAGGGGTGTTGGGGAGGATAAGAGAAGCCAGACGGGGGAAAAGGTTGCTGAGGAAGGCAGTACGGGAAAATCTGGGGAAAAAAAGGCGATCCCTTTTGGAAGCCGAAAAGTTCGAAAAAGGTCCAAGGGGCGCGGGGGGGAGCCCTCTTATCCAGCCGAGATTCAACAAAATTTAAAGGTTGAGTTTGTCACATACGAGTTTTTGGGGCTCGGACAGTAGCCTGTGGTGTCGAAATAGTTCCCAGGTGGGGGTAAAAAGAGGAAAATCAGGGAGAAGCCGCGGGAAAGGTTTATAGGGGGGGTTCAGGAAAGGGAGCTGAAAATCAAGTAACTGTAGAACTTTGGGCCACACATCAGAAAAGCCTTAAGGAAAAAAAAAACTTAGCGGCAAGGAAACTACCGGGCGTGATGGAATAGTAGATGAGGGAACAGATAGAAAAAAGCTTCATCTGAGGAGAAACTGCGTCACTCGTGCTGAAGGGGGAGGAGGGAAGGGATGAACCGCATTGGTTGAAAACCCTTTGAGGAGTAGGGGAGGAAGGAAAAGAAGAGTAAGGAAAAACCGTTGATAAAGCGCAGAATTAAGGGGATTTTTCCAGGGGGGGGAAAGGGGAAAAAGGGTAGTAAGGACTACGAAAGGACCGGAGAGATAACTTAAGGGTCATTGGAGGACCGAATACGAGGGGGAGTATGTAAATCATAAAACGCTCGAGATGAGGAGAAAAGGGGGCTAATAGGGTTATGGCCGGTGGGGAGTAGGGTAAAAAAACAGAGAAGGGTATTGGAGCACCTTAGAAAGGGGGGGAGGGGGAAGGTTTTGGGAGTAGCCAGGGGGGGGGGGTGAGCAGGAACTGCACGCCTATACCGGACTAAAAAGATAAACAAATTTTTATATGGAAAAAAAAATCGGAGGGGGAAGTACCCTCAAGGAAAAACAAAGAGAGAGTCCCTTCGAACTCAAAGTTCAATCTCTCTCAACAAAAAAAAAGAATGGGGTGAAGAGGGGTATTTGCGGGGAGTGTAAGGGGCCAAGGGGGGGGTTTTTTGGAGCCTGATAGGGAAGAATACCAAGGGAGAGTGGTTTCTGGGGAACGAAGGAAATCTAACAGGCATATACTTTTAGAGAGAGGAGAAAAGAAGGAAAATACAAAACGGGGGAATAACTGTAAATGTGTCCAATACTGGGATGAAAAAAGACTAAAGAAAAAGGAAAAGAAATAAAAGGGAGGGGGGGGGGGGGGGGGGGGGGGGGGGGGGGGGGGGGAATTTTATGATGAAAGAGTCAACTTATTATTCCTGGAAACTGTCAATGGGGAGATAAGTATGTCTGGAAAAAAGCATTGCAGAAAATTGGAGACGGGGAAAGCGTCCGAAGGTATAAACAGTCACATACTTACATATAGAAGGGGGGGAAAAAAAAACAGGGAAGCTAAAAAAATGAGTTCTCCCCAAGAGAATTAAAACCGAGGGAAAGGAGGAGGGAAACTCATAAGAAAGCTTGCGTGGTAGGACTGTGGAAAAATCTAAGCCGGGGAAGGAAGTTGAAGATGGATGTTTACCGTGGGAGGCCGATGTAAAGGGGGAAGGGGCAAAATTAAAGGGTTTACTCAGGTCGACCCTTGATGGGGAAAAAGTTAGGCAGTCGATGATAAAGAAGCGAAAAGTCAATTGGGGAGCTTTTTACAGGGAAGAAAAAAAAACTGTAACTATGGTGACCACATGATCCTTTCAAGAAGAAAAAAAAACCCGGCAAGAAGTGGGTGGCCCTCAACAGAACGGTTTGAAAGATTGGGGGGGAAGGTGAAGCAGGGGGAAGACCATCTTCATCTAAGCCCGCAGATGGGAAGGAGGGGGAAGAGAAGTGGCCGAGGGGGTTTGTGGAATATGCCCGGAGCCAACAAAAGCATACTTTCACGGGAAAAAATCCTGGACATATTGCGAAAGGTAAGCAAAAAAAGGAAATAGTACAAAGATCATAAAAGCGTTGCAAGCACAAAAAGGGAAAATTTAAAAAAAAAAAAAACAAGGGAGGGAAAAAAATCTGATCTGTCAGAAAAACGATAGGGGGAAGAGGACCTATTTTACAATGAAAAATGGGGTAGCGCCAGGTGAAAAAGAAAACCCTTGTGGGGATTGAAAGAAAAGGGGGGAACCTTGATCGAAGGAAAACTAATATCGAAAAAAACCACTGTCTATTGGAAAAAAAAGTTTAGAGTGCCCAAATCGGGAGAGAATTGTTGCATAACAGGGTGAGGGAAAGGGGAAGATTCTGTTGAAAACGGTCAACGGGTAAGAGGGAGCCTACCGGAGGGGAACTTCAAAACTATGTCACATCCCAGAGGATATTGAGAAGG
>Ga0179591_1352147_pt1 | contig 10409 bp, 10 predicted proteins | sample CZOMad2_1_08_16f_FD_182891 | JGI IMG/M metagenome (GOLD analysis project Ga0179591, IMG submission 182891) | Vadose zone soil fungal communities from Angelo Coast Range Reserve, California, USA - CZOMad2_1_08_16fungal (PacBio error correction) | ecosystem: Environmental > Terrestrial > Soil >...
CACGCAAGCGAATAGATCGTGAAAGTTTCAGAAAGAAGATCGATGTAAGTAGGCGGAGTTGAGAAAAATCAGGGGGAAAGCGCATATTTCACCCGCTTCGTGCCGTTGCGACCGGGGACGGGGTCAACTGACGCCGGTGTGGAGGAAACATTAACTCAGGGAGAAGAGGGAGGTGAGCCGACAAGTAGAAGGGTCTTTGAAGTGCCAATGCTGGCAGACTTCCTGAAAAAAAAGTCATGGTAGGAAAGAAAAGTGAAATTTTTAGAGGGGCAGAATGTGCCAGAAGGTGCCTGAATACTACGGCTACCAAAAAAAAAACCTGTAATAGGAGAAGGTTCGTAGGGGGTTTGAGGGACCGTGGGGGGGTATGGGGGTTAAGAGTCTGACTGGCCCGCCGGCCGACGGCAAGGGCAGCGCTGAGAAAATCGCCGGCTGTAAAAAGCTGCCTGCGAGATTCTTGTCAGAAGAGAACAGAAGGGGGGGAGAGGGGGGACGAAAAGGAGTAGAGGCATTTAGCGGTGCACAGGAGAGAAAAAATTACGCGTAGAACGCCTTATGTCAAGCGCAAGAATAGGAGAGGAGAAGAGAGAAATCACAAGAAGGTAGCTATGAGAAAACAAGCAGCCGAAAGACGGAGGTGCTTTGCGAGTTTTGGGAGGAGACTGGAAGCCGCCAGCCCACTCTTTTCAATCGAAAAGCCACTGTTTTCCTACTCGTAGGACCAGCAATATCTGTGATTTGTGGAATGGGGAAGAAGAGAAGTTCTGACGAGAGGAAGTGTCGAAGAAATCAGCACGCTCAAACATTGCTCAAGCTGAAGCGTAGTCCAGGAGAGAAAACCGTGAGCGGGGGAAAGGGGGGGGGAGGGACCGGGGGGACGGGAAAAGCGGGAGCAGATTTCAGGCTTTAATCAGAGAGGGAAATCTATGAAAGTGCTGCATATCGTAGAAGAACAATAAAAAAACTCTGGGAAAAGGGAAGGAGTGGTTTGATTTGATTGGCGATCACCGCTAATGAACACCATGCTACATTAGCGGGGAGAAAAAAAAGGCTTCCTCGGAAGAAGGCTATCAAAGAGAGAGAAATATGAAAAAGTGAGGAAAATGCAGAACTCATCGGAGGAAAAAAGAGAAAAGGAGCGCGTCAGAGTGAAAGGGCGGCGGTTCCTTCAATAATTGAAAAAGAAGAATGGGTGTTCTAAACAAAGACTTCAAAAAATCAAAGAGTCAAAAATCTGAGAAAAAAAAAAGGGGGAGGAAGAAAAAGGAATAGAGGGGGGGGGGGGAGGCTTTAGCCATAATCCACCTCGGGGTTAAATCTTGAATACCGAGGGAGAAAAAAAAGAAAAGCTGACTCGGCTCGCTCTTTTAACGATGAGACTGAACCATTCAAGGGGCTAAATACTTTTCGAAAGAAGGAGGAGGGATATGCCTAGGAAAGGACAGCCTTGCAGACCTGCGCAGGTGTGGGGGGGGGGAATAGTTAGGCAGCACGACGCCACTCGACAGAAACCAAAACCCCTCAATCCCTTTATGGAAAGGTTCAAGGCGACAAGAGAGAGGGGAAGCCGGGGAAGAGGATTCCAAGAATAAATCCGATGCCTTTTCCAGCATCGCTCCGCCCCTTATCAAATCAAAACTCAACCCTTATTAGTTCATCTACCCTCTCAGGGGTGGCGCTGGAAAGGGGGAAAGAAAGAGCATGGATTATTAAGGAACAGCGGTTCGCCAAGGCTTCCGAAGGAAAGCCGTCCTTCTCCAAAAGACCAAGATATTTCGGGAAGAGGGGTAGTCCAGACAGGGGGCTGGACTCGTGGGATAGCAATGCGCAGAACGAGGGACAGCCTCCATGACTTCTCAATTCGTTTCACTTGGAGGGGGCATAGCGTAAGAAAAGGAGAGGGGGGAAGCCGTGCTTAGAAACAAACAAGAGAAACATTTATATCCCCTAGTTAAATCGAGATATGTACATGGGAAGGGAAAAAAGAGGGAACCCATGGAGAGAAAGTAAAAAAGGAAGCAAGAGGGTCAACGTCCTCGCCGCGTTCTTAGAAAAAGGGGCAAGAAAAAAAAAAAACAAGAACCCGATCTCCTCTTAGGGAATGCCGAGAGGGGGGGGAACTGGCAGCTTCCTTAAAACCATCCACAAGGACCATAAAGGGAACACTATCCTACAGAGGGACGTAAGATATTACGGGTAAGGTTGGGAGCCGGTAAAGTCATCAGTCAAGTCTTTCCTTTAAAAACGGGGTATCGGAAGAATCAGGGTCTTGGGTTTAAACAGTCTATCGAGTTAATCCCGCATCCACGTGGCGCCACTAAAGCTGAGCCAGCCTTGGGAAAAACGAAGGGATGCCGAGGAGCTGGGTTGGGGAAATCTATACTGAAAGACGCTGTCCTTCAAGGCCACGAAACAGCTATGCAATCGTTTGACCACTGCACTAAGAGGGGCTAGACTTTTTACGGGGAGTGTTCCAAATCTTGTATGTAGTGCGGAATCCCGCGGTCAGGAAAATAGGGCTTCGACGAAAAAGGAAAAAAGGTTTATCGGCCGGGAGAGTTCTTCAAGGAAAAAAGAAAAAATGCCCTTCGAAGAGAAGTGGAATACGGGTTTACTCTAATCCAGTGTCTTTCAGGGGGGCTGATGGGCCGGCATGAAAAAGGGGGATCTGCTCAAAAAAGTAGGGAAACCGGACCGCAAAGGATATGACGGCTTCGACGACCCAGATCGTGCTAATCGGGGGAAGAATTGCATGGCTGTCGTCGAAGCGGAAAAGGGCGCGACCTGACGGAAGGGGCGCGCCGAAGAGGGAAAAAAAAGGGATGAGGAAATGGCCTTCATAGGGGAGAAGGGAACCGCGCCTGAGGGGCTGCGTCTCTGTTCTGGAAAACACCTTGGGGGGTATATTCAGTTCCCCAGAGAAAACCCAAAAATTTACCTTTAGAAAAAAGGGCGAGCGGACACTGGATACTAAGCAGCAAACAAGGGTCTAATATGCTAGAAATGCCTGTCGCCTGAACCGAAAGTCAATGCGAGGCTTGGGGTGGCTTGCAAGGGAGCCAGGGAAGCTGTTCACAAACTGTCTCCGGGATACGGTATGCCTGATTATTGCGTGGAGCTAGGTATCTCTGTAAGATGCGCGCGGGAGGAGAACGTTCGAGGAGAGCAGACAACCGGTAGGGACGCTCTCAATCAGCAACGGAGGAGGCCAGTTCACAGGGGGAAGGGGGAATGCAAAGGCCAGGAACAAAATCAGGCAGGAACGACACTGGTGCAGATCAGGACGTGCCTTAAGAATAACGCAGAACGAAGGAAAAGGTTAGTGTTCAGAAAGAAAGGGGAATGAGAAAACTAATGGCAGGTAGTTGTGCCTTTACAGGACAAATCAACCAGTGAATAATCACCATTTCCGGACCTCCTTGAGGGGACAGGCCGCAACTGATATGCCAGCCCTGAACCCATGCGGAAGGGAGTGGTCTCCAACAGGATCGCCTGCCCCACATCAACACTATCCGAAAAAAGGGGGGGTCATAACTACAGGGTCCTCGGCTGGCTTCCCACTTGGGGAAAGACAAGCGACTAAGGGGAAAAGGAGGGGGCAGGACTATCCGAAATCCTCTTCCAGTCTTTCCATACGAATATGGAAGAGTCTCCAGTAATTCATCTCGAGAACAAAACACTTATTATGAAAAGATGATTCCTGGGGAGCTCTAGGGGAAAGGGGGGGTACCGACGACCGGGGTCTTATCTCGCTTGATCATCACAGGCATTCCCTCTAGGGGTCGTTCTTAGGGAACCGTGGGGAGAGAGCCGAAGAATACTTGAAACCAAAATCCAGTTTCGGAGGTGCTTCGGATGGCAACTTGGAAAGGGGGGGAGAACACGAAAGCAGGGTGTCTGCTACACCGACATGGGCAACGAGGGGTGAACTCGCGAGGTGGGTCGTGAAGGAGAGGGGGGGAAAGGTTTAAGAACCATTCCCGGGAATAGTTACCAAAAGAAAGAGGGGAACATCTCTATGTACGTCCAGAAATATCAACCTGATGCGGTCGGTTCTGTCTTCGGGGGAAAGGGGAGGGGAATGTCGTTTCGTAAAGTGCTTAAACTTCCCCCTCAAAACCGACCGAGCCGCTTTGCTGATGCCGCTTAATCCTTTTTCTAGGGGGCGTGTCGGAGAAGAGAAAGTCAACGCATTTTCACAAGGAGGTCACCTCCAGAACGACATCATCCCGTTATCAGAAGAAGAGAAGGCATCTGATTCACTAGTTGCCTCCCAGGTCAAGGGAACCAGCAACAAGCCAGAGAAGGGGAAAAGTCCAGAAAAAGCCTATATTGGGGGACGCTTTATTATCTCTAGGCCGCAGGAAGTGCCTCTTCTTTTTCTGGGGGACGAAAGTTCAAATTGGTGAGAGGTCATCTGTGGAAGGAAAGAGAGGGAGGAAAAAAAAAATAGGGGGGGACCCGCGAAAAGCGGGCGCCAGAAACCCTTGATTCATACATGTAGGCCGGCTGTTTCAAAATAAGGTTTGTTTTGTGACAAATGCCACGCAGCTCCCTTTTAGAAAAGGAAAGCGCCCTTGACCAGCGGGGGAAAGGGACAGAGGCCCGATGGGAAAGCGTCGGGAAGCAGGTCGCTTGTCGATCGTTTGAGGTCGGACGGGTCTGGTCGGTGGAGGCTTTGATTCCAGAAGATGGCGGTAGGGGAAAGAATGCCCCACATAAGGATCGGGCGTACCCCATCCGAAACCGGAGGAGAACAAACAGTTTCTATCCTGGGCAGGTCATTTCAAGAAGAAACTGAGGAACGGTCGCTCAAAAAGGGAAGGGGGGGGGCCGTAAATGGCAAGGGGAATTGGAGGCCATCCGCACAGAAAGCTGTAACTCAGCCCATCATAACCGGAGAAACCCGCGTAAGGTGAGAGAAAACATGGGAAAACTTCCGACGTTGATGGCCTACTGAATAAAAGCGTGGGGTTCCTATCTGGTTTTCTGCGAAAAAACGAAGAGGGTCAACAAAAAACAAAAAGAGAAGTATCCAGGTGCAGGTTCCAAGGAGGAGCGACCGGCAGGCCCGACTTCATGCGATAACTCGAAGGTGACGGGGGCATCGGGGGAGACGTCCAATCTCAGGGACAATGGCCATACCGGGGGGGGGATACGACCGAATCAGATCCCCAATCCTTGGGGAGGGAAAGCCGGGACCATTTTCAGGGCCCTTTGGGGAGTTAAGGGGACCTCTGTCCCGTCCTGTAGTGACGAGTTCAATTTGCAACTGAACGTATTCCCGCGCCCGGGGGAAAAAAAGGGAGGAAGGCTAGAAGGGAACTCATGTTGAACAGGTAGGACAAGTTTCTCAGGCCTCGACATACATTCGGGTTAATCGTGCACGATATGATCTTATCTTTGGAAGGGCAAGGCGCTTGCTAGAACGATCGACACTATCGGTTGTCGCTAACGCCTAAAACGTAAGGAAGCCGGACGACGCCTGAGGGGTCGAGTTTCTTGGGAAGCATCTCTTCCGCCCTCAGGGAAAGCGAGTGAAAAAAGGGGGGGAAGACTCGGGGATCCTCAAGTGAATAAGGGGTTAGCAGGAAAGAAGAAGGTCGGAATGGGCGAAACTTCGGGAAAAGAGAAAAAGAGCGAGAACATGCAAGGCCATGTCAAGCGAACAAGGAAAAACGGAATAAACCACTGAGGGGGGGGGTTGACCATACGGGCGAGAACAGATTTCGGGTCAAAGGCGCGGGAAAAAGGGAATTCTTTCGCCAAAGGGGGAGATCGAGAGAAAAAGGGGAGAAAGAAGAGGCTACAACCAAGCTGTAAGATTTAGGGGGGGGGTTGATGTTTCGGTCGAGGGGAGGGTGACGTTCTGACAAGGCCACATGCGACAGGAGGAGGGGGAAGAAGGAAAGGGACTGGGGTAATGCCATCTTTCTCACTAAAACAAAGGGAAGGCCACCCTTCGAATGGTTAAAGTCTCATCCGCGGAGCGCGCCGCTTCCAGAGTGCAAAAGCTGTCCTCAAGAAGTTAACGGAGGGATATGGGTGTGAGAAAAAAAAGGAGAGAGGAAAAAGAGACAACCAACAAAAACAAAAAAGAGGGAGAGGGGGTTGAACAGAGGGGGGGGAGCCGATCGGTTGAATTCTTTTGTTAAAAACCTCATAGCCTCCACCGGGGGAAAATTCTTTCCTGACAGGGGATGGGCACTAGAAAAAGGGGGAGAGCTCGGAAACCCTTCCGACGGGGAATTTCTAGTGAGAAGTCGGGGGGGGGGAGGGGAAGTAGGCCTGAAACCAGAAAGAGAAGCTTGCCCTGAACCTCTAATTTCTCATGTGGGGGGAGGAGCGGGAGGGAAAAAGAAACCCATTAGAACCCAAATCAATCCCGGTGAGATCAAGGTTAATAGCGAGGAGATCTGCAGCCGGCGGTAGTTCATAGGCTCTCATCCTGAGCTTCAGGGTTCAATATGGGATGAAGAAGGGGAAAGAGTCGCTAAAAAAAAGCACAGAAGGAAAATATAAAACCTAGAAAAAAGGGGGAGCTTGACCTGTTCCTAAAGATTTAAGAGGTTATCATTGTCTTGAGGGCTGTGCAGAAAAAGGGGAACAGCTTGGGGAGGGAGGTCCAAGGTCTCCCAAAGGGCCAGGAGCGGATAGGGACATGAAGGGGGTCCCACGTGTGCTTTTAGATCTATGTGAACTCTTGGGAAGGAATGACTGTCGAAAAAAAAAGAATCCCAGCCGAAAGGCTTGAGTTGCACGTTTTAGCGGGGCATATCTGAAAAGAAAACCTATCGGATCCGATCGCGAAAAAAGGAGGTCGAGGGGAAGGCCAAGGAGTTAAGTGCAAGAACACTCGCGCGATATGTAAAATGCAGAGTATAAAAGGAGCAATCGACCAGGAGAAAAAAACAAGAAAAAGCAAAACGCGCGCCGGAAAGGGGCCCGCCGGGAAAAAACGAGGCCCGTGACCTGCCGGCGCAGCGGGAGCAGGGGGAAACCAAGACATAACAAGAGGCAACCTTCTGAACCGGGGGGGGGAGAAATCTATTACAAGGGGTTGATCGGGTCAGCAGGGCAGTAAGTCTGGCCAGAGAAAAGGGGAGGGGAGGAGGGTAAGAGAAGATGGGAGGTACTAGAAAAGGAGTTCTATGGGAAGAGAGTGGGTAAGGGGGGATTCAAGGTTCTCTTACCGTTCTTGTCCAAGCCTTTCGAGCGAAGGGGCAACGCAACTACGAGTAGGCCGAGGAAAAGGAAGGGGGGGGGGACAGAAACAGGGAAGACGCAGTCAGGCACGAAACTTCGGCGTCAGGTGTGGCCCGTTACATAGTTCTCAACACGCTGGGAGGGAAGGGGGGAAAGATTGGACGCTGTCCACCGAGGGTTTTTTAGTATGTGGGAAATCCAATCCCTGCAGGAAATCTCTGGAAAAGGGGGTCATACGGGGGGTTGAGCGGGGAAACAAGTTACTCGGAAACATTCTTTACGGAGGAGAAGCCTGGGTCGAGTTTCAAAAGAGTTTGTACGCGAATCCGTGGCGGCAGTGCATTAAGGAAAAGGCAACAAAGGATCCAGCAGAAACACCATAAAAAGAAAGACCTCAAAAAAGAGCGACAAGCCGATGATCCTTCATGGGAGACCAGATCCGTTGCCAGCCTCTGAAATAGAGGAGGGAAGCTGTCAATGGGGGGGGGGGGAAACTCTTAATGGTAGACAAGGAGGATCCTCACGGCATGTGCACACACAAAAGATGAGCGCCGACTCCTTGGAGAAAAGGGGAGTAGGAGATCCCTTCATGGAGCGCAGATGGGTGCTTCATTTTGGGAAGAAAGAGAGGGCAGTTCCCCAGATTAATCCCTCCCAAGGGGGACCTTTCGCAACAAAGCAAGAACGCGAGAGGGCGCAGTCCAAACACTCGTATAGGCTAAAGGTGACCTGCGTCCTGGACTGAAAATCCATTCTATGGAGGGGGATGCTTGAAAGGGGGAGGAAAGGGGCGGCACATCTGCTGCAAGGTGAGATAAGTGATTCAAGGGGAGGGGTTTCGGTTTGAAGAGGTCTGGTGAAAACTGCAGTTCTCCTAGGAAGGCGAGCGACACGCCAATAGGGAAGGGTATTAAATTCAAGAAGCGGGGGCAGGTCGTTCTTTTGAGGGGGAAGGTCATATTAAGCGTCCGATCTGGACGAAAAAGGGGCAGTCAGGAGGAAAAAGACGTGCAAGGAGCCTGAAGAGTGTGTCATGAAGGGGGACATATATGGGCGATGATGTAGCTAATAGTGTATTTGGGAGGGGACCGTAGAAGAAAACCCTTGACGACATCATCGGTGAAACTACAACCGGGACTTCTATATTACAGAGACAATGTCGCCTTGAAAGAATCTTCAGAAGGCTGGTAGAAAATGATCTGAAAAAAGGTGGAAAGCATCACCCGCAATCAACGAAGAAACTTTCTTTGGAACCTCCGGAAAGGAAAAGACAAGAAGGCTGGAGTTGAAGAGAAAGACAGCTATCGCTGGAAAAAAGAGGGAATGTTATTATGAAGGACGAACCAGTCTGTAAAAGGGCCCTAGGGAAAAATGAGGAAAAAGAATGGTCATCTCTCTCCACACCTAGGGGGAGGGGGAAGCGTATGCTTCCTGGGAAGGTCTTCTAATGCGTGGACTCTCGTTCAGGAAGAAAAAGTTCGAGAGGAGAATCACCTAAGCGCAGAGTGGCTCAAGTTCCGTTGACGCCAAGCTCCGGATGCCTTTCTTGTGATTCTTTGAAAAAACCAAATTAGGGGATTCTGCTTTTTGGGGACTTTCAAAATCAGGGGGGGGGAACAGCGAGGGAGGCGCGTTCGGGGGTTGTCTGCTAAACGTCGTGGGGAAAGTGAAAAATCGTTGTCACCTGAACTGGTGAGTGCGTAGGGGGTTTCAGAAAGGGTCCACAGAAGAATCTGAAAGCGAACTCATAGGGGTAAAGAACAACCTATTCGGATTTCTGGTGACGTTTTCAAAAAGGCTGACAAGGTCGGACTGCCGAGTGCCGATATGGCAGGTCTATGACGGAAGGAAACCTCACAATACAACTGTCCTCCGCGGAAAAATGCTGCAGAAGTTGAGTTCGTGAGGAACCTCACTTTCTCGCGCACCGGAAGTTTCACGATCCCAATCAACACTCCATCAGAAAGAAGTCGAATCAGCTGATGAAAGGGGCGCCGGCGCTCAAGAGGGCAATCCTCAAAAAATCGCCTGGAGGGACCATCATTTCCAGTCGAAAGTGCTAGCCTATATCGAAGGGGGGGGGTACGAGATCTGCCAAGACAGTTGCTGTTGCGGGAAGGGTCAAATTGTGAGTTAGGGAGATGTTCACTGATATCGGACTTCACCCCCAATTCATCAGCGGACGACCAAATACGGAGGGGGAGGAGAGGGAGGAAAATCGACCGGTTCGGAAAGGATAGCCGTTTTTGGGGGGGGGGGGGAAAAGTGCCGTGCTAGAGACATAGAAAAATCGTCTCCCTTAGATCAGAAGACATCATTGCATTTAGGGAGGGGCACGATCTGTCGTAAAAAAGGAGGAGAGGGAGGCTTGTCGGAGGTCGGGTCCGGGGGGGAAGAATAGCTGGGAGGGACCTGCCATCATGTCACGGACAAGAAGATTCTCGTACCCCTCCGAACCAAGGCCTGTTATATCCCTTTAAGAAAGAAAAGGGAGTGAAGAAATGAGAAAGAAAAAAAAAATTGGAGGGAGTAAGAAAAAAAAACGAGGGATTGGGAGACCATCCTCACATCAAAGCAACATTCGCCGCAACCTTCTACCAGGAAAGTCGTTAAGGGGAAAATAGGCAAAGTTCGCCTCCGGGGTGTATTTTCCGACATGAGGTCCTTTCAATCTCTGGGGGTCGAAATCTCAGGGAAGAGGCATAGGGCGTGGAATCAGGCTCGAAGGCTTGGCAACGAGGGGTCATGGGCGATAACGACGATATCCCTTTGAAAATCTGGGAAGGGGGAAGGAATCAAGGAGGACAAGAAGGACGACCGAGGCCCGATCCCAAGGGCCTTTTAATGGATGTTTCCGTCCTTGGGGGAATAGATTGTTCTGAAAAAAATGTATGGGGGGGGTTTCTGTCTTACCTCGGTGGGTCCCGAAGCCTCTTTCAGGGAAAGGAGGGCGTTCGAGTAAAGCGAGGAACGTTGAACTCGATCTTTTTATCATAGTCTAGCTCTGGGATCCGCTGCCTTAAAAGGAAGAGCGCGATGGAAGAGAGATTAAAGAAGGGTCTGAGGGTGAAAGCGCTGGGCGAGAAGAAAAAGGAAGCTATATATATCCCCGATCGTTTTTGGTGGAGAAGGGGGGTCGCTATGCCAAGGGGAAAAAAAACAAAAGGCAAGAAACGAAAAAGGGGGATTGAGGGGTGCTTCGC
>Ga0179591_1240859_pt1 | contig 10408 bp, 6 predicted proteins | sample CZOMad2_1_08_16f_FD_182891 | JGI IMG/M metagenome (GOLD analysis project Ga0179591, IMG submission 182891) | Vadose zone soil fungal communities from Angelo Coast Range Reserve, California, USA - CZOMad2_1_08_16fungal (PacBio error correction) | ecosystem: Environmental > Terrestrial > Soil >...
GACAGATACTAAAAACGGAGGCTATACACAAGACATAAAAAATAAGACAGCTTACTTCTAGATAGAGAATCCTACGGAGAAAAAAAAGTGTCGTGCCGTGGGGTACCTAGGGCTGTTACACTTCAAGATAGACTAGTTAAAAGGGGGAAAATCAAGAAGAAAATGTAAAGGCGAAAAAACAGACCCCCTCAGAACGCTCTAAGGGAGTCGAGGAAAGGTGTTTCTGAGGCAAGGAAGGGAAGCTTAGAAGCAGTCAGAAGAGAGGTTCAAAGAGGTGCAAGAAAAAACGGTCACTGGGACTCGAGAGGACGCTAGTTGCAATCTGGGAAAGGAGGAGGACGGGGTTTTCAGGGCTCGGAGATATGTAGAGAAGGGAGTTCCTCTAGGGCCAAAGGGGGGGGCCGTATCTGACGGCAAAAATTAAAAGAATTAAAAGATGTTAAGCAGTATAAAAAACATTACTCCTAGTATATAAGGAAAAGAAGGGGACGGGGAATCAAGGGGAGGAATTTTATATTTAACGGGGTACTTAGTTAAGACGTAGGGGAGTAGCATAGGATTAGATAGCAGTCAAAGAGTATAGCTGAGTAGGATTGGGGGTGGGGGGGCCTTAGATAGAGTATAAAGGAGGATTTCCGTTATTGGGAGGTGCTAGAAATTGGGATAGTCTGGGTCATCGTGGCCTAATAGGGATAAAAGGTGGAAGGAGTAAGTTTCATTACGGGGTAATATCCCCACAAGGGAAACTTACGCGAGAGAAGCGGAATAGGTACGTTTATCAAGGTCTTGGAAACATCCTCAGTACCAGAGAGATTCAGAGGTTTCCTATAAAGGGCTGTCTAATGGGAAAAAAATAGATATATAAAAAAGGTCGGACGGAAAGAGTTTAACTTCTGTGGGAATAAGTAGCTATCCAATTAAAGAGTAGGGGGGTGGGAGTAGCTCGGGTGTCGAAGGGGGGCGGTAGTAAGGACTAAAAGAGAATAAGGGGGATTGTGAACCGTAGATAAGTGTATGAGGTCGTATAGGGAATAAAGCGTAAATTTGAAGGCAAGCCGGCAGAGAAGGAAGTGATTACCTGGACGGTAGTACGGGGCTTAGGAATAGAGATATTAGTAAAGGTACTAGGGTTTGGGGCTGGCTAGGCTTTCTCGAGTCATGAATAGAGTTATTTATTAAGAAAAGGAAGGATAGCCTCTAGAGTCATTTATAAAAAGGGTCGGACAGCGAGAAGAGTAATATTGAGGGCGGGAAACAACTGGTGAACCAGGACATTGAGGGGTGGACGTGAGATGGAGGGGGGAGCACTTTAACTAAAATCGCTTCTGCCAATAGTAAGGAGAACTAGGGAAGATAGGCTCAAACTCAAAGACGATACGGCCCGAATAGACGAGTCCTTAATCGAAGTGGATAAAAAGGGAACTATCCATTTTCATAGATAAGAATAGGGAGACGAGGAAATAGAGAGGGGTAGTGCGTTAGGGTGCGTTCGACTTCGAGACCCAGAACAGGAAAGAGTCTTAGAGATAAAGATGGGCGGAAAGAGAGCTTCGAACGTACTCGAAATAGGGGGGCAAATCGTAGGTCGTTCGAGAGGAGGGAGGAAAGGCGGCTTTCTAGGAGTGGGATCATGATGAGCCACGGAGAGGCAATCTAAGAGGATGAGAGAAGGCGATCTTTAGTCTGATAGGGATAAAGGGAGTAGGGCCGGGATCACCGGGAAGAGGATTAGGAGATAAAGGAATCTAGGGTAACTATGGTAATATGAGGGTAAAGGATAGCATAGGAAGGTAGAGAGAGCTTGAAGGAAAGACTAGGTATCAGGGCTATTTGAGAGAGGTTTGAAAAAAAGAAGTAAGCGGAATAGGGACTACTCGTGGGTGATCAAGACGGGGGACCTCTCCTGTTAAGATTTGGAACGGACTATGGAGGGAGGAGGGCAGACATAGGATGGATAAAAACAGCGGAAATCTCCTCTCGCAAAACAAAAGAGGAAAATGTTTAAAGACGCCGTTAAAGATAGGGGGGGGTAGACGATCTCAAATAGAGAGAAAGGAAATAGAAGTTAAGGGAACGAATGAGAAGAAACCGGGGATCCAAAATACAATGGGGAATGGGCGTAAAAAAGCTCCTTAAATCTCGAACGAAATAGAGCAGAACAAGCTTAAACCAGAGAAGAAGATAAGCTAGTAAGGAGCTTATAAATATAATCTCCAGGTAATCGGACGAATTCGCCATAGAAGAGAAGAGGAGAGAAGACTACGTGCCTAACTAAAATATCACGAGAACTAAGAAAGGAGAGATGGTAATTAACTTTAGAGTGATAATCTCACCTAGAGCGAAGTTAAGGAATAGTTGGGGTAGGAAACGAGGATAAGATAAGACACTAAAACAAATAGATATGGAACCCTACTACCAGAGAGTTCCGATAGGAAGGAGGAAGCAATAGAAGACAAGAAAATAGTATCTAAGAGAGGTAGTTGGAGAGAGAGATTCTGCAGGGCTAACTAGGAGAAGGAAAAGAAGAGGTAGAGACAAACTCTTACAAAAGGGATAGTAAGCGAACGTTAAAGCGAGGGAATAGATAGCGATCGATAGTGAATGGATAGAGGAGAAAGAGTCACGAGCTTGGACTATTGTACTTGTAGACGAGTTTAGAAACGATAGGGTCGACAACAGACCTGAAGAAGGCTACAAACAACGAAATAGGGTGAAAAAGAACGGGACGTGCCCACACTTGATAAAAAAAATAGGCGAGAACTTAGAAAGGGAGAAAGAAGAATCGCCAGACGTAATAAAAAAATAGAGGGCTTAAGTTAGTAGCACATAGCCACTAAAAACCCCCAAAGGAGGGCGACGAAAGGTAGTAACTTTTAGAAAGACAGTGAAGTAAACTCTAAAGTACCGGCTAAGAAAACGTAAGAGAGGGAGAAAGGGACCTGTCAAAGGTGGGAAAAAAGGTGGAGTCTCCTCTTACGACTACTAACTCGCGCCCATAATCTTTGAAAAACAAACTCGTAGACAGGATAGGAAAGTACCTACGCACCTAGAGGGGACAAATAAAGGGGATAGTATAGAAAGGCACAAGAAAGAATCAGGGGAGAAGTCAGAACTAAAGGACGTTTAGAATGATAAGTATACAAGCTAAGAGAGATCGAGGAGACCCTTCCAGAGCAAGAAGAAAGGAACAGATTACATCTCCTGGGACAGGAGAAAGCAGTCAAAGACCTGGATACCGACGAACGAGAACGACCGCATCCCCCTCTTGAGGAAGAGAAATTAAGTTACGGGATAGGAAGAGACAACAATGGTAATCCAGATAAGGGTCAAAACTCTTGAGAGAACCTGTAAGGAAAAATCGCGAATAAGGAAGAAAGGGCAAGAGAAAGAATCTCACCAACTGGCAAAAGAACGTAGTCACTACTAAGGGACCAACCAAATCCGAAAAGTTATAGAAGAGTATCTCCTGAGGGCCCGAAAGAACGTATTAACACGAACCAATTTGTAAGTAAGGAGGGCCGGACGACCTATTGGTCCCATAGGGGGAGGGGAAGTGACCCGGGAACCTCGTGCCTTGAGATAGTTAAGCAGGTATAGTGGGGGGTATTAGAAATCTTATACTATCTACAATCAACTATATTAGGGATGCAGGAACGTAAAAAAAGGCGAAAAAAGTTGGTGCCCGACGCGTGACTACGACAAAAGGGATAATTTAGAAACTCTTAGGAGAAAAAAAAGCCTGAGCTCACCAGGGAGCTGGGGAAGGACGAGCAGAAGCTCAATAAGAGGCAGACGAACAATTTACCTGGGCCAAGTAAGTTGAACAGACTTGGGACCACAAAAAAAGTAGAATCCTACGGACCGAGAGATTAAAAATGCAAACTTACTCTTACGAGAGTTGATTATGGGGGCAACAGAGAAAACCTGGACCGGGGAGCTTAGGTTCCGGGCTAAACAAGGATCGGATCTTTGCGTAAGCAGAAGAGGAAGGGCCTGAAGACCGGAGAGTAAAAAAAAGTAGTATATTAGGAGTAACGTAGCAATAAGACGTGAGGCTTAGGTGGGAGGAAGGGGGAAAGAGCAGAAGTACAGGGTTTTGAGTATGCGGGCTCGAGCGAGAGAGGCTCAACACACACTGAGGGGAAAAGAGAGATAGAAATGGGGGCTAAAGAAGGACGAAACCAAGAAGGCGGCGAGACCCAGGGACGCAAGAACTAAGAAATAGACTCTGAAAGAAGCTAGGAGATCAACTAAGAATATACTACTAGGAAGAATAACATCGGGAAAAGGACGCTTATTATCTAATAATAAGGTTCAAGAATGAAAGTAGAATAACAGGGGGAAAAAGCGATTAACAAGCAACTAATAACGTCTATCTATTAGAGTAAGTTGGATACGTAGCGAGCTTAGGGGGGATTGAAAAGGGCAGTAGTGGTGACGAGAAAAAGTAGGTAGTAGGAAAAGACAGTAACTTTTAAGGTAAACGCCTAACGGGAAGCCAAGGGGGCAGTGCGAAAAGCGGGAGAGAGAACGGGGGTGGCGGATCAAAAAGATATGGGGAATTCCGATTAGGCCGCAAGCAGACAAAGAAAGCGGGGGGACGGGTCAGGACAGTTAAGAATAGAGCGAGGTCTATCTTCTTAAAAAAAAAAAAAGGAACTGGGAGAAGAAGATTCCTCTCAATAAGAAGAGGGAAATAGGGAAGAATAGAGGAGGCCTTGTTACGTGTGAAGAAGTATATTGGGAAAAAATCGGAGGGAAGATCGCTGTCAAGGGAGAAACGTAGGAAGGGGATGTTAAAAGGAAAAAGAACAAAAAAAAAAGGGCTCGATTGGATGGGGGATTATTGTAGGTGCAATGAACTAGATTATGGTTAATCCTGAGGTGGGGGGGGTTGGCTAAGGGTAGGTGGGGGGCAGTAGATAAGGGAAAAAAGCAGGTTTTGCCTCTAGAGAAAACCCCGGTTGGAAAAAGAATAAAATAGGGGCCTGAGGGGGGTCAAGGTAAGGGTAAAAAGATTTACCGGGGGATAAAGTTAAGAGTTTCCTCCAGGGGGCGGAGTGAAAGAAGAGACTAGTGGAAAAATAAAAAAGCGGGGGAGGATTCTACTTAAATTAAGAGGAGAAGCGTCTTACAGACTCCACCTTAAAGAGTAGGGGAGGGTAAGGAGGAAAATGGCATAGGGGATCTAATAGCAGGGAGGGGAAGGGGGGAACGTAGAAGAGGTTGATTTTAAAACCAGTTTATGGGGGAGGAGTGGAGTTTGGGGGGGGGGGCGTAAGCGGATACCTTGTAAAGTAGACCCATCTGAAAGGAAGGGATTAAAAGGTACGGGATATACTTTTCTTTCTAGGACTAGAATAAGTTACTAATTTAGTGAAAAATGGCTTGGGGCTTAGTTGCGATGGACTGGGGCGAAGACAGAGAGGAGGGGGGAGGAGGAACGGTAGGGGAAAGGAAAGAGTCAATTCTAGGTATTTAAGGAGATAAAGAGCAGGCGTCTACTGGGGCAAGGAAATTACTAAAGGGTTAAAAAAGAGGGATATTTGGGGAACCGGAAAGGAAGGGTGGGAGAATTTATATTTACAAAAGGGCAGTGATGGAAAAGTACAAGAGTCAAATCTACTTCACGAAGGATCACTAAGAAAAAGATATCAAAAAAAAAAGGATAGAATGAACTTGTCAAGGGTAATATACGAAGATAATCTATAGTAGAATAGAGTACTGGAAATCTAGTAAGGAGGAGTTCTTGGAGAAGAAGAATCGAAAGCTCACCAGCGACCGAGAGGAGATATTATTTGAAGAAAAAAACGGCAATCTACGTAAGCTCGGAAGATGGGAAATAGTAGGAGGGTAGATGTCGGTAATAATGGGTGGGGATTAGCGGGAGGTTGGGGGTCATAAGAACGAAATCCTGCGAAGACTTTACTTAGGAAGAAGAGAAGGAAGGGAGATCTCCGCTCAGCGTTAGCTTGGCTAGGAGGGAGACTTTAGGAGGAAGGTTAATACGGAGGGAAATAACGCTTCGCTGAGGAGTATCTCTAGTAGAAGGACGGACCTTGAGATCATGATTATCGGAGCTAGGGGACCCGATTACAATTTATTGAAAAAAGACCGCGGGTGGGGGGGGCGGGCCTAAATAGTTTCTTAGGGAAGGGAGCTTACGCTTAAGTTAGGAGGGAGAGAAAAACGGTGGGGAGGGACATATAAAAAAGTTGTACGGAAAATATGGTTGAAGAGCAGTAAATACCATAGTATAGGTAGCTTAACGTCGGACAGGGTGAACAAAAAGGGGAGGAGGCGAAAACGAGGAAGAGTGGACGAAGGACGGCTTCGGCGAAAGAGAAACGTCAATCAAAATATTGAGATCATATAGAAGGGGTAAGGAAACCATGGGGATCCTCCCGGGGGCAAAGGTCGTCCCTAATTAAAACATACTGCTGAAAGCCAGGAAACAGAGAGCGATAAAGGAGACCGGGGCACCATAGTTGGAGACCATAGAAAATCCTAGAAAGAGATAGTCTAGCTAAAGGGAAAATAGGATCGAATCTCAGGACATCTCAAAGGAGGATCTAAGAAATAAGCGAAGGTTGATAGAAGACGGAGCAGGCATTCCTCAGGAAAGACCCTACAAAAAACGCTCCAGATCGACGTATAGAGCCTTCCGGGGGTCTATGCTCCCTATCAGGCCCGCTGAGAATCTGAATCGAGTTGACGAAAAAATCAGAACAACTGAAGGAGACCGAAAGGAGGAACCCTACGATGAAGACTCATAAAAGAGGCCGAGATCGCGGATCTCAGAAACCCTAAAGAAGTGACTCGTCGAGACTAGGGGGTAATCGTAAAGAGAAGGAAATCCCTAACCTTACTCTCGAGAATGAAGGGAAGATGGATCAAGTAGGAGCGAAACGAAGAGGGAACCAGAGTATAAAGGCGATGAAGAGAAGCGGAGAGGGTAAATAGGGTGGATCGGAAATCGGCTTCCCTTATAGTTGACCTAAATTGTCGTAAGGGGGTAATAACTCAGAGTTAAAGAGGTCTCCCAGTCCTATACCGGCAGGAAACCGTATGAGGGGAAAACCGTGAGGAACTGACGGGCCCGCGTATTACGCCGGATAAGTTGAAAGAAATTTGGTAAAGAAGTTAGAGTGTCAGTACTCATAACAGATAGGAAAAAAGGGGGGAATCTATAAAAGGCCATACAAGGGGAAAAAACCCTAATAGGACTACTAATAGGAACTTGTTGAATCTGAGACTAATATAAGAAAAGGGGGTAAATAGACAGAAGAAAAGGAAGGAGAAGAGGTTCGGGAAAAAAAAAAGGAGGTGAAGACGATAAAAACTCGACGCCTACAATAGCGCCAATCATTAAAGACCAAATCGTATTCTCCGTGGAATATATACCGAAGCAAACAGATATTAGATAACATAAAGGAAAGAGGGAACCTCACCCTATATTGGGAAGAGTGGCTCAGACCCGGTCCGTGATAAAGGAAGGCTTCCGTCTCGCTCATCAAAAAAAAAGAGAGCTCGGCTAACATCGCAGAGGGCGGGGAACTACCTAAAGGGATAGGAACGCTTCCAAGCTCGAGGAGCGCCGGAAAAAAGACCTTATAAAGCTCAATAGCACTACCGAGCACATCGAGAGGAAGCTTTGTCACAGTAGAGACCCCAAACCAGTAATAAAATAAGGAACCAGTCCTAACTTACAAAGGAGAAGAACCATAAGAATTGACTTGTAGCATAAGAAGAAAAAGAAATCTTGCCCAGATCAATTAGAACGAAGGGGCCCCCCACCAAATAAAGAGCCAGAGGAACGCTCCTAGGAAAGACGAGAAGGACGAACACAACCCGATATCCGGTCTTCGAAGTCCCCAAGGTAATATAGCTACCGGGTCAGAAGCCGATTTTCAGACAATCTGCTTATAGAAGAAGGATCAGAAAGGGGAAGGAGAGATCTTCCTCAGGGAAGCGAAGATGTATTGGTAGTCGTTAGGGAGTACAGACCGAGGAATCAAGGGGTGGCTCAAGACGCACAGAATAAATACCAGATAGTAGAAACTCTAAGAAGAAAAACACCTTGATCACAGACCTCCACGCCTTGGAGGGACTCGCCGAACGGAAAAGACTAAAGGGACCCTACAAGTTAAAGGGGGGCTAACATGTTTCACCTGGGACCAACGGACTGGACGGGAATAAGCCAAAGGAAGCGCTATGATTGCAAAGGGTAAGCGAGAGGAGAGTTTATAGGGAGACCGTACAGCCCATTGAATTTTAGATAGGGGTCGGAAATGAAAACTAGGCGCGTCTCTTTGACATAAAAAATAACCAAGGGAGAAAAGTGAAGACTTCAAGTAGTATCTTTAGCGTACTAGAGAACTGAGCGTCTGTAGTTAGGGGCGAAGGTGGTAAATAAAGGTGGTGGGAGACTCGGAAACCAAGGAATGAGACATCTCACCAAAAAGAGGGAAAGAAGAGGAGAGAGACTAAAAGGAGGAAAACGTCAGGGCTGTAGTACCAAAGTCCGAAAAAACAGAAGGAAAAAACGTAGCCTCAGGATAAGGATAGAGAAAGTAATTAAACCACTCTGAAATAGAAAAAAGGGCCTCAGGCGGGAAAAGATTATTAAGAAAAGAGACTCTCCTTTCGGGGAAAAAGGGGATAAGAAAGGGGTTTAATGGGGGCCGAAAGGCAGGCGCCTCCCTAATAACAGAGTGTAAAGGGGAAGCAGGAGCGTAGGTAGGATGTGAGGGGGGGGGACTAGAGAGGTGGAAAAAAATTAATTAGACAAATGTACGGTGAAGGGGCCATCTTAGGCGCTCGGGGTGGGAGGAGTAATAAAAGAGGAAGGACAATACAACGGTTGGTCTCAAGGAAAGGGCTACTATATTAGGGGTCCGCGTATTGAAGAAAGGGATCCCAACGACGTGAAAAGTAATAATAGCGAGGGACGAGATTATGTACCTATAATATGGAAAGGAAGGGCTTTAAAGATGAGAGAAGGATTCAGCGAGGGACCAGGGTAGAGTAACTTGGTTACCTTTAAGACTATATTGGTAGATATATTTAGATGGGGACCTGAGGAAATAACGTTCTAGGATGGGGGTGACGGAGGAAAAGGGCATAAAGGCTGGAGGGCCGTTAGAAAAAGGAGGTAGATTTGCATGAGGGCTAGCTGAAGGGGTAGAGTTGCTAGTAAAGGTTACAGGGGATTATAAGGGGGAGGCAGAAGAATGTAACAAATCCCCTAAACAGGGGATTCTATATAGAAACTGTGATGGGTTAGAGTTTTATCACTTTCGGGGAAGAGCGAGGGAAGAGGTGCCTAAGGGGGGCATTAGTAACGAATCTCGATGTTTATAGAGAGAGATGCGTGGGGGGAAAGGGGGGGTCTTCGGAGTTTATAAAGTACAACTTGGAGGAAATCCACGAGGGGGAGGGGGGACTTATATCTGTCGAGGAGACGAAATGGAAGGGTAAGGACGAACGTAGAGAATATCGGGCTGTTGATTGGAAAGTTCGTGTTAGCTGGTGGGATGTGGGGTGGGGGGGGGGTGAGTGGGGCGTAAAGGAGAGACCGTAAGTAACAAGCCAAAACTGCTAATTAAGTTTGGAGAACTATAGAGTGAAGGGCTGATAGCGAAAGTTAAAATGGAGGAAAGAAGGAATAGGGGGTGTCTGAAAGGGGAAAGGGGCGATAGGATCACGGAACCTCTATTTGATGAGTAAGGAACTTTTAGGAAAAAAGTATCGGGTATGGAACGTCTAGAACTAGGCAAGAAAGGCAAGAACGGTTAACTCCCGGTTAGAAAAAAAAGGATAGGTGGGGAAGTGGTGGGCTAGGCATGTTAGACCGGTACTCTTTTAGCAGGGAGTGACATGTAAAATTAGGTCCAGATAAGGGTATCATCAAGGTTCTGCCGGAGAGATATATCAGACTATACTATTAACAGGGGGATAGCATGTCTCGGGGTCAATTTGAAAAACCATAGCCGTTTCGAGATAAATAGATAGAGAGCATAGGACGTCAAAAGGAAGGGAGTTCTTTCGCAACTAGAGAAGGGAAAATAGCTACAACTAGGAGAGGGAGGTTTGGCGGAGTAAAAGAAAAAATGAGGTTACGCTAAAGGGGCGCAAGAGCACGTTAATATCTGAGGGGGATTAAGGGCTTAGAGCGTAGATAGGTCAAAGAAGAGAGAGTAGATAGAATGGAAAGGAACTGGGAGTCAATAGAAAGGAAGGGAAAAAAAGACATTCTCTCTGGGGGGAACTGTAAGGTCAGGCGTAGGAGGCCGTTAGCCAATTATACGGGGGTCAGATAGGAAGCACGTGAGCAAAAAGAATTTAAGATTATATTCTAATACTATTAGCAGTAATACTCCTCTAAAAAGGAAGCCAGCGAGGGCTG
>Ga0179591_1295659_pt1 | contig 10408 bp, 9 predicted proteins | sample CZOMad2_1_08_16f_FD_182891 | JGI IMG/M metagenome (GOLD analysis project Ga0179591, IMG submission 182891) | Vadose zone soil fungal communities from Angelo Coast Range Reserve, California, USA - CZOMad2_1_08_16fungal (PacBio error correction) | ecosystem: Environmental > Terrestrial > Soil >...
AAGGGAAAAGGCAGCGGGCAGGAATTGAAGTATAGGGGTTATGGGGTTAGGGAAGAGGGGAAAGGGGGAATTCTGGGGGGAAAGTTGAGCCTCTGAAAAACGATCAAAAAAGGAGGAATTACAAAATCAAAAAAATCGCGTCTGCAGAGGAGTGAGAGTAGCAAAGCGAGAGACGAGATCGCGGGATCTGTAACATCTCTGTCAGAAGGTGCTTAGAGAAAGGTCTGAGGCCAGCTGACCTGAAGGTCGCGGCGGGTCCAGGAGGACGAAAAAGGATCCGCAAATTCCATCGCCGATCCAATAGGTCTGGAAAGGGTATGAACGGGGAGAAGACAAATCCCCTTGAGGGGTGCAGGTAGGTGCCTTTGTACGCAACGATGAAGCAACTCCTTCTACCAGTGGGAGAGGAACAAGGAGGGCCAGGTCCCTATCCAAAAATTGTTCGTGATATTGCAGGGGCCACCCCATGAAAGTCAGGGCGTCGACCGGGCTTGTAAAAATGTCTAGCAGGGGAAGCAGATCTTGACGAGGGAAAAAAAGGAGGAAGACGCGAGGTCTGAAAGTGGACCACTTCTTTGAAAAAAGGCGCCTTTCCTAACCAAAGGGAGGTCAGCGGGAAAAGGAAAATCACCTGAAGAGGGTCTTGGAGCCGTTGGGGGTCCGGAGGGGGAACTATCCGTACCTAACTCTAAAAGGGGACCGATTCAAGCTGTCTCTGTCCGACTAGGGGTTGAGGCCTGTTACCATAACCGACCAAAGCGACCAAGAAATGTTACAGGAGTGAGAAACAAGGCACATCCGTTTCAGGCGTGTAACAAAAGGAGACGTCGATACGGCAATCTCATTGTTGGGTCAGGACTTGCTGTTGAAGGGCTTATGGAGGGTGTCGAGCTTTCCCTTGGAGCAATACCAAGCGGGACGAAACCGTCTCTCCTGGAGGGGAAATAATGTCGAAAGAGACGCTGAGGGTCTGGGGGGGAAGGATATCGGACGGCACCAGATTTTCGGCGTGCTGGAATTTCAACGTCGTGAGGGAGTGTCGGAAGCGCATGAACTGGCAGCAGGCGAGCGAGGGAAGGAGACCAAGAGCGGTTTGACTCGAAACATTGGTGGAGGCGCTGCAACTCGGGAGAGGCATGCATTCCTGGCAAATCACTCAACAACAACAAAAGAAAAGAATTTGGCCAGGAATGCCAGCGAGCACAGCAAAGAGCGGCCAAGCCAAGCCCAACCCGCTAGTCAAAGCTGGGGGGAAGGGCATTGGATCAGTACAAAAACACCTGACAGGAAAAAACGATGAGCTTGCCAAAGAGAAGGGAGGCCCGAAATTGCAAATTCTTCAAGAAAGCCACGACTCAGGGGTATTCTGCTTGGAAAAGGAGGTATCTCCAGAACTCCACAGGCGGCCAGAGGGGGGCCCCCTTATACTCACGGGCCAAAAACTAAGGGAAGCACGTTCCTATTGCCGGGCGGGCTGGAGATAAAAAAAAAACCAGCCTCCTCCTTAAAAAAAGAATTACAAGAAAATCAGGGAATTGAGAGGGGAGTGTATCATTGGAGGTGAAAAAAACGTTAAGTAGATTGGGGTTGGGTGGGGGGGACGAACCCGCAGGAAGGTACCTATTAAAAAAAAAAAGGAGGGAGGATGAAAAAGTTCCTGGGAATGGGGGAAAAAGGCAAGTGATTCAAACGGGGCGTAAGGGAAAGACCTCGAATTCGTCTAAAATTAAGGTCGAGGGGGATTTCGTGAGCCCGTAGGTGATGGGGCGCCGAGGAACAGGGAAATAAGCTTCGGGGGGATGGGGCGCCGGCCAGCTCCTCCCGTGGAGTAAGCCTTGTGTGTTCAAAAGCCGTAGAAAGTACAAAGCGAAAACCAGCCAGTGAAGGGAACCGGGGGAATGATTCGAGAGGGGACGACATACAGCACGCGCCTCAGGTCGGGGATCCATTTTGGGTCGAGAAAAAAAGGACACGACATCCGGGGGGATCGGGTGCTCGGGAAACAAGAGGCGTAGCGCCCACACGTGACGCGAGATGTTGTCAGGAAAAAGGAGAAGGCCGTCCAAAGGCCACAGCGCGACGAGGTCAATATTTGGCTTGACAGTAAAATAGGAAGGTCGTCATCCGAGGGGGGAGAGAGATGGAAGGTGGTATTCTCTGGGGAGAGGGCAAGGGCATCCGTACCACGTTGAAAACATGGCCGAGAGGGTCCCGTTCCTTCCGAAATGCCGCATCAAGGCAGACCAAGAAGAGAACGCGCTCGTAAGAAGAGGGCGGTCGATCTCTATAACAAGACCCTTTCTTGCTCGTTTTTTGGGTGGGGGAGAAATTCAGGGAGAGGAAGGAAAAGCCAGGAAATGTCAATCTAGTCAATGACGGTAAAGGTCAAAATAAAACTTGAGAACCATCATGGGGGGGGGACTTACAAAGATCTTCAGTGGGGCAGGAGACGGTGGGAACAATTTTGGGGGAGTCTAGTGTGGTCGCGGAAGGGAGTCAAACCTGAGGGACGTCAGAGACAGTCAGTGCCCAGGGCCATCCAGAGGGAAATCAGAATGAGAGGAAAGCAAACGAGGGTCGCGGTCAAGAAGGACGAATACTGGTGAGGGTATAATTCCCATCAGCCAGGACGTATCGCGGCACAAACGTCAGCCGCAGCAAGCAAGGTTCTTGGGAGATTCATTCGCCGAAGGCGTACGGATCCTTCGGAATCGAAAAAAATTAACCGAATTCAACCGGGGAAGACACAGAATGGCTTCGGGGGGAAAGCGCCAGCGCGGAGGGGGATCCGTTTGAGCGTCGCGGGCTCCATGTTGGAGCTCTAGTAAAAAAAGCGGGAATCACCTACATGCCGGGGACCATATGGAGTGGGAAAAAGCCAAAAATATATAGGAGTGAGCGAAGGGTTGGGTTGAAGGACCTTGACCTTATGCCCGCATCAACCGCAATTACAACAAGGGTGGGGGGAATTAGGCGGCATCGTTGTTGAGGTGGGGCAACTCAAATAAGATCACGCGAGGGAGGGGTACTCGCTCCTCAGCAGCCAGACAGTGCCGCATAGGGGGCTAAAGATAAATGTTCGAAATCGCCCGGGCGACATGCCAAATATGGGAAGGTGGTCCTCGCGAAGACATGAGCGAGGACTCGGTAATCGGGGTCTATAAGGTCGAAGAGTTTGGCTGGAGTTCGGGGGTACGAGGGTAACAGGTATATCACCGGACGTTTTGGGAAATTCGGAGTTCTGGGGGCTGGATTCCAGCACTGGACGCCCACCGCGGAAATCCATATTTGAAAGTTGAGCTGAAACAACGAAATCACTCTGAATCTGGCGTCGAAAATCTTTGTCGCACCCAGCGTGGAGAGGGATTGCACTACCTGAGGTTTTAGGGGCAGGAGACTTCTCATGTAAGGAAGATAAAAGGAATGAAAAAGAACTCCCGGGGAAAAAGTCCCATAGCTCCCCACACAACACTGGAGGAGGGGAAAGAAATTATTATTGTTATAGGAATAAAAGGGTCTTACTTTGTTAAACGTACATGGAGTTCTGCGGGTAAGGAGCACGAATCCACTAGCAGGAACAAAAAGAAAAACGTTTCACGAACACAACGGGTCGACGAAGGGACAAAAACGCGCGCTAACGGCTATCAAGGCGAAGAGGGCGCACAGTAAAAAAGCAGGAACTTCTGAAGGGGAGGCAAAATTCGGCAACGCTGAGAAAGAGTCCGAAAGCCGAAAGGTCGGTGGATAATCCAACGGATTGCCTCAACGACGAGACATGGACGCTTCGACCGATAATACAACTTCTATCACTGCGCTGTAGTAGGGGTGAAAAAAGCGGCCAATGTCCTATCTCGTCAGGGCAGATGGGAATCGGAACTGTTCAATACGTGACAAGTAGAAGAAAGGAACTGGTCTGTGCCTATTACTAAAAAAACGAAGTCGGAGAGGCAAAACCGATCCCTTCAGAGTACTCGAAAAGAAAAATATTCAACGAGGCTGAGGTGGCAGAAGCCAGGAAGGTCGTCATCGTTAAAAATAAGGTGACGCGCGAACGATTTGAGATTGAAAAGGCAATCTGTTCAAATGGGAGGGGCTTGGCTGACGCGAGAAAACAGGGCTAAAATCCAAAAGGGAAACCTTCTCGAGCAGAAAAAACCTAAATCTTAAAAAAGAAGAGTTTAACGATCGGTGAGTGCTCTACGGTGATGGGGGTCTGCTGGATGCGCTTTCATGACTCAAGGGAGGGGGAGTCTATCGACGCGGTAGGGGAGCAGGCAAAAGGACGACAGGTAAGAAGCTGAAAAGCTTCCTCTTGGAATGCCAGAGAGAGGGACCTAAGGTGAGTCAACTATCGTGAATGGGAGGGAACCGGAAAAAACAGCGCTGCGGGGAAGACGACTAAAGAGTCAATTTGGCATCTAGGCCGCCTTTTCTTTTGCGGGACCGAAGGGTGGTAAGTGCAGAAAACTCTTAAAACAAGACGTTCGAAAAGGAACCGATAATGGGGGAAAAAAAGAACCGAACGCAGTTTCCTCCTTGAGTGGGGAGGGGTTTTTTAAATAGCGAAGAGGATTTAAAGGTAAGGGAAACGGGTAACTGGAAAGACGATCCCGGGAAAAGGAGTCGGCAATCAAAAAAAGTTCAGTCTAAGAAGCGTGACGCGTCCAACGCTGACTAAGGAGGGAGGGGGGCTCTAAAGAGAGGGTCCTGGAAGGTCGCCGGCTGAGACTAGGAAGGAAGAGTTCACTCGCGCGGACACGGGGTCAAGGAAAAAAAGAGGGCGTTCCTCTACCAAACAGCAAAAAGGGGGATGGGGACGTGAGCGGTACTCACTTAAAGCGTCAAATTTTAGACGAAGACAAACCGGATCTTTCGGGAGTTGGGATCGAGGCCCTTATCTCTAAAACATAAAAGAAGCTGTACTATGAACGAGCACAGGGGGGGGCAGGAAGCCACAAATCCTTTGGGGTTGCGCTACCGGCGAAGACAAGGCTACTGCCTTGATAGGGGTCGTAAGAAAAGGTCATGGCGAAAAGCGCCTCCTCCAGCGATCGTTCCAATTTTCTGAGGAGAGTGCAATTGAGAGGGGGGGAATGGATACGGAAAGCAAAACAATTGTAGAAGGGGAAGAACGACAGTCTCTTGACCTGCAGGGCCGAAAAGTGATGGGGGGTTCGCCGTGCCAATAGAGGAAGCCACGAAGAAGAGAAAAGAACAACGCGAGGGAGGTCGGCGATTCGAGGTGGATCGCCCCTGACCGTTGGGGGGGGGGGGGAGAAAACGAAGCTTACCATCACCTGAAGTTCGAAGAAAAAAGGAAGAAAAAGTCCCTGGGGGGGGGGAGGGTTACTGGAAAGCAAGATCACAGACTTTTGAAAGTCAACTCCCGATCTTCACTAAAGGAGCCCCTCTTCTGGGGACTTAGGGAAAGTCACAGGCTGATATGTCTTTCGGGGCCAGAGGAGCCTGTATCGAGACCGAAGAAACGAACGGGGGGAGAGCAGAGGCAATAGCAAAAAGATCAGGGGGAAAGGCGTCGTCTTGCCGATAGACCTTGAAAAGGCAAACATTCGGCTTTTATTTAGAGAGATGTTCAAAAAGGTTACGTTCGGGAAGAAGTGACGCTCTATCAGGAGAGGGAGGAATCAGGAATCCGCTGAGCGGACCCGGAAGGGAACCTTTTGCTCGCCCTCGAATAAGCTGGGGGAGGCGAAACCCTCTTAAAGCTGATCCAGGGCTTAATCAAAAAAAAGAGGAAACAAACATGGGAGGGGGAAAGAATTTTGTGAAAGGGAAAGGAAAAACATTATGACTCAGGCACAACCAATTGAAAGGGGAAAGGCGAACTTCCAAACGCGTGTGAAGGGTCGGGGAAGAGAGCCTCCTTCTACCCAATATGAGGGCTTAGATTAGTCGCCTAAAAAGGAAACGCAACTCTGCGCCGCAAATACCGACGAAAAAGATTTTACGACGGGTAAGGGAGGGAAGATATCGAAAATCCATAACTCAGGCGACGGGGAAGAGGGGCCTAAACCAACTAAGGAGAGAAGGTTGCGTATTCGGCCGGGCGGGCGCATACATGATCAGAAAGAGCACAAAAAGCAAAAAGCCACTGGAATCACCAAAAGCCGCGGGCAAGGAAATTTAGAAATGTTGGGTAAACGCATGAAAAGGGATCTCTTGGCCTCTTCGCTTACGACAAGAAGGAGAAAAAAGGTTCCTGGAGAAGCTACTTCTCACTTTTGCTTGGGAGAAGAATGCCCGGGGTGGCCGGGTGGGATCAGAGGTAAAGAAAGAGAAGCACTTCCTGAAAAATTAAAGAAGGGAGGGGAGTCTGGTCTCCTTATAGTGCTTTTTGCAAGGAAACACCTTCCAAGAGACCTGGGTTATTGGAGGAGAACGGGCAGCAAGTCCAGAGAATAAGTTTTTCGTGAAATGGAGGGAAAAGGGGGGGGCTAAATCCGTATCCCTTCTCCATACAAAACGCGCAATCGGGAGAAAGCGCACCTGGTTAGATGCTGGCAGCTAAGGACCCCAACCTTCTCCAAAAGAAGTCTCAGGGGGTTGGCTAGCAAACGGAAGTGAAAAAAACGGGTTATTTCGAGCAGGCAAGTCGGACGTCATCAACAACACAATACTAATATATTTTGTGTAGATGGACAACTATCCAAGTCCACTCTAACGTACAGGGAGGAGCAAGTTGCTTCGACAAGTTCTCTCTGGTCCGGCGTCAGCAGCTTTGAATCGGGGGAAGTTGTCCTTTTGGTCGAGCAGGAAAAAAGAAGGAGCGAGGCTTCCGTCGCGGCCTCATTCGCAGAAGACTATTCAGCGCGCGCCTCGCTAGGCGGGGCTATAACGATCAAAAAAAAAAAATTCACATTCTGAAGGAGAATTGGGGGGGGTTTGTCCGCTCATTAGTCTAGGCGAAAAAAAAAAGCCAAAAACCGGACCGGAAAAAGGACCCGGGCAATCGCGCACTATTTACAAAAAGTATAACTATTGCTGACACGCTTAGAGGGGGGGCTTTCACAATCGTTGAGATTTTCGAACGAAGTTTTAGGAGATAAAGGGGGAAGGGTGGTATTCATCTCTTTCCAATACGTTCCGAGCATTCCATTTCCGGGGAAACGGAATGCAGGGACCCTTTCCTCGTAAGAACAATCCGCGCGGGAACAAGGAGGAGACAGACAATCTTTCGGATCGACTCCAAATCAAAGGCGCTGATATCTCTCACGTAGCGCGAAAGTCAAAGGAAAAAGGAGTCTTCCCTGAAGGAAGCCCTAATCTCTCATCAACCGAAGAGAGGGTCCTTGACCCGGGAAGAAAGGCGAAAAAATCACCCTTAATTCTCCTTTTATTAAGAAACAGCTTCTATCCGTGTTTCCGGATGAGGAGCTCTGACCGGGGGCGGGTCTCGGAGAAGTCAGGAAAAGGACTTCCTATTTTGGTGTGGGGGCCATAAAGAATTTCCCTCGTAACAAAGAGACAGATGTGAACGATGGCAAGACCTTGGGGCCACTGCATCAGAACATAAGCATTTAAATTGCTGCGGCGTCGGAAGAAGCTATAGGGATCGGTGGTGGGTGAAAAAAAATAATCGATTTTCGGAACGGGGCGCCGCCAGAGCCTGGAAGCGCAGTCTTAACAGAAAAGGAGAGTCGAGAAAACTACAGGGCAGGGGGGGGAAAAAAAAGAGGAAAAGGCCGCTCTAAAAATAGAAGGGGAACGGACAGCCCAGTGGACAATGACGAAGAAGGGTCGGCAGACGCGCATCACACTGTAGGTTAGATTAGGGGGCTTGAACGCGGCAGTGTGAGGAGAACTCCGTCTCCTTCTTTCAACTAAAAGCGGACTAAACTAAATCTCAACGTGCGGTGGACTTTAAAGGAAATGAGCGAATCGCAGGAGAATCCAATCTTTAAAATTAGGAAAAACAAAACTGTCTTATGTCGAAGAAAACCCTGGTAGTGAAGGAGGAGGATGCTCTTATAAGGGAGCTAAGAAAAAAAAAGACAAAGAAAAGAATATCCAATTCCCAATCATAACTCAAGAAAAAGGGGAGGAGGAAATCTATGGGGTGCTCGGGGGAGATTGAGGGAGGGGGGGGGTGGATAACGTAATGGTATTCGTCCAGAGCCCAGAGCAAGAATCTGCTCAATCACAAGGTCACTGGGAAGCCTGGGTGCACATTCCCGATCGCGTTGTCAAGAAAAGCAAATTCTCTGAGAGGAGGACAAGGGGCAAGCGTAAGGAAGAGGAAGGGTCCGTCTACGACGGGAGGAACTCGACCCTCCTTTCAGACAAGTAAGCGGTTTAATCCAGAACTCGGAGGGGAAAAACTACTCTCCTGACATAGGGGTTCTGAGGGTACAATCCGTAAAGTCTTCAGGAAAAAGGGAGAGAACTAGTTGGAAAAAGGGGAATGAAGCTTCCTTTCTCCGGGGTCTGCGAAGAGAGGGCTTGGAAAGAAGAAAAAAAGGCTGAGTATCTGGACTTCGCAAGATTACACCCCCAAAACCCAAAAAAAACCACTCGCATGATCGAGATAGGAAAACCGGGGGAAACCTTCATCCTATCAAACGAAAATCATGCCTTTAGTGAAGGCTTTAGGAACATCGAGGCATCGGACAAATAGAACTTGACGCGAGACATGAGGGGGTTCGCTGATGAACAACACTTGTCAAGGGGTCTCGCAGGAGACGACGGCGATTACGAGTAGCGAAAAATTAAGGTGCTTCGAACGCCTGAAAAAAAGACTGCTTCGTCGAGGGGAAAAAAGGGAGGGCAGAACTCTACTGGGGTTTGAGCAAGGGAGGCCGGATTAAGGAAGAAAGTAGAGCGGATGACGACGCGGAAAGCTTCATGCTGCAAGTAAGCCCGGGGAAGTGAGAGAAGAGGAAAAGCGCATTCTCTTTCGAATCTGATGGCGAGATCAATAAAGGATATCGTCATGCAGACTTATACCGGAAAGGAGAGGAGTGGGGCGCGACTCGAAGGAACGGGGATAAAAGGAAAAAAAGACGATTCCTTTATTATCGGGAAAAGGGGTGAACCCTGCTAACACTCGAAAACAAGCGGCGTAGGGAGAAAAAGGCTAGTGCACAGGCAAAGAGAAGAGGCAGCAATGGGTGTTTGTTCAAGTTTTATGGGGAAAATAGTTCCTCGTGGGATATAGGGTGCAAGGGTTCCCTTTGGCCAGGGGTGGGGGGGGGCACGATTCATGATTCTGTACACAAAAGAGAGCGAAGCTGGGTCGTCTCTAGGGACAACGAAGTAAACTCCTCTTAGGAGCTGAAAAGAAGAAGGGGGGGGTACTGCCTGTCAGACAGGAGGACTACGCCTGATCGGCAAAGAGAGACGGCCTTCGTCGGAAAGGGCGTGAATACCCCAATCTCATAAAAATTTCAATCGACTAATGCAATCTGATGTAAGAAGGAAGGGAAAACTTTTAGGGGTATATCTTCATGACGCGTTCTAGGGGGATGGGGGGGGGAACGTGGAAAGGATCTGAGAAAAAAGAGTCTTCGGGCGCTGTAGCTGAAAGAGGGGCGGGTGCCTCTGTGCCCAAAGAAAGCATGTTTCTTCGATTGCAAAAAGTAAAAGGGTGACTCGCCAACCAAAGAAACTTTAAGTGAGAGTCGACGGGGCTTGGAAAGGGAGGATCCGTCCGAAAGAGCCAAATTACTCGCGAACGTCTGTATCGGAGGGAGGAAAGGTTAATTGGGAGAGAGGTTTCCCCAATGTGATAAAAATTTGGACTCTGTTACAAGGAGAGGGAAGGTCAGCCAACCTCCTCTGGGGAAGTTTCATAGAAATCACTATACTGTTCGACCTAACCTCGACAGAGGGGAGGAGGTTTCCGGAACTCTCTCAACCCAAAAGGGGGGGGGGGGGGGTTTTTTTTTCCTCAAAAGCCCAAAGGATTGAAAAAAAGGACGAAGGAACTCTTCTCATTAAGAGTCTCCTTCGTGGCTGAAACAAACCAAAGCGTCCAAAAGGTGCAAATTCGACACCTCCCTGATAAGGGACTTATAAGCTGTGGTCTGGCTTTCTGCAGGTGATATGCTTTTTCGGGAAGTCTGATCGGGACGGAACGGCCCGCAGGGAGAGGAGATCGTCATTTAGGATAAGGTCGAAAGGGGATCGGTCCAGAGTTAAGGGAGGGGGATTGCAACCTTCCTCTCCTCTTCAAGGGTTCGTATCTGCTGGCGAATGCACGTCGTGACGGGAGGGCAATAAAGTTGGCACGTCTAGGGGGAGGGAGCAAGTTCGCGCATGTACTGTCTGGACGGTCACACGCGTGTGGGGGAAGAAGGAGGGATCGGTCCATTGGTGGGGGGGTTTTGTGGGTGGTGGGGGGGGGGGTTTCTGTAAGGAAAGCAGCTTGAAAATCTGCTTCAGGTGCCAA
>Ga0179591_1358464_pt1 | contig 10408 bp, 13 predicted proteins | sample CZOMad2_1_08_16f_FD_182891 | JGI IMG/M metagenome (GOLD analysis project Ga0179591, IMG submission 182891) | Vadose zone soil fungal communities from Angelo Coast Range Reserve, California, USA - CZOMad2_1_08_16fungal (PacBio error correction) | ecosystem: Environmental > Terrestrial > Soil >...
AGAACATGGTAAGTTTGTCATTAAGCAACCGTATTTGCTCTCTTACGGTATTAGGGAAGAGGACGTCGGGGGAGGAACGGAGTTCTAACTGAGGGAGTAATGCCCCTCGCTCTGGGTTAGGCGCGGGGGGGCAACATACCATTAATCAGTGTATTAACAAAAAGGAGTTTATAGCGGGGTCTGTCAAATTTGAATATCTACTCCTGGTACCAGCGCAGGATCTGTAGAAGGAGGGTGGAACTTCATTAATACAATAGTAAGGGGGGGACTTCTTGGGCAAGCAGCGCGAAGCCGCCCTCCCTCAACCGGACCGGGGGGATATGGATCAAACCTTGGAACTTGTGAGGGGGTCCAATGTTGAACATCTTTGGGAGGGGCGTCTAAGGGGTCCTTCGTGATAAGCGAATTCAAGATTGAAGGCATGGAGGGGGCCAGGGTCGTCATAAGAGGGACCATTCTCCTTAAGGGAAAGGGAACGATTGAACGGGGACGATTATCATAGAAGGGACCGAAGGCTCTTGAAAGGAAGAACGGCTGGTCTAATCAGATGAGGGGGAGGATCTTCTTGAACTTCAGGCTACCACAGCTAGGGCCGCGGGGGGGGGGTAGAGTGCGATCGTTCAGACGTCCTTCTATAGAAAGTGGAAAACCATTTGGTTAAGGGTAGTGCCTTCTTGAAGTGCCGAAGGGCCTGGTCCAGGAGAACTTGATGTGGGCTTCACCAGAAGGATGCCAGTTAGTCTGTGAAAAGGAAGGATCGAACGGCTGGTAAACTTCAGTCTTTAGGTGGAATCTAATAATTACGGTGTCACAACGCATCAAAAGAAGGAGTTCGATTTCTTCTGAGCGCATCCAAACATTATTGTATGAGGAAAGGAAGATTCGGAGACACATCTAAACAATAAAAAAGTATTCTTTTACCTTCTAAAGGAGTCGTGATCCAAATCGATCCTTCTACGGGTGACTATGTTACCGAATGGGGGCTGGGGAATTTCCTGACGAACTTCTCTTGGGGACCCGGGGGAAAGGAGAGCTGCCGCAAAAGAAACCCACTGAATCGGACAGCACATGGAATCGACGGTGATGGGAGTCAGGGCTCTCATCTCCTGTTGGAAGTAGGAAGGACACTCTAATAGAAACTTCTAAACATAACAATTGGCGGACATCAGGAGGAGGGGATTGTTCTCCAGGGGAACGATCTAATCTTCTTAAATTCATCTGTACAAACCTTTATCTTGAAATCCTAATTGTTCCGGCTATTTCCCCAAGGTCACCTGAGAAAGAAGAAAAAATCTTGACCCTTCTACTCACCCCCTTCTTGATCAAAGGTTCCCATTACATGAGAGTGCTCTCTATTTATGCCGAGTTTTAATGACTTCTAGTTAATTTCAAAACACGACAAAGGGGGCCTGACTGTTTTTGGTTGGAAGTTGGTAACAAAAAATGTTTCCGACCGAATGAGCTGCTAAAGGGGCATTTATTTCGAGCAACTCCCTTCTTCAGGGAGGAGAAATCTTTGCAGACGGCAAACGGGTGCTAAGCGGTGAGGGGATTGCAAATCTCTATCGCCCTTCCCGAAAAAAAAGCATCCTTTTTGACAAAACTAAAACATATACGGTCAAAAGGTCAAAATTCCTTCTATAGGGAGTGGGGGAGGGGCAGGAAATGGGTGTTTCCTCGATAGGTTGCGAGCCCTGGAGATGGGGGGGGGCGAAACATAAGGGCAATGGGGTGAAGGAGGAAGCATTCTTTGCTGAGCGGGCTGAGGGTGCAGCAAAAAGGAGGAAAGAGGGAGAAAGAAGAGGAAGAGAAAAATTCGGCGCCTCTAAAGTTCGCGCCGGCATCAAGGGGAACAAGTGGGACTTAAAGAAGGAACCACACGCGGCTATTCAGACGAGCATCATAGAAATCGGAGGCGGGGATGACGGAGTGATGCGGACTATGGGCACCCTTCAAAAAATTGGCATAGAAATAACAAAACCCGAAATTGCCGATAAAAGGGCAGTTGGGCTGAGGGCCCTTTTGGGGGGAGGGGGGGAGAAGACTAGCTACGTCAGGAGGATAGGGTAATCGGCGCTCCCAAACGGTCAACTCAATGAAAAGTCCGACACACGCGTCGGAGGGGGGGGGGGGAGGGGTGGGAGTGAAGGGAGAGGGGGGAGGGGCGCTCCTCTTCCTCTGAGACAGTCTGTTGTTCGCGGTATTATTAACGACGGAGACAAACTTTCTCGTCAACTAGGAGGAACATTGTGAAAAAGGAAAGAGGGGGGGTTTTTGAATTCCATCAAGACACCAATGCTCGGTTATCGCGGCGCCGACCATTAAGCGAGGGAAACGACGCGGGTGAAGGTTCAAAGTAAGAGTCCTTTCCAGGAAAAGGTGAGTCAACGGCTTTTCCTAGGGCCACCCAAGAGGAGTTAAGTTTCGTAAAGGCACAAAAGGCCGGTGCGAAGGGAGGAAACCCTTTAAAGGGGAAATCAGAATTCGAAGGCGTCCCTAACTTCCACAGGAAAGGCAAGGTTGAGCGGGGCCAGAGGGTCAAAAAAAAAGAAAAGTCTGCCCGACGCAGCCAAGTGAGGATATTACGGGAACAAATGTCCATTCAGGGTTTTCTTGCCTTATCAACGTTCCAGAAATAAAAATAAGAGCTTTGTAGATGGGGGAGGACAACCAGAAACAAAAGAAAAACAGTACCAAAGACAAGATCTAAATTTGCTGTGAAAAAGACCTCAGAAAAGGGGGGGCTTCCCGCACGCTAACGAATAAAAATCTGCACGAAAGACAAAAGCACCTACCGAAGAGTAGTGTTATAAAAGCGAACCAAGGGGGGCGGGGTCTGGGGGGAGACCGAGGAAGCGACTCGAGGACTAATTCTCTACGTCAGAGCGCCCGGGCGTGGAGTACTCATAACTTATACACACTAAGAGAAGTCTTGGGGAAGCTAGGATTAGCCAAGAAGGGGGGTCATCAACGATTACTAGTTGGAGAGCATTGTTTTCATTATCCTGTCGAAGGGCAGAGGCAAGGAGTGAATATCCGATTGATCAAAAAAGATCTCTCATTAGAGGAAGAAAAAGTGTTGGGGGGGCTGAAAAATCTAGCGTTCTGGGAAGCCTAAGGGATAGTCACAGTGCACCGCGCCAAAAGGTTGTTCGGCTTAATGAATCTATTCAGGGAAACTGGGGGGTTGAGGGATTCAAAGATACTAGAGAATGACCAAGTCATGCATACTTCTGCTACTATGAGAAAGCGAGACCCATGGCGGGGTGCGGGAAAGCTGGTCCCGCCACCGGATCTATCCTCGACGGGTAGAAAGTACGTAAATATGAGTAAGCTACCTGAAACCCCAACTCGGATCCTTCGAAGACTGAGAAACTCAACGGCACGCCGGGGGACTCCCATCCAGACGAGTGGCTGGACCCGCAGAGTCAATCAACACCAGACGACAAGGATTAAACGAAAGAAAAGACGGGATTCAAACTGGAAGGGGAAAGCTCCAATCAGGGGAGAGAGAAAAAGCTGAGAACTACGGGAACCAAAACGGGATTTCTGGAGAAAAGAAGCCAGAAACAGTCAATAACTAAAAAAAGGGGGAGTTCAAAACCGAAGAAAACGAAAAAAAGGAAGTCGGTATTCCCTCAAAGGGAGAGTAGCGCCTATCTGCAAACTTGGGGTGGGAAAGTGACAAACCGTCTGCTGTTACAACGACAGAGCCCCGGGGGGCGCCTGCGGCAGCGGTTCGAGGGAAGTCGGGACACCTCAGGAAACGAATCAAAGAAGGTGAGGAGAGTAGAGGAGAGAAACCCACGGAGGTACCTGAGAGAAGATCGAAAAAACACCAACAAAATGAGATTAGGAATATATATGAATGATAGCCTATATTGTGGGGGGTAAGAAAAAGAGAAGAGACAGTCTCGACCTTTCTCTTGACGGGCGATCCAGGGGGGGGGTCAAAGAAGTGCAAGAAGAGAAGAGTCCGCCAGATCCCTGTGACAAGCGGAGTTACCATCAACCTAGTTTCCAAACACGAGTGACGAATCGGGCGCCGAAGAAAGGGAGGAAGAACCGACCGTGTGGGTAGGGAATGTAATTCGAAAATCGGCTGGCCTAGGAAAGAAAGCCGGTGATGTGTTATTCTTCCGTAATACAGGTAGGGGGGGGGGGGATTGGTGGAGAGTGAACTAAGTAATTGGAGAACCGAATGTTCCAGGGGTTAAAGGGGATCATAAGGGGAAAATAGGGAAAAAGTCGCCTTGGTTTTGAGTAGCTGTCTCCTGCAGAGCAGAAGGATGGGAGAGGGCGGACCACACTGAAGGGTGAAGAGTACATCCGGGGAAAGGACAACGCTTTTGTGGGTACGAGGGGAAGGATATTGTATTTGGGTGACCGGGGGTGCGTAGCCCGAGCCGGGAGGGAAAAGGTAATCAGAAGCGCAAGTTGGGAAACCGTTAATATTGAAATTAAAGAGGGGGAAAAGCGGATCTAAGGAAATTTTAATCCTCAGGCTTAATGCATGGAGAGAAGGTTTATAAATAATTTCAATGATACTACACCTATGGGGGAAAAGGGGGTGACTAGAGAACCGGTAGAGCATGAAGGGGAAGTGAACCTCGCCGGAGGGGAGAAATAGCTCGCCCACCACCCTTCGCCGCCCAGGGAGGAGATGATTCGGAACCAGAGGAAGGGAGGGTAATGACCCATGAAAAGGATCATCTTAGAGATGAGACTGCAGAAACAATCGGCCAACGATCAAGTGAATCCTGGGGAAAAAAATAGAAAATGCCAGGAGTAAAGGACTTAACCAGGGGGGGCACTTATGGAGGGAGGATGGGAAGCTATCTTGTTAAGCGGGAGGGATGGGGGACTTATCTCAAGAAAAATATCAAGGTAGAGGTATTCGAACCCCAGGAAAAGAGGGGCGCCGCCTACCTCATAGGAGGTTACAAAAAGGGTGAGTTCTTCGGGAAAAGAAATTAGAATTATGAGGTAGGGGGGGAGGCAAGGCCCTTTCAGAGAGAAACCCATGGGCGAAATCAGGTATTAACTATTCTTTTTCCAACGTGTGACTTTGGTAGACTGGAAAGACATCTACCACATCGATCCTTGTGGGGGGGGGGGACGTGATGGAAGAGGTTAATGAAAAAAATCCAGACTGCCAGGGTGGAGGAATATTAGGCTCTTCACTAGTAACGGAGGGGAGGGCAGCCGAATAGTTTGTACGGAGTAAACCTTGCCTGTAATTTTTTTTAAGTTCGGCATAAAATTCGAGTGGGGAGAAGAGGGGTAAATACTCATGCAGTCCTTTGGGGTAATAATTTTACGAGGGTTCTCTTAGGGGAGCCCGTGGTGGTGGAGGTTGGGGAGATCAAGATAGGGCGACTCTGTTGAAAGTAGGGTTCCAGGGGTCTTTTGCAAGCGGAAGGCACATAGGTCGCAGTCGAGGACTCGATCATCAGAGGGGGGGGTGATGGCACGGGGGAAAAAGGGGGAGGGTTGAGGTGTGTCGGGGAAAGCGTGATCGATCGACCAGGGGGACTCGCGCCGTGTGTGGGGGAGGCTGTATAGATAGGAAGAACCAGGTCTTGACTAGGTCCGTGCATGGTCTCGGCGGCTGGTTTGTCGGTGTTGGTGCGTTTGTGGAAAGGGGGGCGGCTAGGGTAGAACCGTGGGGGACGGGAGATGGTTATATCGGTTGGGAGCAAGAGCAACCTTTTTGAACTTTCCCAGTTGGGATAGGAGGTGGGATGGGGGTCAAGGGGGAGGGGGGAGTGGGATTAGAACGGGTGATATGATGGGGTTAATGAGATCGGCTAATCCATACGGATAATCGGGTATACAGAAAAGGGTCTGAGGGGAAATATTCCAGCAGGGGGGAAGGCAAATCCTTTTCCTGTGGGACCTCTCTTGGTCCGAAATGGAGAGGAGGGAAGTCAGGCGAGAATGGAGTTCCTCGTGGGTGGTCTGATCATGTCGTCAGTTTGTTGGTGGGAAAACCGAAAGAAAAGACGATACCGGAGCGAAAAAGCAGGGGGACCGTTGAGGCGGCTCCAATAGGACAAACGCCGGCGAGGGGAAAAGTGGGATCAGCAGAATACCCAACCCCAATTTCCACCCCCGCCCGGGTACCCAAGGGAGAGGTGCTTAGTAAGAATGCCTTTTCTTGAAAAAACTGTCGGGGAGGGGGGAACCGTGTGTGAGGGGTAAAAAAAAGGGGGGGGAGCTGCTTCTTTTAAGGGAGGTCCTTTAAAAAGAGTCAGGAGCTTGAAAGATAGAAGAAAATAATATGACAAATCTGGGAAGGGACCTGGAACCATTAAAATAGGGGGTCTCGCAAGTTGAAACAAGGAAGTTGGGGGAGCACGTCAAAAGAAAGGAGGTCAGGAGGAAAATGTGCAAGAGAAGGGGGGCCGTCTACTCCTCGAGCTCCGGGATCTGGGGGGGGGGAGGGCTTTTGGAAAGGGAATTCAAGAGACGTGACATCGAGAGTCATTGAAACGCGAATCGCAATCATTATGAAAGTACGCTGTCCTGTCCCGACCCACCAAAAAAAATATTTATCCTCCTCTGAAGCTGCCGGGTTGACAATGGGTCTTCGCCGGGGTCCTTCGGTTGGAAGAAAGAGACAGGAAAATGGGAGACATAAAGGGCCTATAAAGTTTTGTGGGGGGGTTGATATTAAGGTAAATGAACGAGGAGGATGAAGGGGGGAGGCGTCTGAACTCCTGTCTATGTGCATCGAAAGGCATCAGAGGCTGGGTGATGAGGGTCCCTGGACGAAGCAATCCCAACCCCCCTTCCTACAGGGCGTTTTTAGACGTAAACGTCCAGCGATCTGAGGGGCACGGCGTTGGGCATGAAAAGGCCGCAGCAGGGGAGGTTTTCAGGTTGCCTTCGAGCCCGGGAAAATTTCTGACAAAAAGCCATGGGTTGGGGGGCTGACTCGGTATTTTGGGGGGAGACTGACCGGGAAGGAACACGCCACCTAGCAGGGCATTGTGCGGGCAAAAAACAGCCCCCCCCTAGTAGCCGCTCCTTCAGGGCGATTGAGTGTGCCGGGAGGGAACGTGTGTGTAGCCAGGTTGATGGGATTTCGGTCGGAAAAGGCATCAATGATACGTCGCACGGGGTGGGTTCTTGTTTCTGATTGTCGTAGATGGGGGCATATCGGAAAAACAAAGGGGGGGAGATGGAGGATTTCTAAGGGACTCACAAAGCTGTACAGAGCCAGGGTTGTCTTTGAAAGTCGACAATGATGGGTAGACGCCTATACAGAGTAAGATTAAAATGACAGGCGCGAGGAATGGGAAAGTAATACGGGGGGTCTTGGGGGGGTGGACCATCTTTCTACCTCCAGGACATCCGGGAGAAACGAATGGCAGCATCACCCATGATCAGTTATGGTGCAGGATAGTTCTTGTCTATCCTTCAGAAACCCGCCTAGAATAGGAGGGGGGGCGGGGAAAGGGAGAAGAAGATTGTAAAATGCTTAGGAAAAGAAGCCATTTTGGAACTCTGCCAGGAGGGAATTCTCTCTAGACGGGGAAAGAATATCTAATTCGAGAAGGGGGAGATCCAGATACGGCGAAATGTGAAAGATTCATCAGGGGAAGCAAGACACTGATTGGAACCACAAGGAATCAGCTTGGATAATTGCATAGATTCAACCGAGCAGGAAAAAAAGAGTCCTACTAGAATGGTCAACTGGAGAAGTCACCTGCCGTAAAAAGGCAGGGGGCTCATGGAAACCATAAGGGTGGTTAAGGCCATAAGGGGGGCTGGGCTTCATGATTGAAACCCAGTGACCGGGCTTTCAAGGAGATGATGAGGAATTAACAACAGGAATTATCCATCCGAGAAGATGAGACGAGCGTGAACAATGCGGGGACGCCTCATGGCGCGCTAAAGAGAGTGAGTTGGTGCTTTCCAACGCCCAGAGGAGATTTGACGGACGTCGAAAGAAGAAGCTAGTGGAATGAGACCGCGGGTACCCATAAGCTTGTATGTGGGAGGATGACAAGAGGGGAGGGATCAGGGAAGAAGACCGGAGTCAGCAACGAAGGGGCGTTAGGGTCCCAATAAATGTATGAACGTGGAAAGGGGCCTGTTCAGCAAAAAGTGGGGAGGAAGAAGTCATTTTATTGAGGAAGGGGTTAAGGATTCGGGGGGGAGTCGTTTGGAGGAGCAGAAGCGGAGGGGCCGTACTGCATCAAGAAACCGAAAACTGGGTTTAGAGGAAGTCAAAGGAGGGGGGGATTCGCGGGCTTGCTGTTGGGACCAGCAAAAAAGATACGGGGGGGGCGCCAGATCATAGCAAAGGCGGGGGAGCCCAGCTGAACCGGAGAGCCGACACCAAAAGGAAAAGAAGGATAAAGTTATTACTTGTATGATAAAGCATAAGAGAACGGCATTTTGTCGACTAGTTGCACGTCGGGATGATATAAGATAGGGAGGAGAGGTAATGAGCCGTGGAAGAGAACCGATTCCCACCAGCAGATATAATAGGGCCAACAAATTCAATCCTAGAAGGAAGGGGCATGGGACAAGAATTTTTGTGCGGTGATAGTACACTAATAAACCGTCCTACGGTGCGCGGGGGGCAGAAGCTCACAAGGGAATAAAAGCGTATCAAAGAGGAGCCGCCTAACTTCGGATATCAGGAACATCGTGTGTTCGAGAAAGAGGGAAAGGCGGGCAACCGGGGGGGGGAGAAAAAACGGATGATAAAGGAAAACTCGTTGTGCAAAAAAAGCTGGTGACAGAAAAAAAATCGCGCCGGAGAGGAAGACCGATGGGAAGATAAAAAGAAAAATGCCAAGGGGACTTGAGAGAGAAAAGAGGCCGTGTTGCCCAGCCTGCTTCAAACCTAAAAAGGAGGATCTCACACCTGGTCAAGAGAATACCACGGGAGGAGGAACAAACACGCCAGGCATGCCTCTGAGGACAGGGTTCAGAAGCCTTCTAAAGCAAGAACGGCCAATTCAAACATTCCCGGAAAGTTTGGGTCTAAAAGTACCAGGTCCTGATGAAGTGGGAAAAAGGGGTCAGACCCTACTAGTACGTCAGCCATTTCCATTTCGAAAAAGGGATGCCTGAATCAGGACAAGGTGAAAAAAAAAATTCACCACTGGGGGGTAGGGCTCAACGTGACAACTTCAACACTCAAAAAAGACAGATACAATAGTTTGGGGGCAGACAACGGACGGGGTGGGTGGAGTGGGGGGTACCGGAAATGGGCTTGGGCAGTTATACTAGCTGTCTGGGGCGAGAATAAATCACGACAATACTTCCTTAGAACGGGTCCATACCTTACAAAAAGAAAAAGACTCGAGGGTGGAGAAATTCGGGAACAGAAACTCTGGTCGAGGGGCAAAGGGGGGGTTCGCCTTCTTTAAGAATATCTATTTGAAGTCGCAGAACTAGACGCCCCTTAGCCAACCGATCTCGGAGAGGGAATCACACTACAGAATTAAGTTCAGTCTGGTAAGGAAAAAAGGACTGCAAAAGGAATGGGGATCTTCTTCAACTAGGTAATCCTCATTGTTTTAGAAAGTATCCTTGGTCAGCAGGACTTTTCTCAGATTTTCATGAAAAAGGAAGAAGGTACCTAACAAAAAGAAAGGATATAACACTGGGAGTCTACTAAGCAACCAGTGTTTGGTTATTAATATCAGAAACGTCGCTCATCTTCCATCCTCACTTGTCACAGGTGAACCAAAAAAAAGGGAAGGGTAGGAGAAAAAATAGAGGAGTCGGATTCGGAAAGAAGGAATGAGACCTGAGAGTAGACTGCTTCGCCGACGGAAAAGTATGGGCCGCCGAACGTAGAGATGAACTAGTGCTAACCCTCCACCAAATGGAAGAAGTTCATCTGGTCACAGGGGCAAGCTCGATCACTCCGCATCATAAAGATAAAGGCCTATCCTAGGGGAAAAGACACACAACTCTATGCAGGCGAATTAATCTACTTCCTCGACCTATTCCGCCGAGAGAGCCGGGAGGGGAGGGAGAGACTTAATTCAGGAAAAATTAAAAAAAAAGAGCTACGGAGGGGGGAATACACCCGGTCCAAGGGGCACTTACCATTCATTTAAGCCCTTCTTTCTAAGGCTGGAAGAAAGAAAGAAAGACAGACCATTTCCTACTAGGCCCTACATCAAAATTTGAGGGAGGGGTGGGAAGAAGTCTAGGACGTACGCAAGAAACCCGGTCTTAGTTATTCCGTCCGTTCTCTTCTATCTCACCTACTTGGTTGACCGACTAGGGAGGAGGGGAACACTGACCTGGAATCAAGGGGAAGGGAGTCATGGAGGGCGAGTACTTAATATGGGCAAAACCAAGGGAACCGCAAGACAAACTTCGATCCGCCTATCCGCGCTATGGAGAGCTACGGACGCAGATATACTTCTGT
>Ga0179591_1268978_pt1 | contig 10407 bp, 15 predicted proteins | sample CZOMad2_1_08_16f_FD_182891 | JGI IMG/M metagenome (GOLD analysis project Ga0179591, IMG submission 182891) | Vadose zone soil fungal communities from Angelo Coast Range Reserve, California, USA - CZOMad2_1_08_16fungal (PacBio error correction) | ecosystem: Environmental > Terrestrial > Soil >...
AAGACCCGTCGAAAGCGATCTCCATATTTCTTGAGACTGAGGCCCCGCCCTGTAGAACAGACCGGTTTCAGAATGAAAGAGGCGTTCGAAGCACTGGGTTAAATCTCCAGAAAAAAAAGGATTAGTAACATAATATCTGAGGCAGTTAGGGATCTTGATCGAAAGCGAGGGAGGGAAATGTCAGCGGGACGTCACTAGAAGGGGGGCTGTCTCCTTGGCAGGAGGGGGCAGATCGACTGGCTCTCCTCTTAGGGGAAAGTCTGAGTCAACAAATGGGTGATTAAACTTGGGGCCGACGCCGAACCGATTTAAAAAGAAACCATTTTAGGAAAGAAAAGAATCGAGAGGCCACCCAAGGTCAAGAAGGGGGGGTACTCAGGAAACATGATCCGGTGGAAGGCGACCAGTCTCGCCGTGACGAGCCCGCCTCGCAGAAAGAGCGAACTCGTCCGGGGTACAAATCTTACTTCAGAAGGGGACCGCGTACTAAGAATAGGACCAACATATCGGATAGACAGAAGAACATATTTAGGAGATGACTTCCCTGCAAGTTGGGGCGAAGGGGAGAGAAAATTGCTAAGGGGATGGAAGTAAACCCTCGACTCATAGAGCGGAAACCGCTTTTTCCCCCGACGGGGGGGGAAAGAAGGCTTTGCGGGGTCCGGTTGAGAAGAAGAGTGGAGAAAGACTCTGCAAAAAACCTGAGAAGATTCCGGGAGGGCATTACGCCAATGAAAGACACATGGTTTCATCGTTAAGGAAAAAGGGAGACGGAAATCAAAAAATAGCCATGGGGGGAGAGGTAACCAGGGGGGTCGATAAAGACAGGAAAGGAAACGTTTTCTCATTGATTATTATCAGCACTAAGGTCCGTCGCCGCAGACCCTAGGGAAAGGAAAGTGGCATTGGGGGAAGGGGGTCAGCGGGAGGGTACTCCATTAAGCTCGCCTCTTTCCCGGAGAAAAATCTGTATGGTAGGGGGGAAAAAAAGTGTGGGAATTCACTAGGGACTATGAAAACCAACTGAAGACTTCTTGTTAGTGAGAAGGTCTCTCCCACTCACTAAGGAGCTCGTGGTAAAAAAGGGGCACGAAAAATAAAGTCTAAGGGAAAGAAGCCTGAAAGGGGCTCCTGTTAACGGCTAAGACCGAGGGGAGAAAGGACATCCAACTATGCTCAGCTCAAAGGGGGGAGAATTATGTCCGAAGAGAGGGGGGGTGTCTACTTATCAGAGGAGAGGAAAAGGTCCAAGGGAATCTAAGAGGACCTCAGGCGGCGGCTCCTCAGGGGAAAACCGGTCATATCTAATCTCTCTTCTAAAGGGACGAGGCCGAGCACCGAGGAGGAAAAAGTTTTAGGAGAAGGCTTACGGGAAAAAACTAAAACTCGGAAATGCCATCTCAAGAGAGAAAACTTCATGATCGACTTAAGAAGGCAGTCCGTCCTCGAACATGGGACCCATGGGCGGGCGCTCTTTGCTGCGAAGGGGATCTGGGTAGGGACGATTTGAAGAGGGAAACCCGCATGGATATGCCCGGCCGAAAGGCACCGGCCGGCAGAACATTGTCGGGAAAGGATCGGTGGCCTTGGGATGATTACGAAGGGAAGCCTTCTCATTCGCGGGGCGAAAAAGTAGCGTTCCCGACTGCAAATTCTTAGAGGATGGGGGGTTGACGTCGGAGAGAATTCGAAGATCTCAACAGGAGGAGGGAAGAACTGAAGAGAGCTTCCGGAGGCATCGTTGCTGATAGCGGCAGGACGAGAGGAAATGTACCCCACTGAAGGGCAAAATGCAAGCGCCGCTCAGGTAAAAGGTTTATGTACGGGAGCATCCACAAAGGGTCTTTACGCAAGAGGGAACCTGATTATTCTGAGAGGGGTAAGTGTGATTAATTTGCAGTAAGGCCCTTTCGCCGGGGTGTGGGGAAAAACTCGGAATGTCTTGAGAAGGGAGTTGTCTTGGGTCTTGGCCGCGGGGTCATCTTTGGAAACATGCCCGGAGGTAGTAAAATCAAAAGGGGTCTAGGTGGGGAGCCAAGGAGAAGGCTTCTCAGAAAGAAACGGGAGATGAGGCCTGGCGACGAGGTCAGAAGCGGGAAGACAAGGTTGAGCGCGCCTGTTTCGTTGGCGGAGGGACCTTTTGGCCAACACGCCAGCCTTAAGCCCAATAAGGCTGCCGAGGGAAGAGCCCCAAAACTCGCGGAGCCCCACGGGGAGACGGTGGATCGCGAGATAAGAAGGAGCGCCTCGTAAGGATAAGAATTAAGAGGATCAAATAACGGACTAAAGGGCCGATCGCAGAATTCTAAGAGGTAGAAAAAAACCATTCAGATCGACGAAAAACATGTCTGGAATAGGAAGAAGGGGGTCACAAGAGACCTTGCGGTGGCCGAGTTTCGAAGTGAAAGAAGATCGATTACTCCAAAGCCGGAAGGAAATATGTCTTTAGTAAAAGACTAAAGACCATAGTGGGTGTAATACACGTAAGGGGACAAACAGAGGATGGTCCCTTCAGACTCATTGCAAATCGAAAGCAGAAAACTTTTCCTCCGAGATAAAAAGAAATGGGAAATAGGGAAGAGTCATCGCTTCATCTGAAAGGATTTTCTCTCTTCCCGGACCGAATAGGAAAAAACAACGAGAGAGTAAAAGGTAGGGAGGCAGAAGTCTTCGGGGCAGAGCGGACTTTTAAAGGTTCGACTGGAAGGAGTTCCATGGAAGTGGGATTTCTCACCGTTATGCTGGAGGTTTTGTCCCATATTCTCTTTGGGAAGAAATGTCTGGGGGGCATCCCGGCGGGAAGGCCAAATCTTACTGACGACGGGTTTGGACCCAGTGGGGGGATATTTCGCCCGAAACCGGCTTGGTGAAGGGGGGGAAGGGAGGTTCAAGGGAAAAAAGTCTCGGCAACTTAAACTCCTTTACTATTAGACCCTGGGGGGGATCAGCAGCCTGATCTCTCTTGAATGGTTTCGACAGGGTAAGAGATGAGGGACCGGAAGCGGCAGCCGGGGGCGGCGGGTTTAAGTCCTTCTCAAGAGTAAGTGTTTAGGGCGGTGAACTAATCCGGTCGTTATCTCAAAAGTAAAAAAGAACGAGTCACACGAATAAAAAACATGGGTCAGGGCAAAAAGGAAATTTGGTAAAGGCATTCTGGGCGTTGGGGGCCCTTTCGACAGAAAGCACGCCGGAATACACGATGCTCCTTCTTAAGAAGCTTTGTCTGAAAAAAGTAGTCTTCGCCAGTCGCGGGAAGGAAGGGAAGGATGAGGATGGAGCATCATGGCTCAGGCCCGCCAATCCGATAACCCTGATGTCAGTCGATTCCATTCACAAAGATGGGACCCTCGTCATCAAGACCGACCGGCAAAAAAAAGACAAAAGGGTAGGGGGAAGAAAATTTCCTCAAGGATTCAACAAAACCGAAAAAAGAAGAAAATCAATCATCATCCTGATGCAGTAAAGAAAGGGATTCAATTCCTATTTGTGCCAGGGGGGTCAATAGAAAGAAAAAGGAGACGAATAAGACTTAGCTAAGGTTCATGCCATTCAGATCCAAGGGGGGGGATATATTCATTCCGCTATTCACACTATCGGGAAGATATTGTCTGCCTCATCGGGGGGAGGAAGAGAAAATGTCGGAAGAGTCTCGCTAAAAATGCCACAAAGTCAATGTAGAATGAAAAAAAAAACATGATTCGAATAATGGGAAGGGAGGAGCATTACCGTCCTACCACTAAGAATCATTATAGAAAGGAGGAATTCTGACATGAGACATCTCGGAGGAAGGTCCTTTCTCCACGCGGATCGGGGGGAATGTTCATGCCGGGATATAGAAGAGTACATCGAGGAGAAACCTAAAAGAGGCCCAAGCAAGGGAAGAAATCTCCGCTAAAAAGCGCGTTCGAGCTTCATCACATGTTAAAAGAAGGAGGAAGGAGGTCAGAAAAAGTGAGTTGGAGATAATAGAGAGGAGGTAGCTGGGAAAGGGGCTTCATATGCTCTTCGGGGGGTGGACCATCCCCTTCCTCCTGAAGGGAAAGAGAAAAAAAGGGAAGAGTTTCTCGTCCTAGTAAAAGGTAGAGAGGATTCTAACTATGAAAGCCGGGGAAAAAAAGAGACTTCGTTCGATTTCGGAGAAATTCGAGCCCTCTAAGAAGGGCCGGTGAAAGAAAAACGTTGAAAAAAAGAAAAAGGAGAAGTTCGTTCGAATTCGCAACAATTCGGGGCATGAGTGCTGCAGTATCATCGCGAGGAGACCTGTTTTCAGGAAAAAAAGAATGGCGGAAAAAGGGGGGGGCCTTGCACGAAGGCGTTATTTCGAGAGAACACTTAGAGCAAGGGGGGCGTGGGTCAAGTGACCCTGACAGGGGAAGACTGGTCATTTTTATAATTACTAGGAGAGATCTCCACTTAAAGGAGTGTTTTTCCCCCACAAGCGAAAAGATAAAGGGCCGCAGAAGGGAGGGGGCAGTTAATGGGAGAAATTAAGAGAGCTAACAAAAGAGAAAACAATTGAAAGGGGGAAGATGGTACGAGGGAGGGGCTGCTACTTCCCGGAGAAGAAAGAAGGGAGGAACACAGGACTCTTGCTTTATCCATCAACGGTGAAAGTGATCGCCAGTCGAACAGGGGAAGATCTGGCTAGGTCAGGGAAGCGGAAAACATGTTCGACGAGGGGGCGGCATTTCCTACCTCTGCGGGAAGGGGGGGTGCGGGGCGGATACCAGGGGGCATCGTCGGGGTCTCGATCACAAAAATTGATCCTCGGAGGGGGGAGGAGCCAGCTGACCGCTAGGAAGCTTCTATGGGCAAAAACTAATAGAAAGAACAAAATGCGAAATGTCGAAGCCCGAGAGACGGCTCGAAGAGAGAATATGTCGTCGAACGCGAAAGAGAGGGGGGGCTAATCCTCGGGAGGCGTAAGAGGGAAAACAGCCACAAAGTAAAACTGACGGAATGAGGGGAAGGGAAACTTCGGTGCTAGGTCTCTCTCGGCAAGGAGGAGCGGCACTAGGGGAGGATCAGGGGAGTCGAAGAAAAATCATCAAGTCAAGTTCCGCAGGAAAAGGGGTTCTACGACATGGGGGGGGGGGGGGTGGAAAATTTCTCAGAGAAGAGGAGGGAGTTGAAAAGGGGGGGGGGGGGTGGGGGAAGTTCTGTGGCGGTAAACTGGAAAAAGCAATCCCAACCATAAAGGAGGAGGTGGTCTAGAGAAGAAGACGAACCCATGCTCTGGAGGCAGAAATCAAGAGGAGGTCTGCCTCAAGGACAGCCTTGAAAAGTCGAGGGTGAGTCAGTCAGAGAGGGGGGGAATCCTTACCTTGACAAAAAAAAAATTGTCGATGGCTCTCAAGGTCGCTAGAAAGGATTGGAAAAAACACCGGAGGAGGAGGGGGGTAGGTTGAGGGCACTCGTGGATGGGAGGGGGAAAGAGCATCGACAAAGGGGGGGAGTTGCAATGTCAGGCGGGGCCTCTATCGCCGAGAAAGGAGGGAGTGTAGAAGGGGAGCACGATATGCAGAGAGGGGGTAGTCTTCTAGATTGATCAGAGAAAGAAGAAAAAGCAGGCAAAGGAGGGGGGGCTTGCTTTCTCTCAGAGTTTGGGTCTCATAAAAAAGGGAAAATTTCCAAAGAGGAATCACATTGCCGAGAGAAGAGTGCTCTAAATTCCAACAACCAAAATATCGGAAATCGTGATCATAGGAGGTGAGGGGGCCTTACAGGAATCCTGGAGGAGGACTCTACCATTCTCGAGGAGAAGAGATAGAGGTGATCACAAGAGGAAGGGGAAATCAACAGTTCAGGACCGACTCTCCTTTTGTCTGGGGGGAAGGACCGATTTCTTCGAACAAAAGGGAGAATAGGGATCGACTAACATATTGATGAGATGAAAGGGACGGCTTTTGTAAGAGAGAGGACATTTGAGAGGATTTGGATAGGGGGGGACAGGAGTTGCACGATAAGAGAGTTTCATATAGTGATTTCAACGGGGGGAGAAGGATTGCCCGAAATGAGCCTATTTTGAACGGGAAAGAATTAGACCGGGGGAAAGGATGCTTAAGTCCCGGAGAGAGGAAAACATGAAAAGGCCGGGGGGGTTTCGGGCATGAACCAGGGGAAACATGGTTTTACGGGGGGAAAATCTTGGCGCCTATCAGGGCAGGGGAAAGGGGGAGGGAAGCCACTGTGAGAAAGGAGAGAGACTGAAAAAAAATATCAGTGGGGGTGCGGGAAGGAAGTATGATCAAGGGGGCCTGGAGGTCGAGAACCCACCATGTCTAACTTTTTCGGGAAGAAGCTTGGTAAGAAATGGAAGAAACCAACTGGGGCAATCTCCGACGGGAGGACTCCTCGGGGGAAGTGTAATCTGAGGGGGTGGGGGGACAAAAAAAAAGTTAATTGTCAGAGAAGGACCTGTTCAGAAACTTCAATTGAGAGAATCCGTGGAGGATTCAATTCGCTTCCAAGGAAAAGGCCATTGCCTCGCCTGGTGAAAAGGGAAAAGAAGTCATGGGAGACGGGCTGAGCCGCAGGGAAGGGGAATGGCCTTGCGCACGTCATGAAGCAGAAAAAAAAGGGGGGGTCATCTACATCCAAGACCAAAGGGAGACAAAAGAATTTTTCGAATTATTTCCAAGGATAGGATCCGTGCTCAGAGGAGGGGGGGGGGGGGGGGGGGGGTTTGGGCTTCTTTGCCGGGGCAAGAGGGGAAGGGGGGGCCACTAACATTCTCGATCTGGGAAGAAAGGAGCGAGTACCTCAGGGGGGTGAACTCTTTGGGGTAACCCAGAAGAGAGGAGAAACCGCTCAATCCCTACGTAATGCCAAAGGGGGGAAAGGGTATCTGACGTAAGATGATCTTTCCGTGGATTAGGGGGAGGATCCGATGACCCAAACTACCCTACAAGACATAAATTCCTCGGGAGAAAAAAAAGGATACTTCCATTGATGGGGAAAAAAAAAGAGATCCCAAAGCTTCAGAGAGCGGCGCATGTCGCAGGGAATAAAATTTGAGAAGGAGACTTTCGTTGGAAGAGGGGAGATCTTGCATCACTTCCTTTCGTGGAAGGAATGGATTTCATCATCAGGGAAATACGGCCATGCCCGGAGGGATTTCCCTGCAGGGGGAGAGGGAGCTCGGCGGTTTATCTTAACAGCGTCAGGGGAATTGATGATGGGGAGGAATGATTTACTGGGCCGCCTCTCCTATGAAGAGAAGGGAGAGTTTCAGAAGGGGTCCTAATAAGGAGGAGGAAAGCCCAGAATGGTTTCCTGCGGCTAAAAAAAGTATGCTGATGTGAAGGAGGACTTGCTCATTCGCGCTTGCGAAAAACCATCACCCCAAAGGGAGGAGACTACACGTCCCTCGGTGCAGAGAGGCGAACTGAGTCATGGAACCATGATTTCCTCCTGACTGGAAAAGGAAACGCCGCTCAGATTTCTTAGGAAAGGTTTTATTGAAGGACAGGGGGGGAAAGGCACGAAGAGAGGTACTGCATCGTCAGGAAAGGGGAAAAGAGATGGAGTTGGCGGTGTGATGAAGTGCTGGGGGGAAGGAACCTTGGGATGGGGGGGACTCTTCCCTTGGGGCGGCTGAAAAAGGGGGAGGGGGCTTGGTCTGGGAAAGGGGGAGAGATTTTAGATTTATTCCCGGGGGAAAGGGGACAAAGAGGGGAGTGATTCAGACGTGAAAACCCGAATGCTGGAAAAAAAAGAGACCGGGCGGGGAGATGACCCGAGCGCCTTAAAAGAGAAAAGGAAAAGGGGGGGTGAACAGCGGAAGAACGGAAAAACATCACTCAGACTCTAGATGTGGGACAGTCACGGTGTCGTAGGGAGGGGAGAAGTGGCAAGAAATTAATAGCAGCAAAAACAGAGAAGCCTTGCAAGGCTCTAAGAGGGTGGGACACAAGTTGTGGGGGAGGAGGGGGGGGGGGAAGGAGGGAGAAGACCCGAGGGGCAGGTAGCGTGAACACATGATTCTTCTAAGATCCGCGGAATGCGTAAAAGAGTAAGAAAGGGAAGCGTGAATAGGAGAAAAAAACGTGTGAGGGGAAAGGTAAAGAAGAGAGAATGAAGCGCTGAGAAGGGGAGAGTGGAAAATGGTAAAATGGAAAGGGACGAAGAAATAGGAGAAGGGGAAACAATCAGCCGAAACCCTAAAAAGAAGGGGAGAAAGGAAGCCACAAACGACATGGGAGTCACCCTGCGCCTAGGGGAAGTGCGAAAAAAAAAGAAAAAGAAAAAAGGAGAAGAAGGGGAAAGAATATCAAAAGGAAAGGTCATCCTTCACCGAGAGGGAACCTATTGTATGGCTCTCGGCCAAGGGAGCACTCAGACACAACACAACGGGTTCGGACAATAGGTCTTTGACGCCGCTCATTGGTGACGAGCGCTGAATTCCCTTGGTGAAAGGAAAGGGGAGCAGGCTTGAAAAAAGGGAGGCTGTGGTCGAGCTGTTTGCAGGAGCAGGTTACCATGAACGAGGGGAGACCTCGCAGGTGTAGGCCAAGGTCCAGGGAGGGGGAGACTGAAGGGAAGGGGACCCATGAGGGAAGAAGAAGGACTTACCCTTCTGGCGTAATCGGAGGCGTTCAATCGCAAAAAAGGGCTCGGAAAGACAGCGGTGACGAGAAGGTCAGATTCCATCTTATAAGCTGTGAGAGTCTATCTTGAAGGGGGAGAGACCATGAAGGATGATTTGGAAAAGGCAGGTCGGCTGGGGAGGGGTAAGTCTCGCACTAAAGATAGCCGGGGGGGCGCTCCTTCGTTGATCTCGAAGAAAAACGAACGCAGCGTTAAAGGCACTTGGGGGAGAAAACATTCTCAGGAGCCGTAATTTGGAAGGGAAGTCTGTTCTTTTTGGGGAAAGAAAAACGCCGCCAACGCAAAAGGACGCGAAAAAGGGGAGGACTCCGACACGGAGGGGGGGGAATGACAAGCTTCAGGCGTAAAAATCCCAAGAAGGAGGATCTTGAAAGTCTTGTTCAAAAGCAAAAGGACCCGGAGCACTACCTGATTGGTTCAGGAAAAAGGTTCCATGAAGATAAATATAATCAAAGCGGCATCAAGCCCAAGCCAAAGGGGGGGGAGAAGAGTTTTTGCAATAACGGGGCCTAAAGGGGACGCGACAAAAGACACAAAAAAAAAAAAAAACGTAACGAAAAAAGATACAATCATCAGTTCCCATCAGCTCCGAGGAAGAAAACATGATGAAAAAGGTTGGAAAGGGGGGAGGCTAACTAAAAGGACCCCTAGAAATCTGGAGGGAAAGGGGTTTTCAATGCAGGGGCCCTGAAGGGGGGGGGTCCATTGATAGATAAGGCATCTATGTCACTATCCAGGGAGGGGGAGAAGATAAGGGATTAGTCTTCAGGTAGGAAGACGAAGCTTTCTCTCTGAACTGGGAATCCGCTCCATGCAATTGATATCAAGAAGAAAAAACCTCCCTGGGGAAGGAAAAGGGGACTCAATCCTACCCGAGAGGATAAGAGGTAACCCGGGAAGCGGGGCTTTCCGTAAAAAAAGAGAATACCCACATCTCCGGGGGAGCGAAATTCTATTCTCAAAGGGACGCCTTTGTCCAGGGGGGGAGGAAAGGTTTCATTTCCGATGGAAAAATCTGAATGAAAAGATTATGCCCACGAAAAAGGGAGGGAGAAAAATCGCTCCTCGGCAAAAACAGCTCTTTCCTCTCTTGAGTTATATTTACGGAGAAAAGGGATTATACGTCTTGGTGGGAGAGGTGGAAGCAGTATCTTTCCTCGATAGAAAGCATAGTCTCTTCTTTTGTAAGCCAATAAGGAACCTTCGGCAGCTTGAAAGAAAGAAGGATTCTGAAAAGACTGTGCGTCGGAAGGGGTTATAGTTGGGGGCTCCGCGCGGGGGGGGACCACTATTCGAAGGGAAAAGCGCTGTTCGATGGAGACGGGAAACGATCTCAAGGGAGAGGGGAAGTTTACAGAAAGACGTGTGAAGAAAGGAGCTCACGCTACGGATACTGGCCGACATAGGACTCACAGGGGGAAGGAAGGAAAAAGAACTTTTTCTGGTAGGGAGGGAAGCGTCGTCTTCCGCCGTGGCAAAAAAAGGAAATGTCGCCATTCCAGAAAGGAAGGGGGAGGAGAAAGTCTATCTTGGTGAATCTTGAGTTCAGAAAAAAAGGGCGGGCTTCATAAGGTCTTTGGAAAGGAAGTGACCTACACAGAGCCTTAAGCGCAATTGGAAATTGGGAGAATTTCTAGAGAGGAGTTCCCACGTGTTGGTAAAACCGAAAGCCACAATAGTACCAAAAAAAAAAAAAAGGGAATGAGATTTTGCTTTTAAGGGAGAGGGACCTCCGATCTAACAAGCCCGAACATCCGAAGGGGAAGATATAGGCTTCGTACGAAAGGGAACCACGAA
>Ga0179591_1380538_pt1 | contig 10407 bp, 11 predicted proteins | sample CZOMad2_1_08_16f_FD_182891 | JGI IMG/M metagenome (GOLD analysis project Ga0179591, IMG submission 182891) | Vadose zone soil fungal communities from Angelo Coast Range Reserve, California, USA - CZOMad2_1_08_16fungal (PacBio error correction) | ecosystem: Environmental > Terrestrial > Soil >...
TTCGCGAAGGAAAAGGGGGAGGCGACCTGCGTGGAATTAGAAGAAGACGACCTTCATTTCATAGTAAAAATACGAAGTCTTAGGGGACGGGAAAGGAGAACGCGCAGTCTCCTCTCATCGAGGAAGTCGGAGGAAGGATCTATCATCATCGGGTAAAGGCCGTTCTTCCCATAGAAAGGAAAAAGAAAGATTCTCTAACCCCGGGCTGGAAGGGACCATCCTCAAAAGCGATCTTCGCAGAAGAGAAGGGGTCCACTAGTACCTCGGACAGGGGGAAGCGCCCTGTTCCCGAGAAAGGGGAGTGACAGAATGCTAAGGCGGATGGGGAGGAAAGGAGGAAACGATCGCGCGCGACAAAGATCGGCTACTTCCTCCTTGAGGGGGGAAGTAGATTGCACGAGGCTATCTCGGGGGAAAGGAGGAAGGAGGAAGGGGGGGAAAGAGGGCCCCACTTCAACGTTATGGTTGAAAGCGTCCTAGCATTGTTTCAGTGAAGGAGGAAAGGGGGGGGTCCCATTGTCCACCCTGGAAAGGGGGGGATGTGAGGTAAGGGCGTAAAACATCGCCTCCTCTTTTAAAAAGGAACCACCGATGTCATGCCGGGACGGGGTGATGGACAAAGGGGATTGACAGAAGGGGGGCCCAGGGAGTTCCCCGGAAACGCTTTGAGGAACTCTTCACGATCGGCATGGGGGGAGTCCTCAAGGATAGCGAATCATTACACAGCAGGCTACCGATCGAAAAACGTTCCTTCCTCAAGGGGGGGATCTACCTCACGAAACGAAAGATTCGATAGTAATCCTCGAGGAGGAGCGGAAACCAACACCAAGGGGGCTTCCATGACGAGACGAACCTCCACTTTCAGGAGGGGGGAGGGGAGGGAAGGGGGACGGGCTCATTCCCCAAAAAAGCCGGAGCGGATTCCTACACGTCGGGGCATCCTTATTGTTCAACAATGAGGGAGGGTAACCCGCAAAGGAATCTCTTCTCGCGAAAGTTGGTCCCACTTCTTCAAAGGGGGGGGGGGAGGAGGGGGCCTCACTGAAACTTCAATTAATCCCTCTTCGAATAAGAAAAAAGAAGGGGAGAAGATTTCCAAACCTGGGTACCCTATAAGAGAGGAACTTCCCACTAAAATAAAAGGAAAAGAAAAAGAGGCTCCGACAGGGTGGGCAAAACGGAAAAGACGTGCTGCTAATCGTGAGAAAAAGGATTCGAAAATAAAAAGCACCTCTTCTTTACCGGAAAAAAGGAGGAGGCTTTTCTGATCCTGCGGGGGGGGAAGGGAGAAAACATCTACCTAACGAAGAGAAACCTCCCTCTCCTCGAACAAGGTAAAAAAACCCACCTTCGACAGGAGAGGGGGAAATGAGCCATTATCCTCTAGGAAAGAAAGGAGGTTCTCAGTCTCCGACAGGAAAGGAGGAAAAGAATTCTACGGATACTCGGTTCTGCAGGTGAGACGGGAAGGGGGAAGGACCCGCTTCTACTACCGCAGAGAAGGAGGATCTTCGTTTCGAAGGAGGGTCGAACTGAACCACAGGACCAAGACTGCGGCGCATCTTCGTGGGAGAAAAGAGGAAAAAAAAGTACTCCGTCGACCGTGCCGCGTTGCGGGAAGGAAATGAAGAACGCCATCTCTTAAAGAAACCGGAGAGGAAAGAGATTTCTGGCGAAAAGTGCCCTTATCATGTGGGTAAAGGGGGGGAATCACTCTCAGAGAGGGAAAGGGAGGAAGGAAGAGTCTTTTTGTTGCGCCGAACGAGCTGTGGTGGACGTAGGAAGGGGGTTGTCTTATCCCAACGGGAAAGGGTATATGATCTGGAAAGAAAGCCGTATCTACAATCGCACGGCAGGGGGGGGACCGATTATCTTCGCGAGGGGGGGGAGTCTCTCTGAAGCCCGTAAAGAAGATCGCAAGGCGGGGAGAAATACGGGGAAGGTCCTAACTGGCTTTCGACGAAGGAGGGAGGGGGAAAGGGGAGCCTACTTCTAGTTCACCCAAGGATGCCCGATACCAGGTCGTGTCAAAGGGCAAGGACCCTGTAGATGGGCAACAAGGAGGAGAGAGATGTCTTGGAGAAGGGGGGCGACTCCGGAGTCTGGGGAAAAGGGAGGGTCGCCCCTTTGACAGGGGGGGAAGAGGAGAAAATCTTCGTTCCGACCTTCACACCCCAAAAAGGAGGTAAGAAGGGGGTGGTCGTTTCCGGTCTTCGTTGGGGGAGAACAGGTACTTGAGGCGGAAGAGACAATCGCATCTCCGCTAAGAAAGAAGGGAGAAAAAGGGGGGGAGAAGTTATTCCAAAGGGGAGGAAAACGAGGGCTCCTCTGGGGGGGGCAGGGCCAGAGAAAAATACCGGAGCACCTTTATCAGGAAGGGAAGGAAAAAGGGCCCTTTCCTTGAGAGGAAGGAATGGGCGTGGTCTAGATGGAACTGGAGTCTCCATGTAAAAAGGATCCATGCCGGGAGAACAAAAGGAAAAAAGGCCTCTTCACGATGATCGACCATTGAAAAGAAACGAGGGACACCATTGCAGAATAAAGAACGAAAGGGGGCCGCCAGCATATCACCTGGTCGTCAGGATGAACAAAGGGAAAGGAAAAAGAACTGTGTCTATCTGTCTTTGTGAAAAGAGAAGATATCTCTCAGACCCACGGATTGAAAAAAAGTTAAAGAGAGAGAAGGAAAGCAGCTCGTCCTTGCATCTTCTCTTCGTGCCGAAAGGGGAAAGGAAAACCATTTTCTCTGCTTTGGCGCAAGAGGGGCGGGGAAGGCGTTCCTCGACATGGTGGCAAAAGAGGTGTCGTCTCTCGACGGGCGTTGGAAAAGGGGGACGGTGTCTAGCTTATGGAGGCAGGGAGAAAAAAAACCTGTATACTGCCCAATTACCCAAAACCATGCGAGGAGGCATCCAAGATCTGATGAAAGGAGGACAGTAAAATGCTCAAGTTCTCTCGGTAGGAAAAAGGGAAATCTTGGACCTGTTCTACAGGTCTTGACGAAAAAAAGCTTTGTCAATCGTGTAGAAAAAGAAGGGGGGGGTCTCTTCGATGCGAAAGAAGTCCTAATTCAGTTACGGGAAAGAGTAAAAATCGCAACTACTCCGGGGATACACCAACCTATACTTTTTCTCAAAAAAAAAGGGAAAAAGATGTCCCCGCAGCATAGAAAAGGGAAACGGGAAAAGGCCTCGTTGCGCTGGCAGCGAGGGAGTCAACAACTTCGTCCTGGCTCGGTATTTCCTGGGCCAAGCAGGGAAAAAATCTCTTTCTACCATAGAAAGAGGGAGTCGTAACTGTACTGGGAACCCGATGGTAGAAGGAAAAAAAAGTGCCTGTTTGTGAAAGGGACTTACGGCATCATTACTGGGTAGGAGGATTTAAGGAGAAAAGGCGACCCGGCCGGAAGATCGCGGCCTACCACGCAAGGAAAAAGGAAATAAGACCGCGGTGTTCGACTTCCCCCATCGTGCGGGAGGAAGAATCCTTTCGGAAACGACCTCCCCGGGCGCCCTTAATTAATCCCTCTCTGAAGAGAAAGACATCTACTTCCCCTTGCCGAGAAAGTCGTGCTCCTCCCCAGAAAAGAGAGAAATCCTGGCAAGAAAACCAGGGGCCTTCTTCTCCCAAAGAAGATTCAACTCATAAAAAAGGCTTTTGAAGAAAAAAACTTGTCGGACAGGAAGCAGCTCGACACAAATCTCGTCGGAGGGGGGAGGAGTGGTCAGCGACAGAAAAAAACTCGAGCGCCGCGGAGAAAGGGGCTATTGTCTTCTAGGAACTGCCTACGAAAAGAAAAAAGTCCCCATTCCGTACGTATCTGGTCAGAGCGGAAGGTTCTCCTCCGTCTTAGAGCCCCCCCTCTTAAGGTCTCCCGCATCCCGGGGGGGTCACTCAACGCGGGAAGGGAGAAGCTCCCTCTGGGGAAAATCTTGTCCGGAAGTCGTCTTCTTGAAAAGGCCTGACCCCTCGTTTAAAAGAGGGAGGTTAAATAACGCTCCGCCTGGAGGGAAAAAATCGAACGTTTTCTCGAAAAAAAGGGGGGGGGGGGAGATATTCTCCTTTCGTAAGGAGAGGGGAAAGGTTGGTTTGCACCACGGGAACAGTTGAAAAGGAAAAAGGGTGTTTCCGGGTGTCCCAAGAAGGGGGCTCTTCCTCCAAGGAGGAAGTACGATCCCTCCACAACTCTAAAGTAAGAAGGGGGGAAAGTCCGGAGAGGTGCTTATTTTCGCTCAGGGGGGCGGAAGACTTAGTATCAAGGGAGTCGCTAGGTGGAAAAGTCTTCTTAGATCTCGGGAGAAAAAAGAAGGATCGGTTCAGTCTTCGGTCAGCAGAGCTCTCGGTTAAAAAAAGGGGGGGGGGGGGATTTCCACTTAGCCAAAGCTGTCGGCGCGGAGGAGGCGGAAGAAACGACGTGGTGTGCCGCGAGTGAGAAAGGGACGGTTTTCTCCAACGTTAAGATAAAAAGAAGGGAGTTGGGCCGGGGGGCTCAAGAAAGGGGTTCTAAGGCTGGTCGACGCCCTCCCTTCCGAGAGAGGGGGGAAGGAATCCTCTCCCGCTTTAAGAAGTGAGGGGAGGCTCGGGAATAAGCAAGGAAAGGAGGACGCCTGCCATTTCTCCCGACGAGTGAAAAAAGGTCTTCGATTTACTGGGGGGTGCTGGTTTCCGCCTGTATTCGCTCCGCCTCTTCTGCTCTATCTGTCTCTCGTCTTCTCTATGGCAGGACACGCTCTCTCTTCTCTTTCTTCTCCTTCTCTGTCTCTATCGAATCCCCCCGCCTAGAGGAAAAAAAAGAAAAGGCTCTTTGGCGGACCTACGAAAAAAGCGGGGATGCGCGGCTGGAAAGAAAAAAAAGACCGCAGGCCACGAGCACTCTTTCTGAGCTCGCCGTCGTTTTCTTCTCCCGCTGGCGTGGTCGCTCTCTTTCGTCATGCGTGCGTCACCTTCTTCCGCTCGTTCGGAGCAGCGCCAGGACTCCAGCAAGTGAGATTGTAAACGTGTGCCGCCTGTCCTCGCCTTGCCTCTCACCTCTCGTCATGTGCGATCTGGTGAGAGGAAGGGATGAGGGGAGCAAGTGAAACGACCATAGAAATCTGATTCAATCGAGAAAACGAACGTCCTACCAAAAGGATCGGGACGGCATCCAAGAACTTCACTACCGTGAAAGAGGGCATAGAGCGAAGGAAAGCGGAACGTCCCTCACTATCACAACATGAGAAAAGGGTAACACCACCGGGGGGAAGGGGAAAAAAAAAAGAGACGGCGGTCGTACTACGGACAGGAAAAAAGAAACTTTGAATTGTGGGGGGGAAGATCGACGTCTCAGTAGAAAATCAACAAGAAAAGGCACACTCGACTTCAAGCTGTCCTCCTCCTAAAAGAGAAAATGGAATCCTCTGAAGCAAGTCAGAAAAAAAGGAGAGCGCGAAAAAAAGAGGTCTCTCCTACACAGAACGGTCGAAAAGCGGTCAAAAAAGGGAAGGGGCGAGGGAACCTTGCTGAGTGGAAAAGAGAATCTCCTTCCGAAAAAGAATCTTTTATCCTCATATTAGGAGAGGGCCTATTAAAAAGGACCTAGGCGGGAAGGGGCCGGGGGGGGGGAAAGAGTACGAGCTTCCGTTGTAGGGGCGGAAGGGGGCATCCGCGGCGCTCAAGTCGACCACTTGAAACTTAAGGCCGATCCTAGAGGGGAGGCTCTGCTCAAGGAAACGACTTCTTCAGCTCGCTTGAAAAAGGGCATTCGTGCAGGGAGTTCCACAAAGCAACTTGCAGTTCAGAACCCTAAGGGAGGGAAGAGACCGGGTAGACGTTCACTACACTAGGATCGTTTCAAGCTTGATTGAGCCGGTACCAAAAATGGGGGGGGAAGTCTTAAAGGGGGTTGGAGCTTGTTAACGAAAAAGATCTCTTAGTTGGGGGAGGAAAAAGGCCGCGGCCAGGCTGGGATTCAAAGGAAGGGTGTTAGATAGGGGAAAAAGGGAAAGGAATTTCCGTTCTCGGATCGATAGGGGCGCCTCGGCTAACGGAACCCTAAAAATTGAGCGGGGGTGCTCTGGGAAAAATCTCCTTCTAGAAGAAGAGAATCCTTCTAGTAGTTGGGAAGGCTAAAGGGAAAGAAATATCCAACTTTCCAGTTCGAGGAAAAAAAAAGGACGCTTCCTGTCGAGAGGGGAAGGAATAACATTTCTAGGAGAGCCAAGCTAAAAGGGAGAAAGATCGCTGGGAATGGGAGGGGGAACCTTTTCTTCCACCTGGAGGACCCGCGTTCAGGGAAGGGGGAGAACTGCGAACGTTGGCCCGACGAAAACTCTACTTCCTAGACGTCCTTAGGCACCTCCCAAAAAAGGGAGGCAGCCGGATAGTGCCGAGGGGGAGTAATGATTTGCTTAGGAAATGCGCAATAAAACGTGTGACCGGGGGGCTCGTACTACGGTCTCCTGGGGGGGCGAGAATGCCTAAAAGGCAAGATCCAGCAAGAAAAATCATGCGTAAAAGGGGGAAAGCTCTCCTGCTCTTGAGGAGAGGGGGAGAGTCTGGGCGCTTGCATGGAGTTCTCCAGAGGAAGGGGCACGACCTTATCTCCAAGGACGAGGAGAGGCCTTCTTTCAATTACTAAAAACTGATCTCGGAAGCTCGGTAGAAAAAAAGAAGCACAATCTTCTGGGAGAGACCCAACACTAACGGCAATCAGCCATTTGCACTGAAAGCGAGAGGAAAAAGGGATCGTGTTGCCAAGCTCATGAAGAGAAACAACAACAACTTAGTCTAGGAAAAGAAAACTCATCTCGGTGGGGAAAATCCCTTTTATCCACGTGAACCTGGGAGGCGGGGGGGGGGGTCGCGTCGCCCTCAGCGACGACGATGAGAAAAATTTCTACCGGTGTGGGTAACCAGGAGCAGGGGGGAGAAAAAAGGAAACCTTGCCCGAATCCTCGACTAAAGGGGGAGCCTTTATTACGGTTTAGAAGACGAAGGAGGGTCACGGGGAAGGGGGATCCACTAGGTGGGAGAAAGGAGGAGTCGCGGGAAAAAAGGAGGGTGGTCGTCGTTGAGGATGATTTGGGAGCCTTTTCCGGTCGAGAAGAGACCGTTCTCAAGATCCGGCCTCGGAACACTTTCTCTGGGTTAAAAATGTTGAACGGGAAAGAAACAAAATCATAAAAGATCTTCCTCTTCAACGGAAGCCTTCTGGAAAGGGCTCTCTTTCTGGGGGGAAGATCCTTTCCTTAAGAAGGGACTTCTCAAATTTCCGTGGAAAAGGGATATTCCCCTCTTTCTCAGGAAAAGGGAATCTCTTACGGGAGATTTGAATCAAGTAAGACTCGAGCTATCTTCGAAATGGGGGGGATCTAATCCTAGGAAAAAGGAAGAGAACTCCTAGGGAGAGGCGCCAGGTCGAATCTATGGGTCCAATTTGAAAGGGAGGATCTCTTCCTGAAAATCGCCAAATAGACCTTAGAGTGGCTTCGTCTGCAGAATCGGAAGATCCCAACTCTATGAGGAATTAGAGTCGATGTGGCAAGAGATGGGGGGACGAATCTCGAAAGGAAGAGAGGCTCTTGAACGCTAAGACCGGAAAGAGGGGAGAAACTCCGTCGAGAAGAAGGGAAGTATTTGTCAGATCTCACGAGGCCGCGACAAAAATACCGGTGGGGAAAAGAAAGACCGTCTACTATCCCCAAGTCAAGGTGGACAGGAGCACATAAAAAAAAGAAAGCGGAGTGTCTTCCCTCGACAGGAGAAGAGGGGGAGACTAAGAAAAGAACTGCTTGGCGTAACAGGAAAATGGACGACCTTCATTGGCATAGGAAAAAGGAAGAAGTCGAAAGGGGCAGTCGCTCACGAGCTCGTCAGGGAAGGGATCGATCACAGCGGCGAAGAAGGGGAAGTTCTTAACCATGCAGTCCTCTAATCGAAAAATGGGGAAAAAAGAGAAAAGGAGACCATCCTTCTCATAGAAAATAGGACCCTCACTTCGGAGTGAAGCTAGTGTCGGGGGGAAAAAAAAAAAAGGACCGGTTCCCTCTCCCTTCTGTACGGGGGGAGAAAAGCTTATGTTCGGAAGGAGAGGAGCTCTGAAAAAAAAGAAAGGTGAAGGGAGAAGGGGGTCTCATCTGCTACGGAAAGGAAGATTGCACGTCTATGTCAAAAAGGCTAGCTCTGGGAGGAAAAAAAAAGAAAAGATAGAGAGAAAGGATATTTCCCCAAAGTAAAAGGGGAGGAAGAAGAGTAATTACGGACCCTCTTAGAGAAGGTTCCATTGCACCCTGGGGGCCGAGGAAAAAATGGGGTTAAAAAGGGGGAAAATTTTCGGCATGCACGAGGGGAAGGCGCTCAAAAATAAAAGGCCGTTAAACAAGGGGAAGCTCCCCACCGATTGCATTCGGGGATGGACGTAAGGGGGGGAGATCGGGGAGGAGACAAGCGATGGTTCGTTCACTTGGAGAAAAAAGGGGAAGGTCTCCTTCTCTAAAAAAAAAAATCAGGGATCCTCAAGGAAAAGAGAGGGAGACACGAGCCTTAACAGAACACGAGAAAAGGAAAAGAAAAGCTTCTTCCTCAACTATCCTCGACAGAAGGGGCGGGGGATGCTATCAAGCCAGGAAAGCGACGGGGAAAAGAAAAAAACAGCACACAAGGGGATGAGGCGTCCCATGAAGGGGAATTCCGCATTAGGAGGCGCATGGCAGCCAGGGCATAATTAAGAAAACAAAGGAGCGGATTCCCGTTACACATCGCGGGGGGGAGGAAAGAAAAAGGAGAAACCAATGCTTCGCCTTTCCAAGAAAGGGAGAGATACGCCTGGATCTTCGTTGGGAAAAGTGCTTCAAGGGGGAAAAAACGCACTCTCATCACACCAAGAAAAAGAATTCCGCTCCGCGCCGCAGCAAGAACGTGGAAGAAAGAACTCTGGGTAACCGGAGAGAGGGACCGACTACGTTAACACGAGAGAAACGCGATCTACGCACAGGGCCCCCTCTCGGAGGACTTGGAGCTAAAGGCTCCTGAAAAAAGGGGGGAGAGCGCCACTCTCACCTGATGTCTCGGAGAAGAAGATCTACCAATTTCGAAGGAGAGGGGTCTTCGGTTTCGACTTCAGAAAGGAGGAAAGAAAAAAAAGACGTCACTCCATCTCATCGAAAAGAGGTTGTTCAACCCAACTTCGGAGACAGATCCTCTCGGGTAGGGAAGGAGTCGAGGGCGCAGTCCCGAACAGGAGGAAAGAAAAAAAAAGAAGTCTACTTATACAGGGGTTTTTTGGGAGGGCAGGGGAAGAGAAGGACTTCGAGGATCAACCGCGAAAGGATGCGATTTCTCTCGAAAAAAGAAGTAAGGGAGGTTCAGAACTCAGAAGCTTGGTAAAAAAAAAGGAGGCGCAGCTTCGTATGATAACGCTTCTATTCAATGCCAGTTAGGGGAGAACCAAGACACCCGAAAGGGGAAAACCTCTTCTCAAGGTTTAATGTTAGGGGTGTCCGCTCCGGGTTTTCTGTGGCTGAAATGTAGTAAGGATCTTCAAATTTTCTTCTAGGTGCTGGGGGGGGTTCTCTAAACGCAGGGGGGGGGGCTCTTCTGAGGGGGGTGTATTATCAGAACTGGAAGCTAAAGGGAGGGATCTTTCCTTTCTGGAGGGTCAGGACGTAAAGAAAAAGACGTCTTTTTTCACAGGACCCTATAGACGCTCTAGGACATCTACGAGGAGGAAGTCAAAGATTTCTGATATCTAAAAGAAGCTGATCGGGCCATAGGGGGACTTTCTTTCCGGTCGTCTGAAGTCAAACAGTACTTCGAAGTTGAGAGATCTTAGCTTCGAGGAATTAGGGTAAAAGCAAAAAAGGGGCTGTCCCCGGTAGATTTTCTACCTCGAGATAGTCTTCTCGAGGGGGGGAGACGAAGTAGAAGTTTGGCAAGCGCTGCACCTTCATCGATTTGCAGGGGCTCCCCCTTTGGAAAAAAAATCGTTGTCGGGTGAAAAACAGTTGTTGTAGGGGAAGGGGTCTTTTCGCTTTGGGTAAGTGCCAGCGTACTGAGGAGAGAAAGAATCGCCTCTCTATATCAAAAAAGATTCTCCTCGGATTGCCAACTTGATCCGATGGCAAAAAAAGAGGGGTCCTCCCATTTCTATTTCGGTCGAAAGCTTTATCATTTATTCAGAGGGAAAAAGTCTTGGCTGCCCGAAATTGGGTCTTAGGGAAGAAAGTGGTCGTTCTCCAGTAGAAAGGAAAGGGAATTCCATTCTTCCTCCAAAATAGAAGAAATGAGTCGACCATGACAACTGAAGAAGGAACAGAGAAAAAAGGGGGGGAGAGGAACGACTTCCACTCCCTACCACGAAGACGAGTAAGGGTGGGAGACGGCCTACTATTCCTTGATCCGGGGGAAAGCGAGGGTGAACAGTTTGTCGGA
>Ga0179591_1423170_pt1 | contig 10407 bp, 16 predicted proteins | sample CZOMad2_1_08_16f_FD_182891 | JGI IMG/M metagenome (GOLD analysis project Ga0179591, IMG submission 182891) | Vadose zone soil fungal communities from Angelo Coast Range Reserve, California, USA - CZOMad2_1_08_16fungal (PacBio error correction) | ecosystem: Environmental > Terrestrial > Soil >...
TAAGCCAGCGTCCCACAAAAATTCCCTTTGCTGCCATTCTGGCCTCGGGAAAACCTTTTCCCGCACTCTAGATTTTTTTCCGCCCGCAATCGCAAACGCCAGCCGCCCCTTCTTTCCCGTAAGGCCGTGCGCCCCATATGGAAAATTCCGCAAACCCTCCGGCGGTTCGGACTAGGAGAGAGTGTGTCCCCCCCTTCCCATGTCCCCCGGAATTTTTTTCGACCCGGAACTAACGCCGCGGCTTTGGCCAGACGCCGGCGCTCCCCCCGGTTGGGCGGACCGGGCCAGTTGCCGATCGATCAGGACATGCCCGGGACCTACATGCTCCGCGTCCCTTACACTACAATGGCCCCCTTGTCGTCCCCCGGCCGCCAACACACCGCATCGTTTTCCTGGCTTTCACTTTTGTTATGTTTTTTTCCGAGGCTGTTCTCCTGTTCGGGCCTGGTTGTTTACCAATGCCCAAACTCGGCGCGTCCATCCGGTCATTGGACGTCCCCCGTTCGGCCCAGATTGATCTTCAAAGCGGACCGGCGTGCTGGTTGGTTTTCTGTTTCCCTCGGGAACACTTGGGCCTGGGTGGTTGTTTCTGATTCAGCCTTGGCGCCCACATCGCCCTGGCCTGTATCCCCTCGATCCCGCGTGTTCTCAGCTTGTTTAGATTGGTTCCCCCCCTAGATGCCTGCCTTCTGTCTTGCTTCGGGAAGTGATGTTGGGTTCCCGTCCCCGATCTTCCTGACCTATAACCCGGCGCTTTCCCCGACTTAAAAAACGAACGCGCCGAGGTATTCTTCATCTCGGCCGCGGCGGGTTCGGGTGCCAAACTGAGCCTCTAGTGGCTACCCACCGTCAACGTGGAATCTTTTCCTTATTTTCGGCCCCATCCGGTTTTTCGTTTTTTTCCCTTATGCATGTGACCCTGTCCGGGGCCTTTGGAATCATCGCCAGGGCTCGTCCCCAATCCCTCCTTCTTCTTTTCCTCCAAGAGCCAGCGGGCCCCCCTTGAACCTTCCGTGATCCCTCCGCGGTCGGGGTTGCCTTGGAATTCTCGCGGGCCCCCTGGAACCCCCTCCTGGGAAAACAAAAACGCAGCGCAAAATCCCAAGGGAAATGTAAACGACCACGACCCGATGGGAGGACGGGCACCGGTCGTTCGGGCCGCCAAAGAGCGGTTAAATGGCTCCCGCTTTCCACCTCGCTCTATCCACCCTCCCCTCGACCTTCAAATCAACCTGTTTTTCATGTTTTCCTGTTTGCCGCTTCCTCCGGGCGACCCCTGCCGGCGTGAAGCGGTTCCCACGACCAGCCGGAATCTTATCTGCGCGGCGGCCTCGGGCGCATTTATCCGGGGCCCGGCCGTCGGCGTTTGGGAACCCCGCCCGAGCCCGACCGCCGGCCCGGCGGCGGAGAGGGAACAATTAATCTTTGCGGGGACATCGGCCCCCGCCGGCCGGCCCATGATCTTCCAATGAAAATCGCCCAAGCCTCCAATAACCCCAATCCGCCACCCGCGAAGCGCCGCGACCCTCGCAGCGATTTTACCCGCATCCTACGAGCACACGCGGTTTGCCCCGGCACGGCAGAAACCCGCATCGCGGTTCGAGCGGGGCCGCCCGAGCCCAGCCGGCGAAAATGGGCGGCGCCGTTATTAGGGCGCCTTTCCAGCGGGGCGGCTTATCCCTATCTTGGGTTTGCTCAAGGCTTCGAAAGCCGCGAGATCATGGGCTTTTTTTCCCTACTCACAAAAGCCGCCCCTCATCAGCTGCCTTTCCCCCCGGCCGAATCCGCCGGGACCCCTGTTGGGAAGGATTCTGATTCTACAAATCGCCCCCGACCAGCCGCAGCGGCCCCCCCCGACGTGATCGGCCCGCCGGCACTCCCTCGAACCGGCCCTGATTGGCCGAGGCCCCCCCCCCCGACCGGCGGACAATTTTCGGCAAAATGAAAAAATTCGCGGTCACCATAATCGGGATTTCCGCCCCAACGGTCCGGCTTCGATACGAGCTTTGCAACCGCATCGCCGCCGGCCTTTCCGCTTGGTCCCCCCCCCGGCAAAAAAACACCTTCCCCGGACGGATATCCGGTTTTCCAAAGTTTCGGAGCCGTTGGGGCTCGACCCCGGTTTTTTTTTTTGATGCAACGACCCCTCCTCCGGGAACCCCGGGCCGCGACGAACGGGCGCCCGTTGATCCCTGCCGCCGCCCCCGCCTATTCCCAAAGGGCGCGCCCCACCCCCCCCCCCCACCCCACGGCCCCTTTGAGCGAATCGATCGATCGCCCGCCGTCCAAAACGGCCCGTCGACTTTCGTTGGCCGACGGCCCGTTCCACAGAATTCAGCCGGTCGCCGAGATCAAAACGCCTAATAGTCCGCCCCTGGCCGGCCCGCGCTGAAAGCTTTTTCGGGACCCCCCTCTTCTTCGATTGCGGTTAACACCGGCACTGTTCCCCCCTCCGCACCGGCGGTGAAACACGGAAAAAAACAAAACACCCGCCTAATCCCTTCAGGGAAATCGATCGCGTAGTCGCGCCATTCGCCGGCGGCCCAAACCCTTGCCGCAAACCATGCAAGAAGGCCCGAAAATGGCGGTTTGAAGCTTCGTTGCCCGGTCGAAGGTTCCCCCCCCACTCCGGCTTGGCGGGGGCCGAGGAACGGAAGCGGCCGGGAGCCTCGGCCCCCCCACATGCACCCGACTCGTGGCCTCACAAAGTATCCGCCCCGTTAGCTTCATCCGGCGCCCCCTCCGCCATTTTTCCGGTAAGAAATTGAAGCACAAATGATTGCGCCCGGACGCACCCATCGGCCAAAGAGGGAATGAAAAATGTCCGCAGTGGCCCCCATCGCGCGGCCTTCGAACCTAGCGGACGAGGAAGCAAACGGAAATTATCGTTAATGGAAATCACCAAATGCTTGAACAAGGCCCCCGGCCGAACCCCAACGGCGTTTACGGCGTGTAACTCCGCGACTGGTTGGCGCTTTGTCCGCTGCAGTAGTTTTTTTAAGTGAATCGCTGTCCAGCCGTTAGCGCCCCACGGGATGGGCCCCTTGGTGCCCTTGTTCCACCGAGTGCCCGCCCTGCACCAGGGAACGCGGCGGCTTTCCCGTCGACATTCCCCGCCGCCTTGAACAATCTGCACCGGGATGCTCCACGAAATTGGGTTGGTTTTGGCCCCCTTGCCGGGTCCCCCAATCGAATCGCCCCCGAGCTTTTGGATCGCCAAGCGCACGCCGCGACGTTTGTGGGGGGATAGGGGTTGATGGTGCCGGGCCCCCCGTTATTCTCGCCGCGCGCCATGAAATCCGCGGGATGGGTTTGGGCGGGCCCCCTTTCACGCCCCCCCGAACCGAACCCCAGACTTTTTTCCCCTTTCCCCCGCCGGGCGTCGGGAGCCCCCCATCGACGCAGGGTTCCCCCCCGGCACGGGTTGACGTTTGAGCCCGCCCCTCGGCCGACCGTAAAGCCGTCGGCAGCAAAAGGACATCTGGCCCGTTTTTTTCCTTTCCCGGCCCCTTGGGGGCACGGCGATGGCCCAGCCTTTCGATCGCGGGGGGGGCCCTTTGTCGCTAACCGAGGGCGGTGCATGGTTTTTCCCAATTCACCCACCACTTGCGGCCCGTGTTAAGCACTGAACAAACCGTCCGCCGGCGCGCATGGGGCGTAGGGCCTTTTATGCTTTTTTGTGGCCCGGGCATTAATTTTGTGCGGATAGTGAAAATGCGGATCCGTCCCGAGCGTGGTCCTTTCCTCCCCCCCCCACTTTCCAAGCACCCGAGGATTATGTCCCCCCCAGTAGTCGAACCGGCCAACGCTGGACCGCAATCCAGGAGGCCCCGTCCCGTGCCGGTGTGCCACTCCGTCAGCTCAACCGAAGGCACGCCCCTGGTCCGGTCCGGCCCCGGGCCAGGTCCGAGCCCACAGCCCTTTGGGCCTCGTGAACAAACTCGATGACGACGGCGGCGGGGGGCTTCGGCCTGGGGGGCGGAACTGCAAGTCGGGACGGAAGAACAATACAATGTAATACGACCGCCGGCGGTAGGCCGAGGCCAAAAACGACACTGACCCTGTTCACCATCTGTGTTTTTCTGTTTCTTTTCCTGATTCCCCCCTTTCCCTCGACCCGCTTTAAGGTTTCGGTCCGCGTTTTTTTTTTTGTCAGCCCCCTTTTGCCCCCTGGAGGGTCATCATGCAGCCCCTTGCGCCGATTCCACCCGCCTACTTCTCAAATTTTCGAGGTGGAGCCCAACGGCGGTCGCTAGCGCCCCCGCCCCACTAGGTTGCCCGCAGGCCCATAAACGTAGTGCCAATTAAAATGGCCGCCCCGTGGCCTGTTTGAAATAGTCGAGCCCCTTCGGTCCCCCAAGGCGTCATCGTAACGGCAACGAGCGGGGACGCGCCTTTTGGAAAGCCCCTCCAGCCCCGCCCTCGGCTTCCCACGAATCCTCGGCCGAAATCATCCGCCTGCCCCCCGCGGCCCCCTTGAATCTCGCCATGCCCAGCCCCGCGGGATCCGTTCCCCCCACCCTGCTCATCGCCCCTGCCGCGCCCGAAGCGTCTTGCCGAGGAAATTGTTTTTAAATTCCCCCTTCCGGTCTCGAAACCAGATGCGGGCGCACCTCCCCCATGCCGAATGATGTTTTTTGAACGATGGCATGCGGCCCCCCTCCTAACCTACTGGGTATCCACACTGCCGCCGCAACGAAAGCAGGCCTTGGGTCCCCAACCCCTTTTTGGCCGGGGCCCAATCGCGTCTGAGGAAAAAATCCCCGCTTCCGTTTTCTTTTTCCTTGCTTTCACCGGCACGAACACAGACAGCCGCGAACCTTGGGTTCCTGCTTGTTTAGCCGCAAATCCGCGGCCCAAAATCGTAGACTCGACATTCGCCTGGGGCGGCTACCGTATAATGCACTGGAGGCACGGTCACACGACGCCGCCACTCCGACCACCCCCGGCACCATCTGTTTTTGTTCCCTCTTTGTAGAACGGAAATTTTGGCGGAAGTGCCAGCGCATCCAATCACCAATCCACCCTCGTGAACATTGGCCCCCCGCGGCTGTGTGCCCCGTTAACTGGGTTTGAAAAATCGGCGGGGGGCCCCCCTTTTTTCAAACCACCTTTGGTGGGACCCTCGATGAAAGGTTGTTTACGTTGCCCGCCGGCGAGTGAGGTAATCGTATCTTTGATCCGAGGCCCCGGCCCGGCGGAGATATTTTGTTTCGCGTGTTTGGTGTGAAATCGAAAAAATCGAGCAAGTAAAAGGCGCCCATAGCACGGCTCCACACAACCGCCATTTTCCCGGGCCTAAGCGGTGGCCGTGGATTTCCGTCCCCATTCCTACCGAAAATAAGGGCGGGTTTTCCCGCCGTAAAGTCGAACTTTCTTTTGTTCCCCCGCCTTAAGGTTTCAAGGGAAAAAGCAAAGCCAACCCCTTCCCACTTGATGGCGCCGGGCCCCCAGTTTTTGGAAATCGCCCATCTCTCTCTCCCTCAAACAAACAAACAACGGCGGTCGTCTTGAACCTGTCTCTACGCTTGTCGGATTTCCCAACTGGCTCGCCCATCCAATGTGCAAACAATGGGGTGGCTTGACACCTAAACGGCTTTGGGAACAAGAAAGTTCCGATTCCGTTGGGCGGAAACCCGCCTCTTTCCGTCGGCCCCAAGGGACGACCATCCGACGCGCCTTGACCAGACATCCCCGTTTGATGCCGCGCGTGCCTTCTGCCCTCCTGGCCTTCCGATTCGATTCACCACCCGACCACATCTTCGCCCCGCCCGGCTCGAATCAAAGAATCGACTCGGCCGGTCGGTCCAAGTACCTTCATCAGCCACAAGGTGAAAGCCCCGCCCGATTTTCACCAGTACGGACACACGCCGCGGGCAAAAAATTCACGAGTTTGTACATGATGCCCCGCGGCACCTTCGCCCAACATCCGTTCTCAAGAAAAACCAGATTGTTCGGGTGTCGAGGTGCCGGCGTAGACCCGTTGGCATTTATCCGTCGGGGCCAAGCGAATGTCATCTTACGATGCCCGCGAGATGCGCTTTTACAAGCAGGACAAGGTTTCCGCTTCGTCCCCGTGTTTTTCGCCCCGGGAAAAGGACATACGGCCAGCGGAATCCTCGCGCCGATTGGGCCCGCCAAGGGGACCCCAGCCTGCTCGGCGGTGCGCCGCATTGAATTACCCGTCCCCCCCCGTTCGAAGCGCCTCCCATCGTTTTTTCCAAACCTCATCGGGCCAATGGGGCGGTGGCTGCCGCCTGTTTTTTTCCGAGGAAAGGCACATCCCTGGCCCAAGACGCTCGGGCTGCGGGGCGATTGAAAGCAGGTTTGACGATCCCGCGGCCTGCATGGCCGAGATCAAGCCGCGGGGCAGCGGATGATTTCCCGCCCCGAGAATTCGTGGCAGCCCTATGGCGGGGCTTTCAAGCTGCGGTCCCCCCGCCTTTCGTTTTGCCGTATCCGAATATACGCTTGTGAACGAGCCCGACTATTTTCAAGCAAACGGCCTGGGCATATGCAGACTTACGTGGCCTGTGCAGTGCGAGCCCACCTCCGGTTGGCGGGCTTTTTAGGTCAACGCCCGTTTTTGCCTCACCTCGAATTGATTTTACGGGTTGATCGCGGCCAGCTTTGCCTATTGACCCCTTCCATGGCAAGGGCAAAAAACGGAACCCCGACCTACGCGGGGTGGGGAGCCCCAGAAAATCGAATGGGTTTACGTCCCCCCCCCCCCGTTTCGTTGCCTTTCGCCTACGGCGGCCTGTCCGTCATTTTGGGTTTTCTTTCCGTCCCCGACCTCAGTCCGCCCAGGCCCAGCCCCCCCCCCTCGCCCAGTCCCCATCGAGTTGTTTCCGACCAATGGCTTTCGTCCGTCCCTTCCCTCCCCGCCGAACCAGCTGCTCGGTTGACCTTTGCACGAAGGTGACCGCCCTCCCCTGAATTTGCGGTCAGACGTGCCGGTCGAACTAACTGGGAACCCCTAAATCCTCGCTTGGAAAGGAACCACGCTCGCCACGTATCCGCAAATACCTGCCCGCCAAAAGGCCCCTACGCCCCATGGCGCGCGGGCGACGGTCAGGTCCCTTACACGCCGCAAAGTGGTGGGGTGAAAAATGGAACCCCTGCCCCCCCCACACGGCCCCTCGGTTAGCGACAGGCCCGCGAAGTCCGAGCTTGGCCCATCCTGCCCGCAAGGCCGTAAGAACTGCTGCGATGTCCTTGCTGCACTGACCGCTTTACGGGTTCCGGCGAGGGGCCGGCCCCCTTTCAACGTCCCACCCCCCGTGCCGTGACCTCTTCTAATTGCTTCCCGCGCCCGGCCGGGGAATTCCTGGGTCGTTCCCGGAGGTCCTGGGACGGGGGGGGCCCGCCACCCATCGCGATTGCCGCCGGCCGAGAAAAAAGGGCCTTGCACCAATCCCAACACTCATTCACAACGTCCCACGCCGCGTCGCGTGGATTCAAGCTCGGCCGATTTGGAACCGGCACGGCCAATTCCCCGTGGAGCAATCCCCCGGGGCATATTTTGCAGGCCGGCGGAAATGTCCAAGACGAAGCCGCCGTCCGTGTGCGAGAGGTCGGGCACGGGTTGGAAAAAAAAGCCCAAGTCCCAATCCTGGGGCGCCTACGCTGGCCCCTGCTGATTCACTAAATCTTGCGCGCACAACAACGCGCGGGGGGGGGCCCGGAACAGCTGGTGGCGGGCGCCTCACATTGTGATCTCCATTTAACCTAATCCGTATGCCCTCCCGTCGCTATGTTTCCCCGAAGCCGCCCGCGAATGGGACCCCCCACTGCGACCATTCATTCCCCTCCTTTCCGAATTGGGTTGCGTTCCCTCGCCGCAATCAATTTTTGGCTTCACAATCTTACGAAATGGAGGCGCCGGGATGAGGCTTACGGCCCCGATACTGAGCCCAGCGAGTCGCATGGGGACGAGGCCTTCCCCCGCCGCTTTTCGTTTTTCCTCGCCCCCGCCAGCCCGAGTGGGACCTTCCGACCCCCCCCCGCCATCGAGCTCCCAACCGCAATTTATTTCCGGCCTCTATGGTACGCAAAAAGTGTTTGTGCCGGGGCCCGGCCGAAATGCGCCGAACTACGCGATTCGATTTTCCTGAAGGATCGGCCGGCGGTGTTGGTTGCCGTGTTTTCCGCCCCCCCGTGGGCCGGGCCCGGAAAGTGCGGTGTAACCGCAATCGAGAAAGAGGTCCCCAAAGCTCGCGGGCCGCACCGCCCGGGGGCGCCTATAGCCGGGTGACTCGGGCTAACCCGGGTCCCCTGGAAATCGGTGCGCCGCGGCCACGAGCCTTTCGACGGCCGGTTGGCTTGCGGGCGATCCCGGTCGATCGCTTTCAGCTGGTGGGGCGCCGGCCCCTGGAACTCGGCGGCCGCAGAATCAGAGCCCGATCCGTGCGGCCGGTCCCCCCCGAAGGTCCGTTTTTCCCTCAAACCGGTGGTCGAGCCCCAACGGCCCCCGAACTGAAGCCGATATCGTCCCGAAAGGTTGGCCGACCACGCGGAAGCCCCGGCGGCCGCGGTGCAAGCTCGATCGAGCCGACTTTTGGCGGGAAATCCCCGATGACCCGCGAATCATTTTGCACGAAATGTCCCGCCCGATTTTTTTCGGCCCCCTCGGCAATCCAGCCGGTCGAGGAGTGGGCGCGGCCGATTCCCCGCGACGCTGCGCCTGTCGGGGGCGAGAGATCTAAATCCCTCCCCCAGTTCCCCAGCCGATAGTCCCCGGACGCCCGCGGCCCCGATTTAGGGCCCGCTCCGGTAGGCCTTAGGCCCCCATGGTCTTCGCTCTCGAAGCTGCGCCACCAGATAGGGGGGGAATAGCCGCCGCTGCGAAGCTGCCCCCTCATACCGGGCGCTCCATTTTTGTTTCGCGCTGGCCCTTTCGGCCCGGGCCCCTTCCAGCTGTTCGAAACGAATTCGGTGCCCGTGCCGCCACCCCCGCGTTGCTCGTAAGATGCGGGTTAATCCGCTTTTTGCGAGAGTCCCCCGCGCGGGCCTTTCCGGCGGTGCTGGATGGGGAATTTGCGATCATGAAATATGGCGGGCACGGCCCCCCGGGGGCCCGATGTCCGCAATGGATTATCCCTCTCCGCCGCGCGCTGGTCCCCGGCTCGGCCCGCGGTTCCCAAACTCGACCGGCGCCCCCCCCCCGGCCATCGGCCGAAGGCGCCGCCCGGCAGATAAGATCGCTTGTCCCCCCCCGTGACCGCTCCAGCCGGCCGGGTCCCCCCGGCCCCGGAGGGAAGCGCAAACATGAACATGAAAACAGGGTTTGATGAAAGTCCCTGGAGTATAAGAGCCGAGAGATCCGGCGCCCCCATTACCGCTTTGCGGCCGACCCGACCCGGTGGCCGTCCCTCCCCCATCGGGGTTCCGTTACATATTTCCCTTTGGAATGCGCTGCGTGGTTCCCCAGGCGGTCCCAGGCCCCCGCGAAGATCAGCACACCCCGACCGCGGAGATTTCACTAAGTCCCCCCCAAGCCCGCCCTTGCTTCTTGAGGAAGAAGATTTACCGGCCATTGCGGAATGAAATCAGCCCGAATAGTACCCCCCCCCATCATCAGGAAAAACGGAAACCGATGGGCGAAAGATCACGTTTATTTTTTGCGTGTGTTAAGCCAGAGAAGGCTCCTTGGCCACCGAACAACCCCCCCGCGGCCCGAGATGAAGATACTCGCGGTAATCGAAGCGCCGGTAATTGGTCAGGAAGAAGCATCGACGACAAACAATCACTCCGAAGCAGCAGCCCCGCCCATAGACCATGAACAGCGAAAACTGCTGTTTCCCCCCGGTGGCTTTCCCCAGCCGGGCGATGCGCCCCAGCCCCCTTTTGATCAGAAAACACCAAGCCCCCAGTGGTTTTTTTTTACCCGAGAAAAACACTACCCGCACCGCCCGGTGCCGCTTGACGATCACTCTGTCCGAAAACGACCCGCTCCAATCCGAATTATCGCGCCCGTTTGGCATTGGTAAAACAACCGCCCCCCGCTGGGAAACGGGTGGGAAGCCAAGGAGCGGATGCCGGTTTGAAGGCCCGCCGACGCCCCCCCAGGGGCCATGTTAGTTTGGTTAGACGCCGATTCTGTCGGCCCCCGAGGCCCCCTGATCGATTCGCAACTGCCCCGGTCCCCCGCACCGGCGCCGCCGGTGGTCACCCCCCCTGGGCAAGCCGCGAGGTTTTTTTTTTTCCGTCCGAAATCCTGACATGAAAAGCAACACCTCTCCTCTAGTCCCCCCCGACCGCGGAGGTCCCGTGCATCAATAGTCGCCCTACCTGGGAAGAGCGGCCTGGCCCCGTTCCCCGATGCCGCCGGAAATCCTAGTGGCGGGAAAGGTTTCCCCGCGCCGAATGCCGCCAAGGGATTTGTTGAAACGCTTGGCCCTTGTA
>Ga0179591_1196432_pt1 | contig 10405 bp, 11 predicted proteins | sample CZOMad2_1_08_16f_FD_182891 | JGI IMG/M metagenome (GOLD analysis project Ga0179591, IMG submission 182891) | Vadose zone soil fungal communities from Angelo Coast Range Reserve, California, USA - CZOMad2_1_08_16fungal (PacBio error correction) | ecosystem: Environmental > Terrestrial > Soil >...
GCCTTGGGACAGTGCTTCATCTAGAAAGGGGCGAAGGGAAACGCGTTGTGGGGGGAAAAACACGCATTACCCTAAGACAGGGGCTGGAACGGGAAATCTAAGGAAGAGGCTGCCCTTGGGGACGGGGTAAAAGAAACCCTTAGATACTCAGGCTCGAAGGGCGGGAAAAAAAGAAGGAGGGAGGGAATTCGTGCAAGCAGTAACTGTTGGTGCAGAGGACGGGACCACGGAGCAACCTTAACAGCTGAACCCAACTATAGACGCTGGATTGCCAAAAAGAGGGTTTATCCGCGGGCCGCTTTTAGAAAAATATTCGAGTGCGCGAAGAAAAGAAAGAAATCGTCAACTGGGCAGAACTTAGGTGTGGACCAGCCAGAGGCGACGAGACAAAAAAGATTGCATAAAAAACTTGGGGGTTGAAAGGCTGACGCGTAGGAGGCATGGGATAATGGGGAATGAGTCGCAAATGCGCTATCGGGCAGAAAAGCGCCCTATCGTAAGAACTCGTCCTGCAGGGTCCGAGAAAAATGGGGAAGGTTGGAAAAAGGCGCCAAAAAACATTGTCAGTTGAAACAGTCTTAGGCGGAAATGCCCCGATGAACACCGAAGGCTTGGGTGTCGATGCAAGTAACTTACGGGGAGTGAAAAAGAATTTGACAAAAAACTTATACGCGGAAATATCGGACTAATGGCTTACAGAAAAGACCCGGGGTAAGAGAAAAGTGGGTGCAAAATCAATCACGGGCGCTTACCACTGCAGGGGGGGGGTTGGGTGAGGAATGCCAGAGGGGAGGGAAAAGGAGGTGGTTAGAAAAATTTGATTAAGGGGGGGGGGGGAGAACCCTACTTCGAGGGAGAGGAACACGGAAATCTAAGGGAGAAAACGAGTGTTTGATCTGAAAGTGGAAGAGGAAAAGAACGTGAGCATGCAAGTGCAAGTGAATGAGGGCAGGGCTGGCATTTCCAAGGAGGGCGGAGGGGAAGGTCGCAAAATTATGCCTAAAACGACAAAACGAGGGACCCAAATACCTCTAGCAATCAGAACGCTAGAGGAAAACTGGGAACCGTAAACTCAACAGTTACAGCCCTATGAAAAAATAAAGACACAAATATCACGGTTCAAGTACGCCCTCTGAACCGGGTAGTGAAATCTAAACAAAGAGTGGGGAGAAAAAAAAAAAAAGAAGCGGAAGGTAGGAAATATGTGGAGGGGCTCTCGCGAAAAAGGGAGAACTGCCAGAAGGGGAATACGGAATGTAAAAAAAACGACAGACATCAAAGAAAGGGAAAAGAGTCTACGAACAGAGATAGTGCAACGGGTAGAAGACGGGGAAAAGTTCGACGCAAGGAAAAAAGCACCAACAAAAAAGAAAGCGGGTTTTGCAGCTGGGAGAGGCTTGGAAAGAGAAGAAGCGTGCACTGGAAGAGCAGAAAGCTGGAGCTTCTTTCGGGTAAGGGCGGGAAAGGCGCTCAGGGGGTTTCGCTACTCAGGGGAAAGATACAGGGTGAAAAGTAAGGGGAAAACATCCGGGCTAATCTTGACTCAGTAGGTGACTGTACAACGGAGAAGACTTAAAACACTGGAATTGGGAGTGAAGGGGGGGGAAAGGGAAGGTGGACGAAATATTACTAGGGGGACAATTTTCAAGGGGGACCTCCCCGGAGCCTGAGTTCCCAGACTGAGTGATGGGGAAAACGGAAGTGAAGAAAAAGATGAAATTCTGTCCTCATGACTTTGGTTGCCGCTGAGTGAAAGTATTTCCACGATTGGCATCTCTGCGAATTGAAAGCGCAGTCTTAGACTTCAGCAGCGCAAAAAGGCCCGCAAGGACCGTAGAGTGAAGGACAAACGATTTCGTCTAACGGTTGTCTGGGAAATGAACCTTAGGACTGGGCCGGGGAAAACGGGGATGGGAAAGTGAAATAATCTTTCTGGGAGGAAGTTGGTCGGTACCTCTCTGCTCCATTCAGGGGGGGGGAGGCAATACAGCCAGGGTTATGTAAAGAAAGTGGATCGTCAAAGTTAATTGAAAGACGGGGGGGGGGGGGGGGGGGGAATGGGAAAAGAAGACGAAAGAAAACTACATAGTGCCCGGTTTCTCGAAAAAAGTGGGAGATCCTTTTGAAAGCCAGACTGAGAAGAGAGAATGGTCTGTCATGACGAAAAGGGGGGGAAAAAGGGAAGAAAAAAGAAATGGGCAGAAGACAGTGAAATACTCAATTTTTAGAGGTCCAGTCAGGCGGGTTAAGAAAAAAGAGGATCGGGAAATGTAATTCGTATGAACGATGAAAGGTGGAACGGGAGGGGAGTGGTGGTCGATCTTGGGAGGACCTCCGCCGAAAAAAATATAGAGCAATTCATTCTGCAAAATGAGAGGGCAAGAAAAGGAAACCCTATTCAAACTTCAATTAGCAGGGGGTATGGGAAAGATAGAAGGGGTGGTCTGGCCTTGGGGGAAGGCGTATAGACAGGGGAAAGGTTAAGGGGCGCTATTGGTACTACGAAATTCTCTCGACTATGGAGAAAAAGGGTAGAAAAAATGGGTCCATCAGGAAAGGGCGGATGACACCAAGTGTGACGAAGCGCGCCGAAAAGAAAAAGGGCTAGACCCTTAATTAGAATATACCCCATTAAGGGAGCCCTTAAGGACAAAAACACCAAACGCCCCAGCCTACTTCGGGGAGGGGTGGGGAAGAAACTTGGAATAGCAAAAGAAGCAGATTGATTGCGGGAGAGACCATCATGCCCGCACGGTCTAAAAGGAAGAAAACCCTAAAAAAGGTTGAAGAAAAATAGAAAGGATTCGGAAAGTGACAAAGGGCCATCCACTCAACAAATCTCCACCAAAAATAACTGTGGTGAGTACGGAAGGTCAATGGATGTCGCACAGGAGGAGCAGGGGAATGGGGGAAAACAGAGCAGAACGGGGTGCATAGTGTTTGGAGACGTGACAGGGAAAGGGAAAATTAGAGGCACGCAGCGGGAAAAAGAAGAGGGGTGAGGAACAGAGCACATTAAGGAAAAATATTATCGAGCGCGGTCAGAATCAAAAGGATGAGTCGAAGAGGACGAGGAGTATCTTAGAAGGCAAGAAAGGACAAAACCCAGACGTTCGACCGCAGGGAAAGGCCGACACAAATTACGGATAAAAGGCTTACAAAGAAAAATGCTACGAAGTCTTGAAGTTGGGCCCGGTGCCAAAGTCCAGAAACCGAAAAGGTGGACTCAAGCGGAAAACTGACGTAACAAAAGAAGGATTGGGGACGTTTGAGGTCAACCGACCTTGTTAAAAACTAAAAGGGTGATGGAAGAGATCGCACAAAAAAACGCGAGAAAGGCTATATTGAAGCAAAGAGAAAGCCAATTTCCCCCCAAGATGGAAAAACCCGTGTCCATCATCAGAGCTTTACGCCGAGGCTCAGGGGATTATGTATGAGGGGGGGAAAAGGGCCCGCGGAAGGAAAACTACCGGCGGAGCCATGTCATGCTCTGCAGGAGAAAGTGAAGGTGAAAGACCGGGATGATCCGTCACTGGGGCGAACGGAAAAGATTCTTCGAACGGCCTTTGACCTTAGCTTGCAGGGAAATAAGATCCATAAGACAGTCCTACAATGAGGAAAGAGGGCAGGACCAGAGAATATTGGAGAATGTGATAACGGTCGTAAGATGGCAGCTCGCGCTTAATTACTACAAGTCAAGAAAAGAAAAGGACGAGGCGAAACAAGCAACATAGTTAAAGATAAAAGAGGGGCAAAAAAAAGCCAAAATTCAAAGGGAAGGTAATCACCCACCAAAAATATAAAGGATAAAAACCAAAAGAGAGGAGGGGTGGGGAGGACGTTTGATGGGAAGAGCTGGAGGGGATCACGGTGTCTGCATGAAGACGGCGAAGGTTGGGAGACAAGAAAAAACTGAATGACAAACGTGTCAGGCTTGGAAGGGCAAAGGGGGGAGAGATACTCCTCTGTCTCAAAGTGAAAAGCGGCTCAAAGCCTATGGGGGGGGGGGTACCGCAGAATAGGGCAGTGTTAACCTTGAAGGGCACCGCCCACGGAATAGGGTCGTCACATAGATGCCTCTGGAGAGAAGGTTGTACTTCTCCCGAATGCAGCTAACAAAGTCTTGCTCATCCGCCGGGGGGGATCGAGATACGCGGGCCGAAACTTTTGAGTTGATCAATGAGCCGGACATAGGGAGAGGGAGAGAGTTAACCCATTAAATTCCAAAGGGACACGTCCAAATAAAAGGAGATTCAATCAGCGGCAAGACAACCAACCAAGGGAAGACAGGAATCGGGGGCCATACTCCCAAGGAAGGGGAATCATAGTAGAAATAGTGTGAAGTTGGGAAAAAGTCAGCAAGAAGAAGAAGGCTACATGGGCTGATGTTTTTCTTATGCCAACAATCGAACACGGGGAACCGCAAGGGAAACAACTGTGAAGAAAAGAATGGCATGAAAAAAAAGGGATAGTAGGGTAAACGAAATCGGAGATCCGCAAAAAAAAACTTTGTGGGTACGGCGCCTTATTGGAAATGCGAGAAAAGACCCCCATGGGGGGCACTAGACCAATCATTCTAGATTAGAAGGCAAAAGAGAGAAGCACACTTCCCTGGAAGAAACCGAGGAATGGTGGGGCCGTACCTTGAAAGGGGCTTGAAAAATTTCAAACACTACCAAAGGCAAAGTGACTTCAGCTGAGGCTGCGGTGGGAGAAACCCTGTATGGACGTCGGCCGCAAATTTGATGCAGGACGGGGAAAATCGCCAATTTAGGGAAATGAGCCGGCAGCGATATGGATTAAGAGGGGAGAAAAAAGGAAGAACGGACAGGCCCCGGGGTGTCAACAGAATCGAGAGGGCAGTTGGGCGAGGGAAAAAAAGAAATACTTACTAGGGGTTAAAGAACAGTTTCTTATTCAGCTCCGCGATAGACAGAAGCATGGAACGTGCCAAACGGGACCGGAAAGTCATGAGCCACCCTATATCGAAACTATTAACCGAGCGCACGAAGGGGAGGGGGGGGGGTAACTCTCTCGAAGTCTCAAGACCTTTAGTGAAAACTCCAAGTGGGAATTTAAAATGGAAACCCGGGGAACAGCCTGAAAGGTACCTCAGGGGGGCGAATACAAGTAATAGAAAAACCATAATTGCAGCCGGTAAAACAAAAAAATAATACCGAGTCAAGCAGGCCAAATCATGGGTTAAAGCGGCCCCATTTTCAATTGATCAGAGCACCAGAGGGAGGAAGGGAAGGGCGAAGGACAGCGCTACAAACAGGGAGGGTAAAAGACTGGAGGGGAATCGGGACATCACAGCCGTCTATCTATCCAAAGAAGAGAACCCGAAACGGGAGCTTGTCCTGGCGGAAGGGAAGGGGAGTCAATTTCAAAGAAGCACAACCAGAAAGAATAAAGCGGGGGGGGGGGGAAGGAGCCGGGCCCCTTTCTAAAGAGGCCTGAAAGGATCGGCAAAAAGTGCCTGTCTCAATCTGAAGAGGGGGGTAGACCAGCAGGGACACAGTGGAAGAAAGAAAAAGGGTCTCCGATGCGATCGCAAGCGGATTGGAAAAATCTTCAAAAGAAAGGCGCGGGCGGGAAAGAAACTCTGCCGATTGGAGCGGGGGGGTCTTTATATGAGAGGGGGGTCCCTTTTGGGTCCCAAAGGTTGAAACGTTCGGAGAGTTCGGACGGGTAAGAGGGGTCCCTCTAACGCGAGCAAAGAAGCAAGATGGGCAAGGAAGATGTCTCAAAAAAGGCAGCTCGGTAAAGAAAAAGAAGGAATGACACTAAAACCAGAAATAACTCGAAAGCCTGCAGCCTGCCGGGCCGCCTGATGCACGGGACTGAGGACTCACGGAAAAAGAAAGCCAACATTCCCAATTTGGGTACTAAGGGGCACAAAGAGGGGGGAGAAGGAGATCATTGGCTATATCTCTAAATTCGCACGAAATTGTTGGGAGTCGCCAAAAAACTCTTGTCAAAACCTAGGGAGGACGGAAACAAGCAAAAAAGTGTTAACGATGTTGATTTGTCAACCAACTGGCTTAGATCAGGAAGAAAGTCTATAGGCCAAAAGGTTGAATCCCGAATGGTAAAAGTCCTCACAGTGGCGGGAGAAAACACGGCAGGTCGGAAGAGAAAAAAAATGAGGCAAGCGAGAAAATTTCACAGATGAGCCGGGTGTGAAAGAAAAGAGGGGTAGCGCAGAAGGGGGGGTCTGAATCAAGGGAGCTATTGAGGAGCTGAGGGGATGATATTAGGGGGAGGCCTTTTTTGATAACAAGAAGGGGGGAGAGACCAGCCCAGCAGAAAAGCCACCCGAAAAACTTCCTGAACCCAGGTTTCTGCAAAGAGGGTGTAGAGCTCAGAAAAATCATGTTGGGGAAGTGACCATAAGACAACGAGGGGTCCAAACTAGTCTAAATTCAGAAGGAAAAAAGAAAGAGGTCGTAACGTACAAGACGGATAAACAAAACCGGTTGCAATCAAGGCTCTAGGCGATAGCGTAGGGGGCATCAAGGTAAGGGGAGGTTCAGAAGTGGGAAAGCTCCGAACAAAAAAAAACGGCACACCTCTTAAAGACATCCGAGGGGAAAGAAGAAGGGAGATTAGTATTAATATGAGAGTTATGTTAAGCCTCAATGGAAGACATTCCTCGTTGCAGCAATTACTACAGCCACGCCGGTTGAAAAGAAAAGGGAGGGTTGCGGGGGGTGAGGGGTTCCGCAGAAGAGGAGACTCTCGAAAGCGGAATGTATACCTGACAACATTAATGACAACACACGGAGGAAAAAGAAAGAGGGTCAGGGAGGAAGCAACGGCTGATAGCCGGTTGATAGAAAGTTGGGGGGAGGAGGGGTAACGGATCCCCTGGATGTTCCAACCGAACAGGTATTTCTGGTTGAAAAAAAAAAGGGAGGGGAGGGACGAATTCTTAACTGATAGTTCTGCCCTGAGCGGGTAAAAGAAAAATGAGGACTCGGACTCAAAACAAATAAATACTCGGCGCGGGGGAAAAAGAAAGGGAGGGGAAGAGGCAGGATGCCCGGAGGGCGGTAAAAAGTAACACTAGGAATCAAATTACTTAACTACTCGGACCCAACGCTATCGGACTGTACCGGGGTTTAGCAGTGGAAGGAGGACGACGATGCGGGGGGACGGGCGAAGAAAGGCCAAGCGAATCGATGTAAGGGAGGAAAAAAAAGGGAGGGGGGGTTTGTGGAAGGGGGAGACACAAAGAGGAGCTCGCAGGATTGCCTTGTCAAAGGGGGTACGAGTCGCGTCTGCAGGTAAAGCGGGGGGAGAGGTTCCGCAGCCCTGATAGTCAAAACAGGCGCCTGGAAGGAAAGGAAAAAGAGGAAGAATTTGAACCTACAGAGGGAGGAAATCAACGATGCGCGACGGTGGTCAAAGGTCAATTGCGGTGGAAATTCGAAGAACGCGAAAAGTGCTTTGGAAAGCAATGCAGGCGGGGGAGGTCAGAAAGGGGGTAGGGATGGGTTACCTCCAGGGGGAGACAATCTGGCCATCGCCTACTGTGAGGGGAACAACTAAGGATAACACATGTTTTCAGTGTGTTCAAAAAGAAGAGAAGAATCGGCGATGAGGAGGGGGTTCGTTTCGAATGAAAGGGGAGGAAAAGAGGAGATGGGGTCATTTCTAACAAACATTCGTTCGACCAAGCGAGAAAGGATAGATCTTAATCAACTTACTCGAAGGGGACCCACCCGGGGGGGGAAAAGATTCCCAATCGATTGTAAAGTTGGCGAACCAAAGAAAGGGAGAGGTCCTTCAAGGGATTCACGACGCCTGCAGAAAAGCCGGCTGTGTCCGGCGGTGGATTTTCAAAAGCTCTGCTAGGATGGAAAGGAGGGAAGGTAAAAACCGTGCTTGCCCCGACGAGGGAGGGAGGAGGGGGTGAGAGCTCTGGTAACAGAGAAACGTACTACAGAACGAAAGTCAACGGAACTGTGAAGACAAAAAGAGAAGAGGGTCAGAAAAGCTGGACTGAACGGATAAAGGTCTAAAACCGGAAGGGAGTGGACTAGACGCAATCGAACGGTGCCTGGGCTGGAGAGGAGGGCTGGGGAACCGCCAGCTTGGAAGAAGGGGGAAAAGGGGATTCCTATTCCTTGACATAAGCGAGAGCCGGGGGGGGCAAGCCTATAGGAAACGAAGCTTGAAAGGGGGGGGGGATGCAAGGGGGGGATCACCCGAGCAAGAAAAGAATAAAGTTAAAACTGGATAGGAAAGAATAGGAAAGATATAAACGGGCTTAGGAATAACGCTATCAATCTGTCGAGAAAAGGGGAAGAGGGGGAGAAGGCCGTCATTGATTTCCGCCCTCCGGCGGGGATAACCGGGGGGGGAGAGATTGGAATAAATTAGTTTCCATACAGAAAGTAGGGGGGCAGGAATTGACCTGCATTGGGGGGAGTCACCTTCAAAGTGGGGAGGGCAGAACGGGGAAGTGTGGGGGAAAGAAGGCTTACGCGTTTCCATTGTGAAAGGGCCATGGAGGGGGAAAAGCAATGTGATTAATACAAAGACTGCTTTTTCACACCATAAGGATGGAGAAATTAGGAAAGAAAAAGAGAGAAGGGGGGGAGGATCATGACTTTTAAAAAAAATTGGCAACTACAAAAAGAGAGGAGGGGTGCTCGGATGCGAAATAATACTCGTCTTGAAAATCGCGTTAGGTAGAGCGGAAAACCTTAACGCAATGCCTGACTATTGATGAAGGGAAAAAGAGGGTCCGCCCGGTATGTCAACCCGTAGAAGAAGGAAGCCGAGTTACATATCCATCCACCATCCATGGGAACGTTGATGGGAAGAAAAGTCTGGAGAAGAAAATTGGGAAAAACCGCAGGGGGAGGCCATCACCTTTGGGGTAACGGCATCGCAGCATTGTTCAGAAAAAAATCATCAAGTACCTCTGTTACGGGGGGGAGGGGGGAAAAGCGGAGACGGAAGAAAACATCTTGATTATCCTAGCCAAAAGGGGGGGGAAAGAGGACTTTGAGATGGCCAACATCCAGCTTAAGAAGCGGCAAGGAAAGGTAGGGTAAGGAGACCGCTCATCTGGTGGAAGAAAAAGAAAGACCATCAGGAGGAAGTGCATGGAGGAGGGGAAAAGGAAGAAAGGACTCTTTTAAGAAAAAAAAAAAGTAATCTTCCAGTCGAAAAGAGCGGGAAGGGGTCATTGAGTCGTGAAAAAAAGAAATGCTGAAGGGGAAGGCGGGCGTGTATATCTGGAGACTCCGCCGTCAAAAAGAGAGATGGGCATGCAGGTAGCAGCAATGCTTGCTTGAGCGTGGGACACCGGAAACACCTATTCAAGATCGGCGAATCAAAGGGGAGACGCTTACTAGGAAAGTAAGTCCCTGAAAGATAAGGGGTTTTGATTGCCTTGTGACGGGAGTGAATGAAAGTTGAGGTTGCCATTGGGACTTGGGAAAAACGCGGCGCAAACGTAGGGCTGCCCTTGGAAGGGGGGGAGCAAAAAAATCCATAAGTGTGAGAACTCGGGCGATCTGAAAAAGGCGGGGGAAGAGCGCAAGGGGAACGTAGGAACACACGTGCGCAAAAACCGGGGGGAAGAAGAAGAGAAGTGGGAAAAGAGCACTAAAGAAAAGTAGGGAGGAAAGGAGTTCAACTTAAAGATTACGGCCCCGAAATGGAAAACAAAGAAGACGTGAGGCCGGGAAATTAAAGAAGCGCCGGAAAAGAAGGGGGAGGGAGGGAGCTAGGGAAAAGTCCGAATATCGTACGCCAGGGGGAGAAAGGGTAACAAGGTGCTGAAGAACCACTTCTTGAAGGGAGTCGGAAATGCAGAAACTTATGCCAATCCCAGCGAAAGGCTCTCAAAAAGCCCCCGTCTCAGGGGTGGGCGAGGGAGGGGCGAGTGGGACATCCCAGTTGGAGGGGCGGGGAAATGTCTGCAAAAACGGTATGAAGGTGATCAAATAAGAGTGGAAGGGTGTTCTGAAAAAAAAAGGAAAAAATTGACGTCATTGAGAGGAACGCGACAAAAAAAAAAAAAATCGAATGAGGCCGCGGGGGGGCAGTAAAAAAAACTGAGGAATGACGTTCAAACTTATCGAAATCTTCGGCTGTCAAGAGGGAGAAAAGGGATCGGATGCGATTAGAGATTCGACTTGGATAGGGGAAGGGACCAGAAAAAGTTCGCACTAGGAACGAATCCGGAACCAAGGAAGAATGATCAAGTTCGGTGGGGAAAACAGTTCATACATAAATGAGAGCAAGGGGGGGGGGGAAAAGTGACTGCCAGGAGGGGCGCCAAATAATAAATGGGCCGCAACAGCCAAAATAGATAAAAGGGAAGTACCTAGATGGAACGGGTGCGAAAAAACGCTGGGGGAGGCCGGAGAAAAACGGTTGCTGC
>Ga0179591_1212000_pt1 | contig 10405 bp, 14 predicted proteins | sample CZOMad2_1_08_16f_FD_182891 | JGI IMG/M metagenome (GOLD analysis project Ga0179591, IMG submission 182891) | Vadose zone soil fungal communities from Angelo Coast Range Reserve, California, USA - CZOMad2_1_08_16fungal (PacBio error correction) | ecosystem: Environmental > Terrestrial > Soil >...
CTCAAAAAGAAAAAGGGAAGCACGCAACATGGACACACCAAAGCGGCTTGGGAGTGGCATTCCACAAAACCAGGACCGTTAGATCACAGCTGCGCCCCACAAAGGAGGGTGGTCACAAGAGACACGAAGAGAAGGATCAGGCATAGACGCCCGGAGCACTGCTAGGGAAGCCAAAAAAGGGGGAACAAAATTGAATGACAGACAAAAGCAAAACAGGGGAACGACATCGAGGGAGAAAGGGTTTCCGGTGAAGAGAATGAAGGCAAGTCCACCAAAAAATAACGCGAAAAGAAGGGGGCGGCTGGTGTGGAGCCAAGGGAAAAAACTCACCACATTCGCAACCGAAAGAACGAAAAGTGCGCCAAGGAAGCCCGATTTTGTGGAGACGAGGTGGGTGACAAAAGACAAGTAAAATCTGCCACCAGCCGGGGGAGCAGCAACAGGCGGGAGAGCGGGGGAAGTTGCGTCAGGAACGCAAAACGGCGGTCGTGGCGAGTGCGGTCAGGGGGGAGGAGGCGAGAAAGTCGAGGTAATGAAAAAAAACGCGAAAGCCACTAAAAAAAAGCAGGGTTCACACAAGGAAAAATCAGCAACGGAGGGGAAATGCCAGGAGAAAGAGGGGGACCGTGGGAGAGGGAAGAAGAAAAATGTGGCAACGGAGATGAAGGCTCGCGTCAGACACTCAGGTGGGCTGAAAGGAAAGTCCTGTGAAAGACAGGGGAACAAAACCTCGAAAACAGGACCAGGACGAAAAAAAAAGTTGAAATGGGAGTGGGGGGCGATTTAGCAAAAAGAAGACAAGGAGGAAGGAAAGTAGAAAAGACACGGGTCAAAAAACAAGAGAAAAGAGAGGAAAACATGGGATAGAACAAAAAACAATAAACACGAAGGGACCTAAAAAAAAAAAAAAAGCCTTCACAGTGGGAGGGGCAAAGAAAGAAAGGGGGCGGGCAGAAAGCCACCACCCGATCCCTTCAGCTGGTAGTAAGGGGGGGGGGGGAAGGCAACACGACACCACTGAACACTGGGATTTAATTAAAATGTGACGCGAGAGCAGAAGAGATAAGGGCAAAGGAACTGTCGGCGGGAGGTCCACCATAGGGTGGATGCCGCTGCCGGCAGGTCAAAAAAAAGGAAGGAAAAAAAAAAAGGGTCACTTGTAGATTCTTGGGGAACCTAACGAGAAACTGTGTCGTAGAGGGGAAACACCGAAGACAAGAAGAAGCACCAAGCAGAGAAGGCAGAACAGACGGACCTAAAGGGGAACAGAAACTGGTAGAATCTATCAATAACGGGTAACGTCTACAGGCTGACCAAGGTGACAACAAGGAGGGACACGGGCAACCCACCAAAAACAGACAGCGCAGTGGATACAGAAAAGTCCATACAGCAAAAAGAGGGGAAAAGAACTGTACGTCTATCCTGTGGAGAGTGCGAGGAAACGGGAAAGGGACCGTCGCAATGCAAAAGCACAAACCGGAGAGGGACTGCCAATGGGGAAAGGTTCGACCCATAGAGGTCAGACGTGCCACGCATGCCCCAGGCAAAACAGGGAGAGGGAGCCTTTTGTCCCAAGGACAAGGCAAGGGAGGGGAGAAACACAAGTACACCAAGGATAAGGGAATGTCGTGTGAAGTGGAAAGGAGATCGGCAAGAAACAAAAAGGGAAAAAAAGGACGACTTGCGCGACCCAGCAAGGCGAAAAAAACAGGAGACGTCACGAAGGGAAGTTGGAAAAAAAAAGAACCATAGGACAAGGAACGCAAGACCAGGAGAAAAATAAAAGGAAGGACGAATAAAACAACAGAGGTGGGCTGTGTCGAGACAAAGGAAAGACGGGAAGAAAAAAGTTAACAGGCCTCGTCAGACGGATGACGCTAAGTCTGAAAAGCAAAGAGGGGGACTTACGTCTGGGTACCGGGGAAGTTGACAAGCCCTGACAAAAAACTGGAGTAGGGGGGCACACGAAACTAGAAGTGCACCGTCGGTCCCCGACGAATGTTGACTGGAAAAGAAGAAAACCACCACGGCTGGTTCGGACATCGACAACTTGGCATAGCACACCGGACCAAAGCGCGGAAAGGAAAAAGGCTCAAAGGTTTACAGGGTCACGGACACAAACGAAACCTGCTGCAACGGACCTTGGACTAGAATTCTGTCGTCGGTGAAGGGAAGAGACCAGGGCTGCAAGGTGGCGATGCACGGGTAATCAAGAAAAAAAAAAAAAAAAAAAAGGGATACAGGGCATGGCGGGGGGCCAGATGGAAGACGACAGGAGAAAGTAGTTGCTCCTGAGCGATACATGACACACAGGAAAAAATGGGAAATTTGGTGATGAAAACGAACCCGAAAAGTGGAAAAACGACGGGGGACGTAAAGGGACGATAATGCCCGCATGACTGAAACTGGTGTACACCCACTACACAAAAAACCGTAAAAAGGCCAAAAAACACACACCTAGGAGGGGGAAGGTGGTAGAATCGGAAGAATGCCCGTTGCAAAAACTACACCCGAACATGAAAGAAAAGGGGTGTGAGGGAGGGAGAGGAAAAAACCGCCAGACAGTGAATTTCATAGTTCAAAATAAAGCGGGCGCGAGGGGGGGAAACAGTAGACGGGAAAAATGAGGAAGCGAACTCACACGAATCAGATCGACCAGGAAAGGTCGATGGAAATCAAAAGAGAAGAAAGAGGGGGGGAAGCAACCACACCAGATTGTGGTAAGAAGAAGAAAACGCGCTAGAAATCTCAAAGGAGAGGAGGGGGAGGACAACTAAACTCTGAGACGACACTAAGACCACGGCACAACTGCCGATACGCCCCTTGGGGGAACCCTGACGGAAAGAGGGAAAAAACAGGGGAAAAAGCCATGACCCGACCGGTCTGCCGGGGACGGTGAAGAATGGAAGGGACAGCCGTTGGCCGCACCGCTTGCAACGAAAGGGGAGAAAGGGAACGGGGCCCGGACAAAAAAAAAACTCAACCACTATAAAACGGCCCACGATCTGAACACGCCATCAGAAAAAGAGTGGGGCCCTGTATAATGGTTAGGGAAGGAGGAAAGAAATCCGGGAAGGGGTGGGAGCTCGGTGCTACAAAACAAAACACAAAGCGTGTAAGGGGGTGGGGAAAAAGGAGAGGAAAAAGATAAAAAAGGTTACAAAAGGGGGAGACCCGTTAACACTGGAAAGCAGGGGACAAAGTAAAAAGAAATGGGGGAAAAAGGGCCGGGTGAAGTCGAGCGGGGTGAAAGAAAGACCAATCTTTTTGAGATCAAAAGTTCGGGGGAAACTGGAAAAGTTATGGTGACCGGGACAGTCAGAAGCCACCCACAACTCGCCTGACCTGAGATAAGCGAAAGGAGGAAAAAAGCAACGTCCGGGGTGAAGGGAAGAAATGAAAAAAAAACGGGGGAGTTCCAAACGTCATAATGGAAGAAATTTGATGGACTAAAGAATAAATCGAGCCAGCAAGTCAGAAAAAGAAAAAAATATAGGGCGACGGCGACGCTCCTTCAAAATAAATCAAAGTAAAAGGAGGTGTGCTTGAAAGGGCTGGCTGAAAAGCAACCTGCCGCTGGAAACCAAAGTGCAAGGGGCCTCGACCTGGTTGATAGTTAGGCATCGACGGAAAAAGGGGAAAATTCTAACACGGGGGGAACCGCAAGTTGTAAGTGAGGTAACCATGGAAGGAAAAAACCAGCAGGACGGGTTCATCAAACCAGACGAACCTGGACTTCTACGGCGGTGGGAAACGAAAAAAAAAAGAAAAGTTGTGCCCACGAGGACAACTGACAAAAGAAAAAAGAAAACCTGGACGGCTGTCAAATAATAGGCGGGGGGGGAAAAAGGAAGGGGGGAAGAGGAAATGGAAACGAACGAAAACACGAATCGAACAAATAAAAAGGACGGTCGGAAGCCGAAGAAGGGTGATGGGGCACAAGGCAAAAAAGGGAGTAACATAAACGTATAGGTATTTGCTAGAAAAAACGGGGCACTCGAAGTCGGTCACGTGGTGGATGAACATCTGGGAGTCCAAATCGAAAAAGTGGAAATGGGGGGGGGAGGAAAGAGGACAACCAGAAAGCGCGGGCGCAACCTTGTCTCTGGGAATGGGAAAATCTGAAAAGAACCAAGGGAAAAAGGAGAAAAGTGGCGAACGTATACAGGGACCCGTAAAAGGGAAACTAGGGACGACACAATGTGAAACGCCAAAGTGGAAAAAGGAACCGCAAAGGCGGGGGGAAAGGAAGCCCAGAAGGGAGGACAGGTTAACGAAGGGAAGGAGAAATGGACGGGTTCCAATCGAAAACGTACCGACGTGCAAAACCGGTGGGGCGGAAGGCAGACTCGACAGGGGGAGTCAAATCCAAAAAAAAAGGGCTCTCCGTCCGGTCAAAATCATCCATCGGCGTCGGCAAGCAAGAGGGTAGGATAAAGAGTCAAAAGCGGACGGCCCCGCCGCGCTAAGGGAGAGCTCATGGCGAACTAGCAGGAGGAAAACTCCGGGCATGGGAAACACACAATGCCAAAAGGGCCTGAGATCCGTCTCACCCACACAACCCGAAGCATTGACGGGCAAAAAAGGGAAAAAGGAAAAAAAGAAAACCAAACACAAAAAAAAAAAGTAATGGGTCACAAAAAGGAGGGGGGCCTCAAGAGAGTCCGCGGCCGAACAAAAAGACACGGGAGCGACAAAAGAAGGGGAATAAATCTCAGCTTCCGCTAGTGAGAAACTTAAAACATTTGAGGTGCAGGTGCACGGAGGGAATGATTTCCTTTCGGGAGGGGGTGGCGGAAATGACAGGGGACACACACAGAGCGAAAACCCCTGGCAAACAAAATGAAACGGCAATAAGGGGTAACTTGAGGGAGAAAATCGGGGACGAAGGGGGCGGCGTGACTGTGCCATAATCGTACAAAGGGGAAAAGGCGGGCAAGATCCCGGCTCTGACAAGGCGTACGGGAACAAGCAGGGAAAAGAAAGGTGGCATTAAATAAAACAGGAAAATAGTTCAGCAATCCGGACAGGGGAAAAGCGAGGAAACCAGGTACAAACAGACAATCGAAAAAATCAACAATCCGCAATAAGAGGGATACTAAACAAAGTAAAAAGAATTGAAACTGAACTCGGGACGTCGGTGGAAAACCAAGGGTGACAGGCCCGTGGTCACCAGGATCGAAAAAGGTGAAAATGAGAGACCTGTTGGACAAAACCGAGCAAGAGGAAAGGGAGAGTGTTAGAAAACGCTAGACGTTGTGGCGATAGAGTAAAAAAGGGGGGAGGAGGGAGGGCCGTGAGGGGAACATCTGAACTAAAAAAGTCCAGACAGACCACAGAAACAAACAACAGCCAGGTCAGGAATCGGGAGGGTAGCAGCCGGACAGCGCCCTAAAACTATGGAAAAGAAACTACATCAAGATCAAAATGAAAAGAGATGCACCAGAAGGCAAACGCGGAAAATCAAAGGGAGACCCAAAGGACTCATGGTGAGGGGGGACACCAACACAGTCAGGGGGGAGGGGGCACACAGGAGGAGGGTCCCACAGCAACAATTGTCCACCAGGGGAACAGGACGACACAGACCTGTACAGGAAAAAGAGGGCCGTGCCAAGCCGAATTAATAGTCAGTGAATACGAAAAAGGGCGGAAGGGAGGGGCACGCGAAGGGGGGCGTCTAATAAAGCGCACAAGGAGAGGGCGAAAAATAAACATGAAAGGGGAAAGGTGCAGAGAAAAGGGGAAAAGGAAAAGGCGAAGGAAAAGTGGAAAAGTGGATGAGGAGCAGTAAAGAACAAGGGGGAAAAAAACAAAGGACATCCTGGCACAAGAAAGTGGTAAACCAATCAGAGGACTCCCGGACAAATCGCACGTCGACGGAACGAAGGGACACGGGGGATGAGCCGAGCTCACAATTGTTCCGGGGCAATCCCTGAGAGATGACAGACAACGGATCAGAAATGGGCAATAAAAAGGGCCGATGAGGAAAAAAAGAAAAGGACAGTTCCTTCGAAAAAGGGAGCGCCGAGCAAGTACTATAGAATAGGGTGTGAGAGAACATAGGAAATCCACAAAGAACACAAACCCCCAAATGGCGAAAAACATGGGTCCAACTGCCCCCATCGAGAGACCCAGCGACTTAGGAAAGGCGCGATGGCAAAGAAAAATTTAAAATAAAAACAAATCCAACAATCGGTCCCTACACAACTTACACCCAAGAGAAGAGGAGAGGGACACACAAAGGATGATCAGGGCGCTTGTATCGGCGCGACATTGGGGGGACTGGACATGCGGGCAGGAGGGGGAGGACGGTGGGTTCACCGCGTGATCGTATTCACGCAGGTTTTTAGGGCAAGTGGCGAATGGAAAAAAGAAAACTCGCCGAAAAGACAAAGAGAGGCCTCACTTGTGATGAACAGAAGGTAACACGGAGGGAGACGCGGACAAGCGTTACGGGAGAAAGCTAAGAAAAGGGTCAGCTCTTGGTCATAGGGGACAACAAATCGGAACGAAGGGGCGAGCGATGTACACTGGTCTTAGGGCGAAGGAAAGGAACCGTCTGTCACGAGATAAAAAACGACTGCCGGGTAAATAGGGCTGGGGGGATTTTTCACAGGGGGGGGTGGTGGGAAGGGAATGAAAGTGGTGGCGATGTCGAAAGGAGACGGAAGACATCCGCGGGGCGGGACAAATCTTGGACGGTGCAATAGACCACCGGAAGAAAAACACAAATGGGGGGGGTGGAGCTTCTAGTCGAAAAAAAATGAGGCCGTAGGCGTGTGAAAAAAGAGCGGTGGTGAAAAAAAAAGCACTGAAGGCAAAGTAAAGAAAGAGTAACTTATGCACAAAACACCCACGAAAAGAACCCGAGTGAACCAGCGCCACAGGAACAACCGCCAGACAGTGGGTTCAAAAAAAGAAAAGCAAGGGGTCAATTAGGGTCAAGGCTGTCGGCTTCCAATGCCGCCATTAAAAAAGGAAGGTTGGGGGAGAGAAAAGGGTACCGCAGGACAGGGAGGAAAAGGGAATGCCGGAACACAGGGGAAAATGCGGGAGATGGAGGGGTGGTGATAAAAAGCATGGAGTGACGGTGAGGACAACTGGACTTGTACACCCATAGGAAAAAAGATGCGGGTAGGGTCCCATGCGACCATTTCCCGGCTCGGCCATCACGCCGAAGAAATAGGGGGAAGAACAGGGCAAAGCGTCACACAACGGACCTTGGGGTAGGCACAAGGAACACAATTGGTGAAAAAGAAAAACGTCTAGCAAACCTGACACGACAAAAGGTGGTAACATGGGGAAAACAGGGAAAAAAACATTGAAACCTAGAAACCTGGAACAGGGACAGAAGGGGAAACGAATTGGTCAGAGAGTGTCTGAGGCTAGCAACAGAGTCACCAACAAAACATGAAGCCACAAGGACTGGGAAAGTCAGGCAGGCGCCACGGCTACTGCAAATATCAAGATAGAAAGGAAACGCATGTCCAGGGCAGTAGCTGGACTCAAAAAAAACCCTGGAACAAGGTTTGGGGGGGGTCCAAAATGGGACCAAAGGGAATTGTGGCGGTATCGCGGAAAAAGCTTCTTGGGTGTCAAGTGGAAAGGGCTATAACGATAGGGGTCGGGGGAACTTACAGGGGGTTACTATCGAACGTCGCAGAAGCCGCACGCGGAACCGGTGCGAAAGCAAAGGGGGCCGGGTGGGATAATACAAAAAGGGCGCGACAACCTGAAAGGTCGAAGGGGGAAGAAAGCTGAGCAATGCAAGAAGCCAAATGAAAAATGGATACGCAAGGAAAAAAAAAAACAGGATTCAAAAAACGACAAGAGAAAAAGACTGTGAATCACAAGTGGAGAGGGTAAAGGTAAAAAAAAAAGTCAAACCCCATTTCGCCCAAGGGGGGGGTAGAACGACAAAAAAAAAAACAAAAAAATGGGTTGCTCCTACGAAAAAAAACAAAAAAAACAAAAAGACGACCCCAAGGGAGGGGGGGTTCTTGTCGGGGAGGGGGTTAAAGTCGAAAACAGGGTTCAACGGGGAGGGGGTTCAAAGCAGCGAAAGGTATCCCACACCCGTCTGAGCAAAAAAAAAAATGGGACTAACGGAAAAAAGAAAAGTGGGCAGGAAGGGGGGGGGACCCAGGACGGGGCGAGCAAAGGAAGGGAAGTCTCACAGGGGTCACACACGCACACGGGGAGGGTGTTGACGACAGAGTGAGAAAGGGATGGGGAAAATCGCTGATCGGGGGAAATCAAGCAGAAAGGACAAACGAAAAAAAAAATCTAAAGGGGGGAAGAGGGGAAAACGGCCAGGATTCAACGGAAAAAAACTTGGGGAACGAGACAAAAAAAAAAAGATAAAAAGACGTTAAGGGGGGGAGAGCGTGGGGTTGTACGAAGGGCCCTCCCGCACAAGCCAAGAACACACAAGCCATTCCCAAAGCGCACTGCAATGTAAAAACGAACGGACGCAGTGAAAATTTCCTTGTGACCATTGAGAGCAAGCACCTGTCACAAAAGGGGGTCGGACTAGTCCAAGTACAGCAGAGGGGGACACCAAATCACTGAACACCTGAAGAACGCCGAAAACAGTGTGTGGGGGCACACGAATTGATGACCGGACACACAAACAAAAACAAAACACAGTCTTGTCTGCGGTGTGGCGTGGGTGAAAAAACACAAAATCGGGGATCCAAGATCTACAACGTCGCGCGCAACAAAAACCATGTCGGAAATCCGACCGCAAGGCCTGGAGGAGGGAAAAGACGGTACTATCTCCCACACCTGACAAACAACAACGGAGGAGGGGGGGTGGGGGGGTAAGACAAAAAAAGAGAGAGGGAAATCCGCCACTGTGACTTGCGCCACGTCAAGAAGTCAAGGACCGGAAGCCGCGTCAACACAACGGAAAAGGAAGACTCGTCCAACCGGAATCAAAAAATCGACCCAACCGCCCTAGGCAGGGACAGGAAACTACCAGAAAGAGGGAAAGCAGGGGTACAGTTACGGCGGTCTGCGTCGACGGAACACGCAAAGGAACGACGTGGCGTCCAAACCAATACTATAAAGTTTGCCACTGATGAAACAATCGGTGCGGTGCGGCTGGAGTCCCGACTCAACAGGAATGGCAAGCAAACTTATGGCGTAGCCATCACGCTGGAAAGTTCCTCAAGAAAACCAAAAAAAAACAACCCCGGTTTCAGCCCGGCGGGGGGGCACGGGGTGGGGGAAGAAGGAAAGAAAAGGACATGAAAGCAAACGGATCCGCCCACGATATTGTCCTAAGAAAAAGGAAATACAACAATAAGGAACAAACTCAACCTACAGAGTCAAAAGACAGCAGTGGGCAAATGCAACGCAGGAGAAACGAACAGTCGGGACACAAAAACCAGAGGCAAACAAAAAGGTCCACATGCAACGGGTAGGGTCAAAGGGGGGAAAAAAAAAGAACAGTATACGGTTCTGATGGTCAACCAAAAAAAAGGGGGAAACGTTGGGGAAAAATAGACAAGATGATTATGGGAAAATAGGAGCGAAGTCAACCCCCACAAATACAACGCAGGCGCCGAGCAAACTGCATCTGCAAAACGCGGCAAGGGTCCGATTGAAATACCTCAAAAGGAAAATGCGGAAGGGTGAGTTGCCGGGTTCTTACTGCCAAGTGGGGGGCGCCTTGGACTTAAAAGCCGCCGAAAAAGTCAGAGTGGACACCGGCTGCAACCCCCCGTGGCCACGCATGAAAAGCATAAGAGGAAAGTCCCCGGTAGAGGGGAGGAACATCACAACGCCCGCGAGAGTAATTCTCGTCAGGAGGGAAAAATGGGACCGATCAAGAAGGATAAAACCCATGTCTATTGCAAGCACGAGGGTGGGCAATGGAAAAAAACGCTAAGCCATTGAAACGACACGAGAGGCTCAAGGTCCGGGTGGTGCGATAATCGCGGATTAAGCCTGCCGGAAAAAGGAAACAGGGCATTCAGAAAAAGGGGGTCATAGAGCAAAAGGGAGAGCGAAGACGTCATAACCGTGCGCGTGCGGGAAATCAAACGGGGGGCCATGGGAGCGGACAGGAAACAAGTTCAGGAGGGCAAGGATTGCAAAAAAGTTGGGCCGATCACATGTCGGGAATGAACCAACCGAGGTCCGTAAATTCAACGGGGGAGGCGGAATCGAGCGGACAGAAGAAGATAGGTTTACGGCGGGGAATCACGTTCGGCCGACGCGGGCTTAATACACTCGCAACTCCTCGTGCGAAAAGGGAAGGGGCGGCAGGTGTTGTGCATCTGGGGGGGATCCCGGGGATCGATATCCGCGTCGGGGGAGAAAAGAACCACTGCGCCCGAGGAAGGTTTGAATCGGGAAACGAATGGTAAACAAACGGACATGAAAGGGGGGACTGAAC